>PDWI01002318.1_pt1 | contig 28814 bp, 18 predicted proteins | sample 1430891 | NCBI WGS metagenome assembly PDWI01 (sample SAMN01162508, study PRJNA174530) | Oral metagenome, whole genome shotgun sequencing project. | biome: Marine environment; feature: Marine mammal; material: Swab sample of the gingival sulcus; isolation source: swab sample of gingival sulcus... | reverse complement strand
TTCTTGTTCAAGTTTATGCCACGGGATCGCCTTGGCAAGTCGATACAAAGGATGTTTAGGGTTAAGCTGCATAGACAGGCTCTGATCCACCAGACTTAGTTGATTTTGGTTGGGACTTTTTCCTTTCATTGCTACTCCAAAAATGTCATTTAATATTGCAGGATTTTGAGTATATTTTAACATAAACTTGCAAATTTGACCATAAAAAAATGAAATTTATCTTTTATTTTCAAAGTGTTGATCGTTTCTCAGGGTTGACTATCTAGAAAGCCCAAGTTTTCGTAAAATATTATGGCTCGGCTCAAGGCGAAAGGCCACTGCCCGCAGGTTAAAATTACCTTTTTGCATTTTTATGATATGGAAACCAGCTCTTATCAGCTCCTGACCAAGGGATTTCTGGCTAAAGCCCGTGCTGTGTGCCATAAAGCTGTTGCCGCCGGCCATAGCAGCCTCGTGTCCGTAAAAAACTTCTCTTATTTTGATGGGGCCGGCTGGAGAATGGTAAAGTACATCACTTATATCCATGTTGTTTTTTACCCAATGTTCGGCCACCGCCTGAAGATCAGGAACGTGTATTTCCGCAAAACCGTCCGGTTTGAGGATATGGAAAAATCCGGCCAGAATCTGCGGCACTTCATGGGCCGGAAAATGTTCCAGATTATGGCTGTTATAAACGGCATCATAGCAGGCCGGGGCAAGGGTGGTCAGCTTGCGGGCATCAAGCAGGATGTCTGGTTTTGCATCGGGGTTGATGTCTAGCAAATCATGCCGCCATCCATTATAATGATCTGGAATAGCGATTTTTTTGCTACCTCCGCCCACATTTAGGACTGATTTTTGCGGGTGGGAGTAGTTTTTGTTATTCATGGCAGTTTTTCCTATAAAAATTTTCGGCTTTTTCGGCTTTAATTCTTCCCCTAATGGCTGGTCGACTGCTGCCTGCTCAGCTTGCTCCGCACAATATTTCTCCCAAATATTACGATAAGCGGCCTCCAAGTTTTTAGTAAACTTGGCAGCATCACAAAGGGGAGATTTTTGCATACGCTCACGCAAACCTGAACGTATTTCGGCAAGTTTATTAATATCGTGGGTAAACTCCACAGCACGATTCACGTATTCATCTTCAGTTTCTGCAATCCAGTCGTTAAGGCCAATACAGGTCAGGATACTGGCCGACATACGTCCGGCAAAACGTCTTCGCAAAAGGGTAAGCACCGGCACGCCCTGCCACAAAGCCTGACAGGTAGTAGTGCCGCCAGTGAAAGGGAAGGTGTCCAGAACAATATCAACCCTCTCATAGGCCAAAAGGTACTCCTCAAAGGGGGAGCGGCCCTCGATAATCAGCCTGTCTGCCGCAATGCCGTGGCCTGCAAAATCGGCCAGGCACTTTTTAAGTACGCCTTTATCCTGAATAAATTGGTTTTTGATCAAAAATTTGCTGCCCGGCACCGCCTTGAGAGTCCTTGACCAGAGGGTAATGCTTTTTTCATTAACCTTATACCAACCCTGAAAACAGCCAAAGGTAATATAACCTTGCTTTCGGGCAGGAAGTTCGGCAACCTCCGGCATATGTTGATTGATTCGTAAAATTTCCATTTTAGGCAGTTTTGCCATTTGTGACTTGCTGAAATCATTAGGAGCAATTTTTCTATTTTTGACTTCCCTTGATATCATTATGTTTTCGTAAGGCTGAAAGCAAAGAAAACAGTCCGGCAAACGAAGAGGTTTTTCCGAGATAGTTGCCGGCTCATTTTCCGGCAGCACTACCTTATCGCCAATAAGATAATCCATTTCCGGCAAGCCGGTAGTGGCCGGGTACCCTATCCAGCAGACCTGAATGGGAGCAGGTTTCGCAAGCAGTACCGGAAAATGTTTACTTGTGTAGCCGCCAAGATCAACGAGAATATCTATATTATCCCTAGCAATACATTCGGCAATTTTTCTGTCGGTAAATGCCTGTACATCACGCCAGACATCTGCCCACTCAGCAAATATTTTGGTAAATCTGTCCTTTTGTTCTGCTAGGGAATAACAGGTGATATGAAAGGCAGAGCGATTATGTCGCGGTAAAACAGGCATTATAAACCGCCCTACAGAATGTCCCCGAAAATCTGCGGACAAATAACCAATACGGAGCTTTTTTTGCGGCAGATACTGGTTTGTTCTTTGTACTGGTGGGTTTAACGCCCGAATTTCCTTGAGATCACTTTCCTGTGCAAGCTGGATAATATCGTATGCAGTCAGGTCTTCCCGGTACGAGGCGGTAAAACACAGGTTTGCCCAGGCTGTAAGGTCATGGGCTGTTTCAAAACATCTGCGATACATTTTTTCTGCTTCCTGAAATTTACCTTGATCCTTGAGCAGGTTAGCCAGATTATTCATGGCCCCAGTATATTTCGGACTGATTTTAAGAGTCTTGAGGTAAAAAGCCTCTGCTTTCTCAATCCGGTTTTGTTCTTTATAAAGGTTGGCAAGGTTAAAATGGGCAAGGTCAAAATCTGGTTTAAGGGTAAGAGATTGCTGCAAGAGTTTTTCTGCCTCATCATATTTTTTTTGGGTCTTTAAGGTAGTGGCAAGATTATTTATAATAGCTGGACTGTCCGGCCTTTTTTCTAGTTGCTTACGTATCATTTGCTCCATTTCTGAAAATCTGCCAAGATCTCGAAGAAGACGAATCAGATTAAGCATTGCTTGTGGGTATTCTGGCTTTATTGCCAGTGCCTTACGATATGCGTCCTCTGCTTTCTCAAGCAGCCCATGCTGCTGGTATGCCTGCCCGATATTGTTATGTATATCTTCCACATCATCTCTGGTGCATAAGGCAGATTCGAGAAATTGTATGGCTTTATCAAGATCATTTTGCTGAATATATATGGTGCCAAGGAGTTTTTGTGCATCAAAATGGTGCGGATTGATTGCGAGAATTTTTTTGTAAAGATGCTTTGCCTCGCTAAGTTTACCTGTTTGATGTAGTGAGACAGCCTTTTTCAGGATATTTTCAATGCTGTCCTCAGGTTCAGGATTTTTCCCTGCCGGATTTTGCCCATGCTGCCGGGTGATATGTATCTGCGGCCTTGCAGTTTTGCCTGTTTCAGGTTGTGCCTGCTCTGCACAATATTTTTCCCAGATGCTGCGGTAGGCATTTTCCAGATTTTTGGTAAAGGCCAAGGCATCACAAAGGGGAGAATTTTGCATGCGTCCCCGTAATCCGGCCCGGATTTTGGCAAGTTTATCGGCATCACGGGCAAAATCCACGGCCTTCTGCATATACTCTTCCTCGGTTTCTGCAATCCAGTCGTCAAGACCGATACAGGTCAGGATACTGGCCGACATCCGTCCGGCAAAACGCCTGCGTAAAAGGGTAAGCACCGGCACTCCCTGCCATAGGGCTTGACAGGTGGTGGTGCCGCCAGTGAAAGGGAAGGTGTCGAGAACAATATCAACCTTTCCGTAAGACTGAAGATAATGCCGGTTGGAAGAATTTCCTTCAATAATGAGCCGATCCGGGGCAATATTTAGTTTGGCAAAAGATTCTATAGCGGAAGCAAGCACCCTCTCATCCTGCATGGATTTATTCTTTATGAAGAGTTTGCTGCCCGGTACTGCCTTCATAATCCTTGCCCAAAGGGCGATACTTTTTTTATTAACCTTGTACCAGCCCTGAAAACAGCCAAAGGTAATATGCCCATTTTGTTTTGCAGGAAGTTCTGCAACATCCGGTGCATTTGCATCCGCCTTGAAGCATAAAAAGCAGTCGGGAAGCCGTAAAGGTTTTTCGGAAATGGTGGTCGGCTCACTTTCCGGCAGCACCACCTTGTCGCCAATAAGATAGTCTATTTCCGGCAGACCGGTTGTGGATGGATAACCAAGCCAGCACACCTGTACAGGTGCGGGCTTGGCCAGCAGTACCGGAAATCTGTAGCTTCCCGTATAGCCTGAGAGATCAACCAGAATGTCTATTTGGTCATCACGGATAAGCTGCACCACATCCTGGTCATCCATATGGGTGATGTCATGCCATGTATGGGCAGATTTCTTGAATATTTTCGTGAGGCTGTCACTTTTATTATTGTTGGCATAACAGATAACGTGAAAATGTTTGTGATCGTGGAGCGGCAGGGCCTGGAGCAGGAATATCCCCACAGAATGCTTGCGAAAATCTCCCGAAATATAACCAAGGCGAATTTTTCTTTTAGCCGTAAAATCTGTATGAAACACCTCTTTTTTGATTGACGGGTTTGAAATAAAGGAAAAATTATCTTTTGTATGCAGGTCAAGCAATTTTGAGGCCGTATAATCTTCCTTGTACAGGTGGATAAATAATAGACTTGCATAAGCCAAAATATATTCAGGATTCGACAAAATGGCAGATTTATATGCTTCTATGGCCTGGTCAAGCTTACCCATAAATCTGTAGATATGCCCAAGAAATACATAGACAGCCGCATGGTCGGTTTCCATTGTCAATGCGGATTTATACAAGTCCTCGGCCCTGCTTAATTCTCCTGTCTTGTAGTGAATATTGGCAAGGGACAATACAGGCTTTACATATTGAGGATCTATATCATGGGCCTTCTGGATACATTTTTGGGCTTCCCCAATGTTTTCCTGCTCCAGAAGGATGTTTCCCAGATTGTTCCAGCCCTTGGCATAATCAGGGTCAATTTCTATCGCCTTACGATAAAGTTTTGCCGCCTCCTCTTTTCTTCCGCGTGCCTGGAGGAACGAACCAAAATTATTAAAAACCCAGGCATACTGAGGGTTTTGTTCGCAGGCAGTTCGATATGTTTCCTCTGCTTCTGTAAAACATTTCTGCTTCTCAAGAAAATTGGTTATATTGTAGATGGCACGCTCATCGTTTGGGTGAAGTGCCAGGGCCTTTCTGTATGCACTTTCGGATCTGTCCCTTTTGATGGTATGATTCTTGATTATGGATGGACGACCTTTATCATTGCTTCGTTTTGCTTTGGAAGAGCCGGCATGTTTTCCGCAATATTCCTGCCAGATTCTGCGGTAGGCATTTTCCAGATTTTTGGTAAAGGCCAAGGCATCACAAAGGGGAGAATTTTGCATACGCTCGCGCAATCCGGCCCGGATTTTGGCAAGTTTATCGGTATCACGGGCAAAATCCACGGCCTTCTGCATATACTCTTCCTCGGTTTCTGCAATCCAGTCGTCAAGACCGATACAGGTCAGGATGCTGGCCGATATACGTCCGGCAAAACGCCTGCGCAAAAGGGTAAGCACCGGCACTCCCTGCCATAGGGCCTGACAGGTGGTGGTGCCGCCAGTGAAAGGGAAGGTGTCCAGAACAATATCTGCCTTTTCATAGGCCAAAAGATATTCCGCCAAAGGAGAACGGCCTTCAATGATAAGTCTTTCTGCCGGTATGCCGCAGGCCGCAAAGTCAGATATGCAGGAGTTACGTACACTCTCATCCTGCATGGATTTATTTTTTATAAACAGCTTGCTGCCTGGCACGGCCTGTAAAATTTTTGACCAAAGGGTGATGCTTTTTTCATTGACCTTGTACCAGCCCTGAAAACAGCCAAATGTAATATGTTCCTGGCTTTTGGCCGGCAGCTCTGCAACATCAGGTGCATTTGCATCTACTTGAAAACAAAGGAAACAATCAGGAAGCCGTAAAGGTTTTTCAGAAATGGCGGGCGGCTCATCTTTCGGCAGCACCACCTTGTCGCCAACAAGATAATCCATTTCCGGCAGTCCGGTTGTGGATGGATAGCCTATCCAGCAAACCTGAATGGGAGCAGGTTTGGTCAGCAGTACGGGGAACTGGTTGTCCTTGGTATGCCCCGCAAGGTCGATCAGAATATCCAGGTTATCCTGATAAATGCGTTCGGCAGTTTTCTTTGCTGACAAACCGGCAACTGTACGCCATACCTTGGCATTATTTCTAAAAAAATCTGTATAAGAATCCTCTTCATGGGTTGTGGAATAGCAATAAATATGTATTCTGTTTTGGTCATTACAAGAAAATACAGGGAGTAAAAAATGACCTACTGAATGGCAGCGAAAATCCCCGGAAATATAGCCAATACGAAGTGTTCTTTGTGGATCGTATTTTTCAGGTTTCAGAGTATGCTTATATGGTGGAATTGGCCGAAAAATAGAAAAATCTTGTGAAGTATGGAGGTTAAAGATTTCCTCGGCAGACTTTTCTTCGTGATATAATGCCGCAAAAACCAGATTACTTCTGACCGCTGCATTGTTTTTCTCTTTTGCTGCCGCTCTTTGGTAAAATTTTTCAGACTCATGCAAATTTCCCTTGCCCTTCAAGAGATTGGCAAGATTCATCAGGGCATTGCTGTATTCCGGGTTTATGGCAATGGCTTTTCGGTAGAGCTGTTCTGCTTCTTCGGTTTGCCCGGTATTAAGGAAAATAAGATTTGCCAGATTATTAAGAGCTATCGCATAATCCGGTCGTATTGCAATGGCCTGTCGGTAAAATTTTTCCGCTTCCTGGAATTTCTTCTTGTCGTTAAGCAGATTTGCCAGATTATTAAGGGCTTCAGCATAATGCGGCCTTATATGAATGGCCTGGCGGTATAGTTCCTCTGCCTTGCTGAATTCTCCGCGATCATGGTAAATGGATGCCATATTATTCAGGGCAATGGCGTGTTTCGGATGTTTTTTCAGCAGATTATGTAAGATACTTGCGGCTTTGTCCACCTCATCTTCCTTCTTGAGCAGGGAGGCAAAATTACTCAACACATCTGCATGGCTAGGTGAAATGGACAGGGCTTTTTCAAAAAAGATTCGTGAGTCTGCCAAATTTCCCTGCAAAAGCAAGATATTGGCAAGATTACCCAAGGCATCAACATATTCCGGCTGAATTGAAACCGCCTTACGAAATTTTTCTTCCGCCTTTTGCAAGTGCCCCTGTTCCTTATACATTGCACCAAGATTATTATGCAAGTCAGCCGAGTTGCCGTCTATCTGTAATGCCTGCAAAAGATATTTTTTAGCTTTATCGAATTCCTTTTGCTGGGCGTAAATCGTGCCGAGTAATTTTAGTGCTTCAAAATTTTGTGCATCCTGAGCAATAATATCCTGGTAAATATTTTTTGCCTCAGCAAAATTACCTCGCTGGTGAAGAGCTACAGCATGTTTGAGTTTTTGATGCAATTCCGCCTTGGGTGCAGTAATAACGGTTCTGGTTTTGATAACTTTTTTTCTGTTTGCCTTTTTTTTCATAAAGATATTTTTATTATTTGGTTAGCTAGGCCACTTAAATTATGATGCATTATTCTTATAAATCTTCAAGCGGGCAGCCCTGGCAGACTGGTTTGCCTTTTTTGCAGTAATCCTTGCCGGTTTGGACGATAAGAGCATGATATTCATTAAAAACTCCTGCATCATGCTCCATATTGTCCATAAAGGTTTGCTGGATGGTATAATAATCTGTTTCCTCGTCCAGCAGGTTATGGCGGCTGAAAATGCGGTAGGTGTAGGCATCGGCCACGAAGATTGGCTGGCCGCAGCAATAAAGCAAGATGGAGTCGGCGGTTTCCGGCCCTATTCCTTTTACGGCAAGCAGGTTTGCCCGGGCATTATGCAAATCATCCTGACTTAGCAGTTCAATACTACCATCATAACTATCTGTAATCATCTGTAAAAGATTTTTCAGCCGCCTTGCTTTCAGGTTATAATAACCGGCGGAACGAATCATCAGGGCCAGCTCCTGCTCACCCATGGCGTACATTATCTCAAAATCAAGGCAGCCATTATTTTTAAGATTGGCAATGGCCTTTTCCACATTTGCCCAATTGGTGTTTTGGGTCAGCACTGCCCCCACCATAATCTCAAAGGCGGTCTCGCCCGGCCACCAGTTCTGCTTGCCGTAGTGAGCCAGCATCAGTTGATAGGCTCTTTGGTAGGCATTCATGCTCAGCTTTTTTTGCCGTCCGGCTCAGGCTCGGCATTATCGCCAAGACAGATGCCGATGTCTCTTGCGGTTGTAACCTTGTCGCTGGCAAGATCAACCTTTTTGCGGTTTTTGATGGCATCGGCAATCGGCACCGCCTTCATGCAGGAATCGATAAGGGCCACCATATGATCAAAAGTTCCCTCTTCCACCAGTCTGACCGCCGCCGTACCAAACCGCATGGCCAGCAGGCGGTCAAAGGTAGTCGGCGAGCCGCCCCGCTGCAAATGCCCAAGGGTGAGGGAGCGGGTATCCTTGTCGGTTCTTTTGCGGATTTCGCTGGCAACCCAGTCGCCCACGCCGCCCAGCACCACCTCTTCCCTGCCAAGCTCTCCCCGGCCCTTGTTAAATACCGTGCCGTCTTTAAGCTTTGCTCCCTCGGCGGCCACCACAATCGAATAATGTTTATCATGCAGCTCATTATCGGCGATTTTATCGCAGACACATTCCATATCAAAGGGGATTTCCGGCAGCAAAATCACATCGGCACCGCCGGAAATTCCTGAATACAAGGCAATCCAGCCGGAATCCCTGCCCATAACTTCCACCACCATCACCCGATCATGGGACTTGGCGGTTGAATGCAGTTTGTCCAGGGCCTCAGTGGCCGTTGATACCGCCGTATCAAAGCCAAAGGTTCTGCCGGTTGCTTCCAGATCGTTGTCAATGGTCTTGGGAACGCCAATCACCGGCATACCCTTTTGGGCAAATTTATGGGCAATTGCCAAGCTGCCATCGCCGCCGATGGCAATATGGCAATCAAACTTCATCCGCTTGAAATTCCTGAGGATTTTATCGGAAATATCTACAATCTGCACCTCGCCGGCCAGGTTTTCAACCGGACAGCCAAAGGGGTTGCCCTTATTGGTGGTACCCAAAATAGTGCCGCCGATGGAGTAGATTTCGGCCACCTCACGGGGGGTTAGACGCACCATCTCGTCAATATCCAGAAAGCCGTTATAGCCGCTTTTGCTGCCATAGACTTCCCAGCCTCTTTTGGTACAGGCATGAACCACTGCATAAATAACGGCATTTAAGCCGGGAGCATCACCACCGCCGGTCGATATAACAATTTTTTTCATTTTTTCTCTCACGGAAAAAGGAAATAGTCAGGAACGTTCTCTTGGCTTGAGGCTACATAAAACCTTATTCTTATCTTTATTCAGGAAAAGCTGTCAAGTTTTTTGTCCTTATCCCTTTAGGATGCCATTATCATCTTGCATTATGCAAAAAAAAATGCCTTTATTGATGAAATGGTAAAAATTATGCAACTTTTTTAGAGGCCGTTAGCTATGAGAAAACTTGAAAAATTATCCTGCTTTTTGTCGGCAGCCCTGCTTGCTGGATGTACCGCCGATGCCGGAAACAAGGCAGCCGATCCGCATTATCCGCCGGGCAGCGAGGTTCTTTTGGTCTTTCAGGACGATAAGGTGCCGGAGCATTGCCGGGTTTTTTCGCACCGGATGATGATTACTCCTGATCAGGCCAGCGGCTCACAAATCAGGGATGAACTGATTAAAAATGCTGGAAAGAACGGTGCCGATCTGGTGCTGATTGGCCTTGCCAGGGAAAGCATGGACGAACAGGATGGCTATAGTTATTTGACCTATGGCCCTAAAAATGCCTATAACTTTCAGAATGGCTGGCGGGGCTGGAAATATGGCTTTGGAGACTGGAACGGCGAAGGCAGCATTGTGCCGCTTGATTTTGAGGCTGCAGCCGAGCAGCAAGGTAATTTTTACCGCAGTCTCTACATTCAGAATATTTACTTGACCTGCCGTAATCCTGGCTCCGAGTAAAAAATAATCAAAGGTTAATGGTATGAAAATACATGAATATCAGGCTAAATCACTGTTTGATAAATACGGCATTACTGTTCCAGACGGCAGGCTATGCACCACCCCGGAAGAGGCCCGTCAGGCGGCGGAAGGTTTTACTATGCCGGCGGCAGTCAAGGCCCAGATTCACGCCGGCGGCCGCGGTAAGGGCGGCGGGGTAAAACTTGCCCATAATCTGGATGAGGTACAGGCGGCGGCAGACAGCATCCTTGGCATGAAGCTGGTTACTCACCAGACTGGTGCTGAGGGACGGCTGGTCCGCAAGGTGCTGGTCGAGCAGGGGGTAAGCATTAAAAAGGAGCTTTATTTATCCTTGGTGCCGGATCGGAAAAGTGCCTCAATCACCCTGATCACCAGCAGTGAAGGCGGCATGGATATTGAGGAAGTGGCCGATAAGACCCCGGAAAAAATTATCCGTGTTGCCATCAATCCCTTGGCCGGAATGCAGGACTATCTGGTGCGGGAGGCCGCTTTTGGCCTTGGGTTGTCCAAGCCGTTAATCAAGGAATTTGCTGGATTGCTGAAAAATCTATACCGCCTTTTTACCGATTATGACTGCTCCCTGCTGGAGATAAATCCGCTGATTATCACTGAGGATGAGCGGCTGATCGCCCTTGATGCCAAGGTTGATATTGATTCAAACAGCCTGTTCAGGCATCAGGATATAAGGGAAATGCATGACCCGTACGAGGATGATCCAGCCGAGCTTGAAGCGGCGAAGTTTAACCTGAATTACGTTAAACTGGACGGCAATATTGGTAATATGGTCAATGGGGCCGGGCTGGCTATGGCGACCATGGATATTATCAAGCAGGCCGGAGCCGAACCGGCAAATTTCCTTGATGTGGGCGGCGGGGCCGATGCCGATATGATTGAAAACGGTTTTAGAATCATCCTTGACGATCCCAATGTCAAAGGTATTTTAATCAATATTTTCGGCGGTATATTAAGATGTGATATTCTGGCAAACGGCGTGGTTCAGGCGGCAAAGAAAGTGAATATTCAGGTGCCGGTGGTGGTTCGTATGGAAGGCACCAATGTCGAGGCTGGCCGGAAAATCCTTGAGGAGTCGGGGCTTGAGCTGATTACAGCCGTAAATCTTAGTGATGCGGCAGCAAAGGTGGCGGCTATCGTAGAACAAAAACCCCGCAAGAAACATTCAACCTTGCTTGGCTGGATTCTGAAAAAACTTGGTTAGGCTGTGCGGCAAAGTGGAGTTTTTGCGGTTAAATCATAAATTAAATTCTTGGGAATTATCATGGGTATTTTTGTAAACGATAAAACCAGAGTGCTGGTGCAGGGCATAACCGGTCAGGAAGGGCAGTTTCATACCAGGCAGTGTATTGAATACGGCACCAAGGTAGTTGCCGGAGTAACGCCCGGCAAAGGCGGCCAGCTTATGGATGAGGTGCCGGTGTTTAATACGGTAAAAGAGGCCAAGGAAGCTGCAAATGCCGATGCCTCGATGATTTTTGTGCCGCCGCCCTTTGCCGCCGATGCGATTATGGAAGCGGCAGATGCCGGTATTGACCTGATAGTTTGCATTACCGAAGGGATTCCGGTGATGGATATGATGAAGGTCAAGAACTTTCTTGCCGCCAAAACATGTCGGTTGATCGGCCCGAATTGCCCGGGAATTATCACGCCCGGGCAGTGCAAGATCGGTATTATGCCGGCACCAATCCATACCGCTGGCGGGCCGGTGGGGGTGGTCTCACGCTCCGGCACCCTGACCTACGAGGTGGTTCACCAGCTTTCTCAGGCTGGACTTGGTCAGACCACCTGTATCGGTATTGGCGGCGATCCGGTCAACGGTACTGGTTTTATTGATTGCCTTGAGGCATTTCAGCAAGATGATGAAACAAAAGCGGTGGTTATGGTTGGTGAAATCGGCGGCACGGCCGAAGAGGAAGCTGCATCCTGGATTTCAGCCCATATGACCAAGCCGGTGGTTGGCTTTATCGCTGGAGTTACCGCTCCGCCCGGCAGAACCATGGGACATGCCGGAGCAATTGTCAGCGGCGGACAGGGAACCGCCAAGGCCAAAATCGCCGCCATGCAGGATAACGGCATCCATGTCTGCCAAAACCTGGGTACTATCGGCGAGCTATGTCGGCAGGTTTTTTAGAAAATCCGGCCTTATAAAAGGGTCAGGGTATCGCATAGATATTGATTTGCCTGACAGGGGCGGTAAAATTTTATCAGTAATTTCAGTTTGCCGCCCTCGGTCTGCTGCCAGCCGCTGACCACCCCGAAAACCTTTTCGTATTTGCCGTCCTTGTCGCAGAGGAAGGTTTCCACCAGTGTATCACAGATTTCGTATCTGGATTTGTTTTTGCTCTTGCTTTCAGCGGGTATTTCGATGCACATCCCGCCGTTAATGCCGCCAAGGCATTGTCCGGTGTTGTTATCCTTTTCGGAAGTTTTGATAAAACCCAGGCTGCTATTGGTGTTGACAATCCTGACCTGATTTTCGTGCGGCCGCGGTTTTTTCAGCATATCAAGCAGCAGAGATATTATATCGTGAAACTTGCAGTAATCTTTGAGCTTTTTCCTGATTTCCGGCTGATTTTCCAGTTGCTCCAGACCTTCCTTGTCCAGCACATGACAGGCCACCTTGTCCTGGGCGGTCATAAAAAACGGCCAGGGGCTACCGGCAAAAAAGCTGCTGCCGATCATATTGCCGCTTCTAAGATGTCTTAGGTGGATATTTACCTCATTTTTTTCAGTGGTTAGAATTACGTTTCCAGAATCAATCAAAAAAAGTTTCCGTGCCTCATCTCCCTTGGCTGCAAGCAGCTCGCCAGCGTTGTATTCCTGTTTTTTCAGTGCTGCATAAAAGGCTGAGAATTCATCTGAACTAAAGGCATCATAGAAATCGCTCCATATGGACAAATGATCTTTATCTTCCGGCAGGGCATGAACAGAAGCCGATGATTTGTTTTGCGTCTCGGCCATGATTTCCAGAAAGGCATCGTCCTTTTCATCATGCAAAATATCTTCTTCGTCCGTTTCATTTGCAGCCATAACCAGACCGTCTTCCGACATATCCAGAAACAGCATTTCTTCTTCCTGGCTGCCAGCCTGGGTAGTTTTATCCGCCAATTTCCTTGAGATGGCTTCGTTTTCCATGATTTTCAGGCTGATTTCGGCGGCGTGCAAAATCGGGTCGTTTTCATCGTTTATTTTACGGCGCTGTTCAATCAGAATTTTCATTTCAGCCAGGGTTTCCGGGGAAGGAAAAAAGGCTAGCTGTTCGGCAAGGCCGAGGACAATATCTTCCCGGACAAATTTGGGGAACTCTCCCCGGCGGATCAGCATATCGGTCAGGGCTGCACCGATTTCCTTATCACCGTGCATATGGCCCAGTCTGGCAATAAAGGCAGGTTTTAACTCGTCATTTATGATATTTAGCACCTTGAGCAGCCTTTTTTTCAGGCTTCTGCCGCCGATTTTCCAGATCGAGTTCACCACCTGCTGCTGAACCCTCATATCAGAATGTCCGGCATAGGGTTCAATTAGTTCGTATAAATCCTCATCATTATTGCCGGACAACAAAATCATGCAGTTTCGGATAACGTACCAGGGCTGCTCATCGTTCAGTAATTCTTTTATAATATCAAAGACCTTTCTGGATTTTGGCACAAGTTCGATCAGCAAGAACCTTTTTTCACGGTCTTCTTCCTCGACCAGGCGGTCAATGATATGGGTCAGGGTATTTGAGCCAAGATGAGTCAGCAGGGTTTCGGCGGTTTCACGGTTGCCGCTATGCGGATTAAGGTAGCTGGCTAGAAGCAGGTCAGTTACTGATTTGCCGGATAACCGGTTTTGCACATTCTGCAGTATTTTTTTGATCGCATTGTTCTTTTGGGTAAATCCTGATGAAATCTGGTGGATAACAATCATCAGTGCCTCTGCTTCCCGCCACTGTCCCAGATCAAACATCTCCTGCATCATCTGCCGCATTTGCCGGGTTATGGTATCAAATCCGGCGATAAACTCCTCTTCCTTACTTAGCCAGTCAGCAAGGATTCCGGCAAGTTTCCGGTTAAAAACGGTTTCCTTGTTGTCAAGATTGAGGCCGATGAATATGGAAATGACCATAATGGCCCGCTCACGCATCTTTCTGTTTTCATGGCAGATACCATGACCAAGGGTGTCCAGGGCGGCATTGACCTGGTCATCTTCTCCTCCTTCATGGATGGCGTACATAAAGTTGGCAAAATTGACCACTATCTCATCGTTTTCCAGGGCAGAGACACTGCCTCCGGCTACATCCCGAAAATTTTTTTCCAGACGGACAGCGGCCCGCCGCCGCTCGCTTTCCTGTAAAATTTCTTTTGCTCTTTCAAGGGCTTGCTGTTGTTTATCGCGATCTATTTTCATGTATCAGTTTTCTTTAACTTTGTTATCCGGCCTAAAATAATTACAATTTGCGGTATCTTTATCTTTTTGAAGTTTTTCTGCAAGAAAGAAGCTGGATAAAGGCCAAAAAAATAACCGTACATGGATGCAAAATTGTTTCAATATGCTCTATTTAGTTAGAATCAGCTAAAGATATTCCTTGAAACTTATTGCCGGAAAAGTTATGTTCGCTCCCAAAATAATGGCTGACCTTGCATTATTTGGGAGCGATGCAGGTCTCTTTAGAAAATAAAGACTTTAAGTTTTGGAGAAAATATGGCACCATTTATTCCTGTTGCATGCGGAGTGGCGACTGCTATTAGTTGCGTGCTGTTTGTCCAGACAGGCAAAGGCACGGTAAAGACCATTCGAAGGAGAAAAAAACGCCATGACAGAAAAGCTCGATCTGGAAACTAAAAAGGAGATTGCCAAGCTGGGAATGGCCACATCTTTGGGCATTACTGTTTTGTCAGCACTCTTTCTTAAACATAACAAAACGATGAAGCAGGTTCACACTGGTGCCGGCGTCGCTCTGGCCGGTTTTTCCCTTTGGCATCACCTGCTTTATCAGCCCTCCAAAAAGCCGGTCAAAGCTGAAGCCGAGCCGGTTAAATCTTGATTGTCCCTCCTTTTTTATTGCTTTTGAGCTGGCGGGAGTTGCTCCTGTTTATTGGTGAGGTAGGATATGCAGCCAGAATTGAAGTTGACGGCAAGTCAGGAAGATTATCTTGAGGCTATTTACAACATATCCCGAAGCAGGCTGGCCGCCAGAGGAAAGGATATTGCCGGGTATCTCGGGGTCGGCCCTTCTTCAGTAACCGGGGCCTTGAAAGCCTTGGGTGAGATGAAGCTGATCAATTATGCTCCCTACGACTTTGTTACCCTGACTGATTACGGCAGAAGCGTTGCCGAGGATATTGCAGGCCGACATAATACCTTGGAATATTTCTTGATCAAGGTGCTGGGTATAGAGAAAAAGGCAGCGAGTGAGGCCGCCTGTATTATGGAACATAATATTCCCGGCCCGATTGTTGAAAGGCTGAAAAAATATTCCGAATATGTTGATTCTTCTATGAAGGCCGGTATTACCTGGAAAAGCGGCTTTGGTTATTATTGCAAGAACGGCTGCCTTAAACCTGACAGGAAAAATTGATTCGGTCGGATATGGATTTCAGGGTAGGGGCGGATTTCCATATCCGCCCTTGTTTGTGGCAGAAATGGCCCCGCTACTAAATTGATGATTACTATCTTGCTCTCTGTCAGGTGTACTTTCAGGTACAGACCTTTTCGCTGTCTTGCCGCCTTTTGTCAATTTAGTAGCGGGGCACCCCTACGGACTTTTTATAAATCCATTACCATAGAGCAATTATGAATGAAGAAAAAACACCTGCCGATCTTGAATCGGATGCCCTAAGAGCCAATCTTCTGGAAACTGCCGGTGAGGTAATTCTGGCCGATAAATATCTACCGCTTTTACAAATGGTGGAAAAATACCGGGGCGTTCATGCCCGTCTGGAAAAAATCCTGTATGAGGTATGCCATCCATTTCGCAACTGGTCAATTATTATTCCCCGTCTTCGGGGTTTTGTCCTGCAAAATTTCAGGCAGTTCAAGCGGCATCAGTCGGGGCCGGCGGCCTTTGCCGTTTTTGCCGATATTTTTTTTGAGGCACTTGAGGAAAGCAGGCGCAGCCCCGATTTATTGTCCCAGATAATTGAGGGGCTGCTCGCCTGGCTGGATAAATTAATCGGCAGCCTTGACGGCGATGAACTATGCCGTTTTCAGGCGGAGCTAAACCGGGTATTTGACCGCTTACACAGACTGAATGATGATGATATAATTATGCATCTGGTTCAGGGGCCGCATCCATTCAAAAAACTTGCCCTGAAACTGGCCGAAAAAGGCGGCCAGGCACCAGGCGGCCTTGATTATCTGCCAGCGGCCAGGCTGATGAAAACCATCCTGCTTAAAAATTATCAGTACTGGCTGAGTGAAGAAGATCCGCTGCCGTGGTTTCTGGAAAGATGCGGCATCCTGTTTGATGATTTTCACGCCAGCCAGATATTTACCGCCATCTCCCATGATGCCCTGAAAAAACACCAGCAAACGGCCGCCGCCCTGCCGCTTTCTTCTCCCCTTAAAGACCTGCAGGCTATGCTGGAGCTGCCCGCCCATGTGGATATTGTTCGTTTATACAAAAAAGTACCGGCCAAGCTGGCCGAAAGTGATTTGCAGCAGGCAAAAAATGGCTCTGACCGCGAGGAGCTTGCCCATTTCAGCGAAAACAGAAAGCTGCTTTTTCTGTTCAAGATTATGGATACCGATGGTTTATACCTTATCCATGAAGAGACGCTTAGGGAAATAAACCGCTCGCTGGTGCATCTGGTCCGCCAGCAGAGTTTTGAGGAAATAGAGGAGTTTTTACTGACCGCCTTCCAGCTTCTTGAGGCCAATGTGGTCAAATACCCCCATACTTCCCTGCAATGTATTCAGGTGCTTGGCGGCGAGGTCTTTGACCGCAATAACAGCCGGATGGTAGAGGCCTTTCTCTGGGGGGTTGTCCGTTTCGGCTTTCAACATGCCAGCGTAGTGGGCGTGGACGAAGACTGGCAGCCGCTGGTCAATCCTGCCCATCTCAGCAATATAAGGGTTTGGCTCCATTTGATTATGCGGGAGCCAAAATGGTGTTCTACCCTGTTTTCCGCCCTGATTATCAATATCAAACTGTCTGGCACCTGCATCAAGGATACTGACCTTTTTCAGCGGGATATAACCGAGCTTTTGAACCATCCCATCGAACCAATTTATAACCTGGCCAAGCAGTTTACCAAACTGATGCCGGTTTTTTTCAATGAAATCGGTTCGGAAGGCGAACTGCGCGATGTCTCCACCGAGCTGGACGAGATACATAACCGCAAGGATTTATTGATTCATTTCCTTAGAAAACAGGGGCATGTGGAGAGTTCCAACCTGATTGTCTATTTTATCAAGGCGATTTTGATGTTCTGGAAAACCGGAGAAAAAAAACTGCTCCTGCCCCATCTTCCGCCCGAGATTTACAAGCAGGTTGAGACCAGCGGCCCCTTTGTTGATCAGCAGTATAGGCTTTCGCAGCGGGTATGGGAGCATTTTCATTTTACCGTGGTTCATGATTATCTGGAAGTTGACAGTGAAGAATTAGCCGATTTTCTTCTGGAGCAGACCGGCATTGAGGAAAGGGAAAGACGGCGTTTTGAACTGCTGGTACAAATGCTGAAACTGGTTTTTCAAAAATATAACCTTGGTTTTCAGGAGCTTAAAAAGGAACTGGCAGATGCGGTCAGGGACGGCTTTCCCCAGGTTGCGGGCCTGCTTGAGGTGCTGGAAAGCAAAGATACCAAGCAGGTTTTGTCGGCGGTTTTGTCCTGTCTTGATGATTTGAAAAAAATAATTCTTTCCGGCGAAAAGTTTCCGGTGAGAGAAGATGTCTATTACAAACGGCATATTGCGGTGGATATTCCTTCTGTATATGGCCGATACCGCGAAAAAAAATTCGATGCCTTGAGCCTTACCTTCAGGCTGGAAAATCTGGCCAATATTTACCTGGAAAAACTGCCCGAAACCGTGAATTTAAGTTTTATCACCCAGGAAACATTTTATAATATTGTCAGCTGTATCAAGCTGTTTATGCAGGCATTAAGGGTTGACGGCATCAGCTCAAGACGGCTTGAAACCTATTTGTCGCTGCTTCGTTCTTCCTTGAAAATACGCCGTTTTTCCTATACGCAATATCTGGATATTTTTCGGGGATTATCGGAAGGGGTCAAGGATATTATCTACTCCTATTATACCAATATTCACCAGAATAACCTGTCAATTATTATTCCGCAGATCGGGGCGGAAAACCTCAAGCCCAGATACCGCAGCCTTTGGCTGGAAGGCGACAGCGTTAATAATGTCCACCGATTGTCCGAGGCGTTTTTCCGTGATCTGATTGCCGGAACCTTTGGCCTGCAGCATCTGGATAATTTCATTGTCAGGGTCATCCAGACCCTTGAAAGCCAGAAGGACACCCTGAACGGCGATATGCTGGATCTTTTAATGACCTATAATCCCAATAAGGCGGTTTCGCCGTTAAAAGAAGTAAACCCCTATACCCATAACCTGATTCATCTGGGCAACAAGGGATTTAATCTGGTTACCCTGACCGGCGATAATATTCCGGTGCCGCCCGCCTTTATTATCACTACCGAGGTTTTTAGATGCCGCAAGGTGGTGTTCGGCCTTGAGCAGGCAAAGAGGGAATTTATGCGGCAGGTTCGTCAGGCGCTGGCCAAAATTGAGCAGCAGACCGGCAGTATTTTCGGCTCCCCGGAAAATCCGCTGCTTCTTTCCGTGCGCAGCGGCGGCGCCATTTCCATGCCGGGTATGATGTCCACCGTGCATAATGTGGGCTTTAACGAGGAACTGATTGCCGAATATATTGAGGCCGGCGGCAATGCTTTTCTTTCCTGGGACAATTACCGCCGCTTTTTGCAGTCCTGGGCGATGATTACCGGCGGGATGCAAAGGGATGATTTTCAGATGCTGATGGATAAGGCCAAGGAAAAGCATCAGGTAAGGTTCAAGCGGCAGTTTTCTTCGGAGCAGATGAAGGAACTGGCCCTTTCCTACCAGAAACTGGTGCGGCAAAAAGGTATTATCATCCCCGATGACCCGTGGCTGCAGTTAGTCAATGCCGTGCAGTTGGTGCTGGACTCCTGGGACAGCAGCGAGGCATCGGAATACCGCAGGATTATGGATGTATCGGATTCCTGGGGTACAGCGGTAATTGTGCAGGCCATGGTTTTCGGCAACAAGGGCGAACAGTCCGGCTCCGGGGTGCTTTTTACCTCTCACCCATACCGCAAGGTGCAGCGGGTGGCGCTTTGGGGAGATTATGCCTATGGCGATCAGGGCGAGGATATTGTCTCGGGGCTGGTTACCAGCCGGGCAATTTCGGTTGAACAGGCCGAAATAGACGGCCGTTCGGTTGAGGCCACTCTGGAGAGGAGTTTTCCCGAAATATATGAAAGGCTGCTCACCATTTCACGAGAGCTGGTCTATGAAAAAAGATGGAATCCTCAGGAGATAGAATTCACCTTTGAAGGCCCGTCCAGTGATGATTTATATATCCTGCAAACCAGAGATATGATCACCATCAAGAAAAAGGAGCATTTAAGCGTATTTGTGGAAACCAGAGAGCTGGCCGCTTCCTTTCTGGGACAGGGGGTCGGGGTCTCCGGTTCCGCCCTGTCGGGACGGGCGGTTTTTACCGAGGAAAATATCGCCCAGCTTAGAAGGGAAGATCCAGACACGCCGCTGATTCTTATTCGTCAGGATACCGTTCCCGAAGATATTAAGGTGATTCATCTGGCCGAAGGGCTGCTGACCTCGCGGGGCGGCCAGACTTCTCATGCCTCGGTGGTTGCGGTCAGACTTGAAAAAACCTGCGTGGTAGGATGTAAGCAGCTAAGGGTTTATGAAACCGGGCAATACTGTGAAATCGGCCCGCATCGGATTTCCTTTGGTGATGAGGTCTCCATTGACGGACGAAACGGTCTGCTGCTGCTTGGCCGGCATCAGGTCAAGGAAGAATTTCATATTCTGCCCATCTGATTATGGATGGGGGCTGTCCCTACGATAAAACCAGACGTAGGGGCGGATTACATATCCGCCCGTAATTTCAACCAGATGTAGGGGCGGATTCCATATCCGCCCATAATTTCAACCAGATGTAGGGGCGGATTCCATATCCGCCCGTAATTGCAACCGGACGTAGGGGCGGATTCCATATCCGCCCTTCTACGCCATACCCGCCCGTGTATGGGGAACCATTATTTTTCTTCCGGTACGCCAAGTTTCTTCAGGATTGCCGCCACCGGGCAGAACTTGCTGAAACCGTACTGAAACAGGTTAAGCCCGACAAATGCGGTAAAGAACAACCAGTATTTACTAAGAAAAATCGGGCTGGCCTCAACCCCCAGGGCAAGGCTTAGCAGGATAAAGGTTCCGGCCAGGGTGTGGATCCAGTCGGTGATAATCATTTTGCGGTCTCCTTTTTTAATCCGGGCAGAACAAGGTGCTTATCTTCTGAATAAGCTGGACGATACGCGGATCGGCGATGCGGTTGTAAATAAAATTTGCATCCTTGCGGCGGGTTATAATTCCCTGATCACGCAGGATATTAAGATGCTGGGACAGGTTGGCATTGGTGGTACCTATTTCCCGGCAAATGTCTCCCACAGTCATTTCGCCCGCCTGCAGCAGGCATAAAATTTTCATGCGGATCGGGTGGGACATGGATTTAAGCAATCTGGCAACGGCTTCAATCTGCTCTTCTTTCATCTTAACTTCCGGCCTGATTTATCTGAATTAAATCCCTGTCCAGTTTTTTCTTTTCAGAAAAATACCACGGTGTTAATCTAATTCAGATTTTGGCATTGTAAAGCACGAAACGATGATCATTTGGGCTTGGTAATGAAGGAAGACAGTAAACCCGGCAGTCTCTATATGGTGGCAACCCCGATCGGCAATTTAGATGATATTACCCTTCGGGCAATCAAGACCCTGAAAAATGCCGATCTAATTGCCGCCGAAGACACCAGGCATACCAGAAAACTCCTGAATCATCTGGGCATAAGTAATGAGCTGGTTAGCTATTACCGCGAAAGAGAGCAGCAGCGTTCGGAGCAGCTAATTAAGCTGATTAAGGATGGGAAAAATATTGCTCTGGTCAGCGATGCCGGAACTCCGGCCATCTCCGATCCGGGTGCAGTTCTGGTGCAAAAAGCCCTGCGGGAAGGGATAAGGGTGGTGCCGGTGCCGGGGGCCTCGGCCCTGACTGCCGCCGTGTCCTGCAGCGGCAGTGAATACGGCTCATTTTTGTTTTTGGGCTTTGCTCCGGTTAAATCCGGCAGAAAAAAACTGCTGCAGCAGCTCAAGGCATTTGAGTACCCGCTGGTTTTCTATGAATCGCCTAAAAGGGCGGCATCCTTTCTGAACGACTGCCTTAATATATTGGGCAACCGCCGAGTGTTATGGGCAAGAGAACTTACCAAAATCCATGAGGAATTAAGGCTGGACAGGCTTGATAAACTGCTTGAAGCGGTTCAAGGCAAAGAGCAGCGGGGAGAATTTGTGTTTATTATCTGGCCGGGGAAACCGGAAGTTATCACCGAGGAGCAAATTACCAGCAAAATCCTCTGGCACCAAAAACATAATCAGTTAAAATTAAAGGATATGAGCAGAGAAATCGCCGATGAACTGGGCATATCCAAATCACAGGTTTATGATTTGGCATTAAAGATAATGGGAAAAAAATAATCATGGAAAAATTTCATAGCTGCGTTAGTCCAGCAGGAAAATTTATCTACGGCATCCATAAGCCTTGCTTTGAGGTGGATAATTTCCGTGAATCAAAAATAGTTGAAAGCCTTGGCTGTCTGGCGGACGGCTCGCCGATTAACAATCAGGATAATTATCCAGACGGCACGGTCAAGGTTGCCGAAGCTGACTGGATCTTTGAAATCCCCAATCCTCTGACCTTTAGGGGGGCGACCTTTATAAATAAAAAATGGGCAGATGCAGCCTGCGGCAATTCTGAGCAAATCCGCATCAAAAGGCGGCCCGGCTTTTCGCTGTCGGCAATTTTTAGAAAAGAAGGCGTGAGTGGGGAGCTTATCCAGAAATTACCGGACGAGCTGTTGCTGGCCATTGCCACTGGCTCCAGCGACCCCGAAGATTTACAGGTTTTGGCTGAATTAAGTGCGTGTTTTCAAAAAGATAGTAATGGCAATCCGGCCGGACTTTGCTACCGTCAGCAGGGCGGTCGGGTGGCGGCGGAGATCAAAAATCATCTGCTTTTTGAGGCGGCTGCCAATAACCCGAACTTGCCGGATGAATATAAAAAAGTGATGGTGCTGCGGCCGGGCGTGCAGGGCAAAAGCGAAATTGTCGGGGAATATCAGCAGGATGAAACCGGCATTTATGAATATATGCGGAAAAATTCCTATATTCCCGGCGGGCATTATGCCGCCAATATGTCGGAGAAGGCGGTGCGTTATTCCATCGGCGATCTGTCTTTCGCCGATATAAGGGGACTTAGGCATCTTTATTATCAAAGAACCTATACCAGACTTGCCCGTCTGCTGGGCATCGCCTTGCCTGAAGGCCAGCGGAGACTTGAAGAGGCCGAACTGGAGACCTTACGTCAGCAGATACAGGACAAGATTACACAAAAACCAGCCTTAGGTGCCACCCTTTGGGGCTGGAATTTTGGTTTTGACTATGCCCCGACCGGCTACCGTCTCCATGCCTCGCATCAGCAGATTCATCAGCAATATGCCATGATTCCAGAGCGGATTGAGGCATATTCCGGCAGCCTGAACAGCCCTGAAGGCAGCATTCCATCTTACGGCTGCGGCGATCTGGTGGCTCGGGTAATTGATCAGTATCAGATGATTTATCAGGCTGATTTTTTTACTGATTATAGAAAAGCCATTTTTGCCAACCAGCGTATGGATGAAAGATGCGGCAAGCCTTCATCGTTGATTGTCTGGCAGGATGAGAGGGTTATTTTATTTGTTCCCAAGGCCCAGACTTCACAGTGGGAATTGCAGATTATGACCATCCCGGATCAACACGGCAGACTGGTCGGTAATATAGCCGAGGCGGATGCAGCCGTTAGAAAATCGCTGGACACGGCAATCCTTTATGCCCAAAAGGCCCTTTATGAACGGGGGGCCGAGATGGTAACCTCGATAGAATACCCAAAAAGGTTAAACAATGCCAGTCAAGCCCAGCCCCTGATTTATTGCCTGCTGCCGAGACTGCCCGAGTCCCCCGGCGCCTTCAGCGAGGCCCAGCACCGTTATATCAACGGACATTACCCGGAAGACTTTGCCGAGGTATGCAGGCAGGCCCTGAAAAAACAGGGATACTAACTGGGCGGCATCAGGGGCTGCAGGGCCGCCTGATCAAGCGGCTTGACAAAGCTCATATGAACTGAATAATCACCGTGCAAGTAAAAGGAAACCTTGACAATTTTGCCGACCGCGGCAATCTTGACCGGATTTGCCTCATCTCCGGCACTAATTGACATTTGACAATGTCTGGCCAGTAGTGATTTGGCAATGGCCTTTTTGGCACAGTGAATGGCAAAGCAGCAGCCGTCTACAGAAATATCGGCAAGATCGCCGTTGATAGCCGAACTGGTTCTTTTACCATCCTTGTCCAGAACCACCGCCACCACCTTGCCGCTGGCCTTGATTCTTTCATGGGAGCGTTTTTTAAGCTCTTTTTGGCACATGATTTTTTCGATCTTGCCTTTTTTTTCGCAAAACCGAACCAGCTTGCTGTGCAGGACGGGAAAGTCTTCCTGCCATTTATCCGACACCGAATCGTCAACATAGCGTAAACGGACTTCCGAGGTGCTGGCCGCCGAAGCCGGGCAAAGGGAAATGGTGGTCAGGGTATGCTCACCAAGCAGGTTGCCCTTGCCAAGCTGGGCTATCACCTTGTTTTTATTGTCTTTGTTAATAAATACTGCCACCTTGCCATCTTCTATGAAGAACAGTTTGGAGTTGTACATGCCATGGGAAAGAATCTTTTTTTGCGGGCCGATGGTGATTTCCTTGAGGCTGTAAAAAAGTGCATTTACCTCTTCATCAGAAAGATCGTCATAAAGTTCAGCCCAAAGTTCAAGATGCTGCTTGTCCAGCCCCTCGGTCTTGGCTTCCTCAATTATTTCAGCGGTCTTGATAATTTCACTGAGGGCGGCAGGATGGACATTCATCAACTCCTCGCGAAGCTGATCGGCTTGTGCAAAGTCCTTATTGCCTAGACAATTTTTAATTTCTTCAACAAAATCTTGCGGTTGTTTATTATCAGACATTTTCGGCGGCCTCCCAAAGGTGTTTTTTGAACATATACTCTTACAGAAAAGTTGATGGTAACTTATTTTTCAATTAAAAACCAGATGCTTTTTAGCCCATAGTGCAAACTTGCTCATACAGGTCAATACTGCGGTCTTGAAGAGCAATATAGCAGTTTTTTTCCTTGCGGATACCGGCAAATTTATCCCGGGCCTTTTCTGAGCAGGCCCGGCAGCCGTTAAACGGTACAGAAAAACTGTGCAGATGACAACCGGCTCCGGCAGCTATTATCTCGGTAAACCCTGGGCATTTCCGGCATAAATGATAAACCCTGGTTTCATCGGCCTGAAAATAATCCGTATCATAAAAGACTTGCCTGCGTTCCACATGCTGTTCCTGCTTTTTGGCCGCAGCAGTCAGCTGATGCCGATTGGCAAAGAGTTCTACCGCATCCCGGCAGGCCATTTCCACCGCCTTGTTAACTGCGGCACTCTGCCTAAAATGGTCAGGGTCATAATCCGGCTCGCAGACCTGAGAGGTATCCATACCGGCCATAGCCAGAATAATGCCGAGATTGGTATAGGGCAAGGCCCCTTCTATGGAATAGCCGCCTTCAAGCACGCAGATATCCGGGTCAAGATTGCGGTTTAGGCGGGCGTACCCCTGGGCCGTAAAATTCATATTGGTAATGGGGTCGGTATAATGGTTATCCTGACCAGCAGAATTGATGATCAGTTCCGGCTTAAATTCTTCAAGTACCGGTAAAACTACCCGTTCCATCACCAGATCAAACCCCTGCTCAGAGGTTTGCGGCGGCAGCGGGATATTGAGGTTAAAGCCCCGGGCCGCCGGGCCGCCTGCCTCGTCAATAAAGCCGCTGCCGGGATAGATGGTGCGGCCGTCCTGATGAATTGAGATAAACAGGGTGTCGGGATCATTATAATAAATATCCTGGGTGCCGTCTCCATGATGGCAGTCGGTATCGACAATGGCAACTTTTCCCACTCCATAATGCCGCCTTAGATATTCCACCATAACTGCCTCAATATTTACTAGGCAAAAGCCGCGGCCGCCAAATACTGTCTGCATGGCATGATGTCCGGGCGGACGCACCACCGCAAATGCCTTCTGCACTTCCTTTTCCATAACCGCCCTGGCCGCCCGTACCGCCCCGCCTGCCGAGATAAAATGTGAACTGGTCAGCAAATCTTCAACCTTCGGCAGGCAGAAATGAACGCGGTTAATATCCCTGGTTTCGGCCAGTTCAGGATTAAAAAAGCTGATGCCCCGAACATCTTCAAGCCCTTCCTCAATTAGCTGCTCACGGGTATATAACAGCCTTTCTTCCCGTTCGGGGTGAAACGGGCTGATACGCCAATCAAAGGCCGGAAAAAATACCAGGCCGGTCTTGATCGGTGCAGTCGGCATAAATTCCTGCATAATCACTCCTTGTTTATCGCTATGCCCGGACGGATCTGGCAGGTTAGGGAAATTATCCTGCCGGTATATGAACCGCCTTTGACGATTCTGGTTTCAAACCTTTCGGTAAATTCAATTTCATCCTGACCTGTCTGCGGCATCTGCCTGCTGATGAGCTGCTTTAGTCTGGCCTCGGCATCATCCATGCCAAATGATGAAGGAATGTCTTCGGTTATGGATAATTCCGGCACCGTAGCCCGGCCAAGTTCGGTATCTGCATGCAGTGAAAGCTGGATGGTTTGTCTGGCAAGGGCGGCACCTGCGGCATTGGCTACCTCATAATGCTCCGGCACCAGGCAGGGAAGCCCAAATTCCCGCTCAAGCAAGGGCTGGAGCATGGCCGCCGGGCCGCCGACCGCCACGATTCGAGCTGGTTTGATTTTTTTGCGTTCCAGCAGGGCCGAAATGGTATAGACTGGGCGGGAAAACACCTCGTCAATCACCTGATAAACCTTTGTTCGTATTGCTTTGACCAGGGTGTCAAGAATTTTTTCCGCCGCCTGCAGCGGTTTTTCATCCGGCATAAGTTTTTCTATGGCCTGCCGAGCCTTTTTAATCTGCTCCTCTGACCCGAAACTTCCTGCCATCCCCAGCACCATCATGGCATCGGTCGGGGTGGGAGCCTGCCCGCCGAATGCCGCCGGACGGCCGGTTTTCTCAGGGCCGATCATAATCTTTCCGCCATTATATTTTACCGCACTATCGCCGCCCAGCCCCGCACTTCTTGATAACAAGGCCCGGATCAGGGTCGGTCTGCTCGCAATTTCGGTGCCGTAAGGTTCAAATAGCGGCTGGCCGCCGGCAAAAAGGGAAATATCGGTAGTGGTGCCGCCAATATCCAGCAAGACGGCATCAGGCTGCATATCTTCAATCAGGGCCAGGCCGCCCAGAATACTTGCCGAAGGGCCGGAATGCACGGTCTGCCCCGGATTTTCACGGGCCATATCAAGGCTCATGGTTCCCCCGTCTGCCTTTAGTATCCGCAGCGGGCAGGAAAAGCCCAGTAATTTTATCCCCTTCTCCATTTCCTGACAAAATTTCAGGAAATCCTGCTTTAGGCTGCTGTCCAGCCAGGCCGTATAAACCCGCCGCGGGAAATTAGACCTGCCGGACAATCGATGCCCAAGGCTGATATGTCTGAACTTTTCCCTGATCTGCTTATAAACTGCGGTCTCATGCTGATTATTCAGATGGGAAAATTTGGTAACGATTCCGGCGGCAGAGATATTATCGGCGGTAAAATTTTCTGCGGCAGCCTCAATTTGATCCGTATTCAGCTCCTGCACGACCTTGCCTCGATGGTCGATGGCCCCGCTGATAAAACAAACATGCTCTCCACATGCAAGAAAGGACGGGTTTAAGCCCGGCCCGGCCTGAATAAACATGGCGGTCTGGGCCAGCCGGTCGTTAACCACCAGATTGGTGCAATGGGTGGTGCTGAGATGTATATATTCTGCCTCTTCCCTTGCCTCGGGAACCAGCTGTTCCAGCAGGGAAACAATAGATTTATGCAGGGGGCCGCCGCCCACCGCCGCTTTTCTTTTGGCAATAATCCTGCCGTTATGAACAACGGCTCCGTCTGCATGGGTGCCGCCTACATCAATTCCTATTCTCATTATCTCTCCAGATTTTCAGCAAAATAATCCGGCCAGCTTATGACGTTCTTCATTTTTTAGCAATTATTTTCGAGATGTCCGGCAGGCTCATTTACGGATAATCTTGCAGAAAGTGTATTTTCGGCCTTTTATAAATTCATCAAAGTTATGCGTTGATTTTGTGCAGCCAGCATTTTTCAAACAAAGTTTGCCTATCCTTATAAAATTTACAGAAATTTATTTTTTTGGTCTTTATGGTTGCAGAGTGCGGCCTCTTTGTATTATCGTCCTGATAATACATCGTCAGGGCATGAACCATGTGCTGCTATTTATTTTACCAGGGAGCCTATTGATATGAAAATTTCGCCAAACCGCAGCCTGCTTAGCCTCTTCACCATAAGTTCTGTCCTGATATTTTGCTGTTTCCAGGCAGCCGCCAAGGATGGTGTATGCCCGGATCAGGACTTATCTTCAGTGATACCGGTTCAGGAAAAAGTTCAGCCTTGTACAGAACGGCGGGTTCTGGTGGTTCACAGCTACCATGAAAGTCAGGCCAATCACGTGGGCATGATGCAGAGCGGTGTTGATAACATCTTCTTCGGCTCAAATTTTCATGTCAAGCATTTCTATATGGACACCAAGCGGGACAGTTCCAGCGAATGGAAGGAAATATCCGGCCAACTGGCCCTTGATCTGGTCAGGCTTTGGCAGCCGGAGCTGGTTATTGCCCTGGATGATAATGCCCAGAAATATTTTGCCCGATTTTTGGCCGGTAAAAAGGATGCTCCCCTGGTGGTGTTTTCGGGGGTCAACGGCAATCCGGCGGATTATGGTTATCCGGCCGCCAATGTTACCGGCCTGCTAGAAAGGCCCAATATCGTAGAAAGCATCTCTTTGCTGATGAAAATAGTCCCCGGCAAAATAAAGAAAATCCTGCTGATATCCGATGATAGTCTTACCTCATCACTTTTCCACGATTATGTCAAAACCATTAAACTGCCGGTTGAAGTGGCGGCAAGCGTGCAGGTATCAACCCTGGCTGAATGGCATCAGGTCATTGATAAATATCAGGATCAGGTTGATGCCATCGGGGTATATGTCATTAGAACCATCAAAAGAAAGGCCGGAGCAAACGAGACAGTGTATGAGGGAGAACTGGTTGATTATATCAACAAAACCACCAATCTGCCGACTGTTGGTTTCTTTGACTCTGCCGCTGAGGCTGGATTACTCTGCGGCGTCAGTGTATCCATGGAAGAGCAGGGAAGAAAGGCTGCCCTGATTGCCCTTGACCTGCTGGGAGGCAGGAAAAAGGTAGAAGATATTGAGATTTCTCCGACCAAAAGAGGGGTGATACAGCTTAATCTTAAGACGGCAAAGAGAAATGGCGTTATAATTCCCTATAACATTATTAAACGGGCGGACAAGGTTATAAGGTGATGAAAAATCTTAATAATTTCATATATATATATATATATGTGTGTGTGTGCAGATGCCCGGAATTGATTTTCTGCGGTTATTTCCCCTGAAATGTAATTTTAGTCTGGATCAGCCGGACAAATGTACTGACAAGCCTTATTTGAGGGTGCAGCCGAAATGGAACAGCCTAACTGGCGGAAGCGGTTTATGATGCGTTTTTCAATACAGGCCAAAATGCTGG
>PDWI01002316.1_pt1 | contig 28814 bp, 30 predicted proteins | sample 1430891 | NCBI WGS metagenome assembly PDWI01 (sample SAMN01162508, study PRJNA174530) | Oral metagenome, whole genome shotgun sequencing project. | biome: Marine environment; feature: Marine mammal; material: Swab sample of the gingival sulcus; isolation source: swab sample of gingival sulcus... | reverse complement strand
AGCTGAGATTGACGACAAACCGATTGATCTGAGTGAAATTCCATTCTAATCCAGAGGAGAATAATTACTTATGAGAAGAACAAAAGACGCACCAACTGTTTTTGACTATAAAGATGTTAAGACTTTGATGAAATTCATCAACGTTTATGGTCAGATCGAGCCAGTCAGCAAGACTGGTCTAAGCAGCAAGCAACAACGAAGTCTAGCGGTAGCTATCAAACGAGCTCGCCATCTAGCGCTGCTGCCATTTGTATCGCAGAACTAAAGCTAAATATTTATGAATGCGGCGCCTAACTTAACTAGTTGGTAGCCGCGTTTATATTAGAGAAGGAGAAAAAAGTAGTGTATCAGCCAACTGATTTGAAAAAAGGCGTTATCTGCCAAATAGACGGCAAGCCATATCGAGTGATTGATTATGGTCAAAAGGTGATGGGTCGAGGCGGATCGATTGTTAACGTTAGATTAAAGAATCTAATTGACGGCAGCGTTATCCCAAAAACTTTCAAAGGCCAAGATAAGATCGAGCCAGCTGAAGTTAGCCTAAAGAAAGTTCAGTTTTTGTACCGTGATGGTGAAGATTTCTTTTTCATGGATCCTGAAAGTTTCGAGCAATTTGAATTATCAAGTCAGACGGTTGACGCGGCAGCAGATTATCTAAAAGAGGGTAATTCATTAAACCTACAATTGTTTAACGACAAAATTATTAATGTTGAATTGCCTAAAAATATCTATTTAGAAGTTACTTACACAGAAGACGTAGTGAAGGGTGACACGACATCAAGTGTTCTAAAAGACGCTACGCTAGAAACTGGCTTGGTGGTAAAAGTTCCGGCCTTTATCAAGCAGGGTGATGTCATCAGCGTCGATACGTCGACTGGCGAATACCGCGAACGGCAGAAATAGTCATGAAGCAACGCTTGGATCAAAAATTAGTCGAGCTGGGGCTGGCTAGCAGTCGGTCACAAGCCGGCAATATGATCCGATTAGGCGATGTTTTAGTGAATAAAAAAGTTATTCAAAAGACTGGACAATTTGTGCGCCCAACAGATGAGATAAGCCTAAAGCAAAAACAGCAATACGTGTCTCGAGCTGGCCTAAAACTAGCCAGCGTGGCTGAAAGTTTTGAGCTAGATTTTAAGGGCAAAATAGTCCTAGACGTTGGCTCCAGTACCGGCGGATTTACCGACTATGCACTGCAGCATGGTGCTAAAAAAGTTCTAGCAGTTGATGTTGGTACCGACCAAATGCACGTCAAATTACGCGGCGACGATAGGGTCGAGTTACACGAAAAAACTGACATTCGTGATTTTGAAACTAAAGCCAAAATTGACATTGTAGTTGGCGACGTGTCATTTATTTCGCTGCGCGACATATTGCCGCATGTGGCTAAAAAGCTGATGAACCAGCAAACGATTTTGGTGGCGATGGTCAAGCCACAATTTGAAGCCGGTCGTCAGCAAATAAATAAAGGCGTGATCAAAAATGATAAAATCCGTCGTCAAATTTTAAGTGATTTTGAAACTTGGGCTAAAAAGTATTTTGTGATTTTGGACAAAAAAGATAGCCAGGTAGCTGGCGGCAAGGGAAATGTTGAAAGGTTTTATAAACTAAAAATTAATAGGTAATTGTTGTTTTACAAGATATTATCTAAACGTTAAACCTAAACTCAACCACATCGCCAGGTCGCATGACATAACTGCGGCCTTCGGTGCGGACTTTGCCAGCTTCGCGGGCTTTGGCTTCAGATCCAAAAGTTACTAGATCGTCATAATCAACCACCTGAGCGGCGATAAAACCTTTTTCAAAATCGGTGTGGATGACACCGGCGGCTTGCGGTGCGGTCCAGCCTTTGTGGATGGTCCAAGCTCGGACTTCTTTTTCGCCAGCTGTTAGGTAGCTTTGCAGGCCCAGTAGGTCATACGAGCTATGAATTAGTTTGGTTAGTCCGGTATCGTCGACGCCGTAGCTAGCTAGTAATTCTTTAGCTTCATCAACTGACATGCCTTTTAATTCTTCTTCGATCTTGGCGCTGATGAAAACTGGCTTTTTAGACGGCACGATGCTAGATAATTTAGCTTGTAAATTCTCATCGGTCAGTCCATCCTCATCAACATTAAACGCGTAAATAATTGGCTTGGCAGTCAGCAAGCCCAGATCGCTGATAGCTTCGCGGTCTAAATCAGGATAATCCGATAGCGGCGTGCCAGCTTTTAGACTGGAAAGTAATTTCTCTAAATAGCCAACTTGAGCCTTGGCCTCAGGATTAGCCTTGGCTTCTTTTTGTAATTTCGGCAAGCGATTTTCAATAGTTTGGATGTCAGCTAGGATCAGCTCAGTGTTGATAATCTCAATATCAGCTTTTGGATCAATCGGCGCTTCTTCGTGGCGTAAAATATCGCTATTTTCAAAAGCTCGCACCACATGAATGATGGCGTCGCACTGGCGGATATTAGCCAAGAACTTATTACCCAGGCCTTCACCTTTGCTAGCGCCAGCCACCAAACCAGCGATGTCGATGAATGTGACTGTGGCTGGGATGACTTTTTGACTGTGATAAATATCAGCTAGAACTTTTAGCCGCTGATCGGGAACTGGTACGATGCCAGTGTTGGGTTCGATAGTTGCGAACGGATAATTTGCCGCCAATATGTCGTTATTGGTCAGGGCATTAAACAGGGTTGATTTGCCGACATTTGGTAAGCCGACGATGCCAATAGATAAACTCATGTATTTAACTATAGCAAATTTTTAACAGATTGACGCAAAAGAATAGATTTATTGACGATTTTGCGCTATAGTCATAAGCAGTATGGACAAACAGGGTGAGAAAAAGGTTAAGAAATTATCAAAAAAGACGATTATTAAGGGGCTAGTTGCCATTTTGGTGTTGATTGTCTTGGGTGTTGGCGCTTTTTATGGTTGGCAATATGCTAAAACGAGACTGACCGCGGAAAAGCCGCCAGAAAATAAGCAGGTTTGTAGCCAAGAGATGATCGACCGCACTTCAGTGGCGATTGATGCCGGCGATTTCGGCGCTTATTCTAAAGAGGCGATTAAATTACTTGAGAACGATGACTATAAGCAAGATGTCAACTGTAGTTATATAGTGGCTCGTTATTATATACAGAATGGTCGCAAGCAGGCTGCCAAGGAAGAGGCCGAGCGAGTTGAGTCTTTGATAAACTCTGGTCAAAAGTATAGCCAGGCTTTTACGTCTGAGCCTGAGCCAGCCGATAAGTTGAAGGCTGAGGCAGAAAGTATAGTGGTTGAGGGCAGCGACGGTCAGGGCAAGAGCTATATCAGCAGTGATGAGTTAGAAGCAGGCGATGATGATTTAAGTGAAATTGATAAGTTGGCACCAAATGAGTAAGAAATTATTGACCATAGGATTTAGTTTAGTTAGCCTGGCGATACTGGGCTCGGTCGTGTTTACCAAAGACGTGTTGGCTGCTAAGTACACTACGACCCAGATTCAGAATGAGCTTAAGCAGGGTGTTGACACAGCTTACAAATGGGATGATGACTGCAGGAAAGTTCTATGGAGTAGGTCTAATGAAAAGATGGGCAATGGAGACTATCGAGCGCTAATCAACGGCTATACAACCGGTACGTCTGCTAGTTACAAATCTGAGGCCTGGTTATCTGAGCGCGGTAAGGGCAATACCCAAACCCCTACCAAAGTCAACTACGGTCAGAGAAACATTAATCTACAATTGAACTACGTAATGTTCATCTGTGCTACCTTGGTGAAGCCGGATAATAGCAATGTCAGTAGTCGAACCTCGGGGCAGATAGCCGGTCAGAACTATCGTTGGGTGAGTGGGTCAAATGCTAACGATAGGGAGCCTAACACTATTGGGGGCGGTAAGATGCACCCAGCTCAGACGGCTAGCACGATTAGAGTAGTTAGTATTAGGGTCAAGAATAGTAAGCCCGGCGAGAAGGTCGAAGGATATAATACCGGTGATCTGCTGCGCGTACGAAGAGTCAATAACAGTCGTTATTGGATCGCTAGGCCAGTCAAGCTTGTGTATCAGGCTCCGCCCGGGGGCATAACTAGCACAAGGGTCGTTCAGCTAGAGCTCAAGTATCAGAAGATACAGTCATATCATGATGCTAATCTGAACAAGGCGATCAACCGCTGTAGCGGTCATACTGTCGGCAATCCAGACAAGCCTACGTCTTGGGGGCGGTGTAAGGTAGCGACCAATACTCTAAAAATTGAGTTTGAAGTCAAGCCTCGTCCCTACAATTTAACGCCTAGCATTAGTGTCGCTCCGGGCCAAGTCAAAGTTGGTGCTTCGGAGATTAGGGGTATTAGCGGGCATATTAATAATTCTGGCGGTCCTAAGAGCAGCAAATTGTACTATACTTTGACCAGGTTTAGGGTGCCGGTTGCTGAAACTAGGGACTTTCGTCGCATCTGGAGAGGTCAAAAAGAAAATTCTATCCGTAAAGATGCCTATTTTGGCTGTAAAAATGCTAGGAAAATATTTGCAGGAATAGAGGATTGTGTTGAAAATCCTGTTGGGGCACGTAACTCTTTAGGTATCGCTCTTGAGGGCGGTAAAGATCATGTAGTTAGCACGAATCGAGTCGATAGTTCTAATCCGACCAAGAACGCGAAGGTTAATGATATAATCTGCTATTTTGTAACAGTTAGTCACTATAAAACCGGTAAAACCGCTAATGATTGGCGTAGTTCAGCCCCGGATTGTGTTAGGGTGATGCCAAATTATAATTTGAGTCCAACTTCAAGTCTGGCGGTAAATGAGATAGCTGAGGGTTCTGATAGGGTAGAGGGAGTCAGCGGTGCCATTATAAACGGCGGCCCTAGCGACTCTAAAAAGGTTGATTATGCTATGTCGCGGTTTGTGGTCGGTGCTGGCGCCAGACTGAGCGGTGGTCAGGGCATAACTAGTTCACGGAGAGATTGGTCTTGTGACATACCAAGGCGGCTTTGGCGGGCTCGTGATTGTAAAGAGATGAATGGTAGCAGAAAGACCAATGCGACTGTTAAATACCCCGGTGGAGCTACGGTCTTAAATAACGCTAATGACGACATAACCGACATTAAAGATCTGAGCTTTGGCGATAAGATCTGTTACGTGACTATAGTTTCAGCTTATAACCCAGCCGTCAATCGGACTACTTTCAAGTACAGCACGCCAAGCTGTGCGCTAGTGGCCAAGCGGCCCAAGGTCCAAGTCTGGGGTGGTGATTTGCGGGTCGGCGGCAACTCTGATGTCATAACTAGGGTAACGACAATTAATAACAAACTGTATGGCTCTTGGGGCGAGTATGGCATTATATCCAACGGTCGGGTTGATTCGGCCTCTGGGGCTGGTTTATCGGCTGATGAGAATGGCCGACCTCCAACATCGCCAGCTGATTATAATCGTTTGACGTTCGCTAATACATTCGGTGGTAGTAATTTTGGTAGCTATGGAGTAACGCCTAATCCTAAAAGCCTAGTCAGCTACTTCTCAGGAGGGAAGAAGCTCAACCAATCACAATTTAATATGGGTACTATCAGCGGTAATCAAGTTTATAAACGAGATGGCAATTTAAAGCTAACCGGCGGACGCTTAAGGCCTGGAGCTTCGGCTGTTTTGATTGTCAACGGTAGGGTGACGGTTTCGAAAAACGTTGTTTATCAAGATAGGGATTATTCTAATATCAATGATTTGCCTCAGCTAGTAGTGATCGCATCGGATATAGTATTTGAAAGTGGTGTTAGCCGGTTTGATGGCTGGCTGATATCTAGAGGCGGTGTCAGTACTTGCGGGGTGGCTAGTCCATCTAGCTGGACTAGCGGGCTGACGGCTAAAAATTGTAATCGTCAGCTGAGATCTAACGGTCCAGTTCAGACTTCGCATCTATATCTGCGTCGTACATTTGGGGCTGATAACACAAATCCGGGTCGACCGGCTGAAGTGATTAATTACCGGCTGGATGCTGCCCTGTGGGGTTATGCTCGTTCCCGTCAGTCTGGTGCGATCAAGACGATGCACCTAAAAGAATTGCCGCCGCGATTTTAAGCAATATAACACTTGCAAAAAGTGCTCATGCTTATGTATAATGATATCTAGTATGAAAATATCAAAAGGGTTGGGCGACTTCTTCGGACTAGACATCGGTTCTGGTGCGGTTCGCGTGGTCCAGTTGGCGGCTACTAAATCTGGCTGGAATCTAGTTCATTATGGCTACGCGCCAGTTGATAGCAAAGTTGCGGCTGGTGATTCGCCAGAGAGCAAACGACGCCTAGGCGAAGTGATTATGACGGCAGTTGGCCAAAGTGGTATCAAAACTACTAATGTGGCGATTGGCCTTCCTTCAAGCAAGACCTTCACGACGATTATCGATGTTCCGAAAGTTTCTGAGCAAGAATTAAAATCGACTATGAAATATCAGGTCGATCAGTATATACCGATGGCGATCGACGAGGCCCAAGTTGACTGGGCGCTGTTAGGCGATAGTTTACGAGTTCAGGGTCAATACGAGGTGCTGCTGACTAGTACCGCCAAGAGCTATTCTGAAGAGCGTTTAGAGTTTATAGAGGGCCTAGGTTTTAACGTCGTGGCCGAAGAACCAGATCCGATCGCTATGATTCGTTCGTTGACCATGCCTGGGTCTCAAGCTGCACAGCTAATTTTGGACATGGGTGAAAACTCGACCGACCTAGCAGTAGTTTATGGCGATACGCCACGCTTGGTCAGAACTTTTCCTAATGGCCTACAGTCACTAGTTAGAGCGGCAGTCCAGAACCTAAATGTTCAAGATCAACAATCACGTCAATTTATCCTTAAGTTTGGCTTGGCGCCAGACCGGCTAGACGGTCAGGTTTTGAGAGCGCTAGATTCTTCGCTAGATTCATTTGCTTCGGAAATAATTAAATCGATCAAATTTTTCCAGACTAGATACCCGAGCATCACCATATCAAATATATTGCTCTCGGGCTTTAGCGCGGCTATACCGCAGATGGATAACTACATTTCGACCAAAACTGGTATTCAGACCGCTCCAGTTAATCCTTGGCAACGAGTTCAGGTATCACCGACCGACCAGCAGCAATTAGCGCCAATCTCTCATGAATTTGCGACTGTAGTGGGACTAGCTCAAAGGAGTAAGCGTCTATGATAGAAATTAATTTACTGCCAGATGTAAAATACGAGCTACTGCGGACTCGGGCAACTAGAAATTATGTTACGGCAATGTCTGTGCTGGTTGGTATTGTCGGGCTGGTGGCGACATTGGCGCTAGGCTTTATATTTGGCGGCCAGATAACGGCTGAGGCTTGGCAGGAGAGTCAAATCAAAAGTAAAAGCCAAGAGCTGCTGCAGGTTGAGGATCTGAATAAGTCAGTCACTATCCAAAATCAGTTAAATACAATCAATTCCCAGCACGATAATAAAAAGATCAATTCACGCCTATTTGATGTTTTGGGGGCGATTAATCCAGCTAAACCGAATAACGTGAAAATTTCCACCGTTAAAGTCAATCCATTAGACAACATGATAACCATCGAGGGCTCGGCCGAGAACGGCTTTATTGCCCTAGAGGTATTCAAAAAGACGATTTCTAATACCAATGTTCAGGTTGGTGAAGGCGAGGAAGCTATCAAACAGCCGCTGGCTAGCGATATTCAGCCAGAGTCGACTAGTTTTGGCGAGAATGCTAAGGGCAGGAAGGTCCTGAGGTTTGCTTTTAGTTTCACGTATCCAGAAGAACTGTTCGCAGTCTCTGATCAGCCAGTATCTGTAGCCACGCCAAATGGTAAGGTTGATGTGACTGACTCTAAGTTGGGTGTACCAGAAAGCCTATTTTCCAAGCAGGCCAAAGATATAGAATCTAATCAGGAGGGTGAAGATGCCGAACAATAAAGACGTGGCAATTCGCAAGCGTCAGCAGATCGATTCTTCTAAGAAGACCATGTTCATCTTTGTGGCTGCCGCCTCGTTTATTTTGGGCGTCGCACTAGTAGTATCTGTATTTTTGATCAAGCAAATAATCTTTCATACTAAGATAATCGCCGAGAAACAAAACACGATTACTACTCTAGATAAAAATATCGAAGCAGTCGATGGCCTGAAGAATAATTTGCGAGTTTTGGAGACCGACAGCGCCTTGCTCAGCTCTCGGCTAAAAGACGACAGCAGCGCATTGCAGGTTATACTAGATGCTCTACCAGATAACAATAACGCTGATGCTTTGGGCGCATCTTTACAGAGAAGGTTCGTTGGTGCGGTCGATGGGCTTAGCCTAGAGAGTTTGGTGGTGGGAGCGAGCTCTGATCAAGCTGACGAGGCTTATCTATCCAGTGGTGAGCCTGGCATACCGTTTACGATGACAGTTAGGGGTTCAGCTAAGAACCTAAAACAGTTGCTGCTCAGATTTGAAAAATCTATTAGGGTGATAGAGCTAACCAATGTTGAAATACAAGCTAATGACAGCGGCCTATCTCTCAAGATTCAGGGATTGGCGCCTTATAAGGCAGCTCAAGAAGTAAAATTAGAGAACAAGGTGGTTAAGCCATGAAAAAAACCGATATAGCCATGATCGTTTTAGTCGCCAGCGTTGGTGTTTTGATAGCTTATTTTATAGCCATCAATATACCGTTCCTGAAACTACCGGAAAACGGCCTAAAAGTTCAGACCATTCGCAAGATATCATCTGAGGTTGACAAACCTAGTGAGAAAGTTTTCAACGATAAAGCAATCAATCCAACGGTTGAGGTAATCGTAGGTGGCGGCGATTCGCGCTAGTGCTACTATAGGAGGTTGCTTTGGCGCTATTAACTGATGACATACAGGAAAAGTTAATCAACCTGTTGATAAACGAGGGGCTGATTGAGAAGTCAGTGCTTGATGCGGCGGCTGATAGAGCCAAGGAGGCGAATAAGCCACTATTTAGTTTGCTTAGTGAGGAGAATCTGTTGGATGTTGAGTTGTTGACTCACGCTGTAGCCCAGGTTTCTGGTGTGCCATATGTCAATCTAAACGGCAGCTTTATCGAACAGGACATTTTGTCGTTATTGCCTTCAGAAGTGGCAGAGCGGTTTATGGCCGTGCCATTAGCTGAAGTCCAAAACCGTTTAGCAGTGGCGATGATCGATGCTAATAACGTTCAGGCGGTTGATTATTTGTCTAATCGTATTCAGCGGCCGCTAAAAGTCTTTATGGCTTCAGAGGCCAGTGTCAATCATGTTCTCAGCCAGTATAAAACCGACCTGTCTTCGGTCAACGCGGCTGCCGAAGCTACTCAAGAAGAGACTAAGTCTGATTCAAGTGATATAAAGACTATTGTTCAGGATTCGCCAATATCTCGAGCTCTAAGTACGATTTTAGAGTATGCCGTTAAAAGTCATGCTTCAGATATACACATTGAACCGCTAGAGAAGGCCCTCAAGATACGCTGTCGAGTTGACGGTGTGCTAAGAGAGATCATGCAGCTGCCAAAAAGCATCGAGCCAGCCCTGGTTAGTCGTATAAAAATTTTATCCAGCCTAAAGATAGACGAACACCGTATACCACAAGACGGTCAGTTTGCGGTTGAAGTGGCCAACAAAGAAGTTGACCTGCGTATCGCCATCTCACCAGTAGTTTGGGGTGAGCAGGTAGTGATCCGTTTGCTCGATAAGTCAGGTAATTCGTTCAATCTTGAAGACATGGGCTATGCTGGACGGGCTTTAAGGACAATTCGAAAGGGCATCAAGCGACCGAATGGTATGATTTTGACCTCTGGTCCAACCGGTTCTGGTAAATCAACCAGCCTTTACGCATTGATTAAAGAGATCAAAGACGACACAGTCAATATCGTTACGCTTGAGGATCCGGTTGAGTACAAGATGGATGGAGTTAATCAGATACAGGTTAACTCAGAAGTTGGTCTAACGTTCGCTTCTGGTTTAAGGTCAATTTTGCGTCAAGACCCCGACGTTGTCATGGTCGGTGAGATCCGCGATGGCGAAACTGCTAACTTGGCGGTTCAGGCGGCGCTAACTGGACACTTAGTTTTCTCAACCTTACACACTAACTCGGCGGCTGGCGTTTTGCCGCGGTTGCTCGATATGGGAATTGAGCCGTTCTTGATTGCTAGTACGGTCAATACGATTATCGGTCAGCGTTTGGTTAGGCGGGTAGCTAAAAACCGCGATGTTTATCAGTCTTCACCGCTAGAGACTCAGACGATTCAAGCGACACTTGGTGATTTATTACCTAAAACTCAAGCCGAAATTCCGGCGATTTCTCAAGATTTAGGCTATGAAGACTTGCCGTTAGCTAACCAAAACGCTTATACTTTAGTTAAGGGCAAAGACAGCCCGCAGACGCCAAGAGGCTACTCTGGGCGAGCCGGACTTTATGAAGTGATGGATGTGACCGAAGAGTTGCAGAGTCTGATCGTCAAACGATCGACCAGTGCCGAGATTCAGCGTTTGGCGATTGAACAAGGTATGATTACCATGCGCCAGGACGGTTACTTGAAGGCCTTGGCGGGATTAACAACATTAGAGGAAGTCAACCGCGTTGCAGCGGATACGGCATAAAAGGGGAAGGGCAATATGGACAACAAAAGTTTAAGAATCGAAATTTTACTAGAAGAGGTGGTTAAGAAACGTGCCTCTGACCTGCACATCCAAGTTGGTTTGCCGCCGATGCTAAGGATCGATGGTGCTTTGATGCCAGCTAGTGGTACGCAACCGCTGGATGAAGCGACGGTTGAGCAATTGATCTTCCAGATCTTGGATGAAGAGCAACGACAGATTTTGCTAAAAGACAAAGAGTTTGACTTTAGCTTTGCGTTTGGTAATTTAGGACGGTTCCGTGTCAATGCCTTTCATGAGCGCGGTAATATGGCAGCGGCGCTACGCTTGATTCCCAATGAGATCAAATCAGCCACTGAGCTGGGCATGCCACCGATTGTAAATAGCTTTGCTGAATTTCCGCGCGGTTTGGTGTTGGTGACCGGTCCGACTGGTTCTGGTAAATCAACTACCTTGGCGGCTTTGGTTGATAAGATCAACTCTGAACGTTCACATCACATCATCACCATCGAGGATCCGATCGAGTTTACTCATAAATCGAAAAAATCTGTCGTGGTTCAGCGTGAAGTTCACTACGATACTTACTCGTTTAGTGCTGCGCTACGTTCCAGCTTGCGTCAGGACCCGGATGTTGTTTTGATTGGTGAGATGCGCGACCTTGAAACTATCTCAGCGGCGATTACTATTGCTGAAACTGGACACTTAGTATTTGCGACTCTACACACTAACTCAGCAGCTCAATCGATTGATCGTATGATCGACGTCTTCCCACCACACCAGCAGCCACAGATTAGGGCTCAGCTATCCAACATCTTGATGGCAATTTGTTCACAGCGTCTAGTGCCGGCTATCGGTGGTGGACGAGTTGTAGCGGCTGAAATATTGATGGCCACTCCGGCGGTGCGTAATATCATCCGCGAAGGCAAGAGCCATCAGCTAGATGCTGTTATCCAGACTGGTGCTGATCAGGGAATGCAGACGATGGATCGCACGTTGGTAAATCTAGTTCAAAATGGCACGATCACTTATGATAATGCTCGAGAATATGCCGTTGACTTAACCGAATTCGAAAGGTTGATGAGGGGATAGATAAATGAGGAAGTATGCCTACGAAGCCAGAGACAGTGCCAGCAACAAAGTTGTTAAGTCTTCAGTTCAGGCTGAGACCGAAAACTCGGCTGCTAAGCTATTGATAGCTCAAGGTTTCGTGCCTCTAAAAATTGAGCTTGACGATGATAAGCAAAATATATTCGCCAAGCTAAGCGGCAGAATTACTTCTAAGGATAAAATAATCTTCACCAGGCAGTTGGCGACGTTGATTGGTGCCGGCCTTCCTTTGTCCCAGAGCTTACATACAGTTATGGAACAGACGCAAAACAAACGAATGCGCGATGTGGTGCAGGAGATTGCTAGTGATGTTGAGGGCGGTAAGTCTTTGTCTGATTCTTTCTCCAAGCACCCAGAAATATTTGATAAAGTTTTTGTGGCTTTGGTATCAGCTGGTGAGGCCTCCGGTACGATGGATGATGCTTTGAAGCGTATTGCTCAGCAGCAGGAAAAAGATGCGGCGATGCTGAGTAAGGTCAAGGGGGCGCTGACTTATCCGGCGATCGTTTTAGTTGTTATCGGCTTGGTGATAGCCTTTATGCTGCTAACTGTGGTGCCTCAGGTGGAGAGTCTGTACAAAGATCTTCGAAAAGAGTTGCCACTAATTACGCAAATTATGGTTAATACCGCCAACTTCTTTGTAGCTTATTGGTGGGTGGTTTTACTGGGCTTATCAATTGGTGGATACTTCTTGGCACAATATCTAAAGACCGATTCGGGCATAAAAAATAAGGATAAATTGAAGTTGAACATACCATTATTTAAGGGCATGTTTAGAAAACTATACATGGCTAGGTTCACGCGCACTGGCCAGACACTACTTAGCACCGGAGTGCCGATGCTCGATATGCTAAAAATAACCTCTGATTCGGTTAATAACGTTATAATCAGCGCCGGTATTAAGCGAGCAGCCGATAAGGTCAAGGGTGGCAAGGCGCTTTCAGCAGCAATTAAAAACGAGGATTACTTTTTGATCATGGTGCCACAGATGATCAAGATTGGTGAGCAGTCAGGTAAGATAGACGAAATGATGGGTAAGTGTGCTCAGATATATGAGGACGAGCTGGATGAAGAGATCAAGGCTATATCGACTGCAATTGAGCCGGTATTGATGGTGGTGCTAGGTATAGTCGCCATGGGTATGGTCGGGGCGATACTATTTCCTATCTATAGTTTGGTTAGCGGAATTAATATATAGACAATTAGCCAAATCTGGTGTAGTATTATACATAAGCGTATTCGCGAAACTAAATTAATGATCATAGAAAGGTGGAAAGTTCGATGGTCAAAGATCAGAAAAAAGGATTTACAATTATCGAGGTGGTATTGGTTTTAGCTATTGCTGGCCTGATATTCTTGATGGTATTTGTAGCATTGCCAGCCCTGCAGCGTGGCCAGAGAGATACTCAAAGGCGTAATGACGTATCTAGGTTTATGTCGCAGATATCTAGCTATGCGACTAACAATCGTAACTCAGTGCCGAGCTTCTCAAAGATACCGGCTTTCTTGAGGGACTACATGAAGCAAGACGAGGGTGAGTTTAGGGATCCTAAGACTGGTGAAGACTATGTTGTCTTGACCGGGTCTGATAAGACTCCTGACACTGGTACTCTGGTTTATGCTAACGGTGCTAAGTGTAACGGTGAAGAATTTGAGTCTATATCTGGTGCTAGGAACGTAGCGGTTAGGATAAAGCTCGAAGGTAGCGGCATCTACTGCCAAGACAATCAGTAAATTCTAGAGAATAATCAATAGCGCCCCAGCCTTGGGGCGCTATTATTTTTCTGCTAAGATATAGGTATGGAATTATATATTTATCTGACGATTGGTTTCTTGGGCGCAATTTTGGGTAGTTTCGCTGGTGCTCAGGTTTGGCGCCTGAGGGCTCGTCAGCTAGTAGATGACAAGAAGCACGGCTATAAGGTAAAAGCCAGTGAGCTAAAACAGCTAAAGACTCTAATAAACAAAAAGTTTGGCGAAGACCGTTCGCGATGTCTGTCGTGTCAGCGTGAGCTAAGATGGTATGATTTGATACCGATTTTTAGTTGGCTCAGTGTTGCCGGTCGCTGTCGATATTGTAAAAAGCCAATCGGCTGGACCGAATTTCTGCTAGAAGTTGGTCTGGGTTTACTTTTTGTGGCTTCGTTGGCAGTCTGGCCTGGACCAATTGATAATTGGGTAGAGGTCGTCAAATTGATCCTGTGGCTATCGGGGCTAGTGGCTTTGGCTATCCTGTTTGTTTATGATTCAAGGTGGATGTTGCTACCAGACACGGTCAACTTACCGCTTGTGGGTATTGGTTTAGTTTACGCCATCCTTACACTGTTTGATTCTTCTAACTTGGCTGGAAGTCTGTGGTCGCTTTTGGGGGCGGTGGCGATACTTAGCGGGCTTTATCTAGCGGTTTATTTACTGTCGCGGGGAGCTTGGATTGGATTTGGCGATGTTAAGTTGGGGTTAGGTTTGGCGCTATTTTTGCTTGATTGGCGTTTGGCGTTTTTGGCTTTGTTTGCCGCTAATTTAATTGGCACAATTATAGTCTTACCGGGGATGATTGCTGGCAAAATGCGCAGAAACATGAAGCTGCCGTTCGGTCCACTTTTAATCGCTGGGTTTTTGATAGCCTGGTATTTTGGTCCGGCAATTATAAATTGGTATCAACTAGTGCTCTTTATATAAAGCTTATGCTATAATGGTGAGTATGAAACAGGGGGGACAGACGGGCTTTACCATTATAGAAACAGTTATATTTTTAGCTATATCTTCTGGCTTGGCTGTAATGTTGTTAATCGGTGTGTCCTCGGCCATTCAGTGGCAACAGTATCGAGATACTTTACAATCATATGCTAACTTTTTGAGGGGTCAATATTCAAGAACGGTCAGTGTTGAGAATGATCGGTCCGATAGCCAAGCTTGTCCGATTAGCGGTGCAGGCACGAAGCCTAGAGGTATGTCGGATTGTGTTATGATTGGTCGCTATTTAGCCACCTCTGGTGACGCCGGAAATACTGACGGCAAGACCTACGAAACTAGGTCGGTTTACGCTTTAAAAACTGATGCTGGCTGGAAATACAGTCTAGGCGAGCCCGATTCGACCTATGAGATTAACTGGGGTGCTAGGACTAGACTAGCTAACCAATCAGAAAATGGCGCTCAGATCACCATTTTGATGTATAGGGATGTTGAAACTGGTGGTCTGAAGGTCCGCACCAGCTCCAGACGCTATAACTCAAAGACAATTCGCCAGCTAATAGATGGCTCAGTAGCTCCAGACAATGCCTCTGACAAGACCGAGATCTGCGTTTATGAAAGAGGTTTGTTCATGGGTGATCAGCAATCGGTCTTCTTGGGTGCTAGAGCTGGGTCGGCTGATGCGGTTAGCTTAAATAATGCCTCCAAGGAGTGTAAGCGGTGAGTAGATCAAGTCGATTATCATCTGGCGACACCATCATAGAGGTCATGATAGCCATAACCCTATTTAGCATGGTGGCGGTTGGCTCGATGGTATTAATGAATCGTGGCCTGTCATTGGCTCAGCGATCGCTGGAAATAACTTTAGTCCGCCAACAGATTGATGCTCAGGCTGAAATGCTGAGATACGTTCACCAGAAATCTAAAGAGTCAGATGGGTCGTATAGGGCGGTTTGGAATAGCCTGAACAAGGTAGCCAAGCCCGCTCAGATAGTTGGTGCCGGCAGCTGCCCAGATTCACTGCCAGCAGGAAGCTTCTCTTTGTTCCCAAGATCAGGCGGCATCAGTAAAGCGGTAAATTATGAGCCAAATCCAGCTACTTATGCTCGGATGGTAAATGATCAGTCTCAGGGGCTATCCGTTCAGCTCGTCAGAGTCCAGGGTGGTGCGGCTTATGACGCCTATATTCAGGCTTGTTGGTATAGTGTGGGTGGCAACCGGCCAACCACGATTGGTACGATTGTGAGGTTATATGATTCGGAAGCTTAAATCAGGATTTACTCTAATTGAATTAATGTTAGCCATGACTTTCGTTTCGGTGCTGTTATTGGCGATAGCCTTTACTTCTATTAACGCTGGACGAATATATAACCGGGGCATGGTTCTTAGGAGTGTTAATCAGTCGGGGCGCGATATTAGCGACATGCTACGTCGAGATTTCTTACAATCAAATCGAGATCAGATAGTCGATAATGGCGGCAAAATAGTAATTTCAGTCAGTGAGGGCTCTGCCAAAAGCGGTCGTTTTTGTCTGGGCAGATACTCATATCTTTGGAATTCTGCTAAGACAATTGACGATCCGGCAGCCGTAAACAACAATTCAGCTGTGGTCTATGATGATAAGAACAACCCAATTAATTTTGTGCGGGTAGTTGATGAGAATGGCAGCCTGTGTCGTCAGGTTGATGGTAAGTATCCAAATAAAATGACCGATCCGACCCGCGTCACTCAAGTACTTAAAACCCAAGCAGATCAGAGTGATGTGGTGGTTGCAGTTCATGATGCAACAATCGATCTAGTAACCAACAATAATGATCCCGAGGGCCTGTATAAAATAAAGTTAGTCTTAGGCACCAGCAAGCAGAGCGAGATCAATACATCCAACCAGACCTGCAAGCCACCGAGTGATGATCTAGCCAACTTGGACTTTTGCGCTATAAATCAATTTGAAATGATAGTGAGGACAAATGGGTAAGAATAACAAACAATCAGGGGCGGTTTCATTGTTTGCAGTTATCTTTGCAACATTACTGCTGACGATTTTGACCATCAGTTTTATAAAGATAATGATCAACGAACAGCAGCGGGCGACTGAGAACGATTTATCGCAGAGCGCTTATGACGCAGCGCTGGCTGGTGTTGAGGATGCCAAGCGGACAATTAGAAAGTGCAATCAAGGTGACGCTGTAGCCTGTAATGCCTTGGCGGCGGCTGACGATTGTAAGGTTGTGGCTCGGGCTGGCGTGGCTGGTAACGAGTCCGAGAACGAAACCGTCATCAAGTCTAATTCCAGCAGCGGTGAGTCCTACGATCAGGCTTATACCTGCGTCAATATAAAAATGGACACTGAGGATTTTTTGTATGACGCCCAGGAGTCAGAGGTGGAGTTAATACCGCTAAAGGCTAGGGGAGAGGTGTCGAGGTTAGTAATTGAGTGGTACTCTCAGAAGGATATTGGCGATAGCTTACAGGCAACCGCCCCGCCGCCCATAAATGGTGATGCTTATCTGCCACCTAAAAATATTTGGGGTGCTACTGCGCCGCCTATGATTAAGCTACAAGTTATAACCCCAGGTGAACGGTTCAGGCTGGGTAGCCTAGATGATAGCGATGCGTCACAAACTGTTTTCCTAAGACCTACCAGTATTAATGGCGGTAAAGATGGTTTTTTGGTCTCGTTAGCGGCCTATTCTAGGGCGACCGATGGTGAGCGGCACGACAATAGTGCGACGCCTATACCTAGCTGTAGATGGGATTTTGGTTATGACGGATATGCCTGTAAAGCGGTGCTAGAGTTGCCGTCTAAGTTATCAGTGGCTGATAGCCGTAACGCTTTTGTCGCCATCAAGCCAATTTATAAAGGATCAGCTGTGAGGTTATTCATGCAGGCGGCCGATGGCTCGACAGTATTGTTGGACGGTGTACAGCCGGCAGTCGATTCGAACGGCAGGGCTAGCAACCTGTTCCGCCGAGTTGAGGCTAGATTGAAATTGGGCGACGACTTTCCTTATCCTAGTAACGCACTAGATGTTAACAATAGTCTGTGTAAAGATTTTTCTGTGACCAATTCTGGGGTCGTGCCGGGCAGTTGCCGACCTTAAGTGCTAATCGGTGTCGCTGTGGAATTTTTCGTGAACGTCTTTTAAGTGTTGGTCGGTAACGTGGGTATAGACCTGAGTGGTCGAGATGTTGCTGTGTCCTAACATCGATTGGACCGACCTTAAATCAGCCCCGTTCATCAGCAGGTCGGTTGCGAAACTATGGCGCATAGTGTGCGGACTAACGTGCTTGGTGATGCCAGCTAGCCGAGCGTATTTACTAACCATTCGCTGGATGCTGCGAGCCGTTAGTCGTCTGTAATCGCCAGAGGTGCTGGGTTGAGATGAGCGTTTGCTATAGCTAATAAACAGCGGCACTAAACTATCAGTTCTAGATTCTAAATAATTTTTAACATGTTCGGCGGCGCCTGATGATATGAAAACTGGTCGATCTTTCTGGCCTTTACCGCGGACCATAAACTCGCGGCGTTTTAAGTTGACGTGATCGCGATTTAGGCTGACTAATTCTGAAACACGCAGCCCGCTAGAGAATAGTAATTCGATAATAGCTCGATCACGTAGTCCAGCCTCAGAATCGGTCGGTATCTGATCGATCAGCCTAACGACTTCATCGTAGTGTAGGAAGGTGACTTGTTTTCTGGCGGTCTTGGGCAAGATGATTTTATCAGCTGATAATGATTTGATATCGCGACGTGATAAGTAAGTCAAAAAGCTGCGCAGGGCAATTAGGTGGTAGCTCTGAGTGATAATCGATAAGTTTTCGCCAGTTCTTTCATTGGTCAATCGATTTAATTTCAAACGGTACCTACGAACAGTTTCAAGCGTAATGTCCTCGACTTTGATATCGCCAGTTAATTCAACGAAACGCTCTAAATACAGCTGGTAGTTATTAACAGTTTTAAGACTGCGACCACCCTCTATCTCGAGATGCTCCAAAAAATCTGCTAATGCTTCGGAAGAATACATAATACTATTGTACTGACGTGAATTGGGTTTATCAAATCTTAGCAAGTTTGTTATCATATAAAAAAGATAATTATTAAGGAGAAGACATGAGCCAAAGTCAAGAAAAAAATCATTGTGGAGTTGAAAGGACATTGATCGTTTTCAAGCCTGATTCGGTTCAGCGCGGAATTGTCGGCGAGATATTACAGCGTTTTGAGCGAGTTGGTCTAAAAATTGTTGGTACCAAGATGGTAGCTCCAGATCGCGAGCACTTCTATACCCACTATGAAGATATCGGCAAAATGGTGACTCGTCGCGGCGAACATTTGTTTAACGTTACTCTTGATATGATGATGGCTGGTCCAGTTATCGCTATGGTATTAGAGGGCGTTGAGGCCGTAGCGGTGGTGCGAAAGATTGTTGGTCCGACTGAGCCAAAATCAGCCGACATGGGCACAATTCGCGGCGACTTTTCTCACATTAGCTTTGGTTACGCCGATAGCTGTAATATAGGCATTCCTAATCTGATTCACGCTTCAGGTGACGCGGAAGAGGCTAAGCAAGAGATTGAGCACTGGTTCAAGTCCGAAGAGCTGATGGACTATCCGGCTCTGAGCGAAAAATTTACTCGATAGGTCAACAATTAGAGCTACCGTGATATAATTATTGTATATGCTGCGGTAGCTCATATCAATTTATGCCTCGGTAGCGCAAATAATTTTATTATGCCTCGGTAGCTCAACTGGACAGCCCTGAGCGATCAAAAATAGCAGATCTGCTCTATCCAGTTAGTAAAAGCTACCAAAAGCAGGCGTTATGGTTCATAATAGAGTTATGCCTAGCTAGCTCAACTGGACAGCCCTGAGCGATCAAAAATAGCAGATCTGCTCTATCCAGTTACTTAAGAGCTACGAAGGCAAGTGTTATAATATAGGTTAATATGCCTCGGTAGCTCAACTGGATAGAGCAGATCCGTCCTAAGGATAAGGTTGCAGGTTCGACTCCTGCCCGGGGTACCACAAATGAAAATATAATTATCGTCCGCATGGGCGATTTTTGGTGCATGCTTTTACCTGTTACTCCGCCTATAGGGCAGGATCGCTGCTCATCTCTTTTATTTCAATCGATAGGGCAATTGCTATGCTCTCATTATCGTTACAATTCTGTTCTGATTTATGAATTAACTATTCTCAACATAAAACAACTATAGTATATCTCTAACTGATGTGCTATAGTTCAGTCAGATGGGAATTTTAGTAAAGAGATGTCCGAGCTAACAGATTCAGTATTTGAAATGTATTCGCAGCGTCCACGCGCAGCTATATTGATGAGTGGATCAGGCACAAACGCCGAGGCGATTCTCTCAGACGATGAGTTGCGCGAGCTCTATGATTTTGGACTGATACTATCCGACAACCCATCATCAAATGCAGCCAGTATTGGTGTTCATTATGATGTTCCCGTGCGGGTTAACCCTAGAGATAAGTTCTACAACACAGCTGATCGAGAGGAGTACTTTGATAATTTAGGCTTGATTCTCGCTGAAAATGGCGTAAAAATAGCAATTTATGCGGGTTTCATGAAGATAGCAACGCGTCGGTTCTGCGAAGCCTTTCCTGGTGTCAATGTTCATCCGGCAGATTTGTCGGCGATAGGGGAAGATGGGCTAGCTAAATATAGGGGTATGTACGCATTGAGCAAAATGAGAAATGAACTAGGTGCGGTGCGCTCTACAGTGCATGTCGTTGATACGCCTGTAGATAGCGGGTCAGCGATCAGCTTATCGCAATACGTGATGGCAGCAGACAGTTGTTCGGACGAAGAAATTCATGAGATGCTTAAACCAAAAGAGCATTTCATCTATACGTCAACTCTCAGATTGCTCGGGATTGGCGCGCTATCGGCAGCTAAGATTCCTTATGGCCCCCAGGACATCGAAAGGATGCTTAATGTCTAGGGTAGGACTGCGCAATATTGATGGCGTAAATGTTTTGCCATTGGATGGAGTATGGCATTATGTGGGCGGAATGCCTGCCGATGAGAAAATAGCGTCTTTTCTGGAATACTCTGGATGTGACTTTCACGATGACGAACGTAGATTTGTTGATAAGCACGTTATTGCTCTAGCTGGTATTGGCGGACTACCTGTTGCATACGAGCAAGATACAAATGATGAGGTACGACAGCGTATTAACGATAGATTAGCTGAGAGCCGTCTGATGATGGGGTCTGCTGCAGCGTTTTCCTACTTGAATGTCGGCGAAAAGCCAATTGAACATTTATATGATGTTGTCGTGAAGCTTGGACATCTTTCAGTAGCTCACACGGTACAGGCAAATTTTGTTATTGCAGGTATTAGCGAGGCAGCAGAATTGGAGCTAAGCCTTCAAAGAGATATAATACATCTTAGTAAACTTACTAATGCGAGAACAAGGGTGCAAAATCGACCGCCGATTGTTGTGCGAAACCCTAGACATTTACCTGCAGCTCAGAGGGTATACGAAGAAGCTATTCGGTCTACTGAGGAGCTGCGTACCGATGGGAGTGGAGATACGCTAGAGCTCGTCAACGGGCTGTTTCCTATAAACAAGGCTACAGCATTAATGATAAGTGGTAGTATTAATAACCTCAGGAAGCTTGCGTTGCTTAGGGACGATAGGGGTAAGGAGCGTGAGCTAAGGGACGTTACCTATAGCCTATATGAACAACTGACAATATTGTGGCCAGAGATAGTTAAAGAAGATAAGGAGGAGAGTAAATGAAAAAAGACTATTTTGCGAACGAGCTTTTAAACAAACTTGACGCGGCAGACCCCATATATGCTGCGTATGAGGCACAAGCGGTATCAAGAGATGTCGGTTTTGACTTCGCTAATTTTCAGGACGTTGTCCCTCGCGCCCTTGATGAAATTAGAGAGGCGAAAGAAGCGTTCGCGGAAGAGGGCGAAGAGGGGCGCGAGCATTTCGGCGATGAACTTGCAGACATTATGTTCTCTCTAATTAATCTTGCGCGTCATGCAAACATAAAAGACCTAGTATCTATTGATGAGGTTGTTAGAGAATCTGACTCCGCATGCATCGATAAAGAAGACACGATTGGCATCATCGATTCTATTGGCAGTAAGATTGAGGCTGTTGCTAAAGCGGGAAAGACTGATGTCAATAGGGAATTTGTAGTAAAAATGAATGAATTGTTTGAGTCTGGGATGGTCGAGGTGTCACAGCTTGCCGAAGCGCATGGATTTAACACCGCTAAGCTTCTTAAGGATAATGTTCGTAAGTACCTTGTTCGCTGCCGGGCAATCGAGCAACTCGCCGAGCAGGATGGTAAACAATGGGCAGACTTGGCGGCAAACAACGAAATCATAACATACTGGAAAAAGGCAAAAATATTACTCAAATAAGTTAGGAGTCTGGAATGGCAAAAGCTCGTAAATTCAATGTACTGATGGATTCGGAAAATACAAATTTGCAGGAATCTACCGCTTCAATACTGCGCGAGCAGCATGGAGTTCACGGACTAAGGCTCATGTCTCAGTCTTTCTCGGGTGGAGTAGATGAGCCGATAGGCCTCAGAGTATCCTCTACAGAGGATTACGCATCATTTATATATGAGCAGAATGACATGATTATTGAGGAAAAGACGGATACAAGCACTCGAAGTATCGAGCGTGTACTTTCTCGTTTTGCGCTAAGGAAACTGGGTCTATCTCTCGAAGACCAAAGCTCTCGTCAAGACTACGAAAGTCTTAGTGAATACATGGGGGATAAGCCACAGATAGAAGCCGACCCGAGTAAATGGGTAGTCGACAACCCCTTCGTATCTGAACTTAGCCGCCGCTTTCCCGAGTATGGCAGTATGGTTCGTTTTCTATGTAATGAGCGCGGACTTTTCTTGAAAGTCGGTAATTTCCCAAACCAAAGAGCCTACTGGAACTCTACCCTGAATGGCGGACTGCCCATTTTTAAGAAAGCTGACGCTATACATGAGGGAACTTTCATGATGCATGATCTGTTTCATTTCGTTCCCGTAGATCCACTGCTTGGTAATGCCGAAGGCAATAATTCAACTAGGGCAGCATACATTGCCCATCGTATGCTGTCGGAGGCATGTACGCTTGTATTGGCAGATATGGTGGCGGTGGCGGATGCTCGTCTTGACGAGAAGGGATATGACACGAATAAGCGAAAGATATTCCCGGTTTACGAATCGATACGAGACGCTCAGGGCGGTCGCCCCGATACAGAAAAGTTACTCGCCGCTAATGCGTACTTTTGTTTCACGGGAGATACTGCTGGATTCAAGGCCCTCGGCGCAAGTGACAGATCATTAAACGACTATCGAGACAAATACGAAACAATATTTCGCAATGATTTCTTGTGGAATCTCCAGAATTTTGAAGCAATGACAGGAGAATATGAGACAAATACTCGTATGGAGGAGTATTACAGATGGATAAAAGCGAGAACAACTCTACCCACGTTGGATGATTATTCTACTGAGGTGGTTACTCCAGCCGGTGAAGTGGATGTGCCAAGAATGCTTAGTTTGTTTCGGGCCGATTTCGAAAAAGCGCTACATTATCAAAGGCCAATTTACGACGCGGAGCGTATCAGGCTTGCGTATCAGAAGTATTTTGCTGGACAGAGGGTAGTGTTTGCGAGATTCGGTGGTGATGTTGCTTCAGGCTCGAGTCTTAAGGCGTTCGATCGGGATTTTGATATGCTAAGCAGTGCGACTGACGTCGACGACCTACGAGCATGTGCCGCACGCATTAATGAGTGTATTGATAGCTACATAGATAATTTATTAGAGAGAGATATCCTTCTGCCACACGAAGCGGCAACATACAAATTTTCAGTACCCCTATATCCTGTAAAATTTGTGAATTACGAGAAAAAGAAAGAAGCAAATTCTATTAAGCTTGTAGAAAGCATGAAAAGCTTCATGCACACCAATGATGCCCATCTTAAAAGACTTCTAGAAATAGTTCGATCTTAGAGAGCGGTTTTTTCGAGTCCAGCTGTGGCAGTAATAAAATTAGCAACAGTTTTCAGAGCGGCCTCACGCCTCCCATATTTGTTGATAACAATATGATCGAACTCTGGTAGCATTGTTAGGTCGGTAGGCTCTGCGCTTCTTCGCTCCAATATCTCTTGCTCAGATATGCCCTTATCCCTCATTTGTTGTTCGATATCCTTCCAGCACTCCGGTAGAATGAATATAGACCAAACGGCAGATACGCCTATCTCTCGGCGTAGCTTTAGGGCGCTTGCGGCGGCTAAGTTAACTGAACGCGTGTGTTCGAGAGTCCCATTGGGTCCATCAATTACTCTATCAAACTCCTCCATGGGTGTGCCGTACTTCTTGTCTTTGAGTGTCAGAACGTCAAACATGCCTCTTGTGCGGCGGATTGTATCGAACTCGTAATCTGTTACATAGTGGTAGTCTTGTCCTTCAATCTCATTTGGTCTAGGGTCGCGAGTTGTGTATGGAACTATCGGAATAATACCGATCTCGTCTCTTAGATCTTCCATGAGCGTAGTCTTGCCAACACCTCTAGGACCAGAAAATGTAAAAATCTTTCCCATAATGCTTCAATTATACAACAGAACTCATGTTAACGCAAATTATTCGACTACACCCTATTCTTGCGGCAGACCAAGCATGTTAATACAGAACTCGTGCATAATTTTAATAAACGTTCTAGTGAGATCGGAGAGTTCAAGCTCTTGTTTTAAAGTTAGCCATTTATGGGTTACGTGCTCTGCTGGACAAAGGGCAATAAGTGACTTTTGGGATGGTAGACTACTAAAGATTAGAAAGACAGCCGTATGATTTCCATAATCTATAGGCACATCTCCCGAACAATATATGCCATCACTATCTAATTTGGATCCAAATAATCCCCATTGCCTTATACGGGTTTGTCCAGCCTCTTCATATGTCGGTATCCACGGCATAACTTTTGTGTCGCCTGAACAGCTCAGAGAAGAACTCGGTAAATTTATACCTGAACTTTAGAGTCAAAATATGATAAAATAGGCAGTAGTCAAGGATGAGCTTGACGGGTTAATTTATGTCAGATAAAACAGATCAACCACAATTTGATGGACAGCGCCAGGGCGAAGAACTACTTTTTGTTTTTCGACGCCATATCATCGCTATGCGTAAAGGTTTTTACCTTTTACTAATCCCAATGACGATCAGTGCGCTGCCGTTTTTGATTTGGCAGGATAATTTAGACTTACTTTGGGTATTTTTGGGCGGTTTTGGTTTGGGGCTGATATTGTTCTTTTATCACTTTGTAATGTGGTTTTATACTTACTTTATAGTTACCAATCAACGGATTAGGCAGATCACCCAGCACGGCTTTTTTGGTAAGGACGTGATCGAGCTCAGGCTCGCCAAAATCCAAAACATTAGCTATAATGTACCAGGATTTACTGGCGAAATATTTAAGTTTGGTACTATCGTTATCCAGACGTTTGTTGGTGATCTAGTGATTAAGAACGTTGAACATCCAGATAAAATTTATAATCGTTTACAGGATGCAGTAGAGCAGGCCATTAAGGAGGGCGAGCATGATCAAGAAGATTCTGAAGTCTAAGAAGTCGACCAAGAAGAAGGAATTACCTTCGAGGATTACTAACGATACCGTGGCTCAACACCGCGAAAAGGTGTTAGCTGGTGGTCGCAAGCACAAATATCCATTACAGTACACCAAGCACAAACTAGTTTGGAATACGATTTTTATCAGTGTAGCTGGACTAATTTTGGTTGCGACTTTGGTTTGGCTACAGCTTTATGTTTGGAAAGATACTAGCGATTTGGCATACCGCATCACTAGGGTATTGCCGCTGCCAATTGCTAGAATTGACGGTCAATCAGTACCATATAGCAACTATTTGCTGTATCATCGTAGTTCGATAGCCGCCCTGAAGGTTCAGGGGCAAGGTGACATCGCGGCTGATAAGGCATCATTCTTGCGTCAACAGGCGATGGATCGGGCCTTAGAGGTGGCTTATGCCAAGAAGATAGCAAAAGACAAAGGGTTGAAGGTGACTGATCAGCAGGTCGGAGAATTTTTAGATCAGCAAAGAGAGAGTACTTCTTTGACCGAAAGCTCTTGGGAGGCGGCTGTTAGGGATCATTTGGGCTGGTCTTTGGATGAACAGCGTCAGGCGGTTCACTCAGCTCTAACTGTGTCGGCCGTGGCTTTTAGCGTTGATCAGCCAGCGTCTGAAGCGGCCAAAGAGGTTCGAAGCTATATAAATCAAAAGAAGAGCCTAAAAGATATCGCTAAACTGATGAAGGGCAAGGTGCAGCTGGTTTCAGATGTTTCAGTGCCGAGCAAAAACACTGATTCTATAGCAGCGGTCGCCACCAAGCTAAAACCTGGGCAAATATCACCCTCAACCAAGACTCTATCTGGTGACGGCTATTACTTTATACAGCTAAACTCTACTGGTGATGATTCATTGACCTATAGCTACATAAAGGTCCCATTGACTGTTTTCAAGCAACAGTTTGCTCAAATCAAAGACTCAGATAGAACTACATATTATACTGATATAAAGTAGACTAAACAGGGGTGCTTGGTGTTGTTGTGATGAGTACAACGCTAATTAATAATGATATTGTAGTCAATAACACAACGCTATTGCCTAAAAATAACTACACAAATGCTCAATTCCACAGACCGCTGGCCGTTATTTCGACCCAGCTAATGGCTATAAGTTGAAAAAAACCCTAATTTTGCTATAATTCTCTAGAGGAGAGAGTGCCGATGTAGCTCAGTCGGTAGAGCGGCGCTTTCGTAAAGCGTAGGTCAGCGGTTCAATCCCGCTCATCGGCTCCATTTGTTTATGAAAAAGACTATCAAATCAAACCTAAAATTAATCACCAAAGATCGTTGGATGTTTTGGCTGTTGATCGCAAATCTGGTATTGGCAGTAGTAGTTATTATATCTATAGGTGTCGCTATACAGCCGAAGGAAACCCAGGTTATAACTCAGTATACCTCTTATGGAGTAACCGGTTTTTATCGAGGCTATTGGTATTGGCTGTGGATGTACGCACTGCTAGAGCTGATCATTCTAGTTGGCCATTCACTGTTGTCCCTTAGACTAATGAAGGACCGCCCCGAGCTAGCTCGAGCCTTGATGGCGCTTACACTTGGCATTTCAGTTTTGGTCCTGATGTTCGCAAAATCAATTATCGCCATTGCGGCACTGGGTTAGGTTGTGATGGATTTAGAGATTCCCGTTGGCAAACGCAGTCTGTTTTATCGTTTTTTCGAGATGGTGCCAGCTATAGTCAGCTATGGTGCCATTATCGCTCTGTTTGTCTTGTCAATAATTAATCCGGCCTGGGCGTCGATTTATCTTTTGTTAGTCATTTTATCGATGTTTATAAAAATTTTTGGCATAACCTACCATATGCTAAGTGGTCGCCGCAGGATGGAGCGGGCTAGTGCGGTTGATTGGCATGCTAGACTGACTGATTTAGAAGATCCTAAAACCTCATACGCCAAAAATTACGGAAAGCACTCAGACGAAATTGGATATGATAGTCATATAGAAAATTTGCGTCTAATAGCGGCTTCTGAGCCTGGCTATTTCCCAAAACCATCGCAGATCTATAATGTTGTCATTATGCCGGCTTACAATGAATCAATTGATGTGATTGAGCCGGCTGTTAAGACGCTGCTAGATAGCACTTATGACTTATCTAGGCTGATAGTGGTGTTTGCTTATGAGGAGCGGGGTGGTGAGGGCATTCGAAAAACGGCTGAGACACTGAAGCGGCGCTATGGCAAGCATTTTCATTCATTCCATCTGACTGAACATCCCAAGGGCCTGCCAAACGAGGTAGTCGGTAAGGGCGGCAATATCACTTACGCCGGTCGTTGGTTAAAAACCTATCTAGAAGAGCAGAAGATCGCCTTTAGCGATGTTATCGTGACTACTATGGACTGCGATAACAAACCGCACCCAACCTATTTTGATTATCTGACTTATGAATATATAGTTCATGAAAATCGCAAACACTTATCTTATCAGCCAATTTGTCTGTTTACTAACAACATTTGGGATGTGCCAGCGCCGATGCGCGTGATCGCTACTGGTAACTCATTCTGGAATATTATCGTTTCAATGCGCCCTTATGCCTTGAGAAATTTTGCCTCACACGCCCAGCCAATGGATGCTTTAGTAGAGATGGATTTCTGGAGCGTGCGCACTATCGTTGAGGACGGTCATCAGTACTGGCGCAGCTATTTCTATTTTGGCGGCAATTATGAGGTTACTCCGATATATGTGCCGATCTACCAAGATGCGGTTTTGTCTGATAAATACACCAAGACTCTGAAAGCTCAGTTCATACAGCTGAGGCGCTGGGCTTATGGAGCATCTGATGTGCCATATGTGGCCGAGAGGGTATTTACCAAAAAGCGTAATGTGCCGTTTTGGGCTGGATTCACGCGTTTTGTCAGGCTGCTGGACGGACACGTCACTTTGGCCTGCGTCTCGATACTGGTGGCCTTTGGTGGCTGGGTGCCGCTGCTAGTAAATAGCGAGGCGGCCCGGAGTGTAGCGGCTCACCAGCTACCTGACACGGTCAGTTTGTTACAGCGGGTGGCTATGATCGGATTAGCCATAGCCGTCTTCTCGTCCTTCAAGTTGCTACCACCGCGCCCCGAGAGATATAAGAAAACACGTAACGTCTGGATGCTGCTACAGTGGGCATTGATGCCGGTTACCGCCGTAGTTTATAGTTCATTGGCGGCCTATGTATCACAGACCAAGCTGTTCTTAGGCAAATACTTGGATAAATTTGATGTAACAGACAAAGCTGTTGCCAAAGACAAGTCCTAGCGGTTTATTGGTCGCCAGGCGGGCTGTAGGCGGTTGAAGGCCGTCCTGGACGGCGTTTAGCGATGATTAGGTCGTGTTGAGCAGCGTATTGGATAGCGGCTACTGGATCAAACTTATTTAACACATCATGAGTTATAGCCGCTATATCGTCGCTAGACGGGTGTTTTAGCTCAACTATGATCCGTTGCTGAACAGTCTGAGCTAGGAAATAGCTATCATAATCGGCTGACTTTTTATTGTGCTGAAAGCTACGAGCGATGCTAACCGTGAGCTTACCGATGTTAAATGGGTGCTTCGAGTGGTTTTTGCCTAAAACTATAGTGTTTTCTAGGGCTGGCTGCTCGTAACTACTGAAAATAGTCTGACAATTAGGACATTTACGCCGTCGCCAAACCGCCGGCTGTTTTTTGTGCGATCGAGAATTAGTGACGCGGGTTTTTTCGTGAAAACAATTAATACAAAACATGTCTATATATTGACATACCGCTATTAAAAAGTCCAGTGGAAAACTATTGTGGATAACTGTGGATATCTAAAAACCCCTCAAACGGGGCAGTTTGAGGGGTTAGGAAAATAGTACTAACTTAGTGG
>PDWI01002746.1_pt1 | contig 28819 bp, 20 predicted proteins | sample 1430891 | NCBI WGS metagenome assembly PDWI01 (sample SAMN01162508, study PRJNA174530) | Oral metagenome, whole genome shotgun sequencing project. | biome: Marine environment; feature: Marine mammal; material: Swab sample of the gingival sulcus; isolation source: swab sample of gingival sulcus... | reverse complement strand
CCAGCCCTCAATGTTTCTTACTTGCGTTTGCCAGTCGGATGTACGCAGACTATCAATGGCTGTTTTTGCCACCGCACAAGCCAACGGATTGCCCATAAATGTAGGACCATGCATAAAGGGCAGACTATTACCTTGCTCATCTTTTTTCGAGATGCCCTCGGCAATTTTACAAGTGGTCACCGTACAGGCAAAGCTCATAAAGCCACCTGTTAACGCCTTGCCCAAACAGAGGATATCAGGGGTTATCGACTCTCCAGTCACTCTACTAGCAAGCTCACAGGCAAACATCGCTCCAGTCCGCCCAAAGCCAGTGGCAATCTCATCAAATATTAGCACAATGTCTTGCTCATCACAGATCTTACGCAGATACTGCAAATACTCTGGGTGGTACAGCCACATACCGCCCGCCCCTTGCACTAATGGCTCAATGATAATCCCTGCAATTTCGCCTTGATGTTCAGCAAGGGCTTGTTTAAGAGGTTCAAGGCAAGCAGGGTTAAACGGAGTATCTTTGCTAAAAACATCATAACGACAATCGGGACGAGGAATAAAAATCTGCTCGGCAAGCATCCCCTTAAATAATCCGTGCATACCATTAACAGGGTCACAAACACTCATCGCCCCAAAGGTATCACCATGATAGCCACCCAATGGGGTTAGAATTTTGCTTTTTTGAGGGTTTCTTGCAACTTGAAATTGCAACGCCATCTTAATCGCCACTTCCACACTCACCGAACCAGAGTCGCTATAAAACATCTTTTCCAGTCCATTGGGTAATATATCGACTAAGGTCTTACCCAACTCAATCGCAGGGTCATGAGTGAGTCCACCAAACATAACGTGCGAAAATTGATTAATTTGGCGAATTGCCGAACGGTTGAGCTCTTCACGATTATAGCCCATATTCACCGCCCACCATGACCCCATACCTTCAAGGAGTTTTTTACTTTTTGGTTTCCCCTCATTTTTTTCAAGGAGGCGGTTAGCAAGGAGGGAGTTAGGTTGTGGTGGGGTATCAATATAAATATACTTCCCCTCCGCATAAGCTACATGATACGCTTTTAATGGTTCAGTCATCGAGGTATAGGGATGCCAAAGGTGATTTTTGTCAAACTCTAGTTGTGTTGCTAAATTATCAGCTGGCAAGGTTTCTTTTAATAAGTTTTTAACAATAGGCGTAAACCTATCCGCAAAGTCCTCAAAACTGCCATCTTTATCCACTTGAATCACTGGTACATCGGTTTGACTTTGGACAAAGGTAATGTTTTCCAGTGCCAATTCATCGTTTTGGTTGGTCTGATTCATCACCACACAAGCGATGTCAATGCCATGAAATTCACATAATTGAATATTAGTGAGTGCTTGGTTAATCGCCCCTAGCTGATTTTTCACGACTAAAATAATCGGACAATGCAAGCGTTTTATTAAATGGGTAAAATTATGGCTTTTTTGCCCATTTCTTTTTTGTACATTGGTTGGTTTATTAGTGATAGCTTCATTAAAAGGCACAAGCAATCCGCCTGCCCCTTCAATAAGGGTAATGTCAGACTGAGCAATATGCTCACGACAGTAATCTTCCAAACGGTCAATATCTATATGGCTGTTAGCTAATCGTGCGGAATAATGAGGAGAGGCAGGCACATCAAAATAATAAGCAGGCGGGTAATCATTCTGTGGATTAATTTGCTGATAAGCGTGAACATCTGAACCGACTGGCACGCCTTGTTTACCACTAATTGAATCATTACTATCTGTTTCGTTGCTATTTGAGTAATCAAAGCCCGTTTCTACTGGCTTAATCGCTCGTACATTGTGTCCTTGTTGCAGTAGTAATTGTAATAAATTGGCAGTGATATGAGTTTTTCCGACATCTGTGTCAGAGGCGGTGATAAAGAGGGTAGTCATAATATTTCCATTATTTTTCATCGGCGTATAATTTTTAAAAGCACTTTTGAATTATACTGGATGCGATGTCAATTAGAAAATAGTATCTTAACAAAAAAATCGCCATTAACAAAAAAACCGCCATTTAACATGACGGTTCTATTTACAATAATAAATAACAAGTTATGACTATCAGATAGTCACAGTACAGTAATTTACTCAGGTACGATGTTGCTAGCTTGATCGCCTTTCTGACCTTGTGTTACTTGGAAAGTAACACGCTGACCTTCAGCAAGAGTTTTAAAGCCGTCAGCTTGAATTTCGCTGAAATGAGCGAATACATCACCGCCACCGTCTTTCTCGATAAAACCAAAGCCTTTTGCTTCGTTAAACCATTTTACTGTACCACTAACTGTATTTGACATAAACTAATCCTATGGGATGTTGATAAAAAAATGTAGAACTAAAAGACTAACTAAACCTAGGACAGAATCATAATTGGAAATTCAAATACTTTGAAAATGTACAAATGGTAATGCAGGTGTAGATTTAATATTGCTTGTTTCTGACTGCCTATTATATAGAAGATTTTATATTTAGCAAGTCTTTTATTGTATTTTTAAAATTTTTCCCTCAGCTTGCTTGGGTAAGTCAGCCAAAATAATCATAACTTCATTTGGTACATCCGATACAAGGTATTGTTTGGTATTGATATCATAGCTAATGACATAAACAGATAGTCTGCGAATTTTTTGATCGTGTCCGACAATCCATACATAAGCATCCATAGGAGCAGAAACATGGGCATCGGGCAATTTGAAAATACTCAAGTTTGATTTTGGAGTTTCAAACACACCGGTCTCATCAACCAGTGTGCCAACTTCCATTTGTCCATAGTCAACTCGACCTTGCACCAATACACCAGGAGTTAAGGGAATGGGGCGGTCATGATTTTCATCGGTCAATACATTTACCGTCACCTGTATTTCATAGTCGTTAATGGGCTGAATATCACTGATTTGTCCAGTTAGTTTTAGGTCATCTGTCGTTAATGTTTCATTGCTAGGTTTGTGATTAGGGTTATTACTATTATTTGCTTGCTCAACTTCAGAAATACTTGTTGATGAATTGTTCACTTGTTGGGCAACAAAATTTACATGTTGACCAATGGAAAGTTTAGACCGAGTAAACTCAGGAAATATACTTACAAAGTACAAGTCATTAGTAGTTTCCAACTTCATAAGAGGCGTGTCTTTATTAACGACACTCTTTTCAAGATGCCTATCAAGAGGATTAAAATTATGCCCAGAGTCATGATGCAAATTAGAATAGTACAGTTCACGAACTTCTCCGGCAAATGGTGCTTGTATTATTTTTGTTTCTTCAATTTTTCCTTTGGTTGTTTGTTCATCTGTTTCTGCATTTACTGTGTTAGCTGTACTATTAGTTTCAGTACTGTTTTCGCTGTTGTCTTCAGTATTGCTTATAGCATTGTTTGTTGTATGGTCTGTAGCTATTGCATCTGATATTTGCTCATTATCAACCTTGATAACATCAACCTTACTGCCAGTATCTTTTTTATGATTAAGCTCAGATGTTTTCCTTTCGGAGTCTGGCAAACGTTGACTGGTTGTTTTTGTGTTATCATTGTCTGCTATGTTTAATTGTTTTAGGTCTTCACTGGTTGGAGCGATATTGTCAATGAGGGTGGGTGTTTTAGGCTTGATAGGTGCTGGCGTATATGAAAATAAGGTATCCCCTTTTGCCACTTGCTCACCAGTATGTACGAATATTTGCTCAATATGCACTCGCTGAGGACTGACAATGATGGTTTTTTTCAGTGGTTTTAGTTTTCCAAATAGGGTAAGTCCTGGTTGATAAAGTTTTGGTTTTATAGAAACCAGATGCTCATCAGTGACATGTACCTCTTTATCATCCATGTAAATATCACCATGTTGGCTGGTTATTTTTTGCATATGTTCGTGTGAATCTGAATTGTTACAAGCAGTTACCCCAACTAATGTCATTATTAATGTCATTATGGACAGCAAAACGACCCTTAAGGTGTGGGTAATAAGTGTAGGCAATAAGGACGAGGCCATAAGAAAGTAAAACTTCTCCGAATAATTGAATCAACTGTTATTATATAACAATAAACAAAAGTCCATGTTATAATAATCAGCTGTGATTATTGATTATATTGGTAATAAAAATGATTGATGACAAAAAGGCAAGTAAACAATCCCAAAATGATATTAGATATGTTAGGATATATTATCATCTTGGTATATAATGACAAAAAAATAAATAAATAGCTACTTAATTTTGCAATCGGCTATGCAATTAACCATGCAATTATTGGTGCCGGTCAAAAATAGGTGGAAAATATTATATAAGTGTGCTAAAAATGGTTCAGTAATGTGAGAAAATGTGTCTTTATCTATTTTTGTAACTTTAACCTAATATATTAAACACCTAAACATTGTAGATATGTACCTTTGGTTGTAGAGTTTTTAGTTGTAAATTTGGTAATCGTAAATAAACTGTAAATGAAGTCACTCTAAAAAAGTAACTGTGAAAATGTAACTGTAAAAATAGGAAAATACTAATGGAAACCAACTTTAATGGTCTAAAAGTCATGGTCATCGATGATTCAAAAACGATTCGTCGTACTGCTGAAACCTTACTACAAAAGGCGGGTTGTGAAGTCTCAACTGCGGTTGATGGGTTTGATGCTTTGGCAAAAATTGTTGATAATAATCCAGATATTATTTTTTGTGACATCATGATGCCACGATTGGATGGTTATCAGACTTGTGCCTTGATTAAGAATAATCCAAACTATTCGGGTAAGCCAGTCATTATGTTGTCTTCTAAAGACGGTCTGTTTGATAAAGCTCGTGGTCGTATTGTTGGTTCTGATGAGTATTTGACCAAGCCATTTAGTAAAGATGAATTGTTCAATGCTATTAATCAGTATAAATAATTGGCTTGATGGTGATAAGCTAGGAGATAAGCTATGACTAAGATTTTGGTGGTTGATGACTCGCCGACAGAAATGGCAAGATTTCGTGAAGTCTTAACAAAAAACAACCTGACTATCCTTGAAGCGACGACTGGTGGTCAAGGTATTCAGATGGCAATCGATGAACAACCAGACTTGGTGTTGATGGATGTTGTTATGCCAGAAATGAATGGATTTCAGGCGACTCGTAAGATTACTCGTAACAAAGCAACCAGCCATATACCTGTGGTCATTGTCAGTACAAAAAATCAAGAAACTGATCGTGTTTGGGGTAAACGGCAAGGGGCAAAAGAGTATTTGACCAAACCATTTAATGAGTCAGAGTTATTGCAAGTGATCCAACGTGTCAAGCTAAAGGGTGGCTCACAAGCTGCGGGGGCATTGCAATCCTCTCCACAGCAATCGCAACAGACTCGCCCTAAGCAAGAAACTGTACGAGATATCAGGGCTGGCTCTTCGTCTCAGAAGATTTCTTCTAATGTAAGGGTTCAGGCAACTGTTAAAAAACCAAGTCCACCTGTTACAGGTAATGTCACTCATAACTCCATAGCTAATAAGCCAGTACAAAGTAAACCAGTACAAAGTAAACCGATAAGCAACCCAGTGCAAAATCAACAGGTAGCACCACGAGTAGCACAGGATGCGGTCACTGCAAAACCAGCACCGAAGCCAGTTGCACCGAAACCAGTCGTACCTAAACCAGTTGAATCTAAACCAGCAGTCACTCAGCCAAATCCTAAACCTGATGATGCTGATGACAATGGCATTTATTTGTGATTTTGATAAAGCTGGCAAAGCTGATAGAGGTGAGGTTGTAGCATTGAGATACATGAAGACACATTGATGGTATTCTCAAAGTAGGTATGTATTTTAAAAGATGACTATGATGACTATATTGGATATGACTATATTGAAACATGATTACCTAGGACTTACGCAATTTAAATACCCCCTCCCTAGCCCTCCCCCTAAGGGGGAGGGAACTCCCCTCCCTTTGGGAGGGGTTGGGGGAGGGTATAAAAATCAATGAGTTGTCTAACTTTTGCGTAAGTCCTATTATCTTGAAACATAACTATTTTGAAATATGTTGACACAAAAGTGTTGAAGCGTTTAAGAAAACAAGGTGTTTAAGATACAAAAGTATTCAAAAAATAACTGACAATATTAATCACTACTGAATATGAATAACTAATGAATGGTAACATTATTTAGTAATTTAGTAGAGGACAGTATAGAACTCATCAATATAATAAAAAGTGGAGTAAACAGTGGCATCACGTGGATTTATTGAGTTATTACGTTTGGCTGATTTGGCTAAAGCTCGTGAGACAGGACGTGGTAATTATGAAGCGACACAATGGACGGGTATCGTCTTTGAGTTAGCTGGACAGAGACTTGTTGCACCCATGGGTGAAGTTTCGGAGGTTTTGACCATGCCAGAATATACGACTGTACCACTGGTTGAGCCATGGTTGATGGGGTTGGCTAATGTGCGTGGTCGGTTATTACCATTGACTGATTTGGCTAAATATCTAAAAGTTGAGAGTCAACAGCCACGTTTGAGCCAGAAAAAAGTATTGGTTATAGATCAAGATAAGCTATTTTCAGGTTTGGTTGTCGACCAAGTTTTGGGTATTCAACAATTTAATAGTATGCAATACCGGGATGAGTCATTACCTACTGACTCTCCTTTTGTTCGCTATACCCATGGAAAATTTGTAAAAGGTCAAACTGAATGGTCGGTCTTTATGCCAAGTTTGCTTGCTAATGATAAACGCTATGCAGATGCTGCTGTGTAGCCGTTGCTGTCTTTTTTATAATTATTACTCACTTTTTGAATGACAAGTATTTTAAAATCATAAGCATTTTGAATTCATGTTGAATGGAAATAACTTCGTTTCAACTATTATTATTTAAACTGTTGTTATTCAATGGTTATTAAATAAGTACATTAATTAATTGTTATATAACAATGACGTTATAGACAAAAATAAATATTAAAATTATCAACTGAGGAAATCACCATGAGCGATGTAGCGACTCCTGCAAGTGTTTCAGTGAATGCAAACGCCATCGATACGGATGGCGGTATGAGTGTGGTCTTGCAACTAATTTTTGCTGCGGGTATTGTTTCTGCATTACTAGCAGCCATACTCATGTTTATGAGTTTTAACCAATATGTTTCAGGTGGTTTTGCTGTCATAGCAGGCATTTGTATGATAGCGACATTTTTTGGTGTAAAAGTAAGTATGTCTGAGCGTGAAGCTCATGAGCGTTTATTGGTTGAACGTGAAACTTTACGTCAACGTCAAGATTTAGAAGTAGAGTCTGAGCGTGCTCGTAAGATTCAAGAAGAAAATGAACGTAACCAGATGGCTATTTTGCGTTTGCTTGATGAGTTGGGCGACTTGGCGGAAGGTGACTTGACTGTCAATGCAACCGTATCAGAAGATTTTACAGGGGCGATTGCCGACTCAGTAAACTTTGCGATTGACCAATTACGCCAACTGGTACTTGCGATTAACGATACTGCTGATAAGGTTGCCCTATCATCTGGGCAAACACAGTCAAACGCAGTTGAGTTGGCGGAAGCATCGGAGCATCAGGCACAAGAGATTGCTGGGGTATCTGCTGCTATTAACGAGATGGCGGTGTCGATTGACCAAGTATCTAACAACGCATCAGAGTCAGCAGCAGTTGCACAACGCTCGGTTGATATTGCACAAAATGGTGCGGATACAGTACAACGCTCTATCGAAGGTATGAATACCATTCGTGACCAGATTCAAGAAACTTCAAAACGTATTAAACGCTTGGGTGAATCATCACAAGAGATTGGTGATATTGTTGGTTTGATTAATGACATTGCAGACCAAACCAATATTCTAGCATTGAACGCGGCCATTCAGGCATCGATGGCGGGTGAAGCAGGTCGTGGTTTCGCGGTTGTTGCTGATGAGGTACAACGCCTTGCAGAACGTTCAGCCAACGCAACCAAGCAGATTGAAACACTGGTAAAAACGATTCAGGCAGATACCAATGAAGCTGTATCTTCAATGGAACAAACAACCACAGAAGTTGTGCGTGGTGCAAGACTCGCAAAAGATGCCGGTGAAGCACTAGAAGAGGTACAAACGGTATCAAAAAGCCTATCTTCATTGATTCATAACATCTCGAATGCAGCACAACAACAGGCAGAATCGGCGGGTCATATTTCTAAAACCATGAACGTTATTCAAGACATTACCGCTCAGACATCATCTGGTACGTTGGCGACTGCCCGTTCTGTTGGTCAGTTAAACGAAATGTCAGCTGCCCTACAAGAGTCTGTATCTGGCTTTAAGTTGTCAAATGATGTCATGGCAGATAGGGATGCATTCTCTTTATAAAATCTAGAATAGGGGGTTGTGACCAAGGCTTATATTGTGACTACTTATTTGATGATTGTAAATTGGTCTTGTGACTGGTTATGACTGTAAGGAGTATGGATATAGGCACAGGATGTGTATTAAGCTGATATGGTTTGGTTTTTGGTATAATATGGTTTAAAAATGGTGAGCTTGGATACACTTATGGTAACGTTGCCTCGATGGTTAGAATATGTTGAAAATCAGATTGGCTTTGTACTACCAGTCAATCAACACAGCTGGCTTGAAAGTGCTATATATCAAACAGCGATTAAATATAAAATTGAGACTAGCGAATTATGGGAACAAATACAATCTGATGCTAGTGTTCGTCAAGATTTTTTAGATGCAGTGTTGATTTTAGAAAGTCGGTTTTTTCGTCACCCACCTTCCATGAAATTTATTACGCAACTTGCAATTCAAAAGAAACTAAAATCTCAACGACTGGTCTCGGATTCAAGCGTTTCGTCTCTAGCAACTGAAAGCCTAGTCACTAACAAACTAGCCACTAAAAAACGGGTCACTGAAAACGCCACAAATCATCAGTCAAATTCTAACCATTCAAATCTTAACCATAGAGATGAGTTTAGAGTATGGAGCATGGGTTGTTCAGAAGGGCAAGAGGTTTGGTCAATTGCAATGTGTCTTGCCTTGGCAGGTGTGACAAACTTTCATATCACTGGAACTGATGTCAGCACAAAGGCGATAAGTACCGCAAAAAGAGCAATCTATGAAAATAGTAGTCGGCTTGAAATACCTATCAGCTATCAAAAGTTTGTCAGGCCACTATCAATTAACGAAAAACCAATAGATAACCAACTGATAGCAAAGAAGTTAACAGATAAAAAACAACAGCAAAAGTATTGGCAAGTTGATAAGTCGTTACATAAACATGTGTTGTTTGTGTCAAGTAATGCTTTTCTCGACTCTAGTTCTGATATACCCAGTGCACACCTTCTAATAAAGCAAGATGTGATTATTTGTCAAAATATGCTGATTTATTTTCGCAAATTCGATCAGCGAGACATATTGGCAAAAATGGTGGATAGATGTGCGATTGGTGGGCATATTATTTTAGCACCTGGAGAAGCACTTTTTTGGCAACATCCACAAATGCAACGGGTTGATAATGACCAGATTAATGCTTGGCAAAAAGTTAAATAATAGAATTTTAGGATAATCATATGAGTATTCAACACAATGATTCACTTTCACTGGATTGGTTAATGCCACTGTTTACCGAGCAGATGGCGGATTTGTCAGCTTATTGGCAAAGATGCCAAGATGGTGATCTAAGTGCCGTTGTTCCTGATATGGCTAAAGATTATCATCAAATTGCTGGTGCATTAACGATGGTAAATTTGCCATTGTTTGCAGAACTTTCAGAAGCTTTGAGTTCTTTAACTTTGCAGATAGTTACCCAGCAGGGCAATCATAAAAACAATAGTCGTGAAGGTAATGATAGTAGCGATGGTGGTACTGACACTGATATGTTGTCATTGGTGAACCTAGCTACCCGCTCACATGATCTATTAAGCTCTGAACTTGAGCAATTATTAGTTTCAGGTAATTATCATCAGCAATTAATTGTCGCCAACACGGATGACATCGCACGGATTTTAATATCTGATGCTGATATAGCGGTCAATGAGTCTGCTGGTAGTGATATAACGAATAACTTTACTAAACTGGATGACAGCGAAAAACTAAGTACACTTATCGAACTACCAAGTATCGCCACGGATAAATTAAACTTATCACTTGAGCAACGTGAAAAAATCAAACTCGCATGGCAATTTCACCAAGAAAAGCTATTTGCATACGATAATAACGACAATGAATCAATCAAACAAATCTACAAAATGAGTCAGTTTGTTTGGCGTAGTTGTGCGGACACATTAGAACAAAAAGTTTGGTATTTGGCGTGTCTATGGTTGGGTTGTTTACCAGAAAATAGCGTGCCAAAGCCTCAACAATATGGTCGTATTATAGAAAAACTCAACAATATACTAGCAGACTCTCTACAATTAGATAAAAGCGAGATGTTGAGCGAGAAAGAGTTATCTCCTGCCGATGAGTCCGTGTATGAGACCATGATTGCTGAACTATTTATTCAGATAAAGCTTCTTGGAAATGTCGATAAAGAAACGGGACAGTTGCTGAGTGGTCTTTATATAAATCGGTCTGGTGATAGTGATGAGTTTTTTGCTCGAACGCTTGAACAGTTAGAACAGATTATTTTTCAGATTCATGAGCCGAAAGTGATCATGCAGCCACTTGTTGCTATCAAGCAACAATTAGATCGTCGGGGTTGGGGAATATACGTCACTTATCTGGAACTTATCTTGGCTGATTTGGAGTCTGGTGTTGATTCAGAAGAGCTGTATGCTCAAATACAGTGGCAAGTAGAAAGACAATTACAAGAGTTGTATGGCTCGATCTTTGCGATGAAACAAAATATCGGTGATGATGGCAGAGAAAGTGCATCAGATGAAGCGGAAAGCGAGTCTTCTAGCAGCTCACAAAGTTTGAGACAAGTGCGGATTGCAGTTGAAAATATCAAAACCGCTTTTAATCAGTATATTAGTAACCATGAGCTGAGTAAACTACCAACTGCTGATGACTTTGAAAGTATTCGTCATAATCTTGTAGAAATGGAAATAGATCAAGTAACTGATGTGCTGGATGAGTTGGCTTCACTGTTTAATCGTTATCATGAAAATAACTTAAAGCAAGTGAACTGGACAGTCATCGGTGCAACCGCAGATAGTATTGCCGAGTTTGAGCTATTCTTAGATTATTTAGCCCGTCAAATTTTAGATGTAGAACGTTTGGAGCAGGCGTCTAAGCGTGTCGAACAAGCAAATGCTCATATTGATAACTTCCTAGCATCCCCGCAGTCAACTTTTGATGAGGCAGAAAAGCCAGCTGATGATAGCGTTGTTCGTTATGCGGATACGGGTGAAATTGCTCCTAAACCTGCCATTGCTGATAGTAAAGATGTTATTGATAGTACTGCTAAAGCAGTTGATGGGGTGAAGGAAGTAGACGGAGCGAAAGAAGCAGAAAAAGATAGTAATGATGATGTAACGGATGCAGAAATTTCGCTTGAAGATGAAGCTGGAGATAGTACTAGCGATAATACTAGCAATAATAAAGAACCGAGCGAAGAAGAAAACTCCACTACTGAAGAACCCATTACTGATGAAACTGAGAGCAAAGAAGATGTCCCTGTTTCTGATGAAGGAGTCTCTAATGCAGACGAAGAGAACAGCGAATCTGTAGTCAGTGATGCCTTAACAGAAACTCGGGCTATGTTACCTGTAGATGACTTTGATATGGATGAAGATATTCAAGAAATCTTTATCGAAGAAGCCACAGAAGTGTTGGAATTGATGGATGAGAACTTACCAAAATGGCAGGAAAATCCTGAGGATTTGGATGTCCTCAGAGAAATTCGCCGTGGATTTCATACGCTAAAAGGTTCTGGGCGTATGGTTGGTGCTCATAGTGTTGGTGAAATGTCTTGGGCGGTTGAGTCCATGCTTAATAGCGTCTTAGATCGTAGCTTGCCTGTTAGTGATGAGCTGGTACATTTTATTATTGAAACCAAAGACTTAATTCCTACTTTGGTTGATGACTATGCTAACAAACAAGCACCAACGATTGATACTGCCATTACCGTATTAAAAGCAAACAATCTATTAACAGGTAAAGCTATTAATGAAGGTGTGCCTGAGTTTGCCCAGTTACCATCTTCCATAACAGCTCCTGTAACAACTGGTGCTGATGCCCCTGTCATCAGCACTGATACAGATACTGATAGTACTGGTGCCGAAAAAACCTCATTAGAAACAACGGATATAGATGATGCCAATCAGGTTACTGTAACAGGTGCCTCTGGTGATTTTGTTGTGCCCAAAATTCTAGAATCATACTGGGAAGATGTACAAGATTTACCGGTTGATACTGATGATGCCGATGAAGATATTAAAGAAATCTTTATCGAGGAAGCCGAGGAAGTGTTAGAAACCATTACACCGATTTTTGATCAGTGGTGTACTGAGACGGATAATAACGACTTGTTAACTGACATCCGCCGAGGTTTCCATACCTTAAAAGGTTCTGGACGTATGGTAGGTGCAAACCATACGGCTGAGTTGGCTTGGTCGATTGAAAATATGCTCAATCGTGTGTTAGACAATACTATTGAAAGCACTTCTGGACTTTTAAGCCTGACTAAAGATGTATTGGATGCTTATCCAGAACTGGTACAGACTTATGCTGATGGTAGCAGCGACTATTCTGATCTTATTCCTTTGTGGGTGGCATCTGCCAATGCTTATAGTAAAAACTTAGGCAATCAGTTTGATTATCGTAAGTTATTACAAGCCTATCAAGTCACTGAATCTGTAGATTCTACAACAGTGGATAAGGCATCAGCAGACAAGATGACAGTAGATAAGTTAGCTCCTGCCACTGAAGAAACGAGTATTTCTACGGTTGCGACTCCTGTGGCTTTAGAACAAGAAGATACTTCAAACTCTATGCAAGCAGTTAAGCAACAGCTTGCTGAGACTCCGACAGACTTTACAGAAGAAGATATCAGTGATGAAGAGCGTGAGTTTATTGACATCTTTATGGAAGAAGGAAAAGAACGCTTAGCCACTATTCAAAAGTTTATTGCCGCACATAAAAATGAAGAAAAAGTCGAAGTCACGGATGAACTAGTCCGTGCTTTCCACACATTGCGAGGTGCTTCAGGAGCAGAGTCGCTACATACGATTAGTAATATTAGTCACTCAATAGAAGGCAAACTGTCTCAATTACAGCAAAATGAGAGAGCAATGACCGCCCAGCATATCAATGCTATGGCTCAGGCGGCCAGCTTGATTGAAGCCCAACTAGCTGCTTATGAAAACTCTTTAGATGATGCGACAATTATACAAAGTGAGCAAGAAGTACAAGCTATCCAGTCATTGTTAACTGAAAATCTGACTGATGATGGTGTTGATAATATGCACGCCATGACGGTTGCAAATCTGATTGATGATAAGATTGATGAGTTGCTGGATGCTGAATGGGACATAGAAGAAAAGTTTGCAAGTGCTGATGAAGTGACAGATTATGCGTCTCTGATGGCATCGCAAATAGCAATTTTGCAAAATAGAACAAAAGCTTCTCAGACATTCCAAAGCCTATTAATGTCAATGAATGCAGTCTATCAGCTTGTGCTTGATAAACCTGAGATGGCAGAAAATCATGCCATCCAAGAGAGTTTGATAGCGGGACATCAACAGCTGTCTGAATTATTTGATTCTTTAGCAAGTGGTATGACACTGAATCTAGATGAAGAAGTGGTAGCAAGGCTAAATGAGATAGCAGGTGTCGAATCAGTTGTTGAGGCTGGTGACGAAGCTGACACTGGTCGTGAGACTGAAACCGAGACTTCAATGCCAGTGGTAGATACTGTAGATGATAGTGCTGTAAATGATAGAGCTGTAGATGATGGTGTTGTAAATGATAGAGCTGTAGAGGATAACAACACAGGCATTGCAGAAACCATTGCGTCTCCCGTTAAAGATGAAAATGGAATCACAGAAACTAAAGTAGAAGAAGCTACAATAGAAGAAGCCAAACCAATTGAATATGAAGAAATAACCACAGATCCTGACTTGTTAGAAATATTCTTGGAAGAGGCAAATGAGCTAGATACCGACATAGTGACTAGCTTTGCTAAGTGGCGAAAAGATCCTACCGATATGGAGAGTCTCAAAGAGCTACAGCGTCACTTGCATACCATAAAAGGTGGTGCAAGGATGTCTGGCATTGCTAGTATTGGTGACTTAACGCATGAAATAGAAAGTATTTATGAAAGTTTTGTTAGGAAACGGATGATGCCATCTGGGCCTTGGCTCAGCGTGATGCAAACGGCACAAGACGTCCTGTCTATGCAGATTGAAGAGGTCAAAGAACATCAACGTTCATTCCTAACAACTGATATGATTGAAGAGTTGCAAGCTTTTGCAAAGCTTGATGAGTTGCCTGAAAATGCCCATTTGACCATGCCAATTCTAAAACATAAAGTCGAAGAAGTTGAGGAGGTTGTGGTTGTTGAAGAAGAGGAAGTTGAAAACTTAGATGAAATTGCCATCAACTTCCAAAAACTGGTAAGGGACTCATGGAATGGTGAACGTCCAGATCCAGACATCTTAGAGGTATTCTTAGAAGAAGCAGATGAGCTTATTGAAAGCAGTAGTGAAAACCTACAAAAATTCCGTAGTAATACGGGTGCATTGTCTAACCTACAAGCCTTACAACGTGAATTACACACGATTAAAGGTGGTGCGAGAATGGTCGGTGCAAATGGTATTGCTGATCTTTCTCATGAAATGGAAACTGTCTATGAAGAATTAGGTTCACGTCGTTTGCCAGCAACGAAAATGGTGTTAGAGCTATTAGCAAGCTGTCATGACTGGTTAGCAAATTCAATTTATTTACTAAAAAATAATATCAACCCACCGATGCCAACGGTGTTGATTGAAGCACTGAAAGCCTTCCATAAAAACCCTGATACGCTTAAAGAAGTTGCAACGGTCAGCTTGCAGTCATACACGGATATTATTGAGCAATATGAAGATTATCTGCGTTCACTCAAAGGTGACCATGATACCAGTGATATGCCACCAATGTTGGGCAACTTTGGTGTCTTTGAAGATACGACGGATATTAGCGGTGAACAGATACGTGTGTCATCAGGTTTGATGGAGCAGATGATTAACTTGTCTGGTGAATCGGCGATTAACCGTGCCCGTATTGACATGGGTATGAGTAGCTTGAGCAACAGTATTGAAGAAATGGGCACAACGGTACAGCGTCTTGCCGATCAGTTACGCCGTATGGATATTGAGCTAGAAGCTCAGATTATGGCACAGATTGATGACGAAGAGCTATTAGAAAATGAAGACTTTGACCCGCTAGAAATGGATCAATATTCTGCATTGAACCAGTTATCTAAGTCACTATCAGAGTCGGCATCGGATTTGTTAGACATTAAATCGACCCTGTTAGAAAAAACTCGTGATAGTGAAAACTTGCTCATGCAGTTGTCTCGAACGCAAGCAGAGTTGCAAGAGGGCTTGATGAGTTCTCGTATGGTACCGTTCTCACGTTTGACTCCACGCTTGCAACGTATCGTTCGCCAAACTGCAAATGAAATTGGCAAAGAAGTTGAACTAAAAATTGTCAATGCCGATGGTGAAATGGATAGAACCATTCTAGAACGGATTACCTCGCCACTTGAGCACATGCTTCGTAATGCGGTTGACCATGGTATTGAATCTGCCGATGAGCGTGAGCTTATGGGTAAAGACCGTATGGGTCGGATTAACCTTTCTATCTTGCGTGAAGGTAGTGAGATGGTGGTTCATCTTAGTGATGATGGTAGTGGTATTGATGTTGAGCAGGTGCGTAAAAAAGCGATTGCTCAAGGTTTGATTGATCCAAACGATGACACCTTGACTGACACAGATATCATGCAGTACATCTTTAACGCTGGTTTATCTACGACTAAGAAAGTTACTCAAATCTCTGGTCGTGGTGTTGGTATGGATGTGGTGCGTAGTGAAATTCGCCAGCTGGGTGGTACAGTTTCTGTAGAATCCACCAAAGGTAAAGGCTCACGTTTCACCATGCGAGTGCCGTTAACGGTTGCCGTATCTGATGCCTTGGTAGTTCGAGCAGCAGATAAACACTATGTTATTCCACTTGTGCAGATTGAGCGTGTTGAGCAGGTCAGTCCAAATGAGTTGCATGACTATTATCAATCAGATCGTCATACCTTTGACATACAAGGTCAAGCGTATCGTTTGCGTTATTTAAATGAGATTTTGACAGGTAATGCAATCAATGACTTAGCTTCATCGAATAATACTTTACCAGTGATTATTATCAAAAACCAAACTGGTCAGAATCTTGCCTTGCAAGTTGATGAGATTATCGGTTCTCGTCTTGAGGTGGTCGTTAAGCCACTCGGCAAGCAGTTGTCTCACTTAGCTGGTGTGTCGGCTGCTACCATTATGGGTGATGGTTCAGTTGTACTGATTCTTGATTTGATGGCATTGGTTCGTAATGCTCCAGTTCGTCAGATTACCACAGTTACTCATAAGCCTGTTGTAGACACTCGTAAGAAAATATTGGTCATTGATGACTCGGTTACTGTGCGTAAAGTTACCTCTCGTTTCTTGGAGCGTGAAGGCTTTGATGCTCATGTAGCAAAAGATGGTGTCGATGCACTGGAAATCTTGCAAGAGTTCACCCCTGATCTTATGTTGCTAGATATTGAAATGCCACGTATGGATGGTTTTGAAGTTGCTACCCAAGTTCGAAATACAGCTCGTCTGGTGGAGACCCCAATCATTATGATTACCTCGCGTACCGGTGATAAACATCGTGAACGCGCGATGGAGATTGGTGTCAATGACTATCTAGGTAAACCATTCCAAGAAAGTATCTTACTAGAAAAAATTAATGAACTTATTGGTGCGGGTAAGCTTGTTAAGAATGACAGTTAACCGAGTATAAAAAACTGAATAAACTGATATTCAATAGACTAATACTCTATAGACCAATCTAAAAACCTAGATAAAAAACTTGCTATGTCATCAAGTGAACAGAGAGTGTGAATCAAGGAAGAGAATGATTAGCAATAGCCAAGCACAAAGCAAACTAACTAATAGAGAGCCCGAAATGATTAAGGTGATGGCTATTGCTGAAAGTCAGCAACAGCGGCTTGCTTTTGCAGATACTGTGAGGTCATGTGGTTTTACCTTGGTCGATGCCATCGCTCCTAAAGACCTAGAAGAGCAGGATTTTATGGATGAGGTGGATATTTGGTTGGTTGATAGTCCCTATGATAAAGAGGTGGTAGATATCATTGACAATCATCAGCCGAATAAAGTGTTGGTCGGTTTTAGGGAAGCTCCTTATCTTACGGAAACACAAAAATATGGCAAATGGCAACGTAATTTAAAACGTAAGTTGGCTGAGATAGTCAATATGCCAAAGATTATCGAGAAAAAAATTTATAATAAACCCTGTAGAGACTGGACTCATGTCGTATTTTTAGGAGCTTCGATGGGTGGGCCTGCTGCAGTAAAAGAGTTTATGGATAATCTATCACCAGAGTTACCTATTTGTTTGCTGTTGGCTCATCATTTTAATGAAAATATGATTCACACATTGCCTCGAATTTTAAACCGTCATAATAATTGGCGTTGTCGAGTGATAGATACCTCTCAAAGCTTGCAGGTAGGTACTTGTTTGATCGCTCCAGTTGACAGGCAGATAGTTTGTGATTCTCATGGACGTGTTTTTTTAAGTGATAAAAAAACTTGGGAAGGGCGTTATAAGCCTTCTATTAATACCCTGTTTAAGAATGTCAGTGAAGTGTATGGTAGTAATCTGATAGGTATTATTTTCTCTGGTATGGGTGATGATGGTGCTATGTATCTGGAGCAGATGCAGGAAAATAACAGCCATATTTGGGCTCAAGAGCCTGTTAGCTGTATCAGCCCTAGTCAACCGCAGGCGACGATTAATTCTGGCTATTGTCAATTTGTCGGTACACCAAAACAGTTAGCTGAAAAAATAAGCCGAATGGTATCACAAGCTTAGTAGGCTGTGTGGGGTTATTAAGTAGCTAGACAAAAATAATCTATAACCTCTATTGACCCCCTCTAACTCCTCCTTTGCAGGGGAAGAAAGGTCGAAGTATAGATTATTTTTGTCCTCTTATTTAATTAGATTGAATTGAAGGTAAAAAATGAAAACAATTGAAAAACATCAGTTTGAGGCAGTCAGTCTACTAACCACCCAAAGTGGTTCTTTAGAAGTTAGCATCATTCCTGTTGAAAATCAGCCAGACTGGCTTGTGCCTTCTAGCTTAATATTGGCAATAGAACCAATGACAGAACGGATATGGACCTATCTATGGCGAGGACAGGACGTTTCTGTCTATCATTTGCTTGAAAAATTAGATACACCAGAAAAAATAGTGGTTCTTGAAGGTAATACCTCAGTACACAGATTGGCACTGCAAATAAAGGGTGATGTTCGTACTTTGCAAGTGAAAATTTCTGAGGTGATCGACACGGAATTGCCAAAAGGCTTTATTGATATGGGTGCTGATAGTAAAGTATTTGCCAGTACGATATCTGATGACATAGCACCTAACGAAACGGCATCCGCTTCAGACTCAGAACTGCAACTTGATGAAAACGGCATTGGCGTACCGTTTGTATTTCAAGCGGTGGACATTGCTGGTACTGTGTACGTCGTACCAGATGTTGATACCATTGCTCACCAGTTGGTTGATTTGGATAGTTAATTTTAGTGATTGGAAAGGTCAATACTCATTTCTAGCAAGTTCAGTTTGTTTTCTTTACGATGATTGATAAAGACATCCTCGGTACTGACACCGTGGATGTATTTATTGACGACTTCTAGAATCTCTTGTGCCATTTGTTCAAAATTCTCATGTTCAAGATTTTTACGTTTAATAGCTTCAAAAGCCGAGGCCTCGTTGATGGAGCTATTATTTGGATGACTAGAATCCAGAGTATCCTCATTGCTAACAACAACTTTTAGGCGATTTGTGGCTTTACTGGCACTACCAGAACTGATTTTATTACTACCAAACAGTATTGCCCAAAGATGATTTTTTTTGGACATGATCATCCTCCAAACCAACGCTGTAAGAAGCTCTTTTTCTTAACGTCGATGTGGCGTAATGGGCGTTCTTCACCTAAAAAACGAGCCACTATGTCATCATAACATTGCCCAGCAGCTGATTCATTGAAGTGAATGACAGGCTGTCCAGAGTTTGAAGCCTCTAGCACGCTATAACTCTCTGGTATGACGCCAAGCAGTGGCACTTTTAAAATATCATTAGAAATGGTATTAATGTCCATCATCTCATTAGCGGCCGCACGCTCTGGGTTATAACGGTTGATGACCAAATGCTCTCGAATCTGTTCACCGTCTACCACTTTTTTGGTACGGCTTTGCAAAATACCGATAATACGATCTGAGTCGCGTACCGAGGAAATTTCAGGGTTAGTTACTATGATGGCTTCATCTGCATAGTACATAGCCAGCTGTGCTCCACGCTCAATACCTGCAGGTGAGTCACAAATAATATAGTCAAATTGTTCAGAAAGCTCTTTCATTATTTTTTCGACGCCTTCTTCGGTCAAGGCATCTTTATCACGAGTTTGACTGGCAGGCAGTATAAATAGATTTTCTAGTGTTTTATCTTTAACTAAAGCTTGAGACAGACTGGCATTACCATTGATAACATCGACAAAGTCATAGACAATGCGGTTTTCACAGCCCATGATAAGGTCGAGATTCCGCAAACCAACATCAAAGTCAATTACCACGGTTTTATAGCCACGCATAGCCAATCCAGCAGAAAAAGCCGCACTGGTAGTCGTCTTACCGACACCACCTTTGCCTGAAGTAATTACAACGATTCTTGCCACGATGGCATACTCCTACTTTGTATATAAAATTTAAATATAAGAATTTTGAATATAAGAATATTAAATGTATTTGTTATTCTTTATAATAAGCGACTAGCTAAATTGGCTAGACTAGCTCATAAAACTGATAAAATACGGTACGGCATAGGTTATCATAAATGCAGAAAAAGTAACAGACGAAAAGTGCATTTATTAGTGTTATCTATTGGGGTTTTTTGTAGCGAACTATTGCAAATTTGCTACATTTTATGTGAAATGATAAACAAAAGCAAAATACCCAGTTGTGGCAAAGTATCCAGTTACTGTGTATTTAGATAAGTTGTTGGATAAGGTATTAGATAAGTAACATATTAAGGAAAGTGAATGCGTAATCAACGACTAACAGGCTATCTACTTCATCATAAACCCTATCAAGAAAACAGAGCGTTGTACTACCTTTTTACACCGACTCATGGCTTGTTACATGGTGTGGGTAAAAAGGGTATGCCCTTGTTTACGTTGATGCAGTTATTTGCTACAGGTAAGCGTTCACTCAAATCATTTAGTCAGATACAACCTATGCCCTCGATAAATTCATCTTTATATCTTTTGAATGATGTATCTCTCAATGATGTACCTTTCAATGATGTCTCTTTGGATAATAGTCCTCGCTCGCTTACGGGTCATAATTTATATGCAGGGTTTTATTTGAATGAGATATTGTGGAAGCTACTAGAAACGGAAGAGCCGATGCCAAAACTATGGCAGTATTATCAGCTTACGCTGAATGGTTTGTGTGTGTCAGCTGATAGTTTGCAGATGAAACTGTTGTTAAGGCATTTTGAGTGGGTATTATTTACAGAGTTGGGTCGTGGCGTTAGCCTAGATGAGGATAGCCAAGGCAAACCCCTTCAAGCAGGTTTGTCTTATCGTTTGCTTATGGACGAAGGCTTTCTGCCTGTTTCTCAACCGCAACAAGTGACTGGCGAAACAGACATCGGCGAAACAGTCACTAAAAAAATGAATAGTCTCGCCAATATCAGTATTTTTTCAGGCAGTTTTCTGACCGCCCTAGAAAGCTATTTACAGACAGCAAGCCAAACTGCCTTTAGTGCTAGTGAACTTCAAGACTGGTCACGTTTAAACAAGCTCATGGTTGACCATCTACTTGATTACCAACTGTTAAAAAGTCGAGAACTATGGCGACAGTTTATGCGTTATCAATAAATTGACCACACATCTGATGTAACTCGGTGATTTAACCCAGCTTTATTCCAGTTTGTCCTGCTGGGGTTACTCTAAAAATCTGTACCTTAAAGTTGACCGGTTGTCCTGCTAATGGGTGATTAAAATCAACCTTGATATCATTATCAGAAACTTCACTAATGACACCTGGTAGGGTGTTTTTGCCTTTATCTTCAAATTCCATAATCATTCCGATTGCAGGTTCATTGGTTTCGTTCTTATCACCATCACCAACTAGGGCAAACTGGGCTTTGCTAAACGTTTGCACATTGTCTGGGTTCCACTCGCCAAAGGCTTGTTCAGCATCAAGACGAGCTGTTCTGGTATCACCTGCCCGCAGATTCATTAGTACTTTTTCAAATCCTTCTAGCAGGCTTTCATCACCAATGGTAAGACTTACGGGTTCAGGACGATTAAAAGTGCTGTCAATGACGGTGCCATTATCAAGAGATACCTCAAAATGAAGCACCACATGGCTACCTTCAGCGATACGAACTTCTTCATTAGGGGTAATGGTTGTGTTGTGGTTTTGTTTATTGGTCATTATAGTTATCCTTAAAAAAATGCAAAAAACCAGTAACATCCATCACGAATATTACTGGCTTGGCAATCTACCACACAATCATCACTTATGCAACTAACTGATGATTTGTTAATTGATTACTTGCTAACAGACTATTTGTTTTGCTGACTGCGTAAGTAGTCAGTGATGCTGTTAGTTGTACGTTTCTTTGGTTGACCAGCAGGTTTTGCTTCTGCTTTTTGCTCAGGTTTTTGGAAAAATCCTTGAGGTTTTGCTGGCTCTTGCTCTTCAGCACGTTTGTTATTCAAAGCACTGGTGTGAGTGCTTGGGTCAATCCCTTGAGTGCTGTTTGCTGATGGCACTGGGGTTGGTACTTTCTTGGCTGGAGCGGCAGGAGAAGGGCTGTCATCAATAGTTAGACCAGTTGCAATGACAGTAACGTGTAAGTCTTCACCCATCTCTTCATCAACCACAGAACCGTAGAAGATGTTGGCTTCATCAGTATCAGTAATACTTTCAACGATTTCACTGATTTCGCTAAATTCTTCAAGCGATAGATTGGAAGAAGAAGTAACGTTGACCAATAGACCTTTGGCATTTTCCAAACGTAAATCGTCGAGTAATGGTGAACGGATTGCTTTTTCAGTTGCTTGACGAGCTCTATCTTCACCACCAGCACGACCGATACCCATCATTGCATGACCTTTAGCAGTCATAGCGGTGCGGATGTCATTAAAGTCAATGTTGACTAGACCTGCTTTAGCGATGGTTTCAGCGATACCTTGTACAGCGTGTAGCAATACATCATCGGCTTTTTTGAAAGCGTCCTGCATTGAGATATTGCCATAAACTTTCATTAACTTGTCGTTTGGAATGGTAATGATAGAATCAACATACTTTGACAACTCTTCAATACCAGCCTTGGCGACCTTGATACGCTTACCACCTTCAAATCTAAATGGAGTCGTCACGACAGCTACGGTTAATATTTCCATTTCTTTAGCAATGCGAGCGACAACTGGGGCAGCACCTGTACCTGTACCACCACCCATACCAGCAGTAATGAAAACCATATCCGATTCTTCTAGCAAGCTGCGGATAGATTCTTCTTCTTCTTCGGCAGTCTCCCGACCAACTTCAGGATTCGCACCCGCACCCAAACCACGGTTACTAGTAGAGCCAAGTTGTAGTTTGTTTGGTGCAGTCAAACGGTCTAGTGCTTGGCGATCAGTGTTGGCACAGACGAAAGTCACGCCTTTGATACCTTGCTTAACCATATGTTCAACGGCGTTACCACCACCACCACCGACACCGAATACGGTGAATCTTGCCTGTCCATTTTGTAGAGACGGCGTATCATCTGACATGGTATATTTAGACATAGGGACATCTACTCCATTTATTCAATTCAATCTTAAAATTTTAAATTTACTATTTTACATACAATTTATATAACATCTACATAGCATTTATACAACACTTAAATAAAGACCTGTTAGTAAATAAAGAAGTGTTAGCAAAATAATTTACAACTTGTGCCATATGATAACAGAACATAACCTATTTACCAAATATCTTATTGTATTTGCTAAGTTATTTTATTCAATTCAGTTACTCTGTTCAATAGCGAGGTAAAACCATCAGCTTACATCCAGTTTTTATCATTTGACATTAGGTTACATCACTCGTTTTAACCATTCATGAAATTTATTTAATACATTCACTGTTTTTTGGCTATGCTTTAATGCCTCAACCGAACTGCGTTCGCTATAGCGGAATTGATCACTTTGACTGTATAAGAGCGTACCAAATGCGGTATGAAAATTACTGTCTTCAATCATACGAGTGACTTTTTGATAGGTTTCATTATCCTCGAAATGATTAGAAGCACTGATTGCAGGGTGTTGATTGGTTAGTGATACAGGCATATTTAGCAAACGCTTGGAGAATTGAGTCAATCCTCGCATATTGCTACCACCACCACTGAGTACAATGCCTCTATCAATGAAGTCAGTTAAATTAGCTTCTTCAAGCTGCGAAAAAATTTCAGTATAGATTTCGACGTATCTGGCTTCAATAATAGAGGCAAGCTCATGTAGGTTAACCGTTATTTCATCTGTTTGACTCAAAGGCGAGGTGTGAGCACTTTGTCGCTTAACCGTACGGAATTGAGCTGCATCAACATTCTTTACATCAACTGTGCCATGGCGTTTTTTTAGTTGTTCTGCCTCAAGCATGGTCAGTCCTAAATCAGCAGAGATGTCCATAGTGACTTCATGAGCACCGTGAGCGATACAGGAAGTAAATACCAGTTTGCCTTCTTTATAGACGCAAACACTGGTCGAGCTGTAGCCAATATCAACAAAGCATACGCCAAGCTCTCTATCTTCTGGTAGCAGACTATATTCAGCACTACTGACCGCATCAAATATCATGTGGTCAACCCGCACATGGTCAACTTTTAAATTATCAGGGCGGAACAGTTCTTCTAGGTTTTGCCGACTACGCACAGGCAACATCATCAGATGGTACATTACAGTCAACGTATCAGCATAAGTGCCAATCGGGTCTTCTAACAAGTGACTGTCATCATTGACATAAACCCCTTGTTGAACGTGTTGCATGAGGTAGTGATCTTTTGGCATATCTCGCTGCTTGGCTTGCCCTAAAGCGTTGACGATGTCTCTTACTGAGATTGCCTCACCTTCGATATTGATACGCCCAAAGCTATTGGTACTTCTGAGCTCTGGACTAGAAAAGCTAAGCCAAACACTATGTACACGCATATTTGCCATTTCGCTTGCTTCTTCTATGGCTTGCTTTATGGCTCGTTTTAGGCGACTTTGGTTCATGATGTGACCTTGATAAAAGTCACTAATTTTGACTTCACTAAGTCCCATAATTCGAATATCATCGACATTGACAATATTACCAATAACGGCATATACGGCAGTGGCACTAAGATGAATAACGACGATATTTTCAGGACTACGCATGATGACAAAAAACCATAAAAATTTGTAAGTTTGTATTCTTTATAATTGTATAGTTATAATCATATAAAGAAAAACAAAACAAATTAATTAAAAAAATAAATTGTTAAAGAAATAAGAACCAAACGAATTAAACGGTTTATGAATCATTTATAGTTACTATTTATTATTAGTTACTATTTATGAATCATTCACAGCTTAAGGTTCTTTCCACGAAATAGCAAAACCATTTTTATAACGAGAGTCGATTGATTGGATGTCATCTCGTCTATCAGCCAACTGATGTTGCAATACTTGGCTGACGTTTAGTAGCTTTTGAGCGGTATTTTCACCATCTACCAACAGACGTAATCCAGAGTCGAAGCGGATTAGCCATGTCATTCTAGGAGTCAAAACAATGTCTTCAACTGACCAGCCCAAAGGCTCAAACCACTCATTTACTTGTTGCATTTGTTGCATAATGACTTCGGCTTGTTTTGGATCACCTTGTAAGCTTACTAATGGGTACTCAGTGAGAGTTTTACTACTGGCAGGCAGATAGACATCGCCTTTGGCATCGATCAAACGCTCACTACCAAAGCGAGCAATCGGTTGTCTTGGTATGGTATCAATCACGATACCCCTGCGCCAGTCTCTGCTGATACTGACTTCCTCAACCCAAGAAAACTGCGTTACTTTATCACGAATTTTTTGTAAATCTGCGGAAAAGTAACTGCCGAAACGCTCCGATTTCATCGCCTCATCTAGCTGTTGATATTGTAACTCACTTAGACCTTTTTCATTAAGCTGAATGTTGGCAATTGGTGCTTGCTTAATAGCATGTATGACGATGGAATATGCCACGATTAACAGCACAATCACCAAAATAATAATCGAATATTTAATAGATTTCGACTTGGATTTAAGGTGTTTGAAAATGTCAGGTCTTGGAAACGAATTCATCATCTGTTGGACGGGCTTCAGCATAATTGTTAGAATTACCTAAAAAGTTACCTAAAATTCACCTAACTACAAAAAATAGTGACAGCACAAAAAATAGAGACAGTGAAATGTAATATGCAATATCTTACCATTTTACACATACAATCGCATATGATAACTTATTTCTCTGTGAAACAGTAGTCATTAATGGTTAGAAAGGCTAATTTTTACATCTGTTTACAAATTATGGGGATTGAGTGTGGATAGTTCAAGGGAGTAAGTGCAAGTGCAATAATTCACTTAGACTGTTTAAGACATAAACTAAATTTTTAGGAAGGTTATGGGAAATGTTGTGAGGGAAGTTTTTAGAATCGTTGCTTTCCTTAAAACGGTTTTGCTGAGAAAGGTTTTGCTGAGTTTGGCAAGATAGGGGCGTCATATCAGGACAATCGGTTTCAATGACCAAACAGCCTAAGCCAAACTCATTGACCACAGACTTAATAGACTTACGAAGTTTTTTTGCATTTGGATTGCAGACTTGCCCAGTAATGCCCAGTTTAAAGCCAAGCTTTACAAATGCCTTTGCCTCTTGTTCACCACCGCTAAAACTATGGGCAATGCCAGCAAGCTGATGGGCATCATAGGCATGGTTTTTAAGGATTTTTAGACTGTCGCCATGAGCCTTACGGATGTGTAGCAACACAGGCAGTTGGTACTTTACGGCCAAGTCCAATTGAGCGATAAAAAATCTCTGTTGTTTTGCAAAAATAGCAGGCTCTTTCATCGCTTTACTAAAGGTATCAAGACCGATTTCTTTGTAAATCATTTTCGCTGTGCTGATGAATAAAAAATGGGTGTAAGCCAAGAGCCGTATAGCTGGTAAACCTGTTGTTTTGGTTGCTGTTGTTGTCGTTGTTATTGGAATAAAAACTATGATTGAGTTGCTGTTGCACGGTTAAAATCCGCTTAAAGGTATCAGCGGTAATGCCAGTCGTCACCATCTTTTGCACGCCAGCATTGACCGCCTGTTGAGCGAGCAATAGGCGGTCATGGTCAAAGATTGGGTCATCAAAGTGATTGTGAGTGTCGAATAGCATCATTGTTTTGCATGATATTCCCCCACCCAACCTCCCCCAAAGGGGGAGGAGCTCCCCTCCCTTTGGGAGGGGTTGGGGGAGGGTAATAAAGTCAATGGGTTACAAAATAAAATTGAGATTAGCGTGAGGAATAGAGATTAATCCAAAACCGACCAATTATGTATCAATGGATAACGTCTCTCTCGTCCAAAAGATTTTTGGCTGATTTTTGTACCTATGGCAGATTGACGGCGTTTGTATTCACTCTTATCAACCATATTAATGATTGCAGATACCATCTTACTATCAAAACCTTTATTAACAATTTCTTGATAGCTCATGTCAGCATCAATAATCATCGCGAGCACTGTATCTAGGACTTCGTATTCAGGCAGTATGTCAGTGTCTTTTTGATTTGGACGAAGCTCTGCTGATGGCGGACGGCTAATCACACGTTCTGGAATGACCGGCGTATCGTCAATGCGATTGCGGTAGTTGGCAAGTTGATAGATTTGTGATTTATAGACATCTTTTAGGACATCAAACCCGCCTGCCATATCGCCATAGAGAGCAGAATGACCGATGGCAAGCTCTGATTTATTGCCTGTGCTAATGACCAAATGCCCAAACTTATTGGATAATGCCATCAATACCATACCTCGAGCACGAGCTTGGATGTTTTCTTCTGCTCTGCCTTGACCATCAGGGGAGTCTTTAAACAGCGGTGCAAGGGTTGCACGCATACCATCGACTGCATCAAATATTGGGCAAACCGTATAAGACACGTTTAGCCTACGAGCCTGCTCTTCGGCATCTTCTAGGCTAATTTGCGAAGTGTATTTGTATGGCATCATCACCGCATAGACCTTGTCTGCACCCAACGCATCAACGGCAATGGCAAGCGTTAAGGCAGAGTCCACACCACCAGATAAGCCAACTATCACCCCACTAAAACCTGCATTATTCACATAGTCACGCAGACCAACCACAAGGGCTTGGTAAATTTCAGAGTTTTCACTAAGGGTCAGTGGCGATTTTGTTTGCAATGCAAATTTTTTGGTATCAACTTGATAGCTTGCCAGTAGCAACTGTGGTAAAAATCTTGGTGCTTCACAGGCAATGCGACCATCTGCCTGTACTACCATCGAGCCACCATCAAATACAAGGTCATCTTGCCCACCGACTGTATTGACATAAATGATGGGTAGGGCATTATCTTTGGCACGTTTACAGACGATGTCTTTACGCTGGTTTTGCTTGCCAATCTCAAAAGGCGAGGCATTGACCACTAGAGCCAATTCTGCCCCTTTTTCTTTGAGGTTCTCTACACAGCTGTTTTGGTACAGGTCGTCAGAGATTAACAGACCAATGGTCACCCCTTTATAATCAAACAATACTTGATTACGCCCTTTATTAAAATAGCGAGGTTCATCAAAGCCTCCATAATTTGACAGATGTTGCTTATGATAAAAGCCTTTTCTCTGACCATTATGCAAGATGGCAACTGAGTTAAAAGTGCCGTTGTGGTCAATGTGTGGATAACCCACAATCATCACAATATCCTGAACTTGTAGCAGTGCATCAATCGCTGTTTTGATTCGATGGGCGAGCTGTGGTCGCAGTAATAAATCTTCTGCTGGGTAGCCTAGCAACGACAACTCTGAAAAGACGATAATGTCTGCCCCTTGCTTAGTTGCTTTGATTGCCAAGCTTTTCATCTTTTCCACATTATGCTGAAGGTCGCCAACTAAAAACTGTGCTTGGGCAATGGCTACTGTGAGGTTATTATCATTGTTAGTTTGCTTTTTGTGACCACTGTGATTTTGTGTCGTGGTTTTGCTTGTTTTGCTACTACTCGTTTTGCTACTAATTTTTGTCATTTCGTTATTTGACATTGTTATATTTCCTATAGTTGTTTGCTATTTTCATTTAGTTTGGAAAGTTTTGTAATATGTGCATTATTCAATTAGGGGTGTTAAGAATTAATGTTCCACAATTATTTATTCATGTACACAATACTACCGTTGATAGTATAGCATTATTTTAATTAATTTGAAGGATGAAGAAAGTTATTTTAAAAAAGCCAAGGTGCTAAATAAAACAAAAAGAGATAAGCTTAGGGCGTATTGAGAATTCAAACGTTAGGACTGCTGATAAGCAAAATTGTTCCAGACTAGGCAGAAAATGCAATTAATATCTAGATATTGATAAGTTTTCTAACGA
>PDWI01002315.1_pt1 | contig 28821 bp, 29 predicted proteins | sample 1430891 | NCBI WGS metagenome assembly PDWI01 (sample SAMN01162508, study PRJNA174530) | Oral metagenome, whole genome shotgun sequencing project. | biome: Marine environment; feature: Marine mammal; material: Swab sample of the gingival sulcus; isolation source: swab sample of gingival sulcus... | reverse complement strand
AATGTTTTCCGGCACGCTAGTATCACGCATTTTAGGATTTGTACGTTCGCCAATTATGCTCACCCTAGCATTAGGCTTAAACTCTCCCATCTCTAATTCGTTCACTATTGCAAATATGCTCCCCACGCTACTATTTGGCATTATTGCAGGCGGACTAATCAATGCGGTACTGGTGCCCGCAATTGTGCGCGCTTCCAACGAAAATAGCGATCAAGGTGATGCTTTTATAAACAAACTACTTACCCTGTCTATAACCCTATTAGCAAGCATCACCTTCATCTTGACACTAGCATCACCAATTATTGTTAAAGCATTTGCCGCTACTTTAAGTAATGACTGGTATCAAATAACCGTATTATTTACTTACTGGTGTATCCCACAAATTTTCTTTTATGGACTATATGCAGTAATTGGGCAGGTCTTAAATGCGCGGGAAAATTTTGGCCCCTATATGTGGGCACCAGCATTAAACAATGTAGTAGCAATTATTGGCTTAAGCATTATTGTGTGGTTATTTGGCACCACAAACAGTAACTCTATTCAAGACGTAAGCCAATGGTACGGACAACGCGGATATTTATTAGTTGGATTCTCTACTGGAGGCATTGCCGCCCAAGCATTAGTTTTATTCATACCACTCAAAAAGGTCGGAATAAAATTTCGTCCTGATTTTCATTGGCGAAATTCAGGATTAGGACTTGCGGGAAAAGCCTCACTCTGGATTTTAGCCACAACCACCCTTTCTCTTATTCCGGTTGCAGTAAAAGCAAACGTTATTAGTGGAGCCACGCAACGCGCCCTAGATGCCGGAATAGACTTAAGCAAAGTAGCCGCAAATTCTGCTGCCGCAATCGCCTTTTCCTTATACCACCTACCAAATGCACTAATTGCAGTATCTATTACTACCGCATTATTTCCCCGACTAGCTAAATTAGCACAGAGTAAAAACTATAAACAAATGCAAAAAAAAGTCACTCAAAGTGCTAACACTATCGCTACTTTTAATTTTCTGGCTCTAATGTTGATAATAATTTTATCAATCCCAATATCTCGAATTTTTATTATTGAAGGTAATCGAGATGAAATTCTTTCACTGGTATTTACACTAATTCCCTTAAGCATTGGCTTAATTGGAATGGGGCTAACCCTCGCCTTTGACAAAATTTACTATTCTTTAGACAGGGCACGCAATATATTCTTTCTTAGTATTCCTGGGCAAATTATTACTATAATCGGCTACCTTGTCTGTTCACTACTTCCCCCACAATACACTACGCCCATCTCAAATATAGTAAGCACCCTAGGTACTTTTATAACCGCATTTCTACTAATATTCTATGCGCAAAAAATGCTAAATGAAGTAAATGACAAATCACTTCTACACACACATTTAAAACTTGCCGGAATTACAACGTTAATGTCCCTCATCGGTTTTATGCTAGTTTGGAAAATCGGCATAGATTTTATAACCGTAAGTGTTTTTACCGCTGGGCTAAGTATTGCAATTCTGACCCCAATAATCACAATAATTTATTTACTCTTACTTAAGATATTAAAGATGCCCGAGCTTAACATCGTACTCAAAGCAATAAGTATGATTTTCCGTAAACTCGGGCTCTCTAAAATTGCGAATAAATTTTATACGCAACCAATAAATTAAATTGCCGCTAAAGCTGCCTCATAGTCAGGTTCCTGCGTAATTTCTGGTACGAGTTCAACGTATTTAACTGTGCCAGCTGGATCTACTACAATCACACAACGTGCCAGCAATCCCGCCAATATGCTTTCCGCTAAAGCTAAACCATATTTAGTGGCAAAATCAGAACGGAAAGCAGAACCAACTACTACGTCCGCAAGCCCTTCTGTGGTACAAAAACGTCCCATTGCAAATGGTAAATCCTGAGAAATACAAAGTACTACCGTGTTATCTAGTTGCGAAGCACTTGCATTAAATGCACGTACCGAATTAGCACACACGTCAGTATCTAAAGAGGGAAAAATGTTGAGAACAACGGTTTTTCCTTGATAGTCACTTAGCTTTATATCCGCCAAATCGTGACCGGTTAATGTAAAATCAGGAGCTACACTACCTAATGCTGGAAGATCTCCTGCCAGTTTTACTGGATTTCCTTGAAATGCTGTATTAGTCATAATTCCACTCTAAAGGATATAGACGCCCAAAAGAAGCATATTATGTTTCTGAGGGAAAAAATACCTTAATCCCTTGAAATAAAGTGATATTTTAGGCGATTCCTAGCATAGAATATATTTATACCTCTAATTAGCTATAATTAAATTCAGAAATATGAATTGATATTAAGGAGTCATAATAGTGAAAGACGATAACTTACTAAAGAAGCCTTTAAAAAAGGTGGAGAACGTAGGGAGTCTAGCAAATGCTGGCGAACTCGTTGCTAAAATTACAGCACAATTCTCCGCACTAATTAGAGATGAAATCAAATATGTAACTTTACAAATTAAATCTAAAGTTACCAAAATTGGTGTAGGTGCAGTTCTAATAATAGTAGCGGTAGTCTTAGCGCTCTATATGCTCGGAATATTATTTATGAGCGCGGGTTTTGCACTAGCACAATACTTCGCAGTGTGGTTTGCATTCCTACTTGTAGCAGCGGGAATTTTTGCCGTTATTCTAATACTTTTACTAATTGCTCTAATTAGTTTTAAGTCATCCAAAAAACATACTTTTGATATTAAAGCAGGAGTTACCGAAGATATTGAATCATTAAAGAAGGGACTCGAAAAGTGAATTCAAAATTAGAAAATGCACGTTTAGCAGCTCGCGTAAAAATGGCAGCCGACTATGATGCGGTGGCAGAAGATAAACGCAAAGCCAGTGATGTTGCTGCGGATTTAGCCCAAACCCGACTGGAAATGCAGGCTACGGTAAACGATCTAGTAAAAATGTTTACGTCCGATACCGTAAAAGATAACATTAAAAAAAAGGCATATGAACGTACTTGCCCAGTTGCTTGGTCAAAGCAACTAATTGCTGGAATTCAAGCTCGTGATCCACAGGCACTAAAAATTGCTGCTGGTTTAGGAGTAGCTGTAATTACTCTCATTGCTCTTTTAAAAAGACGTTAACAAATATAAGAAATGCGGGGTTGTATTATGCAACCCCGCATTTTTATACTCTAAATATCTTTTACCGTATTCTTTTGTATATATAAATACGTCTTATTCCTCACGCAAAGCATGCCAAAGCGCTTCTACGTCTTTACGTAAAAATCGCCGGTGACCTCCCAAAGTACGCAATGCTGGCAACTTCCCTGAATTTGCCCAGCGAGCTACGGTTTTTGGATCCACATGAAATAGTTTTGCCACTTGTGCCGGTGATAATATTTCTGATTTTTCATTTAACACATTCATATTATTCCCCAGTATCTTATCCTATTAAATATTTATACCCAATATTACCCCTACAATGCTAAATTTAATTAGAATTTATGCAATAAGTTCTCTATAATACTTAGAGTGAACCATTTACTCACGCCCTAAGATTTACTTATCTCATTGTGTAAATACAAAATCACATAGAGTTTATAACGATTTCGGGGTAAAGTATTTTCACAGGGAATTACGCAAAACAAGCAAGTAGTCTACTACTGCAAGAGAAGCTGAGGGGGACGACCCTATGGGGCGTGGCCGTCAAAAAGCCAAACAACGCAAAGTTGCACGCGATCTAAAGTATTTCAGTCCAGAAACTGATTACAAAGCATTAGAGCGTGAACTTATTGCTACCGGAAACACTCCAGCGTACACAGATAATGATGCGGAATTTGAAGACCCTTACGCAGAATACGCTGCAAAATATGATATTCCCGAAGAAACTGATGAAGATACTAGCTGGGAATAGTAGCACTAAAATAAGTGTAACTATTAAATAGCTAAAATAAATTAGCTAGCGGAAAATAATTAAAAATATCAGCGTGTGCACCTGAATAATAAATTTTTTGTTTATCCACAGCACCTTTAAGTACTAAATGTAGCCAAGTTTTCGCGTCCATTTCTACCACATTCGGGGGTGTACCCCGCGTATGTTTTACCCCTGCAATAGCCTGCACTGCCGCATACCACGGAATACGAATTTCCACGGTTTCACCTGGAAAACGTGTTGCAAATTCTTCCAACGTGTAGCGCACTAAAAGTTGCATTTGAGCAGTGGTTAATGTCTGTCCCTGCACATATTGATAAAGAACTTCTTGCCCTTGAGCCACAGGAACTTTCCTTTTAACCGCCACAAACACCTACTTAAAACTAGTGAGAATTTGCCCCTCAATACAATTAAAAATGTATTCGGTAATTTCCCCCCGCGAAAGCTGCGCTACAAGACGATCTCCCTCATCAAGCGTAAAACCCGAATAATCTTCTGGCTTTTCTAAAATACGACGTGAAAATAGCCATGCCTCTGCCACACTACGAATAATAGAAATAAGTGCAAGTGAGCCAATTCTACTGCCCACTATACGCGTATCAGAAACAGCTGAGCTTTCTTCATCAGCGGATTTTTTCACCCCAAGTGCAGTACCTAAAAATATTTCATCAAAATCCAACATTTTAGAACTACCTGGTTCACCTTCCAGATCACCAATACGCATAAAAATATAAAGATCCAGATCGTTTTCCATAAAATCTAAATAAACTTCAATAGCAGCTTTCACCATATCCGCAGGTAAATCATACTCACACATAGCCAATTTAATTTGTTCTACCAGATTACCAACAATAAAAGTACCTACCTCATATTGCAAACTTAATTTATCTGGAAAATAACGATATAAAATTGATTTAGAGGTGTTTGCATATTCTGCAATTTGATCCATAGATACCTGGTAACCAAATTGCCGCACAGCCGCACAAGTAACTTCAATAAAGTCCTGCGTACGTTCCTGACGATGTTGCACCCAGCGTAAAGCTCTGCCGTCAGTTGGGGTGTCCGTCGGTATAGACATTAAAATTCCTACTCTAACTACTTATATGGCAATAAGTATACTCAAAAATTTACTATTTTATAAGCGTTACAAGAGGGAAAATATGTTTTTAGGCAACTAAAATAATACAAAATCTACTTTTATACCTTAAACTTAAATTGTTTCATCCCCAATTAAGAAATAGGTCAAAATGTCTCCTAAAAGTTCTAAAATATGGAAAGCACTGGCTCTCCTAATTCCCACCATGCTCATTCTCGGAGCATGCGAATCAACAAATAACATTGTTGTAACAGATAACGGTGCCGTTACCATAAAAGCCGAAATTAAAGAAACTGAAGGTTTCCTTAAAACAATGGACATAACCTGCGATGCGCTAGTAGACGGCATGAAAATGGATAAAAAAGATGCCGAACTACTAAACTTCAAAGTAGAAAACAAATCTAGTGGCGAGGTTACCCACTGCCTACTTTCAGCAGATTCCCGTGGAGTTTCAGCAGTAGACGACGATTTCCTAATTGATACTGGCGATACCTACATTCTTAAATTTACCAATGACGACGATCCAAAAGAAACAGCTGAAGCATTCAAAATGTTCAAAGTAGATTTCAAACTATCCGTAACTATGCCAGGAAAGATTGTAAAGGCTGAAGGAGCAGAAATTGCTGGCAATACTGCTACCTTTACTGATTTTGCAGCCTTCTTTGACACCGTAACCGTAGAAGGTGAGAAAAAAGCTACTGGCAATGCTAAAGCCGAAGGAAAGAAGAAAGATAAAAACGATAAAGATGACGATGACAAAGCGGTAGCAAATTCTGATTCCGATTCTAATTCTGATTCAATCGGCTTTTTGGGAATGATTATTTTTGGTGCCATAGTTGGAGGTCTAATCGGTCTAATTATCGCGTTAGTAAAAAAGAATAAAAATAAAAATAATCCACAACTAAATCAGGCAGCTTATGCTCCAGTGCCACCACAGGGGCAACCAATACCACCAGCGGGATACCCAATACCAGAGCAATCAGTTCCCCCACAGGGACAGCCCATGCCTGGGTACCCAGCTCCTCCACAAGGACAACCCATGCCACCACAGGCACCAAACACTCCTCCAAAAACCAACTGGAGCAGTAACTAACTGGAGTAATAACTAATAATTTAGGGGTTGTAGAAAACCACAACCCCTAAATTTATACCCGAAAAAATCAGGTTAATAGACAAAAATAAGCAGTTATTTAATCTGCCAAAAGTGGCGTACGCACAATAGTCTGCTCACGTTCTGGACCAACTCCAATAGAAGAAATTCGGCAACCCGATAATTCTTCCAATTTCAAAATATATGCCTGCGCATTCGCTGGCAAATCAGCAAAAGTAGCACACTGTGAAATATCTTCTGTCCAACCAGCAAAGTACTCATAAATTGGCTTAGCATGATGCATATCAGATTGGGATTCTGGCATATCTACAACACGTTTACCATCAATTTCGTATGCCACACAAACCGGAATTTGCTCCAAACCAGTAAGCACATCTAATTTTGTAATTACAATATCAGTCAAAGAATTAACCATAGTTGCATAGCGTGCCACCACCGCATCGTACCATCCACAACGGCGGGGACGACCCGTAGTAGTACCGTATTCCATACCTGCATCACGTAAACGCTGACCTTCTTCACCAAAAAGCTCAGTAGGGAAAGGTCCTTCGCCAACTCGCGTAATATAGGCTTTAGCTACACCCACTACCCGATCAATACGACGTGGCCCAACACCCGAGCCACTACATGCTCCAGCTGCCGAACAAGTAGAAGAGGTAACAAAAGGATAAGTGCCGTGATCAATATCGAGCATAACCGCTTGACCACCCTCAAATACAATAGTTTTACCCGCATCTAATGCGTGGTTAAGCTCTGCGGTAACGTTCATAAGCATTGGCTTAATCCGATCAGCATAACTCAATAAGTCATTGGTAACTTCATCTATATCAATAGATTCCCCGGCAAAAAGTTCCATCAACATAGAATTCTTTTGATAAAGTGCACCTTCAACTTTTTGCCGCAAAATAGAAGGATCAAACAAATCTTGCACCCGAATACCAATACGATTCATCTTATCGGCATAGGTGGGACCAATTCCTCGACCGGTCGTCCCCAACTTACGCTTACCCAACATGCGCTCATTTACCGCGTCCATTTTCTTGTTATAAGACGGGATAATATGCGCATTATTAGAGATGCGTAATTTAGAGGTGTCAATACCACGAGCATTCAACTGTTCAATTTCGCTGAACAAAACTTCCAAATCAACCACTACCCCATTAGCAATCACCGGAGTGCAATTTGGAGTTAAAATTCCGGCAGGTAAAAGATGAAGAGCAAATTTTTCATCATTGACGACTACCGTATGACCGGCATTGTTTCCGCCATTATATTTGACTACATAGTCTACTTTTGTACCAAGCTGATCGGAGGCTTTTCCTTTTCCTTCATCGCCCCACTGCGCACCAACGATAATTACTGCTGGCATTTGACTCACGTCCTTTTGCTAAGGGACCTAACGGCATATCCGAAAGGCTGTAAAACGAATGTAACGTAAGTTCTCGCTTTACCACATAATAATACCCACTCATATAAAGAGAATAAAGTCTTCCCACAATACGAAAGGCATAATAAAATCTCGGTAAAAATTACCGAGATTTTATTATCTAAAGTTTAGCTAAATGCTTACTTCATCTTGGTGCCAACAGCTCCTAGACGCTCACAAGCCTCAACTACTCGCGCAGCCATGCCAGCTTCGGCAGCCTTGCCCCACGCACGTGGATCATACTGCTTCTTATTGCCAACTTCGCCGTCAATCTTCAACAAACCGTCATAGTTACGGAACATCCAGTCCACAGCTGGACGAGAGAATGCATACTGGGTATCGGTATCAATATTCATCTTAATAACACCGTTACGTACCGCGGTAGCAATTTCTTCAGCCGTAGAACCAGAACCACCGTGCATTACTAAATCAAATGGACGATCGCCTGCATTAAATTCACGACCTACTTCTTCTTGAATTGTGCCTAGAATTTCTGGACGAAGTTTTACAGCACCTGGCTTATAAACGCCGTGCACGTTACCGAAAGTAAGAGCGGTAATATAACGACCATTTTCACCAAGACCCAAAGCCTTAACCGTCTTAATACCATCTGCAGTGGTGGTGTAGAGCTTATCGTTAATCTCTGCCTTTACGCCGTCTTCTTCGCCACCAACAACACCAATCTCAATTTCTAAAATGGTGTTAGCTTTCTGGGAAAGTTCCAAAAGTTCCTGTGCAATTACTAAATTCTCATCAAGTGGAACTGCGGAACCGTCCCACATATGTGACTGGAAGAATGGGTCACGACCGGCTTTTACTTCAGCTGCTTCCATTTCCATAATTGGACGAATCCAAGTATCAATATTTTCTTTAGCACAGTGATCGGTATGAAGTGCTACAGTAACTGGGTAATTCTTAGCAACTTCACGGGCATAGGCTGCCATTGCTAATGAACCAGCAACACGATCTTTAATAGTTGCGCCAGACCAATACTCTGCACCACCAACAGAAACCTGAATAATTCCATCAGATTCCGCTTCGGCAAAACCTTGCAAAGCTGCGGTAAGAGTTTGGGATGAAGTTACGTTAATTGCTGGATAAGCAAAACCGTTCTTCTTAGCGTTATCAAGCATTTGAGCATAGACTTCTGGGGTTGCTAGTGCCACGAAAGACTCCTTTGTATCGTGAATTTATATTCGTGAATTGATCAATGTTATTTTACAATTCTTACCTAATTATCTTAGCATTAAAGACGTTAAACAACCCTAATCACACATTTTTCCTAATTTTCCAAATTATTCTGCATTTTCTTACGGTAAAATAGGTCTAAAGAACTTATGAACAGAGGACGAAGTGGAAGTAACAGACGTAACGCAAACACCTGATTTTGACGTCCTTATTATTGGTGCTGGGGTTGCTGGTTGCGTAGCCGGTATAGAATTAGCAAAAGCTGGGCACAACGTGGCAATTATTGAACGTGGGCAAAACGCAGGAGCAAAAAATCTTTCGGGGGGTGTGTTCTATTCACGCGTAATGGAACAGGTGCTTCCCGAATTTTTACACGAAGCGCCCCTAGAACGAAAAATTACACGTAATATTATTTCTTTCCTTAACGCAGACTCACATTTAAATATTGATTACTGGGATGCAAAATTAGAAAACCCCATAAATGCCGTAACCGTATTACGCAGCAAACTTGATATATGGTTAGCAGAAAAAGCTGAAGAGTACGGCGTTATGCTGATGAGCGGGATTAAAATTGATGAACTTTACAAACACGATTCCCAAATTATTGGCATTAAAGCTGGTACGGAAATTATTACCGCTCATATAGTAATTGTGGCAGATGGAGCAAATTCGTTTCTCGCACAAGAAAGTGGAATTCGCACCAAAGAACCCAATGAAAATCTAGCACTGGGGGTAAAGTCTGTTATCGCCCTACCCGAAGATGTAATTGCCGAACGTTTTAATTTAACACGTAGCCACGTACCCGATACGGAGCTACCTGAAGGCTCAGCTTGGGCAGTAGTAGGCGACGCAACTATGGGAGTAGCCGGTGGTGGATTTATGTATACTAACCGTGAATCTATTTCCGTTGGGGTTGTTTTGCGTCTGGATGACCTGCTAAAAAAGAAATTAGATTCCACAAAAATACACGATCATTTTCTAAATCATCCTGCCATTGCCCCCTATCTAAAAGATGGTGAAATTATTGAATATGGTAGCCATCTAACCATTGAAAACGGAACAGCAATGACCGCAAAACCCCTGACTGCTCCCGGTTTAATGATTGTGGGAGATGCGGGTGGATTTACTTTAAATACTGGGATGACCATTCGCGGAATGGATTTAGCGGCACAATCTGCCATCTGCGCAGCACAAGTAGCTGATGAGGCACTCAAAGCTGGAGATTTTTCACAAACCGCAATGGATACTTATAGAGAAAAAATTGACAGCTCATGGCTGGGTAAAGATCTACAAACCTATCGTAATATGCCCATGTTTTTAGAAAATGAACGTATTTATAATGATTACGGAAAATTACTGACTGACATATTTTTCCAAATGTATAACGTAGATCTAACCAGCAAAAAATCGCTGTTAAAAATGGTGCACACGAGCTTACGAAATACAAATTTACAACTATGGACGCTAATTAAAGATGCCTATAAAGCATTACGGGCGCTTTAGGGGCAGTATGCAAAATAGACTTGAACACACCAATTTTGAGCTGGACGAAACCACGCATATTGAAATAAATCAAGATGCTATTCGTGCCAGTAAAATTGGCGATGCTCTAATTCGCATTTGCCCAGCAAACGTATATTCTTATGCCCCAAATGGTGATTTAATAAGCGAATATGCAGGTTGTTTGGAATGTGGAACCTGCCGACAAATAGCCCCCGAAGGTGCTTTAATTTGGCACTATCCTAATGGTGGTTTTGGTGTAGATTATCAACAGGGTTAAATTTTATGTTGTGCAATCCACCAATGCATAGCGATGGCTGCCGCGGCAGCCACATTCATAGATCTCGTTGAGCCATATTGGTCAATATAGACTGCCTTATCGCATTGCCCAAGGAGTTCCGCGGTAATACCATTAGACTCTTGCCCAAAAACCATAACGCATTTTTCTGGTAAATCCGTATGCTCTAGTTGCACCGCGCCGTCCATATTATCAACCGCAATTACTGCATAATCATTTTCTTTTGCCCATGCAATTAACTCACGGGGTTCAAGGTGATGGTAGACGTGCATATAACGATCGGTTACCAATGCGCCACGTTTATTCCATTTTTTACGTCCCACGATGTGCACTGCACCCACATTAAAAGCATTTCCGGTACGTACAATTGAACCAATATTAAGATCATGTTCTAAATTTTCAATAGCAATATGCAGTTTTACACGACTTTTATCAAGATCCGCTTTAATTGCTTCCACGCTCCAATAGCGGTACTTATCAACGACATTACGCCGATCACCATTAGCTAATAGCTCTGGATCATAACAATTATCTTGCGGAATCTCCCCTTCCCAGGGTCCTACACCGGTACTTTGTGTCTGGTAATTAGGGTCATTTTGATCAAGTGTAATTTTTTTTGGTTTTTCTTCTGTCATTTAGCTACACCCGACCCGAGGCCTTAGAGCTGGCGAATTTACGTATTATGTTGCGCGGAGCAATTTTTAATAGTCCATACATCAGCTTGTATTTTCCAGACGGAATAACCAACACTTTTCCCTTGCTTGCTCCGGCGAGCGCCAAACGTGCCACCTTGGCAGGCTTTATAAACATAAATTCTTGCCACTGCCCCGCATCTACGTTTACTCGTTCGTGAAATTCGGTATGCATTAGCCCAGGCATAACTGCCGTAATCTGTACTTTACTACCCGCATCTGCTAAATCGGCTGCCATACTTTCGGTAAAGACTTTCACCCATGCTTTATGTGCCGAATATGTACCTTGCACGGTCATAGAAGTAATGGAAGAAACATTAATAATCGTTCCGCTATTACGAGTGGTCATAGTGGTAAGGGCTGCATGCGTGAGGACCATAACCGCATTGACCATTACATTCGCTGCATGCAATTCGCGTGCAATATCTCCCCCCACAAATTCTTGCCCGAGTCCCATACCCGCATTATTCACCAATAAATCAATGGGTGAACTTTCGTCCAACAAACGCTCACTAACGAGTTGCAAACCCTGTTCCGTAGATAAATCGGCACTAAGCACTTCCACCTTTACGGAAAACTTATGTTGCAATTCTTGGGCTAGTTCTGCTAAGCGTGCTTTATCACGTGCCACAATTACTAAATCTGTGCCAGCAACCGCCAAAGTTCGCGCAAATTCGCGTCCCAGTCCTGAACTAGCTCCGGTAACTAATGCTTTTCTCATACCGTAATACTACCCCCGATATCTCTTTTTATATATTATTTAGCTATGAAGATAGCAACGTGGAATGTAAATTCAGCTCGTGCCCGTATTGATCGTATTGTGGACGTATTAACACGTCATGATCTTGATGTGCTCGCCCTGCAAGAAATTAAATGTAAAGATGAGCAGTTTCCTATGGAAGCTATTACCGACCTAGGTTATGAAGTTGCGGTACACGGATTAAATCAATGGAACGGTGTAGCAATTATTTCACGTGTGGGTCTAAATAATATACGTAAATCTTTTCCTAATCAGCCAGGATTTTTAAAGGGTGAACCAGATGGTGATGAACTCTTTATTCCTATGCCTGAACCCGAAGCCCGCGCAATTGGAGCTATGGTCGGGGATATAGAACTATGGAGCCTATATGTACCTAACGGTCGCGGAGTAACCGATCCGCACTATTACTATAAACTGGATTTTTTAGCTAAACTAAACGACTATGCTAACTCGCGTTACCAAGCAGAACCAAACCTAAAAATGGCACTGGTAGGCGATTGGAATGTAGTACCCACCGATGCGGATATTTGGGATACGCAAGCAACGGAAGCAGGATTATATTTAACCGAACCAGAACGAGCTGCCTTTTTTGCCTTTACTGAGAGCGGTTTTCAAGAAGTTACGCGGGAATTAGCCACCGACTACACCTACTGGGACTATCAACAATTACGATTCCCCCGCGATGAAGGTTTACGTATTGATTATGTCTATACCTCCCCCGCATTAGCGAGTACCGCCATAAGTTGCAAGATTGACAAAGCAGAACGACAGGGAAAAGGTGCCTCTGACCACGTGCCCGTAATTGTTAATTTTTCTTAATTAACATATTCAAAGCTGGTAATACCTAATTTATATACACCGACCACTTCATTTACCACATTCCAAGCATTGTATAATGCACCACAATCAAGAAATATTTGTCCTTACATTTGCAGATTGCGCGCAGGCGTGGAACAATCAATTTGTTAGGACATTTACGTCCAAGCTCAAACCAATCAAGGAGAAAAAATGAGCAAAATTCGTGTCGGTATCGTAGGCGTTGGAAACTGCGCCAGTTCCCTAGTTCAGGGAATTGAGTTTTACCGCGAAGCTAAATCATCCGATACTATTCCGGGCCTTATGCATGTGAATTTCGGTGGATACCACGTTAATGACGTAGAATTCGTAGCCGCTTTTGACGTAGACGCAGATAAAGTTGGTAAAGATTTATCACAGGCAATCTGGGCTAGTGAAAATAACACCTATAAATTTACTGATGTACCAGAACTTGGAGTAACGGTAAGCCGTGGCGTAACCCTAGACGGTTTGGGTGATTATTATCGGGCTACCATTGAAGAATCTGATGCACCAGAAGTAGACGTAGTAAAGGTACTCAAAGAACAAAAAGTTGACGTGCTCGTATCTTACCTACCAGTAGGTTCTGAAGAAGCCGATAAGTTCTATGCCCAGTGTGCAATTGATGCCGGTGTAGGTTTCGTAAATTGTTTGCCAGTATTCATTGCTTCTAACCCAGAATGGGCAAAGAAATTCACCGATGCAGGCGTGCCTATCGTTGGCGACGACATTAAGTCACAGTATGGTGCGACTATTTCCCACCGTGACATCGTACGTCTAATGGAAGAACGTGGAGTAAGAATTGATCGCACCTACCAGCTAAATGTTGGTGGCAATATGGACTTCAAAAACATGTTACAGCGTAATCGCTTAGAGTCTAAGAAGATTTCTAAGACCAATGCGGTTACTTCCAATATGACTGGTCCAGTAAATGATCGTGATATTCACGTTGGTCCTTCCGATTATGTGCCATGGCTAGACGATCGTAAGTTCGCTTTCGTACGCATTGAAGGTACCACTTTTGGTGAAGTGCCAATCCAGATGGAATACAAATTGGAAGTTTGGGATTCCCCGAACTCCGCTGGTATCGTAATTGATGCTATCCGCGCAGCTAAGATTGCTCTTGATCGTGGCGTAGGTGGCCCAATTCTTTCCGCCGCTTCCTATCTTATGAAGTCCCCACCAGAACAGCGTCGCGATAACATCGCTCGCGAATCGGTAGAAGCCTTTATTCGTGGTGAAGTTGAACGCTAAAGTTTTCATAAAACTACCGCTTAAATAAAATTTGGGGTGAACCGAAAGGTTCACCCCAAATTTATGGTAAGTAATTATTCTGTATGATTACGATAACCACTTTACACCCTTTTACAACACCCAACAGACCATAATTTCTACATTTATCATTACACCCTCGCCCAGTAAAATCAGTAAATCTATCAAGCCTACCTTTACTAGGTTCTATAATTATGAAACCTACAACAAACAGCTAACTTACGGGCAAAAAATATTTTTTCCCGCTAAATTATAGGTATGCCCGAAGGACACTCTATTCACCGCCTAGCTAATGCACTGGGTGCTAGTTTTAATGGAAAAACTGTACGGGCATCTTCCCCACAAGGACGCTTTTACGCCGGTGCTAAACTTATTGATAAACAAAAAATTTTAACTCCCCAAGCATGGGGAAAACACCTATTTATACCAATAGTTCCACCGGATTTTTCCGAACATAATATTCAATTAGGTGATGATAATGCCAGCTGGATACACGTGCATCTAGGGCTTTATGGATCATGGACTTTTAATGGTAACGAAACCTTTGGACTGCATCATTCTATTGGTGCTCCACGTAATAAAAATCCAATTGACTGGAAACGAACTAAACCTCGCGATACGGTACGTTTACGCCTAGAAACTCATAACGGAGTCGCTGACTTAGTAGGTCCAAATCAGTGTGAATTACAAACCGGGGCAGAAATGCGAAATATCCTAAAAAGACTTGGCCCTGATCCATTACGCAATTACGATGGCGATAAAGAAAAATTTATTAAAACGGTACGCACACGTAAAAGTACAATTGGCACACTGGTAATGAATCAAAGTGTAGTAGCTGGAGCAGGAAATATTTATCGTGCTGAATGTTTATTTCGTACCGGCATAAATCCACACAGATTAGGAATAAATGTTTCTGAAAAAAGATTAGCGTGCCTATGGGACGATTTAGTTTCTGCAATGAATGACGGGGTGCGTGACGGAAAAATCATTACGGTACCCCCTGCTTTAGCACTTATAGAAAATGATTTTGATCCCGAAGGTGCACAGTGGAGCGTATACCACCGCACTTCGCGCCCCTGTCTACGTTGTGATCATCCTATTAGTGAAACTAACATGCAGGGCAGGCGACTATTTTGGTGTGCTAGCTGTCAAAAATAGGGTTAATAGACAAAAATAAATCCCTATTAGGGCAATAAAAAATAGTGCGGAACAGGAAAACCCGCTCCGCACTATTTTTAGTTATGAAATAACTACGTAGATATTACTACTTAGTTAAAGGAGATAACTTTGGATCATCCTTATAAACTTCAGCAGCATTATCCTTGGTTACGATAACTGGCTCTAACAAGTAAGCAGGAACAACCTTCTTACCATTGTTATAAGACTTGGTATCGTTAACTTCTGGCTTCTCGCCCTTCTGAAGTTCCTTGATCATCTCAATGGTATGTGCAACAAGCTTACGAGTATCCTTGGAAATGGTGGAATACTGTTCGCCAGCCATAATGGACTTAACGGATTCAACTTCGGAATCCTGACCAGTTACCACAGGAAGCTTCTTACCAGCGGACTTAACAGCGGTAATAGCTGCACGGCCAAGATTATCGTTAGGAGATAATACACCGTGTAGTTCGGTGCTAGCATAGTTTGCTGCCAAAATCGTATCCATACGCTTCTGAGCTTCTTCGCCCTTCCAGCCTTGTGTGGTTACGTCATTAAACTCGGTCTGACCAGAAACAACCTTAAGGTCACCCTTATCCATAAGTGGCTTAAGTACGCTCATTGCACCATCAAAGAATACCTTGGAGTTGGAATCGTCTGGTGAACCAGCAATTAACTCAATATTCCATGGCTTTGGCTTACCGGTCTTTTCTAAACCTTCAAGGAGTGCCTTACCCTGAAGCACACCAACCTTGAAGTTATCAAATGCTACGTACTGATCAACAGCTTCGGTGTTCATAATCAAACGATCATAAGCCAAAACCGTAATACCAGCCTTCTTAGCTGCTTCTACCTGATTGGATAGCTGGCTACCGTCAAGCGCACCAATAACAATGACTTTAGCACCATTGGTAATCATTGCCTGAATTTGGTTCTGCTGATCAGCAACACCATTGATAGCATACTGAATTTCTGGCTTGAAGCCCGCATCGGTTAGACCCTTCTGGAAAAGGTCACCCGCAAGAACCCAGTTTTCTGAGGTCTTCTGTGGTAATGCTACACCAATAACAGAACCAGCTTCAAAGCCTTTACCTGCTTCAGCGCCAGAGCCAGCGTCGTCACGCTGAGCGCCACAGCCAGATAGGGCTAATGCGCCTACTGCAAGAACAGCAGTAATCTTAGAGATGGATTTCATCTTTCTCTCCTTATTTTATTTGTTTTACCACACGTATGTACGGTAAAAATTCTTATTTCTTCTTCTTGAGGGTACGTGATAAATAGCCAGTAATAGATGGCTTCCCCTGCTTCTTGTTGTAAACGTCAACCGCAACCGCAATTAAAAGCACAAGACCCTTAATCATTTGGGTCATATCAGAACCAATGCTTAGTAGCTGTAAACCATTATTAAGTACAGCCATCACTAAACCACCGATAATGGAACCAATTACCGTTCCCACACCGCCGGATACCGCCGCGCCACCAATAAATACTGCCGCAATAGCATCAAGTTCCCACATAACGCCGTCAAATGGACCAGAGGCGGTAGAACGAGCAATAAAGATCATGCCAGATAGAGCAGCTAAAACCGACATATTCATAGTTACCAAGAAGTTAATTCGCTTGGTCTTCACACCCGAAAGTTCAGCTGCAGCACGATTACCACCAAAAGCATAAATATGACGACCCACAATAGTACGATTAGCAATCGTAGAATAAATAACGATTAACACAATAAGAATAATTGCGGAAACCGGTAGTGATGTTCCCCGACGACCCGTAGCAAACAAAATGGTGAAATAAACAATAACGCCAGATAGAGCAACTAAACGCACAATCGTAATCCATAGTGCAGAAACCTCTACTCCAAGGTTAATATCTGCACGACGCTGTTTAAATGCTAAGAACACAATGGCAAGAATACCCAACAAACCCAATACTAAAGTTAAATTGTTAAAACCGGTTTTCGGACCAATTTCTGGAAGATAACCAGCACCAATAATCTGGAACTCTTCGGGCACTGGAACGGTTAGTGATTGCCCCACAAACTGATTAGCACCACGGAAAATCATCATACCCGCAAGCGTTACAATAAAGGCTGGAATCCCTACATAAGCAACCCAAAATCCTTGCCAAGCACCAATCACTGCACCCATTGCCAGACCTAAAAGAATGGCAACAAACCACGGTATATTGTAGTCTCGCATCACCATTGCCACCACAATACCCACAAACGCCGCAATAGAACCCACGGATAAGTCAATATTTCCGGCAATAATAACTAAAACCATACCTACTGCCAGCACCAAAATATATGAATTACCATTAAGCAAATTCATTACGTTAGTACTGGTAAGTACTTTTCCGCCGGTCTTCCACTGAAAAAACATTGTTAGCGTAAATAACGCGAACAGCATTCCAAACTGACGTATATCTCCACCGAAAATTTCACGAATGTGTTTCATTATTACTCCTGCTTTCTATGCTTTTATTGTGGTAGATGACGATTGGGTCATTAGTTTCATTAAATCTTCTTGTGTCAATTCTTCTTTGGGTAAGCAACCAGTAATTTCTCCTTCAAACATGGTATATACCCGATCGCACAAACCAATTAACTCTGGAAGCTCCGAAGAAATAACAATAATTCCCTTACCCGATAGAGCCAATTGCTGAATAATACCGTATATTTCATACTTAGCACCCACATCAATACCACGAGTAGGTTCATCCAAAATAAGTAATTCTGGTTCAGTAAAGAGCCATTTTGCTAAAACTACCTTTTGCTGATTACCACCCGAAAGTCGCGCTACCAGCTCTTCCACATTAGGGGTCTTAGTATTTAACTTTTCGCAATACTCTTGCGCTTCAGCATGCTCCTTACGATGATTCACAAAACCACGTTTGGAAATCTTTGCTAAATCAGCACTAACGGTTGTATGTTGCACATCTTCTAAATGATTAAATCCAAGTGATTTACGATCTTCGGTCAAATAGGCAACGCCAGCTCCAATAGCATCATGCACCGTATTTACTTTTAATTCTTTACCGGCTAAAAATGCCTGACCCGATTCAAACACCCCATAATTTTTACCAAATATACTCCGTGCAAATTCGGTTCGTCCCGATCCCATTAAACCAGCAAGACCCACAATTTCACCGGCACGCACATTCATGTTGTGCCCTTTGCACACCAAACGTTCTGCCACATCTGGATGACGTACCGTCCAGTCTTTAACTTCAAAAAGCACCTCGCCAATATTCGGCGTATGCTCAGGAAAACGATTCGTCATTTCGCGACCAACCATACCTTTAATGACGCGATCTTCATCCAAAGTGTCATCAACATCTAAGGTCTCTACGGTTTTACCATCACGCAAAATCGTAATAGAATCAGCTACCGCTACAATCTCATTCAACTTATGCGAAATCATAATGCAGGTAATGCCTTTGTCACGCAAACCCCGAATTAACTCTAGTAAATGCATTGAATCATCTTCGTTTAGAGCTGAAGTTGGCTCATCCAAAATAAGTAATTTAACATTCTTATTCATAGCTTTAGCAATTTCTACCAATTGCTGTTTGCCAACACCAATAGATTTAATCTTGCTGGCCGGGTTTTCGTCTAAACCAACCATCTCTAGTAATTCTTTAGCACGCGCAGCTGCAGTATTCCAATCAATCAAACCGTGCTTCGTCATTTCCGAACCGAGGAAAATATTTTCCGTAATAGATAGTTCGGGAATGAGTGCTAATTCTTGATGAATAATTACAATGCCCGCTTTTTCACTATCACCAATATTAGAAAAAGTTACTTCTTTTCCTTCATATTCAATTATTCCCTCGTAGGAACCGTGTGGCCAAACACCAGATAGCACTTTCATAAGAGTGGATTTACCCGCTCCATTTTCTCCGCAAATGGCATGAATTTCACCTTGTTTAACATCAAAATTCACATCATCAAGTGCTTTTATGCCCGGGAATGTTTTAGTTATATGAGACATTCGTAAAATATTTGAATTCACGCTATAACACCTTTGTTATTAAGAAATACCTATTTAATACATTAAACATTATACGCATTTTTATTTCTATGTCTTGCTTAAATATTAAATAACAAATTTATTACGAAATGTTTTTACCTAGATTAAGCAGGTAAAACTTAAAACATAGCCCATCATGCAGTTTAAGTAATAAACGTCCATGGCTTTACATTTATTTTATTTACGTTAAATTCTGCTAAAAATTCCATTGGAGAACTCACGGGTGCAAAACCTAATGAAACACTCAATAATTCCACCACATCACCAACAGTTATCCCCTGTGCATTTAATTGACTTAAAGTAACCGCACCATCACGCTTGGCTAAACGTTGTCCCTTTTGATTAAGCACTAAAGGCACATGCACATATTCTGGAGTAACAGCACCCAAAACCCGCTGTAAATAAATTTGTCGGGGCACGGATGAAATCAAATCATCACCCCGCACAATTTGGGCAATTCCCATATCCATATCATCTACTACCGAAGCAAAATTATAGGAATAAAAGCCATCACCCCGCCACAACACAAAATCATCTACTCTGCCCGAATATTCTCCATGTAACCAATCGGTAAAACTAATTTCTTCACCGGTAGTTTTCAAACGTAAAGACGCTACACGATTTTGTAATTTATCGGCTCGTTCCTCCCGCTGTTGAGAATTTAAATGACGACAACGACCACCATACGCACCCGGTGGAAAATGCGGGGCAGAAATTTCATCACGTAGGTCTTTACGAGTGCAATAGCATTCATACAATAAATCTTTTTCCCGTAAATCTCGTAAAATATCCGCATAAAAAGTGCTACGTGCAGACTGACGTACCACTTCACCATCCCAATCAATCCCAAAAGCCTCTAAATCTTTAAGTTGCTGAGTTTCATATTCAAGGCGAGAGCGTTGATCTAAATCTTCCATGCGTAAATAAAATTGCCGACCAGCCTTACGGGCAAAAGCCCATGCCAATAGGGCCGTACGTAAATTTCCTAAATGTAACTCACCCGTTGGTGAGGGCGCATAGCGTCCCGCACCCAAAACACTATTCACGACAAATCATCCGTAAATAAAATTACATCTCGCCGATTCCACAACACCACGTCTTGCGTATCTACACTATTTTGCTGGTGAAGGGCACGACGTAAGGTGTCCAGACGGTGTGCCATAGTTACATCACCATAGGCATCAGCAGCAAATACCCGATTTTCACGCACGTTATGACGTTCAAGCTCAGCACGCATAACTTCCCCAAGCTGACGCATACGGTCAATTTGTATACTCATTTTTGCCAATTGTTTATTAAGTTTTTCTACTTCTTTTTCTAATTGCAAAATACGAGAAATGCCCGAAAGATTTATGCCTTCTTCCTGCGAAAGACGTTGCACCTCTATTAGGCGATCCACGTCTTCTAGGGAATAACGCCGACCGCCACCACGCGTGCGACTAGCTACCACCAAGCCTAAACGATCGTATTGACGGACGGTTTGCGGGTGCATACCCGCAAGTTCCGCCGCCACAGAAACCGTCAAAATTGGGGCATTACGACTAACCTTAGCCATATTCCTCCTTCGGTTTCTTAATAATGTTTTATTTAACTATTTATATCTTAGCTAAATTTTTGAATTCTATGCGTGGATCAGCATCACCTACACTTGCCCGAAATGCTTCTACTGCTTCGCGGGTTTGCGCAGACATATTTTTTGGCACAACCACTTTTAACCGCACATAAAGGTCACTAGCTTGACCACGAGAATTTTTCATTCCCTTATTACGTACACGTAAAATTTTATCCGTAGATGAGCCCGCAGGAATTTTCACTCCCACTACTGAACCATCCAAAGTTGGCACTTCTACCGTTGCCCCTAAAGCTGCCTCATCAAAAGAAATAGGAACGTTTATATAAACGTCTTTACCTTTAAGTTCATATACGGGATGCGGTTCTACCTGCACGGTAATAATAATATCGCCAGCACTTCCCCCGTTAATACCAGGTTGCCCTTTGCCAGCTAAACGAATTTTTTGCCCGCTAACTACTCCCTCCGGAATACGTGCCGTAACCGTTGTTTTGCCCGTAGCTACTTTTACGGTTGTACCCTTAGCGGCCTCACGGAGCGGAATTGAAGTTGTGGCACGAATATCCGCACCACGTTCAGGACGGCGACGCCCACCAAATCCAGAAAAACCAGTACGCGGATCAGCACCACTTGGATTTCCACCACCAAAAACCGAAGATAAAATATCTTCAAAACCAGTAGCTCCCTGTGTAGAACCACCACCATTAAACATGGAAAATAAATCTTCAAAGCCACCGCTACCGCCCGGAGCAAAACGTGCTCCACCACCCGACATAGAACGAATCGCATCATATTGCTTACGATCTTGCTCATCGGACAAAACCTGATAGGCTTCAGACACTTCCTTAAATTTTTCTTCCGCTACTTTATCGTTAGGATTCTGATCTGGATGATATTTTCGTGCTAGCTTACGATACGCTTTTTTAATTTCGTCCGCGCTAGCCGTTTTTTTCACTCCTAGCGATTTATAAAAATCTTTTTGCATCCAATCTTGAGCCGCCATAATACCACCTCCAAACTATTATTCTGGCGATACTACGCCCACTCGTGCGGGACGTAAAACCGTTTCAGCATAGGTATATCCTGGCTGAATCAACTGCGCTACCTGCTGCGTTTCCACTTCGGTAGAAGTTTGATGCATTAACGCCTCGTGTTTAAGCGGATCAAATTCTTCACCAACCTCACCAAAACGCGCTAAAGCAAAATTAGTTTTTAGCGTATTTTCTAACTCTTCAATCACTTTTCCTGCTGGACCCGATAATTCACCATGGTCACGGGCAAGATGTGCATTATCCAAAACACCTAACAGTGCTTCAAGTACTTTTTTCACTCCGTTAGCATGCTGTTTTAAACTTTCCTGTTTGGTTCGCTTTACGTAAGCACTATATTCTTGTTGCAAATTATACAAATCTGCTTTACGTCGTGAAACCTGATCTTCTAAATCCGCAATACGTAACAAGGCTTTATCAAGTTCCGACAGTTCCACTTCTATTTCTTCTTCCGTAGAATCTTGCGTCTCTGCCGTTTCTGCTACTAATTCTTCGGTAACCTCAGAAATAGCTTCTGCACTTTCTTCAGCTACTTTAGGCTGCTCTGCGCTATCACGCTCTGAAAAATCTTCCGACATACTCTACTCCTAATTGTTCGCTCGTGGGCAGTGAATATTATTCACTGCCCACATTACGAATTAGAATTTAGTTTTCTTCTTCTACGATTTCTGCATCCACTACGTCTTCGTCACCCGTAGCGCCAGCTTGTGCTGCCTCAGTCCAGCCTTCTGCACCAGCTTCTGGTGCAGCGGCCTGCTCCTGTGCATAAAGAGCCTCACCAATCTTCTGCGCCTTGGTGTTGAGTTCTTCTTGTGCGTTCTTAATCGCTTCAAGGTCATCACCCTCAAGAGCGGTACGTAAAGCTGCAACAGCATCTTTAATGTCGGTAGTTAGCGCATCATCAAGTTTGTCAGCATTATCGGTTAAAATCTTTTCAATCGAGTATGCTTGCTGTTCTGCAATATTGCGTAGTTCAGCTTCTTCACGACGCTTTTCATCCTCTGCCGCATTCTCTTCAGCTTCCTTTACCATGCGCTCGATATCTTCTTTAGAAAGTGCCGAACCACCGGTAATGGTAACGGACTGTTCTTTACCGGTACCCCGATCCTTAGCAGATACGTGCACAATACCGTTCGCATCAATATCAAAGGTAACTTCAATTTGTGGCATTCCTCGTGGAGCCGGAGCAATACCGGAAAGCTCGAAGGTGCCGAGAAGTTTGTTATCCCGAGCAAAAGAACGTTCACCTTGGTAAACCTGAATTAGTACCGATGGCTGATTATCTTCTGCGGTTGAAAATACTTCAGAACGTTTGGTTGGAATAGCAGTATTTCGTTCAATGAGCTTAGTCATTACCCCACCCTTGGTTTCAATACCAAGAGAAAGCGGAGTAACGTCAATCAAGAGCACATCGGTACGATCACCGGTAATAACACCGGACTGTAAAGCAGCGCCGATTGCTACTACTTCATCTGGATTTACACCCTTATTTGGTTCACGACCACCGGTAAGTTCTTTTACAACTTCTGTCACTGCTGGCATACGGGTTGAGCCACCAACTAGAACGATATGATCAATATCGGATAACTTAATATCCGCATCCTTAATTACGTTCTTAAATGGAACTTTTGTCCGCTCCAAAAGATCTTTGGTCATATCCTCAAACTTAGCGCGGGTTAGCTTCTCATCTAAATGAATTGGGCCGTTCTCCGACATTGATAAATACTGCAAAGTAATATTGGTAGAAGTTGCAGAAGAAAGTTCTTTCTTTGCCTGCTCTGCCGCTTCCTTCAAACGTTGCAAAGCAATCTTATCTTTAGAAAGATCTACACCATAGTTATTCTTTACCTGTCCGATTAGCCATTCTACGATACGCTGATCCCAGTCATCACCACCGAGCTTATTATCGCCCGAAGTGGCACGCACCTGAATAGTAGAGAAAGAATCTTCATCCTTACCCACTTCAAGTAGCGAAACGTCAAAAGTACCGCCACCGAGATCGAATACCAGAATTAACTCGTCTTCTTTACCTTTTTCCAAACCGTATGCCAGTGCTGCAGCGGTTGGCTCATTCACGATACGCTGTACATTTAAACCTGCAATCTGACCGGCATCCTTAGTTGCCTGACGCTGGGCATCATTGAAATATGCGGGAACGGTAATTACTACATCCGTTACCGGTTCACCCAAATATGCCTCTGCATCTTTCTTTAGCTTCTGTAAAATAAATGCCGAGATTTGCTGTGGGGTATAGGACTTGTCGTCAATCTTGACCGTCCAATTTGGATCACCCATATAGCGCTTTACTGAAGAAATCGTGCGATCTACGTTTGTTACTGCTTGACGCTTTGCGATTTCACCCACTAAAACTTCACCAGTTTTGGAAAAACCTACTACGGAAGGGGTTGTACGCTGACCTTCCGCATTTGCGATAACCGTAGGTTCGCCACCTTCCAGAACGGTTACTACCGAATTAGTAGTTCCAAGATCAATACCTACTGCATGTGCCATTGTTTTCTCCTTCAATCTGGACGAACTGTGTACACACATTTCGTCAATATTTTTCTGCTGATATAAGTATGCACTATCAAGTTGCCTTATGTCTAGCAGACTTACCAATTATTGAGTGTACTATACTCAACTTTGAAAATCTACTTTTTATTCCCGAAAACACACTTTCCTCATAAATTACACCTAAATTCGCTATAATCTACGTATGGATTTAACAATTGGTGTAGATGTTGGCGGCACAAAAATTGCCAGCGGCGTAGTAAATAACAACGGGGAAATCCTTGCCATGAGCAAAAGGCCCACTCCCGCACAGGACACCAATGGTGCCATAACTGCAATTATTGACAGCATTGAAGAACTACAGGCTAATTACGACGTATCCGCAATTGGTATTGGTGCTCCTGGATTCGTAAACAATTTACGTAATTCCGTAATTTTTGCCCCAAATGTGCTCTGGCGTAATGAACCACTCGCCCAAAAAATTAATGAAGCAATAGGCTTGCCGGTCGTAATAGAAAATGATGCCAATGCTGCCGCTTGGGGTGAATATAAATTTGGCGCTGGAAAAAATCATCAATCCACAGTTACGGTTACCGTCGGCACAGGCATCGGCGGAGGAATAGTTATTGAAAATCAGCTATTACGTGGGGCTTACGGTTTTGCTGGCGAAATTGGACATATGAACATGGTTCCCAACGGTTTACCTTGTGGATGTGGCGAAAAAGGATGCTGGGAACAATACGGTTCTGGAAACGCCTTGGTACGCATGGCAAAAGAACGTGCACTAGCAGGCTCTTTTATCACTAACGAAATGTTAAAAATGGCAAATGGAAAAATTGAAAATATTACTGGCGTATTAGTAACAGAAGCCGCCCAAAAAGGTGACCCACTAGCTTTAGACTGTTTTGCCGAGCTTGGACAATGGCTGGGACGCGGAATGGCAATTCTATCAGCTACTTTAGATCCAGAAATATTTGTAATTTCAGGTGGCGTATCCGAAGCTGGCGATCTGTTACTATCCCCCATTCGTGACGCTTTTTACAGCACCTTGACTGCCCGTAAGTATCGTACACTTCCCGAAATATTACCCGCAGAATTAAGTAATAATGCAGGGCTTATCGGCGCTGCGAATATTGCCCTGCATTAAATACCAGTTAGCTTTTAGGTTTTTGTGTTAGTTTTTTACACTTTCAGTGCTCGTTAGGATCATTTTCTGCATCTTGTGCAGTTTCATGCACTGTGCCCGCAACATGGTCAGGACCCGCATAAATCGTATAGAGCTTAAGCGCTACATCACCCGTATTAATTACGTTATGCCAAACTCCTGCTGGCACTAAAATTACGTCATCATCTGCAATTTCACGTTCAAAATCTAAATTAGTTTCGGAAGGACCCATTTGGCACAAACCTTTACCCTGCTCAATGCGTAGGAACTGATCAATACCATTATGTACCTCAAGACCAATTTCCCCACCAACTGGCACGGTCATTACAGTAAGTTGTAATTTTTCACCCGTCCAAAGCGTAGTGCGAAAATTTTCGTTATCAAGGGTAGTTTTTTCAATATCAATTACCCAAGGTTTTTTACCCTGATCGTCATAGCGATGTGCATATTCCATATTTACTCCTACTTTGGTTACAAATTAAATCTGACTTTAGCTATAACTACAGTCTTACATACCCACAGAGAAAAAAGGTATTACGCAAACTATTTGTTTGCTTTATCCAAAAAGACCCAGAATAGACCCGCCGCAAAAAGCACTCCAGCAGAAAGGTAGTAAGTAGCTGAAAACGTGGAATAATCAAGAATTAACCCCAAAACAATCGGGGCAACAATATAACCAAGGTCACCAGCTTGCTGAAAGAACGACACTACACCGCTACCGTTTTTGCTCCCCACAATATCAGCCACCACTCCCTGCTGTGAAGGCTGCGCTAAGCCCGCACCCATACCCGCAACTAGACTCATTCCTAACAAAATAGTAGGGGTAGGAAAATCTCCCATAAACAACGTGAAAAACCCAGATAAAAACAACCCGGCCACAATCACTGGTCGCCGACCGTAAATATCAGACCACTTCCCAGCAAAAATTAAAGTAATTGCGTTACCTAAAGCAAATGCCGTTAATAATCCACCTGCCAACCAAGTGGGAGCCGTAGCAATACTGATAGCAAACAGGGGAACGATAGACACGCGCACCCCCACATTAGTCCAACCATGCGCAAAAGCCGTAAAAAGCACTATACGAAAACGACGTATTTGCAAAGCATCCCGTAAAGTAATCGTTTCCGCTGCCGGCTCGGGAGATACGTCTATAAGAGCTTCCGCTTCCTGCATATTATTAGCAATAATTACGTCTAATCGGCTTTGTGGAATAGCAAATTTAACCACCATTGCTGATATAAAAAGTAAAACCGCATAAATAACAAAAGGTGCCCGATAGCCCAACGGAGCAATTACCGCCCCAATTGCCGGCCCGGTTATATTACCAATAAGAAACCCCGCACCAAAAACCGCAGATGCCCGACCACGCGCATTAGCTGGCGCAAGCCGAAAAATAAGCGACATCGCAGCCACCGAAAAAGTAACCGAACCGGTACCACCTAAACCACGGAAAATCAGTAACTGCCAATAATTCCCCGCAAACGCGGCTGCAAATGAAGATAGGGCAACCACATAAATACCACCTATGTAAATTTTTCGTTCCCCAAATTTATTAGCTAAACGTCCCGACACGGGTGCAAAACTTAAACGCATAAAAGCAAATGCCGAGATAACCATAGACGCAGCAAAATTTGAAACCTCAAAACTTTTTGCATACTGCGGTAAAACGGGAGCCATTATCCCGTATCCAAGAGCAATAATTGCTGCGGATATGACTAGAATCCAGATTTCTCTGGGTAGGGGAACCGAATTGCGCATAGTTACGTTGTACCAATTTTCCTGCGTAAATGGCAGTAGGTGGCACAACATCACATTAGTAATACTAAATACCCGAAAAATTTTAGAAAAAAGCTATACAGTTAAGGTATGAGTTATACTTTCCGCACGCCGATTATAAAGATGTCCGACGGGACGATAAAACAAACTAATCCATTTTCTGACACGGAAGTGTGGACAATTCCAGGACGAGCTGCACGTCCACTGGAAATAAAAACTCAAGAAATACAACCAATCGACGCTACTAAAAACGGGCATCACTGCGCATTCTGCACCCAAAGAATTTTAGAAACTCCACCCGAAAAAGCCAGATTAGTAAAAAAGAAAGAAAAACCCGTAATTTATAATGAAACTAATGTGGATATGCTTACTCGTGAATGGGAATTTCGTCGCATACCTAACCTATTTGAAATAGTTTCCTTTGAATACTGGAAACAAAATTACGGATTTGGGCTGTCACGTGATGCGGAACGGCGTATGCAAGCCTACCTAGCGGACCCGGCTGGACGCGCACACGTAATGAACGTATTAAAAAATAAATTCCAAGCTAGCTACACCCCAGAAGAATGGGACAGGCTAGCAGAATCAGAAAAATTTACTAAAACACAGGCGTTCTTTGGTTCTGGGCACGATTTAATTATTGCGCGACGACACTTTATAGATAATGCTGAAAACACCTCTCAACTAGCTTCGTCTGGCTCTTTAACCCCACAAGAACACGAATGGTATATTCAATTCACCATTGAAGCTATGCATAATTTATATCAGGCTAATAAGTACGCTAAATATGTGCAAGTATTTCAAAATTGGCTTAAACCAGCAGGTGCTTCTTTTGACCATCTACATAAACAATTGGTATCTATTGATCAACGCCCCACTAACGCCCAAAAAGAAATTGAACGACTACGCGAAAATCCCAATCTATTTAATGAGGCTGCCGTGGATTATGCGGGGGCACATAATCTAGTAATTGCCGAAAATAAGTATGCCGTAGCAATTGCAGGTATCGGACATCGCTATCCCACCCTAGAAATCTGGTCACGTTCCGCATATTGCCAACCATGGGAGCATAGCACCGAAGAAATTCGTGGAATGTCTGATCTGGTTCATGCTATGCATGCAGCGACGGGAGCGCATATTCCCACCAATGAAGAATGGTATTGCAAGCCCATAGACTCAGACGTTCCCGTACCATGGCGAGTACTCATTAAATGGCGTACCTCTACTCTGGCTGGTTTTGAAGGTGGCACAAAAATTTACGTAAACACCACTGATCCTTGGCAACTAAAAAATCAAGTAGTACCACAGCTACTAGAATTACGGGCAGAAGGAAAAATTGCAAATAACCTTAATATTGCTAGTGAATGTAGCTATAAACTAAATTCACTGAAATATAATCCGGCTCTGCAATAACCTACTATTTCCAGGAAACAGCTACGGGAGCACCCTCTTTGTAGCCGGCACCACTTTGAATACCCACAAT
>PDWI01002314.1_pt1 | contig 28831 bp, 26 predicted proteins | sample 1430891 | NCBI WGS metagenome assembly PDWI01 (sample SAMN01162508, study PRJNA174530) | Oral metagenome, whole genome shotgun sequencing project. | biome: Marine environment; feature: Marine mammal; material: Swab sample of the gingival sulcus; isolation source: swab sample of gingival sulcus... | reverse complement strand
TATTAAGATTTTCCTTGTAAAATCTGGTGAAGATAGCAAAATCTTTGAAGATTTTCATAATTGGGGTTCCTTTGCTTTTTTTGCCCTGAATTGCAGGTTTTAATAATGTCCCCCAATATTCCCGGTGTAATATGGATGCAATGGCAAGTCTCGTCATTGTAATACTAGTGTCCTGGATTCTAATTCCGTCCACAATAAAGCTCCCAACCTATGGATTTACGAGCTTTGTTAATTTTTTCAGGATTTTTTTACCATCAGCTTTCCATACATAAGGCTTTGGATTTTCATTTCTTTTTTCAAGGTTTTTAAGATTATTAAAGCTACCCTCCCGAATTACATCTGCAGTAATGTCAGCAAAAAAACGTTCAACAAGATTCATCCACGAACTACCTGCCGGGGTAAAATACACATGAAACCGGGGATGCCTCTCAAGCCGCTTTTTTATTTCCGAGTGTTTATGAGTACAGAAGTTGTCCATAATAAGGTGTATATTCAGTTCTTTTTGGGTTTCCCTGTCTATCTGTTTTAGAAATCGTAGCCATTCAATATGCCTATGCCGGGATTCCAGCCTCGATATAATTTTTCCACTTAAATAATCAAGGGCAGCAAATAAAGTAGTTGTACCATGGCGTATATAATCATGAATTTTGGTAAAGGAAACAAAAAACATAATTTCTTCTATCAAAAAGCGTTTTTCTGCTGAAAACAAGGTAACTGTAAGATTTAAGCTGCGGTTAAATAATATTTCCAATGCCATGGCAAGTCATACGATCTGTTTTTATACTGATGAAGCTATGACAAGACATATTCCGGAAGTTTTACCCCCCTGGAGTCCAACACAGGTTTATTTTCATAAAGGCGGAGGGACATATGATACAATAAATCACAATACACCCCTTGGAACCTGGGTTGACTACAAACTTGTAATAAATGGAACAAGCTATATAATTAAGGAAAACGGTAACACCATAGTAGATACAACCTTAAGTGCAAAAACTGTAGCGGACCTCAAAACTGATTAGACATATGCTCTGACAGGCTCCATTCTTTTCATTTTTTTAACATTCGGGGTCTCCTGTAAAGGTCCCTTTTTATTTTTGACAACAGGGGGGGATTCGTGATATTATTGGGGGAACCGTATTAAGAATGGAGGGGTTATGGGCAATAACGATGATTTCAGGATAAAAACCTTGGGGCCGGGAAAAATTGATTCTCCCATGCCTTTTTCCAATATTAAAGGGGACAGTATTGCCAACTTTGTTCGGGACGATCAGTACATTCTGCATTCCGTGATTAAAGGGGACAATCTGGATATGGAGAATATTTATGAATACGCCTTGCAGATGGCCGGCCCCCGGGAACAGATTTTCTTTAACCCTGGTCATGTCCATGCCGGGATTGTAACCTGCGGCGGACTTTGTCCTGGAATGAATAGCGTTATCCGTGCCATTGTCCGTACCTTGTGGCTCCGTTACAATGTCCGGCGTATTTCGGGAATTCGATATGGTTATGTCGGGTTTATGCCTGAGCAGAATTTGCCTACCATTGATTTGAACCCCGATATTGTGGACGATATTCATAACATGGGAGGAACCATGCTTGGCTCTGCCCGTGGCGGTTCGGATGTGGTAAAGATTGTGGATGCTCTGGAACAATTGAACATGAATATGCTCTTCACCATAGGGGGAGACGGAACTCAAAGGTGTGCTTTGGAGGTTTCTGAAGAAATTGAAAAACGGGGCTTGAAAATTGCGGTTGTGGGAATCCCTAAGACCATAGACAACGATCTCAAATTTATAGATAAGTCCTTTGGTTTTGATACGGCGGTGGCCAAGGCTGAAGCGGCGGTTCATGCGGCCCATGTGGAGGCTAAATCAGCCATTGACGGGATTGGGCTGGTCAAGGTTATGGGTCGGGAAGCCGGGTTTATAGCAGCCCATACAACCCTGGCTACAGGGGATGTCAATTTTTGCCTGATTCCTGAGGTGCCTTTTGAGCTCCATGGAGAAAATGGCCTTTTAAATCAGCTGGAAAAACGCCTTGACCGCCGGGCCCATGCCGTAATTTTAGTAGCAGAAGGAGCAGGACAGAATCTTCTGGAGGCCACAGGAGAGACCGATGCCAGCGGAAACAAAAAATTGGCAGATATTGGCCTGTATTTGAAAGAATCCATCGTAACTCATTTGAAAAATGCAGGGCGGCAGGCCAATTTGAAATACATTGACCCCAGCTATATGATAAGGGCCTCCAAAGCCACTCCCAATGATTCTCTGTATTGCTCCCGTTTGGGGGCCAATGCGGTGCATGCGGCCATGGCGGGGAAGACCGGTATGCTGGTTTCCCGCTGGAACAATGCTTACGTTCACGTTCCCATTCAGATGGCTGTAAAAGAGAAAAATCAGGTAGATCCGGAAAGCCCCCTTTGGAGGGATGTTCTGGAAACCACCCAGCAGCCCATTCTTATGAGGGATTAGCCTTTCAAGAGTTCAGGTTTCAGGACTGGGGAGTTTTTACCGGAATTTTAATTTTTTTTGCTGCGTCCCTTGACCCTTTATGGATATTATGCTATCTTGCCCATGGTCATAAAAGACGGGCGATTAGCTCAGTTGGGAGAGCGCCTGCCTTACAAGCAGGATGTCGGGGGTTCAAGTCCCTCATCGCCCATAAAGGCAGTCAGCCACTTATCAAAAGTGGCAGGCTGCCTTTTTTCATGCTCCAGCTCCGGAATAGGGGCATCGGGAGGCAGGACTTTGGATATATTGAATGAGGAGTATCTGAAAACACAGCTCATAACCTATTTGGGCAATAAACGGCGGCTCCTTCCCCTGATTTACAAAGCCATAAACTCTACCGGGGTGCAGAACGGCACCTTTTTAGATCTTTTTGCCGGTTCCGGGGTGGTGTCCCGGCTGGCCCGGCTTATGGGGTTTCAGGGAATTGCCAATGACTGGGAAGATTTTTCCTGCATCATTTCCCGGGCCTTTTTAGGGCTGGACGCACAAAGCCTTGCTGAACTTTTTGGTTCGGAGAAAATCCTGACTGACCTTCTGGACCACATCAATCATCTGCCGGATCCTCCTGTTCCGGATCAGTATATGGCCCGTTACTATGCCCCTGCTTCAAGAGATAACAGTCGGGCAGACTACAGGACAGAACGTCTGTTTTATACCAGGGATAATGCTTTAAGAATTGATAGAATAAGAAATTATATTGAGGATTATTATCCTGAAGGCCAGAGCCCCAAAGAGGATAAAATCCGCAGCCTTCTTATAGCCCTTTTGCTGGTGGAAGCCTCCAGGCATACCAATACCTCCGGGGTTTTCAAGGCCTGCCACAAGGGCTTTGGAGGCTTTGGAAAGGATGCCCTGGCCCGGATTCTGGCCCCCATAACCCTGTCCTTTCCCTGTTTGCCCCCTTCCGCCCTTCCGGGAATTGTATATTGTGAAGATGCCAACCGTTTGGTCCGAAATCTGGAACCCTGTGATGTGGCTTATCTGGATCCTCCCTACAATCAGCATCAGTATGGAAGCAATTATCATATTTTAACGACCATTGTCCGGTGGGATAAAATCCCGGTCCCTCTGGAACTTACGGAAAAAGGGGTTCTGAAGGAAAAGGCAGGGATACGCAAGGACTGGGTAAACACCCGTTCTCCCTACTGTTCCAGAAAAAAGGCCCCGGCCGCCTTCGCCGATCTTCTTGACCATCTTGAGGCTTCTCATATTCTTATGAGTTACAGCAGTGACGGGATTATTCCCTTTGAAGCGCTTTTGGACATCTGTGAAAAAAAAGGGAAGGTTGGGATTATCAGTGATGAATACGGCAAATTCAAGGGGGGGCGCCAGAGCCGGAGCCGTCTTCATGACAACATTGAATATGTGATTACCATTGATTGTTCCCACTTCTCTTCACGGGCATCCCGGAATGAAATCCATCGGGTTTTGCTCTTGCGGGAGCTGGGGCTCCTGCGGAAAAGGATGTTTTCTTCGGCTTTTTTGGAGAAGATTCGAGACAGGGACAATCCCGAGGTGGGAAAGCTCTGGATTCCGGAGCAGGGGAATCTGCAGTTTGTTATTGACCGGGGACTTTTTGTGGATATTGCCGATGATCTGTCCTTTTGGACAATCCAGGCCCTGGAAGAGCTTTTGGAGCTGCTGAGCCGGGAAGTTCTGGCAACCCGGGGAGAAGAGTTGGCTCTTCTTTTAAGCAGAATGGAAAAGGATGCCGGGCAGGCCGGGGCTCTGTTAGAGGAAGTCCCGTCCCGTCTCCGTATGCTGGCCCATAAAAATACAAGGGAAGAATTTGAGCATAACCTGAAACGCCTTGAAGCTTTGGGAGATGGAATTCCTTTTCCCAAAGGCTTTGAAAAAAAAATCCAAAGTATCAGGATTCAGGCGGAAAAACGTTTTAAGGAACGGGGAAGGAATGGATAAAACAGCGGTTTTTACAGGCGGAGGGACGGGGGGGCATGTCTATCCGGCTCTGCCTTTGATTCGGAAGCTTCAGGACCAGGGTTTTTCCATTATCTGGATAGGCTCCCGGCAGGGTATGGAAAAGAATATTGTCCAGGAAGACTGGGGAGTGGAATACCGGGCCATAAGCACCGGCAAGTTACGGCGTTACTTTTCCCTTAAGAATTTTACCGATGTGTTCCGCATCCTGGCTGGAGTGATCCAATCCTTTTTCATACTTGGTAAAATCAAGCCGGCTTTTATTTTTTCCAAAGGAGGCTTTGTTTCGGTTCCTCCTGTTTTGGCAGGGTTTTTGCTGGGTATTCCCTCTTTTACCCACGATTCGGATTTAAAACCAGGGCTGGCCACAAGGATAAATCACCGCTTTACCTGCAAGACCTTTGTGGCCTATGAAGAAAGTGTCTCCTGGCTGGGGGGGAGGGCAAGGAAAATTTGCATCAGCGGCAATCCCGTAAGGGAGGAGTTTTTCAGAAAGGAGCAGCCCCTGCCTCCTCCCTGGGATGAGCGTATTCGGGACAGGCCTCTGCTCATGGTGCTGGGGGGCAGTTCGGGGGCCCGGCAGATTAACAGGCTCATCCTTGAAATCCTGCCGGAAATTCTGGAGCTTTACACAGTAATCCACCAAACCGGTGAGCAGAACTCCGAACTGGCAGGACAGGAAGTGCCCGGGGGACATTACTACAGAATCCCCTACCTGAAAGAGGAATTGCCCCCGCTTTTGCAGCATTGTGAACTGGCTGTGGCCCGGGCCGGGGCAGGTACCCTCTGGGAGCTGGCGGTAAGTGTTACTCCGGCCATTCTCATACCCCTCAGGGCCGGCAGCCGGGGAGACCAGGTGGATAACGCCGCCTTGATGAAGGGCCGGGGAATGGCCCAGGTACTGGAATCTGCCAAGCCGGAAAGCCGGGAACTTCTTGCTTTGATAAAGAAACTGGCCGGGGACAAAGAAGCTTGTGAAAAAATGAAAAAGAACTGCCGAAACTATGTAAATAAACGGGCAGAAGATGTTATAATGCCTTATTTGATGGAGGTTATGAAGTGACTTGGGGAATCCTGGATATTGTTTTGGTGGTGGTATTGGCCTTGGGAGCTCTGAGGGGCTTTGTCCGGGGCATGATGAAAGAGCTGCTTTCTCTGGGCGCCCTTTTTGTCAGTTTTCTTTTGGCCACGGTTTTTTATCCTGATATTACCCTCTGGCTGCGGGGCAGGTTTTCCCTACAGGATTCCGCAGTAGTTTTTGCCTTTGGGGGAATTTTCCTCCTTTCCTTTGCCCTGTTTAAAATGCTGGAAAAAGGGTTGGTTCGCATTGTTCGGAATACAGCGTTGGGGGGAGTAGACCGTCTTTTGGGAATGCTTTTTGGCCTTTTGGAAGGGCTGGTGGTTTGCTTTTTGCTGGTCTATCTCATCCATTTTCAGACTTTGGTGGATCTTTCAAATCTGTCTGCCGCGTCCTTTCTTATGCCCTGGATGGAACGGGTTCTTCCTTCTCTGGACAGTTCTGCCCTGGATGCTCTGCGTTCGGCGGCAGCGGGTAAAGGAAATATTTGAATTGTTTGAAAATCTTATAGGCCAGGATAAGGTCCGTGTACAGTTGGAAGATTCTCTTGTCAGGGCATCTCTTCCCCATGCCCTCCTGTTTTGCGGGGAATCCTGTAGCGGTAAAATGACCGCGGCTCTGGAGCTGGCCCGTTCTTTGTCTTGTACCGGAGGGCAGGCAAACTGGGATTGTCCCTGTCGTTCCTGCCAGGATCACCGCCTCCTCCTCAGCCCGGAACTCCTGTTATTGGGAAGACGTTCCTTTATTGAGGAAATCAAGGCTTCAGCAGAGCTGCTAATAAGAACCCGGGCGGTGTTTGCTGCCTATATGTTTATCCGTAATGTAAGGAAAGTTCTTAAGCGTTTTGAGGGCCTGCTTTGGGAAGGACAGGAAAAAAAGTTGGCAAGATATTCTGCCTCCATTGCTTTTCTTATAGAGAACCTGGATCAGCTGGACCCGGGCGGCGTTCTTATGGAAGAAGAGAAGCTGGAGCATTGGTGTGATAAAATTCTGGAACACGTACGGAACATTTTGCCTGCTATTCCGGCATCCATTCCTGTAGATCAGATCCGCAGCATCAGCCAATGGGCCCGCAGAACTTCTACAGGCAAGGCCAAGGTGGTAATTCTGGAAGGGGTGGATGTCCTTCAGGACAGTGCGGCCAATGCCCTTTTAAAAATTCTTGAAGAACCTCCGGCATCTGTAACCTTCATCCTGACAACCCAGCGCAAAGGGGCTGTTCTGGGAACCATTCGCTCCCGGGTAAGAACCTTCGATTTTTTGCCCCGGAGCATGGAAGATTCTGCAAGAATTCTGGAGAAGCTTTATCGTTATGAAGGGGCTGACATAAATCTGAAACATTTTTTTCAGGGATGGGCAGAGCGGGATCCCCGGCTTATGACCGGTTATGTCCGCCTTTTTCTGGACAGCTGCTTCAGTTCAGGAGAAATCCGGGAAATGGAAGAATTATTCCAGTACTTTGGAAAGGGCCGGGACAGGGAGGATTTCCGTCTTTTTCTGGGCCTCCTTTCAGAGGAATTGAGACGGCGTTTTCTGGAAGATCCGGATCTTTTGACAACGGTTCAGGGACAGGATTTGGTCAGGGATATACAAAGGGCCATCAATCAAAGTGCTGCCGGTGCCATGGTCTATAATCAGAATCCCCCTTTTCTTCTTGAAAATCTCTTTTATTCTGTAAGGGAACAGTATGAGACATTTTGTACAAAAGGCTATTCAGGCTCTTCCCCGGCTTGATCAAAACCAAATCAGGAATCTTGTAGATGCCCTGGCTCAGGAATCCATGGATATTGAGCTTTTGGAGATGGTGATTTCCTCCCTTCCCGTGGGTATTATAGTGGCCAGACCCGACCATTGCATACAGTTTCTGAACCTCCCTGTAAAGCGGATGCTTCCTTTGGAGAAAAAGATTACAGAAGAAACCAGGGTTTGGGATGCCATTTTGGATTCAGATATTGCGGCTTTTGTAAAAACTTCCCTGCTGGAAGGAGATTCTGTCAGACCCAGGGATTTTACCCTGGATGCCCCGGGACGGCATAGAATTCTGGCCATTGGGGTCATGCCTGTTGTTAAAAAAGGAAAAATACAGGGAGACTTTGTCTATGTGGAGGATGTTTCTGAAACCAGACAGGAAGAGGCCCGTCTGCGCCGGGCAGAAAGTCTGGCGTCCATGACCACCATGGCTGCCAGTGTGGCTCATGAAATCAAGAATCCTCTGGGAAGCATAGGGATTCATCTTCAGCTCATGCAGAAAATTCTTGCCCTGGGCAAGGAAAACTGCCGCAGTGAGCTGGAAGAGTATATAGGCATTATCAGTGAGGAGGTAGACAGGTTGAATTCCATCGTGGTGGATTACCTTTTTGCCGTCAGACCCATGGATACCAGTCCTTTGCTCCTGAGCCTGGGGCCCATCATTGATGAGTTGCTTTCCCTTGTGGGGCCTGAGGTGGAAAATGAGGGGATTGTCCTGGACGTTTCCATTGACCAGAATCTCCCCCCCCTTCTCCTGGATGAAAAACTCATAAAACAGGCTCTTTTAAACATTATAAAAAATGCTATGGCTGCCATGCCCGATGGAGGAACACTTTCCATTCAGACGTCCCTGGATGACGGCGGGGTCAAAATACAGATTAAAGATACGGGAACAGGAATCCCCGAAGAAATCCTGTCCAAAATATTTGAACCCTATTTTACAACGAAAAGTGAAGGTTCCGGTCTGGGATTGACGGTGGTTTATAAAATAGTAAAGGAACATGGCGGCGAATTGCGGGTGCATTCCAGAAAAGGAAAGGGCAGTTCCTTCATTATTTTTCTGCCCGTACCCCAAAAGGATAGAAAGCTGCTGTCCTGGTCTGGAGGTATGGATGAAGTTTAAAATACTCGTTACAGAGGATGAAACCAATATCCGAAAGGGACTGATGAAGGCTCTGGAATTGGAAAAGTATGAGGTCTATGGCGCTCAGGACGGAACCGAAGCTCTGAAAATCATGCTTAAAGCAGACATTGACCTTATAATTTCAGACCTGAAGATGCCCCGGATGTCCGGCGAGGAACTCCTTAAAAAAATCTGCACCCTCTATCCCACGGTTCCTGTCATTATCCTTACCGGCCATGGCACTGTGGAAAATGCGGTTCAGGCCATGCGGGACGGTGCCTATGATTTCATGACCAAACCCCTGAATCTTGACCGCCTTTTCCTGCTTGTAAAACGGGCCCTCTCTTCCCGGGAGCTGGTCATGAAACACAGGGAGCTTCAGGAAGAGGTAAAGAAGCTGGAAAACCGCAGAGCCCGGGGGACTTTTATCGGGAAAAGCCGTCAAATGCAAAAGGTTTTTGAACTTATCAGTCAGGTGGCAGGAACAAAGGCCTCTGTCCTCATTACAGGGGAAAGCGGCGTGGGAAAGGAACTGGTCGCCGATGCCATTCATAGGCAGTCTCCCCGGAAAGACAAGCCCCTCATTAAGGTTCATTGTGCGGCCTTGTCGGAATCCCTTTTGGAAAGTGAATTATTTGGTCATGAAAAAGGGGCCTTTACAGGGGCCTCTTCCCAAAGGAAAGGGCGTTTTGAGCTTTCCGACAAAGGGAGTATTTTCCTTGATGAAATAGGGGAAATCAATCCTTCCGTACAGATAAAAATTCTCAGGGTTCTGCAGGAGCGGGAATTTGAAAGGGTTGGGGGCAGCCAGTCCATTGTGGTGGATACCAGAATTATTGCCGCTACCAACCGGGATTTAAAGCAGGAAATTGCCGATGGGAATTTTCGGGAAGATCTCTATTACAGGCTTAATGTGGTGAACATCCATGTTCCACCCTTACGGGAACGGCGGGAGGACATCCCTCTTTTAGCCAGTGCCTTCCTCAAAGAATTTGCCCAGGAAAACGAGAAAGCCCTGGAAGGAATTGACAAAAAAGCCCTTATGGCCCTTAGTACCTATAACTGGCCGGGGAATATCCGGGAACTGAGGAACTGCATGGAAAGCGCAGTTGTTCTGTCCCGGGGGCATTTTCTTACCCTTGAAGACTTGCCTCCCGATATTTCCGCCTCTGCGGAAGACGGCCGTTCTGTGCGTATTCCCATGGGTACCAGTATGGCAGAAGCGGAAAAGCTTATAATCCGTTCCACCCTTCAATATGCGATGGGAAATAAAAGCAGGGCTGCCGAGGTTTTGGGAATAGGGCGCAAAACCCTCCACAGGAAAATTCATGACTATGGTCTGGAAGAGGAATTTCTGAAAAAATCCTCGCCATAAAGAGGGGGGCTCAGGAGTGAAAAACCAAATCCATATCAACCATGACATCCTTGTCAAAGATAAAGCGGCCTGTAAAGGTTTTGCCCTCCAGTGCCTGGGGAAGCCAATGGCGGTCATCTGCCCACATTTTGTCATAGGGAATTTCAGACAGGGGGCACCAGAAGGGAAGGGCTTCATCGGTTTCAATGGGTCTTCCTGTGAAATGATCAGTAATAAAAACCGTTCCCTTCAGTTTTAATCCGTCAAGAAAGTGGAAATAGAGTTCTCCTGCCTGGCGGAGATTCCCGGTTTTCAGTCCCACTTCTTCAAAGGTTTCCCTCACTGCCGCATCTTCAGGGCTTTCTCCCTCTTCTATGTGTCCCCCCGGAGCGTTGATCTTTCCGGCCCCTAACCCCCGTTTCTTGTGAATAAGAAGAACCTCATGAGCCTTAAGAATATAGGTTATGACGGCGGTTTCATCGGCTTTCCAGTTTTCCCAGTCAATAGACGTAACATTCATTGTTCCTTTTCCTCCTTCGCTTTGCTGATGATAATATAAAGTTTCCCCTTTTTCAGCCTGTCTTGTTTATTGAGGGAAATCATAAGACGTCGGCTCTGCTTGGAGGCCGGCATAAAGGGCAGAGCCTGGTTTTCTACAAAGTTCAGGGCCTGGTTTGAAAGGATGTTATGAGCTTTGTCCCGCCATTGAAGCTGTAAATCCAGGATTCCCAAGGGTGCCAGCCCCTTGTTCCGTACCCTCAAATCATAAAACAGGTAGTTTTTATCATAGCCCTCAATTTCCTGGACAAAGCGGCTTTCCATGGATAGAAAAATGTTCCGGGGCAGGGGATGAAGAGACAGAATTTCTTCTTCTTCCCATTGCACTTTAGCTTCCTCCCGAAGTTTTTGGGCTTCCTTCACTGTGAAATAAACTGATTTCAGGGTCTCGGGATTTCCTGAAAAAGGAATCTTACGGTCAATAAGTCCCGTCTCTCCCCGGCGCAGAGGGGCTTCTCCCGGGGCAATCAGGGAAAGGATTCCCAAGGAGGCAGTACTTTCATCGGCAAACATCTCCAAATCTAACAGGCTGTAATCTTCATTAAGAGGTTGTATCCTGGCTTTTATATCCAGAGAGTAAAGCCCCGTATCATCATCCTTTTTCAGGCTGTTTTCCACAAGGCTTATGTTGAAATCCTTTGCCATTTCCCGGGACGTCCCATGTTCCAGTTTTTTTTCTGTCCAGGGAGGGGCTTCGGGTGGGGGCGGAGACGGGCCCTCCTTTGCCTGATAAAAATGAAAGTAACGCCGGATTTGGGGATACAGGACCACCCCAATGATCAGAAAAAAAAGAAGGAGCAGGGGGACGTATTTTGTATTATAGCTCCGACCCTGCCGCATCTTTTTGAGCCTGCGTAATTCCCGGAGGAATTCTTTGGCTTTTTTATTCCCGGGTTCCAGGGTCAGGGCCTTGTTTACTTCCTGTTCACTGCGGGCAAGGTCTTTTTGGAGGTAGCCGATTTTTGCACTTCTGTTCACAAAGAGTCGCGCAAGATCCAGACGGATTGTGTTATTCAGGGGAGAGAATAAAAGGGCCCGCTCTGTTTCCAGAATGGCATTATCCCAGCGTTCTGTTCTTTTATACTCCCCGGCCCGGCTGATGTGCCTTTCGATGAGCATCTGGAGCTTTTCTTCTTCTGCGATTCCAAGCTGAAATTCCTGCTTCAAAGCAGCGAATTCCCCAGGATGTACAAGATGACTTTTTTCTCTTTTGGTGAGTTCCCTTAAAAAAGAATTGAGTTTTGTATCTGTTTCATTCCGCCTTTGCTCTTCCGGTGTCTCCTTTTCCGGCTTTTGTTCATCTTCGCCCATGTGCTATGGTAGCAAAGAACGGGGCTGGTGTCAAAATGAAAAATCGGGAAGGACTTTGCAGAAGAGGCATATTCATCAAAAAAATGTAAAACTCAATTCTCCATTCCCTTCTGTCAATGCTTCTCCCCTTCTTTCTTATATTGCATTATCTATACGAAGAGGTTACAATACCCCTTGTGGAAGCTGGCTTTTGGTCGGCTGTCTGATTTAAAACAGGAGGTTGAATATGAGTGATGCTGCTCCTGCATCGTCAGGAAGTATACGCCGTTCTACCAGAACAAGAAGCCGCAGGAAGAAAAAGAACCAGATTCCCCTGGGTATGGCAGGGGGAATCTTCATTGTACTTCTTGGAATTCTTTTGTCTTTAAGGGAGCCGTCTATGGGACTTTTTCTGTTTACAGGAACGGCCTTTGGCTTTATTCTTCAGAAATCACGGTTTTGCTTTACCGCATCCATGCGGGATCCTTCCTTAACAGGAAGCACCAGTGTTACAAGGGCAGTGCTGATTGCCTTTGCCATAACGTCCCTGGGGTTCTGGGCCATCAAATTCGGGGCCTTTAAGCAGGGGCTGCCCATTCCGGGGCAATCCTTTGTTGTGCCCATCAGTGCTGCCACTGCCCTTGGGGCCTTTATTTTTGGTATAGGCATGGTGATTGCCGGAGGATGTGCCTCTGGAACCCTTATGCGGGTGGGTGAAGGATTTATTATGCAAATTCTTGTGCTGGTGTTTTTTGTTATCGGTTCCCTTTGGGGGGCCCATGACTTTGGCTGGTGGAAGCTAAACGTTATCAGCAATGGAAAGGCGGTTTTCATGCCTGATGTTTTTGGTTGGGGGGGCGCCCTTGTCGTTCAAATGCTCATTATTGCCTGCCTGTATGTAGCCGCGGACAAATGGGAAAACAGAAAAAAAGAAAATAATGCCTGAAGGCGTTGAATATTATTATTGGAAAGGAGAAAAGAAAATGGCAGAATATGAATTGGATTGTATGGGTGAGGCTTGTCCTGTTCCTTTGGTAAAAACAGAGAAAAAACTGGCGGAGCTGGAAGTTGGTGATGTTCTGATTGTGCAGATTGATCACAGCTGTGCCATGAAAAATGTGCCGGAATGGGCAAGAAAGGAAGGTCATAACGTAGAAGTTGAAGAAGTTGATGACGGTGAATGGGAATGCATTATAGAGAAAGTGAAATAAAATGGCTCTGAAGGATAAAAAGTTCTACAAACTATGGTTTAAGGACGCCTGGCCCTATTTGACAGGGGCTGTCCTTCTATCCCTGTTTCAGATTTTTACCCTTGCTACAACAGGCAGCCCTTGGGGTGTTTCAGGTTATCTGGCCCACTGGGGTGCCTGGGTTTACGAGGCTCTGGGAGGGTCTGTGGACAAGTGGTACTATTTTGCTTCCGAAGGCATGCAGAAAACTCTGGACAAGGGTTTTTTTAATCATCCGGGAAGCATGAGAAATCTGGGAATTATTCTGGGTGCCCTCTTTGCTTCCCTTATGGCTTCCCAATTTAAAATTAAAAAGATCAAATCCCGGCGGCAGGTGCTGGCAGCCATTCTTGGGGGGCTGGCCATGGGGTACGGAGCCCGCATTGGCTTTGGCTGTAACATTGGCGCTCTTTTCAGCGGGATTGCTTCCTTTTCTGTTTCAGGATGGGTGTATGCGGTCTTTTTGTTTGCGGGAGCTTACGTGGGCAGCAAGCTTTTGGTGAAATTTTTTATGTAAACAAGGCCTGTTAACAGGCTTTTGGAGATTTTGATTATGGCAAGAGAAAAGAAGGTAGAGGAATATGATGTTGTCATCATTGGCGGAGGAGCTGCCGGATTGACAGCCGGAATATACTGTGGGCGTGCCCGTTTAAAAACCCTGCTGATTGAAAAAGCCCTTGTGGGAGGATTGGCTACCTATACCAATGAAATTGAAAATTATCCCGGCTTCCCCGAGGGAACCACAGGCCTTGGCCTCATGGAACTTTTTAGCAAGCAGGCCAAAAAGTTTGGAGTTAAATTTAAAGGGACCGATGTGAAGTCGGTAGATTTTTCCGGTGAAACAAAGATTGTTGAAACATTCAGGAACATCTACAAGGCCAAGGCGGTTATTGTGGCCAGCGGCGGCCGTCCCAGGGTAACCAGGGCAGAAAATGAAGAGAATTTTCTTTTTGACAAGGGTATTTCCTTCTGTGCTACCTGTGATGCCGCAGCCAATACGGGCAAAGACGTACTTATTATTGGTTCTGGAGATGCTGCCATAGAAGAGGGTATGTTCCTTACCAAATTTGCCAACAAAGTTTATGTTTCGGTCGTTCATGAAGAAGGGCACATGGATTGTAATGAAATAGCCAAAGCCGAAGCCCTGGCCAATCCTAAAATGGAATTTATCTGGAATACAGGAGTCAAACGCTTTGAAGGGGAAGAGCATCTTGAAAATGTGGTTCTTGAAAACCTCAAAACAAGGGAAGAAATCCATGTTAAAGTGCCTACCTGTTTTGAGTTCATCGGCTATTTGCCCAACACAGAAATTTTTAAAGATAAAATTAATATGACTGACCGGGGTTATATTCTGGTTAGCAGAAACATGGAAACCAGCGCCAAAGGGGTGTATGCCGTAGGGGATGTTACAGAAAAATTCCTGAAGCAGGTAGCTACCGCCGTAGGAGATGGAGCCATTGCCGGTTACGCCGCCGAAAGGTTTATTGCAGAAGAGGAAACCTACAAGAGCCAAATTCTTGAAAATGACGGACTGGTCTTTGTTTATGATGCCTCCGATGGGGCGTGCCGTGACTGTCTGGCCCGGGTGGTGGAACTGGAAGACCGGCTTGGAGGGCAGTATGCTTTTACAAGGGTTGATGTCTACAAGTCCAAGGGCATTGCCAAACGGATGAACATTCAAAACTATCCCAGCCTTGCAGTAATCAAGGATGGTAAAATCCTCAGGGTTTTTGACAAAAGCTTTGATGGAAAGGACGTAGAAACACTTTTACGCAGGGGATCCTGAAAATGAAAAAGATAATGGAAATCCTACTGGGCATAACCCTTCTGAGCTTCTTGTCCGTTTCATGCGGAAGCGGGAATTATGCCGAGCCGGGCACTGTGATTATTGATGCCGATGAGGCTGTAAAGCTCCTTGAGGAAGGAGAGTGGGTTCTCCTTGACGGACAGAAAACTACTTCTTTTAAGAAGGAACACCTTGAGGGTGCGGTTAATCTGGAAAGGAAGCAGATTGTTGTTTCCCGGGAGGGGGTTCCAAATATACTGGCTCCCCCCTCAGTGATTGAGAGGGCTGCCGGACAGGCCGGTTTAACTGAAAATTCCAACATCCTTATCTATGATGATAATAACAATATGGATGCCGGCAGGCTTTTATGGACCTTTATGATCTACGGTCATAAGGGACAGCTTAAAGTGGTTTCCGGGGGCTTGTCTGCTCTGAAAAAGGAGGGGGTGAGCATTGTTAAGGGGGCGGCGGAGGCTTCTCCTGCTGTCTATAAGGCCGGAGCGCTTCAAAAGGATATGCTTGCGGACACTGCGGCGGTATTGAATGGAGTCGAAAATGATCCCCCGGATTATGCGATTCTTGATGTCCGTTCCGATGAGGAATACGAGGCAGGAACCATCCCCGGTTCCATTCATGTTAACTATCTGGACAATGATTTTTCAGATGGGACATTCAAACCTGTTCAGCACATCAGGATACTGTACAAGGATCACGGCATCATGCCCGATGATACTATCGTAATGTACTGTAAAACCTCCATAAGAGCCGCCCAAACCTGGACAGCTTTGTATAATGCAGGCTACAGGAACATTAAAATTTATGATGATGCCTGGCTGGGCTGGAAGGCGGGCGGGGACTTGCCTGTTTACATCCCTGAAGTACCGGGGGAATTGCAAATTAAAGCTCAAGATGCGTCCTGAATTTCGGGAAGCAGAAGAATAAAAAATGGATAAGGAGTTTTTTATGAAGAAAATGGTTATATTATGTATGCTGGCCTTGCTGTTGGTGCCCTCCGTGCTTTTTGCCGAAGGACAGCAGGATTCTGGAAAAGCCGGGGCTGCCCAGGTTAAAGAGGCCTCAGTCAATCCCGTTGAAGAGGCGGCCAAAGCGTATTTTGGCAATTATCCCGGCTCCCGGATTATTCCCACAGAGAAGCTGCTGGCAAAAATGACGGCAGGGGAGGATATGCTTATTCTGGATATTCGCAAACCTGGGGATTATGCCAAAGGACATCTTAAAGGTTCTGTTAATGTTCCTTTTGGTAAGCTGGCCACGGCTCTTCCCTGGCTTCCCGATGACAAGCCTGTGTATGTAACCTGCTATACAGGACAAACCGCAGGTCAAACGGTTGCCCTTCTTAATGTTGCTGGAATTCAGGCTGTTTCCATAAAGTATGGCTGGAAACTGGGTATTAGCAAAACCGAGGGTGTGGAAGCCTATATCACTACTGAGGCGGCCCCCTCTCCCGAGCCTTCCGGAACAAAGTACGATCCTGAAATCAAGGCTGCTGTGGAAGCCTATTTTAATGGTATCTCCACTAAGGGGATTAATATTTGGCCGGCAAAAAAAGTAAAGGCTGCCCTGGATAATGAAGAAGATATTGCAATTGTATCTATTCGTCAGCCTGATGCTTTTGCCAAGGGGCATATTGAAGGAGCAATGAACATACCCTTTGGTGCGGATATGCAGAAAAAATTTGGGGAGCTTCCCATGAAAAAAAACATTGTGGTCTACTGTTATTCAGGCCAGACCGCAGGGCAGACTGTGGGAATTCTGAGGCTCCTTGGTTTTGATGCCGTTTCCATTAAAAGCGGAATGGGAACTCCTGTAACAGCTCCTTCCGGCTGGGGTAATGAAGGCTTTCCTGTTGTAAAATAATAATATTTTTATATTATGATTTATCAAGCCGCGTTAAGCGGCTTGATTTTTTGATAAAGCTTTGAAAATCCTGGAAGGATATGAAAATACTGAAAACAATTATGGGCAAATGGGAAGAATCTGTTTGGCAGTATTCCTCTAAAATATTGATGGCGGTATTCGTACTTTTTGCCTTTAAAGACATTGCTTCAAATGCTTTTGCAGGACTTTTATTGAGTATGCAGAGGCCCTTTAAAAACATGACTGGGTGGAAATCGGAGATAAATTCGGTGTGGTCAGAAGTATCGGTTTAATAACAACCCCCATAAAGACCATCAGTGGTCAGGAGATTTTTGTTCCTAACCAGATTATTTATAACTTTTACCAATTATTCCACTTTTGGAAAACGGAGGGTGATCTTTAAAAGCGGGGTATCCTACGGTGATGATCTGGATTTGGTAAAATCCTCTGCCATGGAGGAAGTTCAAAATATGGATTCTGCCTTAAAAAACGAAAAAATAGAGTTTTATTTTACGGAAATAGGCAGCTTTTCCTATAATTTTGAACTCCGTTTCTGGATTCCCTTTGCCCGGCAGACAGATTATTTAAAGGCAATGAGCGAAATCATCATGCGGATCAAAAAACGCTTTGAACAGGAAGGTATTTCTCTAGCCTATTCGGTTACCACCCACGATTTTGGAGTAAAGGGCGGGATAAATCTATTTGATAAAGCCATTACAGTTCAATCCTTGAATGAAAAATCCTGGTTTTTAAAGGTCAGAAACAGCCTGTAATTTTTTTGCATGGCCCCTTTATTACTTTTGGGTCAGGTTAAATACCCCGTCCCAGTCGGCGGCAGGCTCTTCCTTGCTGAACTTTAAACAGCGCTTCATGTAAATTTCCGAAGGAGCATCCTCCGGGAGAATCAGGCGGCATTTTTTGAACATTTCATTGGCTTCTCCCCAGCGGCGTTCTTCAAAAAGATCCATGGCCTTGTGGAAGATGTCCAAGCCTTCAAGAATGTTATCCCCGGCCATGCCTTTTTCGTCCACCAGTTCATAGAGGGGGACAGGCTCATGAATTCCCACAACCCGCACCCTGTCCAGGCGCCTCAGGATAAAGTTGTCTCCAATCTCCTTACGGACAGCACCACTGATAAGGAGCCAGGTGCCGTACTGCTTGTTTACCCCTTCCAGACGGGCTGCCAGGTTTACAGCATTCCCCATCATGGTATAGTCCATCTTCTGGAGGGTTCCCATGTTTCCCACAACAATATCCCCGGTATTGATGCCTATACGGGTCAGCAGGGGACCAGGGCTGCGGCCTTCTGCCAGCATCTTTTCATTGAGGATGGCCTCTGCCTTTTTCATGCGTACCGCTGCCCGGCAGGCCCGTATGGCATGATCTTCAAAGGGCTGGGGGGCTCCGAAAAAGGCGATGATGGCATCCCCTTCGTACTTGTCAATGGTTCCCTTTTCTTCCAGAACAAGGTTGCTCATTTCCGTAAGATAGTCATTCAGCAGGGCTACCAGATTTTTGGGGCTGAGCTGCTCCGATATGGTGGAAAACCCTTTTACGTCGGTGAACATGGCGGTAAGGAATCTTTCCTCTCCTCCCAGGGAAAGTTTGGACGGGTCATCCAGAAGATCCTTGATAACATCATCCGACAAATACTGGGCAAAGGCACTGCGGATAAATCCTTTTTCCCTGGAGGAGGTAATCAAATTGATACTAACTACGCCAATAAAGGAAAGGATGATGGAAATTCCCGGGGTAAAGAGGGGGGTGTAGATTCCTGAAACAAGAAAAATCCCAACCAAAGCCGCCTCTGTCAGAATGAAAATCAGAATACCCAGAGTCAGTCCCCAAACCGGCTTGTCAAGCCGGGAAACAATAAAAGCGGCCAGAAAGGACATGACCAAAGCCACAGCCATGGGTACCCACAGGGGAGATTCATTCAGAAACTGCCCGGAAACGATGGTGTTGAATACCGAGGCATAAAGGCCCATATTCATGTATTGCTCTTCAAAGGGGTTAACCCCAATATCTGTGGTGGATGTTCCTGAATAGCCTATGATGCAAACCGAATCTTTCAGTTCCTTTCCCAGGGAGGCCCGAATGTCCAGAATTTCCTTAACCAGCTCCCGGCTGGCAGCAAAGGCATCGGGAATAAAGCTTTTCAAATCCTGAAAGTAGACCATCTGGTCTTCGGGCAGATCGGGCTGCTCCATGTAGGTTTGCAATTCATCCAGAATATTCTGCTCTGCCGGGCCATTGACATAGGCATCCAGCTCGGAAAAAAAGGTATTTCTCAGTTGGGCGTATTCCTGCACATCTGCATCCTTTTTTCCTTTCATATGGTCTTCCTTAATGCTTTGTATGTAGTTATAAAGCTCCATAAGGGGGTATTCTCCGTTGTAAAAGGGTGGTTCCAGAAGACCCTGGGCGTTCATAAGGTTCAAATTGTAAAGCAAATCTTCCAAAAGTCTGTCATGGCGGTAAAGGTAAAAAAAACTGATGTGCCGAAAGGTATCCACATATTTTTTGGCGGGCCAGTTAATCATCATTTTGCCGCTGCTTTCCAGGGGAATTTCCAAATCCTGACGCTTCTGCCTGCCTTCCTCAAGGCGGACTCCCTGAAGGATGAGTTTCCGGTCCTCCCGTTTCATTCCCTGAACATCCATTTTTTGGAGGATGGCCGAAAAGCCCAGTTGGGGATAGTACTGTCCCTGGTAATCGTAAATAAGGTCAATCCGGCGGCGTACTCCGTCAGGGTCTATGTTAACCCGGGGATAACCGGCATTCCGGGAGTTTTCCAGAACCGGATATATGGCGGGCTTTATATCCTGGGCCTGGGTAAACCCTGCAAAAGGTTGGGAAAAGTAGTGATTCAGGGAGACTTTTTCCCTGGCCAGGTTTTTAAGCTCAGAGGGGGTGGTGTCATCCTGGGCTCCCATCATGTTGTTGGTACAAATTACGTTGCCAAACCATTTAATGGCCCGTCCCAGATAAACATCGTTATCCCTGGCTATGTGGCGTACATCCTCCAAAAGTTCTTCCTGTTTGCTATAGTTATAGTCATCCAGTTGATTCAGATAGGCCGGGGCTTCAGCCATGGTAATCTGGCCACTTTGCAAAGCCTGAAAAAAGGCGCCTTGCTGCTGGCTTAAATCATAAAATACAGTATCAAAACGGGCAGGAATTTGTTCTTGTAAATACTGGTTATTCAGTCCTGCGGGACTTTTGTCTATAAACTCAATATCCAAAAGGGACCAAGCCGCCCCCAGCTCCCTCATCAGCATAAGACCATCGGCAAAAATATCCCGGCTTAGGGGGTACATATTGATATTGGTAATGGTTAAATCGTCTATATTGACCTGCAGCAGGTGTTCATCCTCTTTTACTTTGGGCTTTATGTGAAGCAGCAGATCATAAAGGGAATGTTCCACTCCCATGCCAGGGCCCAAGTATAAAAAGAAAGAAAACAGTACGGAAAATAAAAGGGGAATACCCAGAATATAGTATTTTTTCATGCGGCCCTCCAAATGCTTGGATCCATTTTAACAGAAAAAAAATAAAAGAACAAATAAAAAATCTTCTTTTCGATTGGGAGTGAATAAACTTCTTCAAAAAAAAATGGCACTATTCCAATTTTTGTGGTAAAATCCTGAAAATAACTTCATAATCAAGGAGAAAATTATGTCTGTTTCTGTTGTTTCACCAGTTCCTTCGGATCTGGATATCGCCCAATCAGCCAGCTTAAAGCCTATAAAGGGCATTGCCCAGGAGTATGGTTTGGTACAAAATGAGCTCATCGCCTATGGAGAAACCAAGGCTAAAATAAAACTTTCTGCCATGGAGAGGCTTGGAACAAAGCCTGCCGGGAAGTACGTGGATGTAACAGCCATTACCCCGACTCCCCTGGGAGAAGGAAAAACCACCACTACAGTAGGACTTTGTGATGGTTTGGGAGCTTTGGGACACAAGGCTTTGTGTGCCATCCGCCAGCCTTCCATGGGGCCGACTTTCGGCATAAAGGGAGGCGCTGCCGGAGGTGGCTACAGCCAAATTGTACCCATGGAAGAATTTAATCTCCATTTAACGGGAGATCTTCATGCTGTAAGTGCTGCCCATAACCTGGGGGCAGCGGCTGTAGATGCCAGGATTTATCATGAAGGCCGCTGGAGTGACAGCTTTCTGGAAAAACAGGGGCTGAAACGGTTAAATGCAGACCCTTATGCCGTGCTTTGGCGCCGGGTTATGGATATGAACGACCGAAGTTTGAGGAACATCCTTACCGGAATGGGAAATAAGGGAGACGGCCCCCTGAGACAGGGAGGGTTTGATATTACCGTGGCCAGTGAATTGATGGCCATTTTGGCCCTGGCTTCTGATTTAAAAGATATGAGACAGAGAATCGGCCGCATGGTCATGGCTCTGGACAAAAAGGGCAAAGCCCTTACAGCAGAAGATTTTGGTGTGGCCGGTGCCATGACGGTGCTGTTAAAGGATGCCCTTATGCCCAACCTTATGCAGACCATGGAAGAACAGGCCGCTTTGGTACATGCCGGACCCTTTGCCAACATTGCCCACGGGAATTCTTCGGTTATTGCGGATAAAATGGGAATCCGCATGGGTGATTACCTGGTTACCGAATCTGGCTTTGGGGCCGATGTGGGAATGGAAAAATTCTTTAACATTAAATGCCGTAACAGCGCCATGGTTCCGGATGCTGTGGTTCTTGTGGCTACTGTACGGGCTCTTAAAATGCACGGCGGCGGCCCTGCTGTGGTTCCTGGCCGTGATTTGGACAAGGCTTACAAGGAAGAAAATACAGAGCTGCTCAAAGCTGGTTGTGCCAATATGAAAGCCCACATAGAAACGGCCGCTCTTTTTGGTGTACCCGTGGTTGTTGCCATTAATGCCTTCCCCACGGATACGGAAAAGGAATGGAAAATTATCCGGGACGAGGCTTTGAATGCCGGAGCCATGGATGCGGTGCTGACAAAGCATTGGGCCTTGGGAGGAGAAGGAGCCAAAGACCTGGCTGCTGCGGTAGTCAAAGCCTGTGATGCCCCCTCAAATTTCCGCTTCCTTTATGATCTGAAACTGCCTGTGAAGGAAAAAATTGAAATCCTGGCCCGCAAGATCTACAGAGCCGGGAATGTGGAGTTCTCAAAAACAGCTGAGGATAAAATTGCTGCTTACACCGATATGGGATATGGAGAAATGCCCATCTGCATGGCCAAAACTCAGTACTCCTTTTCCCATAATGCCAAGTGGAAGAATCTGCCCCCCGAAGGGTACACCTTTCCTGTAGAGGACATCCGCCTTAGCGCCGGTGCAGGCTTTCTCTATCCTCTGGCAGGGAACATCCTCACCATGCCCGGTTTGGGAAGCAAGCCTGCTTTTATGGGCATAGACATTGATACTGAAACAGGACGGATTAAGGGAATGTTTTAAGCCCTCTGCGGGTTGCTGCAAGCCTTTGGGAAAATTTTTTGACCAAAGGCTTTGCAGGTTGTTTGGGTATTCTCCGGGCAGGGGAATTGGGGGGCTTTTGTCCGGAGGTCTGGCAGGTGGAGAATTGGTTTGTTCTTTATTTTTGCGGCTTTTGATTTGCAGAATTTTCCGGAAGTTCCTGGTGCTGATGAAGGCCTGCCGGATATAATTTGGCGGTTTATGATTTTATGAAATCAGGTATTGAAGGGCGTACGATGAAAGTAAAAACCATCTTGAGGGCTGATGAAATGGGCTTTTGCCTTGGGGTGCGCCGGGCTGTGGGGGCTTTGGAAGAGGCTGTTGCCAGGAAAAATAGCCAGGTATATACCCTGGGGCCGATTATTCATAACCCCGGTGTAGTTCAAGACTTTGCGCAAAAGGGGGTACAGAGCATTTCCTGTCCCCAAAAGGCTCCAACGGGCAGTTATGTGGTTCTCAGGGCCCATGGGGTACCTCCCTCTGTGCGGGAAGATTTGGAAAGACGGGGCTGTCTGGTGGTTGACGGGACCTGCCCCAAGGTTCTTGCTTCCCATAAAAGGGTGAGTCGCTATGCTGCTATGCATTACAATACGGTTATTGTGGGAGATCCGGAGCATGGTGAAATTCAGGGGCTGGCGGGGTGTGCAGTCTGTCCAGTGGTGGTGAGTAATGCCCTGGAAGCTGAAGCTCTGAACCTGGAAGGGCCGGTTATGGTTATTGCCCAAACCACTATCAAGCAGGAGGAGTACGATCAGGTTTGCGCAGTTTTAAAAAAAGCCTGTGAAGCCAGGGGAACAGAACTTGTGGTGGTGAACAGCATCTGTTCCGCCACCAGCCGCCGGCAGCAGGCCCTGAAGGAATTATGCAGCAAGGTAGAGGCCTGCCTCATTATTGGAGGGCAGGAAAGTGCCAATACCCAAAGGCTTTACATGACTGCCAGAGCCACTGGTATTCCCTGCTGGCATATTCAGGATGCTTTGGATATTCCCCGGGAAATCGCTGCCTATGACATTATTGGTCTTAGTGCCGGAGCTTCCACACCCGACAGTATCATTTCAGAAGTGGAGGCCTGTTTGCGTTCAATGTAATGTTTATGGCTCAGCCTCCGGCATCCATCATTTTAAAAGCAGGTTTAAAGGGCCGATGAAAATTAATTTCCATCACAAGCTGTCATTGGGGCTGCCCGGAAAGCAAAGGTAAGGAGCAGCCCATGGAATCTCTTTCTTCCAAAATGGAAATGGCAGCCATTTTTTAATGTTCTGAAGGGAGCAGGATAGGATAGATGGCAATTCCCAAATTTGAAGCCTCATCATAAACCATGTCCCTGGTTATTTCTCCCCGGGGTTTTGCATGGGGGGGAGCGTCTCCGATCTGGATTATAATCCTGTGATCTCCAGCCCAGTCAAAGCCTGTAACGGCGCTGAAAAGTCCTTCATAAACGGCCTCGGGTATATCCCGTCCCCCGGACACAGTAATATGATCCAAGTGCCATTGGACTTTGGCCAGATCCGTTAAAAAATCCACCTCTCTTGTAAGGTAGGCTTCCTTGTAATCCCGGTAAAGGACAATGCCTATGCGAAAGGTGTCAAAATTCTTCAAGTGTTCTTTCACTATGGAAATAAGTTTTTTACGAATAAAATTTACATCATTTTTCATGCTTACCGTAGTGTCAATAACCAGTGCAATATCAATGGAACCGCCAGCCATGGAAGAGATGATTTTTTCTATTTTATCCACCGCCACATCCCCGTCTTCTGCAGTAATAAATTCTCCGCCTGTCATAAGTGCTGCTTCTTCCATGACGCTTTCCAGCATGTCTTTTTCCACAGGGGGAGGTATTTCCTTAAAGCGGGCAGACAGGGTAAAGGGATTATCCTGAAAGGGCCCGGAATAGTCGGCGTAGGGTTTTTCAAAAGTGCGGATGTTAAGCCAGCTGCCCTGGCGAAGCTCATTCTGGCCTTCCCGGCTCCAGGGATAGCCCCAGGTCAAGTTCAGGGGGACATAGATATGGAAGGCCTGTGCCTTTAGAATTTCGTTGTATTCCGGAGTAGAATCCACAAGGAAAAAAAGCCGGGAACTCCGGGGTAAAAAAACTCCATTGAGAATTCTTTTTTCATCTCCATTGATACTGTTATACTCCCAAGCCCGTAAGGCATAGGAGTCCAGACGCTTGGCGGGATCGGCTGTGGAATCGGTAAGCAAAACAGAACCCATTCCCTCTTTTTGTCGAATCCAGAGGTGAAATCCTTTATTTGTTACCTGGTCAATGTAGGCATCTCCCGTTTCAATTTCAAGATTTTGGGCCTGCAGGGCAAAGGCCGCCCAAAAGACAAACAGCAATATGGATAACCAACCTTTTTTCATGCTTTTATATCGGCAGGTTTTTTCTTTTTTTTCAATTTTTTTCTGATTTTGGGGCTGAATACTGAAGCAAAAGCCTGTTTTTTCCCGTACAAGAGGCATGAGAGGAAAATTATGGGCAAAGAGCAAAAGCAAAGGATAAACAGGGTTTGTCTGGGAATCATGGCTTGTTTGGGCGTAATGATTTTTTCAGGCTGTAATCTTCAAAGCTGTAAAGATGGTTCTGGCTCCCTGGATTTTTCACCTCCGGTTTTACTGGAAGTACAGCCCCGTCAGGGTGCTGAAGTTGTATTGATATTTAATGAAGAGGTGCATAGCTTGAATGGGGAAAATCTGCTGGAAAGCGGGGAAGAAGTTGTGCTGGCTTCCAAAGGGGAGCATGGGGTTACTGTAACGCCGGTGCAGAAATTAAGCCCGGGTAAATTGTACAAAGCTTCTCTTGCTATTGAAGATTTGTCAGGTAACAGCTGCCGCTTTATTCTGCCTTTTTGGGGATGGAACCCGGAAGTTCCCAGCCTCCTTATTAATGAATTCAATCCCAAAGGCTCGGAAAACAATCCGGATTGCATTGAATTTTATGCCTTAACGGGAGGGAACTGCGGGGGGATGGCTTTATATTACGGCAGTTCGGAGTTTTATGATTACCGGTATGTTTTTCCTGCCCTTGAGATTGAGGCGGGGGATTATATCATCCTTCATTGCCGGAGAGAATTCTCCAATGAAGAAGTAAATGAAATCCAGAGGAAGGATCTTTCTGGAGGGAAGCTTGCCTGTGATGATGCCTGGGATTTATGGCTGCCTGAGGACAGGGGCCTGTCTGGAAGCAACGGGGTATTGAGCCTGTATACCTGTCCGGGAGGAAAGATGCAGGACGGGGTTGTCTATTCAAATCGCAGCGGTGATCCTGAAGATAGATACCTGGGATGGACGGCGTCTGTTTTTGATGGGGTTTGCCAGATGAATGGGGCGGGACAATGGTTGTTCAGTTCTGATCTTGTGCCTCCGGAAGAGGCGGTTTCTTCAAAATACACCACCGCAACCCGCTCCCTGTGCCGTAGTCATCCTCCTGAAGATACTAACAGGGCTGAGGACTGGCATACGGTGCCTACGGGGAAAAAGAGTTTTGGAAAGGCTAACAATAATAGTATATATGCCCCTGGTTCCTGAAGGCCCATTCCCATCCCGGGGATTTACACCGGTCTGGACTGGTACCATTTCCACCGCGCCGTAGTTGCAGGATTTTTCATCAGGCCGGAATTGTACTGGTTGAATTTACAGGCGTTTCAAATCTTTTAATCTAAAATCATCAATCATTTGTTCAATGAAATTATAGGCGGTCTTAACCTCTTCATCCAGAAGTCCCCGGTCTTTGTATTCTTCAAGGATCTGCCGGAGTTCATGAAGAAAAAAGGAGGCCCGTTTTATACATTCCTGAACTTCTTGCAGGAGTTCCGAAGAGTGAACATCTTTCTTGTTCAAAAGGAAGAAATAGCGGTCCAGATCGGGGGGAACATCACGCCCTGCTGGAGAGGTCATCCTCAAAAGCCGGTTTTCCATGGTATGGCTTACAGAAGAAGAATGCCCTCGTTTGATAAATGAGGCCAGAGCAGCCCAATGCGCTTTGTCCAGCTTAAGCAGTGCACCATAGAGTTTTTTAATTTCCATGGAGGCCTCATTGTGAAACTCCAGGGCAGGATAGTTTTCGATTTTTTTTTCCATTTTTTTCATGACCCGGTCAGCGAAGCCCAGAGGCTGGATAGTTTTCTCGGCTTTTTGGGCCAGCTTTTTTGCTTCCTGCTGCTCATGATGCAGTTTTTTGAGATAAATCATTTCATCCCGGATAAAGCGGGTCAGGTCAAGGCGGCTGCGCAGGGCTGCAATGTAACGGTCTTCAAAGGCAGCTTTTACTCCTGGAGGCATCATGTACTTTATTATATAATCATCATAGCCCTGTCTGAGTCTTGCCAGAGCCTCTTCAATTTCCTGATTTGAAAGTTTGTCTTTCCGTTTTTGTCCAAACACACCCTCATTATTTGCTTTTTTTTTGTTCTGGTCAATAAAGTACCGGCTGCTTTTTCCTCCAATTCTTCAAAAGAATTATGGGGTGTCCCTTTTCGGAGGGACTACATTTCGAGGAGGAAAGATGGCTCCTGTTGTCTGTCTGACTTTTTGTACCGTATCAGCCGGGAGTCTTCGGGTCTTGTCTATTTTGCTTTTGTTTCTGGTTCAGGTTTCCCGGAAGAAGAATTCCCGGAGCCGCCGGAGGATTGAAACTCCACGTGTTCTCCTACAATCCTTACCCTGCTGTGGCCTTTACCTTCATCATCGATCCAGTGATCCTGTTTAAGGCGTCCCACCACTCGCACACCTCGTCCTTTCTTCAAATGTTTTTCACAGGATTCTGCGACTTTGGCCCAAACTTCTACATCAAAGTAGGAAACTTCCTTGTGCCGGACACCATCCTGCTTGTAACTCCGGTTACAGCCCAAGGTAAAGTTGCATACAGCTTTGCCTGATGAGGTAAGCTTACCTTCCGGATCCCTTACCAGATTGCCTTCCAGAATGACCGAATTTAACTGATTCATAAAATACTCCTTGAAAAAGGTTGGCAGACTTCGCAGGAAGTCTTACCCATAAGTACATTCAAGGGGTTCCCAAAACTTCAATTTTTTTTAACTATTTTATTATTTAGAATGAAAATAAATCTTTAAGACAATTTGAGATAGCGCTAAGGTATACTAAGGTTTTTCAGCCTGCTCCAGCCCATAATCCTGTCCATGGTTCTGAACAACAAAATCCACATCCTTATCTCCCCGGCCACTAAGATTAACCAAAATGGACTGCCGGGGCTTTTCTTTGGCCAGACGGCAGGCATGGGCTACGGCGTGGGCACTTTCAAGGGCCGGAATGATGCCTTCAAGGCGGCTGAGTTCAAAAAAGGCATCAAGACATTCCTTGTCGCTTACTGTAACGTAGTCCACCCTGTTCATATCTCGAAGCATGGCGTGTTCCGGGCCAATTCCGGGATAGTCCAGTCCACTGGCAATGGAATACACGGGAAGGGGCTTTTCATGGTCATCTTGAAGGACGTAACCTTTGAAGCCGTGTATGGTCCCCGGCCGCCCTCTGGTTATGGATGCGGCATGTTCCCCCGGGTTCAGAGAGCGTCCTCCGGGTTCCACTCCGTATATGGCGCAGTCATCCTCCAGAAAGGCGGAAAAAATCCCCATGGCGTTGGAACCGCCTCCTACACAGGCTGTTATGTTGTCAGGAAGTTCTCCGGTCATGTTCCAAAACTGCTCCCTGGCTTCCATGCCTATAATCCTTTGAAAGTCCCGAACCATCATGGGAAAGGGGTGGGGGCCTACAACGGAACCTATGCAGTAAAGGCTGTTTTTCGGGTCAGTCAGATAGGCTTCAAAGGCTGAATCCACTGCTTCTTTAAGGGTTTTCAAGCCAAAGGTAACGGGAATAACCCGGGCGCCCAGAATTTGCATACGGATCACGTTGGGATGCTCTTTGGCAATATCCACTTCGCCCATGTGAATTTCGCATTCCAGTCCAAAGTAGGCGGCGGCTGTGGCCAAGGCAACACCGTGCTGCCCTGCACCGGTTTCGGCAATGAGCTTTTTCTTACCCAGGTATTTGGCCAGAAGGGCTTCTCCCATGCAGTGATTCAGTTTGTGGGCTCCTGTGTGGTTCAGGTCTTCCCGCTTTAGGTAGATGCGGCCGCCGTGTTTTTCAGAAAGACGCCGGGCATAGTATACGGGGGTTGGACGGCCCTGAAAGTGCTTGCGAATGGATCTGAGTTCCATTATGAAATTATGGGATTTGCTGATGGAAAAATAGGCATCCGTAATTTTATCCATTTCTTTTTGAAGCTCGGGGGGGATAAAAGAACCGCCGTATTCGCCGTAATATCCCTGTGTATCGGGGTGCTGTTTAAAATAGCTTAAAGAGTTGAGGGAATTCATGGAACCTTCCTTTCACGCAACTACAAATTGCAAAATACAAGCTGCAAGAGATAAGGAGAGTATAATGGTTTTCAGTTTGTTTGTCTCCCATGGGGATGGCATAATGTTTAAAAGCAGGTGTAGTTCAAAGGACGATCCCTTGTGGCGTATCCAGTTTTGAAAAGTTTAGAAAAAAATGAGGCTTTTACGTATGTAGATGAGCCTTTTGCAAAACATAATTTGAAAATCCTGCATTATGTATAATATCACAATCAGGAAAGAATGGGTGTCAGGGTTCACGATTTTTGCTGTATTTCAAAAATAGCTTTTTGGCGGGGAGTGGTAAGGGGCTTATTTCGTATGAATTTTATAATTTTATGCGATTTTCCTGGTATTTTGCCAATAGCCTATTGACAATTATGATAAATGAGAATATGCTCTCAAAGCAAATGACGCAGGGTGGAGCAGTTGGCAGCTCGTCGGGCTCATAACCCGAAGGCCACAGGTTCGAGTCCTGTCCCTGCTATATTAAGCTAAATTATAATTGGAATGTGGGAAGGC
>PDWI01002313.1_pt1 | contig 28835 bp, 35 predicted proteins | sample 1430891 | NCBI WGS metagenome assembly PDWI01 (sample SAMN01162508, study PRJNA174530) | Oral metagenome, whole genome shotgun sequencing project. | biome: Marine environment; feature: Marine mammal; material: Swab sample of the gingival sulcus; isolation source: swab sample of gingival sulcus... | reverse complement strand
TACTTTTCGGCGGAAATCTAATGAATAGCTCATATTTTATACCTTAAATATTTAGTTGGTTATTTATATTATGCCACATAGTTTTACTTTTGTTATATCAAGTCAAGTCAAGTCAATTTATATTGTAAAACTTAAATTTTAGGTTCAAGTTTTATTAGAAAATTATTATAACAACTTGATTTAATTAATATATTTTATAAATTGAAATATTATTACTAGAATAAAATTTTTTTATTATGTATGGGCGAATACTTGGTATTCGCCCTAGATCAAATAAGCAATTATATGAAAGGAAAGATTAGACAAATTTAGTAAAATTTATAGTTAATTAAATTAAAAACAAGACAGAGTAATAAATTTTTTATCTAGGTTGTAGCAACTGTGTTCTAGCTTGATTTACTATAATTATTAAGAAACCGCTTTAAATTGGATCAAACCATTTTCGGCATATTGCTCCGCGTCATCCTCTAGTACTGGCGTAATAATTTCTTCTTTATCAAAAGCAATATCACCTTCCACACCTTCTAATGTCACACCGTGCTGAATAGATTTAAAATCAAATAATTTTGGATCGCATAAATGCGAAGCGGTCACATTTTGCAAGGCACTAAACATTGTTTCAATACGCCCTGGATATTGGCGATCCCAAGTTTGTAGCATTTCTTTAACCACTTGACGCTGTAAATTTGGTTGTGATCCACAAAGATTACAAGGGATAATTGGAAATTCTTTTGCCTGTGCATATTTAATAATGTCTTTTTCTTTGCAGTATGCCAATGGACGAATTACGATCTGCTTGCCATCATCACTCATTAGTTTTGGAGGCATAGACTTTAATTTTCCACCATAGAACATATTTAAAAATAACGTTTCTAACATATCATCACGGTGATGCCCTAATGCAATTTTAGTCGCACCAAGTTCTGTTGCTGTGCGATACAAAATGCCACGGCGTAGGCGAGAACAAAGCGAACAAGTCGTTTTCCCTTCTGGAATTTTCTCTTTTACAATACCGTAAGTATTTTCTTGCACAATTTTATAATCTACGCCAATACTTTCTAAATATTCAGGCAGAATATGTTCAGGAAAACCTGGTTGTTTCTGATCTAAATTTACCGCCACAATATCAAAATGAATCGGTGCGTTAATGCGAAGATTTAGCAAAATATCTAACAGGGCATAGCTATCCTTTCCCCCTGATAAACACACCATCACTTTATCGCCATTTTCGATCATATTAAAGTCAGCAATCGCATTGCCCACGTTACGACGTAAACGTTTTTGTAATTTATTAAAATTATAGGTTTGTTTTTTGTTTTGTTGAGTATTCATTATTATTTTCAATTTATGTACATAAAAAATAAAATTTCTTAGACAAAATCTAAGAAATTTCTATCATTGGTCTATTATAGTATGAGTCACACTTTTTTGTAAAAAAGAAAAATATCTAACCGCTTGTTTATTGTTTTTTGTCAAAAAATAATCTTTATATAAATGGGGAAATTTATAGTAAAATCCTACCGCTTACTTAAACTAAAATAAGTAGAATAAAAACAAGGAAATAAAAATGTATTCAGATCAAGATCTTAATAATGCAGTAAAAGAAGGCATTTTATCAAAACAATCTGTTGATAATTTTCGTCAATTTATTCAAAAAACACGCAATACCACTTTAGTCGATGAAGAAAATTTTAAATTACTTACCAGTTTTAATGATATTTTTGTTTTAATTGCTTGTGGATTATTACTGCTATGTAGCTATATATTAGTTTTCTCTAGTAGTCGCTCTTTTGCATTAACAGGGATAATTATTACTGGAATATCTTGGTTATTAGCAGAATTTTTTGTTATTAAAAGAAAAATGGCACTGCCTGGTATTGCTCTACTCATTAGTTTTTTAAATGGATTGGCAACCATTTGCCTTCCAAAAGAGCTAAATCAGCTATTTGATATTAACTTTGGATTAGTTTGAATCGTAATTTTGATCGGAGCAATAATACATTGGTTTAGATTTAAAGTGCCAATTACAGTGGCAGCAACCACTGGCTCAATTATTCTTTTAATATTGTTATCTACCACAAATCTATTAGCAGATAGCTATCCATTTAAAAATATAATAATAACAAATTTAATTTTATTGAGCGGTATCTTTACCTTCTTATTTGCTATGTTTTGGGATAAAGCAGATACTAAAAGAATAACTTACAAATCAGATGTCGCATTTTGGCTTCATTTAATTGCTGCACCAATGATTATTCATTCAATTTTAACTTTATTAGGCGTATTTAGTGACAATAATAGCATTGCAATGATGATAATTATTATGATTTTATATTTAGCCATCACTTGTCTATCTATTATTATTGATCGCAGAGCATTAATGGTTTCAGCACTAGGTTATGTTATTTATGCTTTAGGAAATATTCTCAGTTCCTTTGATAGCTTAATAGATTACACTTTTGCAGTGACGGGAATTATTATTGGTTCAAGTTTATTATTACTTGCTATATATTGGCATAAAGCTCGTTATTATCTTCTTAAAACAATGCCATATTGGGTTATTAAAAATATTCCATTAAGTCATTAACTATATAAAAAAATGGTCAAAATAATATTTATTCTGACCATTTTATTTAACCTAAAAAAACAACTATTTATCTTTCCAACGTTGAATTGATTCTTTAATAACTTCTTTTGCTTCTTCAACATCGCCCCAAGCGGTTACTTTTGTTGTACCTGCTTTTTTAAGGTCTTTATAGTGGTTGAAGTGAAATTCCATTTGTTTAATTAGCTGTTCTGGTAGATCTGCTAATGTTTTGTATGCATTGCCATTATTACGATCATCTGCTGGTACACAAACAATTTTATCATCTACTTCGCCATCATCAACAAATTTCATTACACCAATTACGCGTGCTTCTAAGAAAACCCCTGTTGCAAGTGGTTGCTCAGTCACTAATAACACATCTAATTCATCGCCATCTTCATCTAATGTTTGCGGAATAAAACCATAGTTGGTTGGTTTTGCAAAAATTGCTGGTTCAACACGGTCTAATTGAAAACAAGCTAATTCTCTGTTCCACTCAATTTTGTGGTTGCTTCCTGCTGGAATTTCATTTACAACGTTAATGATACCACCATCAACATCACCCGCATCTAAAATTTTATTAAAATCTGCCATATAAATTTCCTTTAAAAAAAGTGATAAAAAACACAAAGATTATACCAGTTATTACATAACTTCCCAACTCAAATTCGAGATTAAACGGCATTTATCACACTTAAAATAAAAGATTTCGTGGATAGGTTGGCTTAATTTCCAATGTCCATTACAGCTTGGGCAAGTGCGATTATATTCTATCTTTTCATCTTTGCCTAAACGATATAAATAGTAATAGGTTGGCTTTTGGGTGCTTTTTTCTATTTGAGAACATAGCCATCTCCCCCGTTGTGATAGATCACTATTAAAATCAGAGATCTGTTGCAATGCAGTTTGCTCTAAGGTTGATCCATTCATTTGTAATTGATCGCACGCCTGCCAATCTTCTTGCCATCTTAGAATTTCGCTTGCAAGTTTTTGGTTTGAATGAGTCACTTCATACAAGGGTAAAGGTAGGAAATCGTTGCTATTAAATACTGGTGAACAGGAATCTAAATGCGTAGTATAAAGTAATAAAAAATCACTGTCTGACTTATTACTGGTAACATCCGCACGATAATCTCGCCCCACTAATTCAAAATTGCTGAATTCTACACCATAACTCTCCGCTTTAAATAATGCTTTATTGACTTCTTCACTATTATATTTTGCCATTAAGCTATCTTGACGTGGTATAGCAAGACTTACTTGAAAATAGCTTTCATCAACAGATTGAAAATGAGTAACCCCCGCTTCTCGCCCTATCATTTGCCCATTTTCTCGCCATTGATTAACGATTTTAAAAATTAATGATGTAAAATTTTCATCAAAATAAGGGTAACTAAATTTAGCTATTGCTTGATACATTATTCTGTTCTCTTATTTGCTGCATTTCAATTTCTACGACAGAAGTTGGTTCTTGATGTAAAATGACTTCGGAAAGTGGAAATTTAGTGAGTAATTTTCTTTCTAAACTATCAGTAATTTCGTGTGCTTTGACCAAAGGTAAATTATCTGCTAATTCAATATGTAACTGAATAAATTTTACCATTCCTGCTTGACGTGTTTTAAGTTCGTGAAAACTTAGCACTCCTTCGTGTTGATCTACAATCTCTTCAATTTGTTTAATTTCTTCTAGTGGTAAGCTAATATCTAATAACATTTGCATCGCCTCCCACGCCATTTTTACTGCATTCATTAAAATATAAAGAGCAATTATTATAGCAAATAAGGCATCTGCATAAATAAAACCCATAATATCTAGACTCATTGCAATTAAAATAGCAATATTCATTAAAATATCTGTTTTATAATTAAGAATATCGGCTTGTACAACTTGGCTTTTTACAATTTTTAAAACTCTAGATTGATAAACAACTAAAATAGAGGTTAAAAAAACAGAGAATAAACTAATACCTATCGCTAAACTCGTTTGATTAACAGCTTGAGGCTCATAAAAACGTTGCACGCCGTGTAGTAAAAGGAAAAGTGCTGAACCTGTAATAAAAGTACCTTGTACTAAAGCAGCTAATGATTCTGCTTTACTGTGTCCAAAAGTATGATTATGATCGGCTGGAAGAAGAGCAAAACGCAAGACTAAGATATTAATCACAGAAGCAAACACATCAAATAATGAATCTGTCATTCCAGCTAAAATAGAAAGCGAGTCTGTAATCCACCAAACTATACTTTTAGTCACTAATAATGTACCAGCAACCATAATAGCAAAAGTGGCACTGCGATTAATGAGTTTTTTATATTGTTCAGAAAGTGCTTGATTAGCTTGATGTGGATCTTTTTCTAAAATCATAAAGATAACCTTATTTATATAATTATAATAAATTCTATTAAAAGTGCGGTTGCTGAGCCTATCGAAGTATAAATACTTTTAACACTCTCCCTTCGACAAGCTCTAGGTTCGAGTTAGTTCAATAAATTACAAAAGCAAAAATACAAGCGGTAAGATTTTAATAACTTTTTGTAAATTCTAATTAAAACCTCACCGCTTAAAAATAAACTTTTTACTATTTTAATTTTTCTTCTGCAAGTAAAATACTTTTTGCAATAATATTTGCTTTAGGGTGATCTTTAGGGATTAAGCGAAGCATCATAGACCAAGTTGCAATAGCTTTTTCATAATTTTCTTTTTCAAAATACTGGAATGCGAGTACACTCAAAGCTTCCAAATTAGTATGCTCAACTCGCAATACTTCTTTTAACAATAACATTCCTTTAGTATTGTCCATTTCTGCTTTAGAAAATAATAAGAATTTTGCATAAGATAATTTATATTTAATATTATTAGAATCTAAATTATAGGCACGCATAAAGCTATCAAAAGCAAGTTGTCCTTTTTGCTGAGAATTTGCCAGCATTCCTAAACGCCACCATTTTTCTGCATTTTGACTGTCTTTTTGTAATTCTAATCGTAACCCTATGATTAATTGCTGAAATTCTTGCTTATTAAGTTGTTCTTTTTTCTCTAAACGAGAGTAGAAAGCGGGCAGCTTTTGATAAGTTTTTTCAAGCATCATTTGCTCTTGCCAAGCTCCAACTTTTAAATAACTTGATGTGGCAATAATAAGTAATACAAGAAATCCTGAAATCACCCAAGTTTTACTAAGATGATTTTTTTCATCTAATAACTCTTCTTGCTCTGGAATATCTTGCAATAAGGCTTGTTGTAGCTCTGTTTGTAATTGCTCAGTATTTTCTAATAAACCTTTCTTTTCATCTTCTTTTAATTCTTGAACACGATTAAAATAAAACACTTTATTCAATTCACTACGCTGAATATAGTCTTTTTTTGAAATTGTTTTCTTAAGTAAAGGAAAGAAAGCGATCAAGGCAATAATTGCCGTAATAAAAATAATGCTTAACCAAAATATCATTTTATTCCTTTTCCTTAAGTAAACGAGCTAAACGTTGTTGTTCTTCTAAACTTAATGCTTCTTTCTGTTCAACTATATCTTGTGCAACTAAATATTTTTTTTGATTTCTTTTAAATAAAAAGAAAAGACCAAATAATACCAATAAAGCAGGAATTACCCATAAGAAAATTGTTGCTATAGTAATAGGCGGATTATAGGTAACAAAATTACCATAACGATCCACCATATATTGAATAATCTCTTTTCGCTCTTTACCTTCTTGCAATAATTCAAATACTTTTGCTCGCATATCTACTGCAATAATGGCATTTGAATCTGCAATATTATTATTCTGACACTGTGGACAACGTAATTCTTTCGTTAATAAATGATAGTCCTCTTCTTGTTGTGGTGAAGCAAAATCTAACGCATCAATAGCCCCTAAAGAAGAAACACTTATACTCAAAAAGAGTAATCCGATAAAATAAGTTATTCTTTTCATTATTTTGTTTGACTCACTTTTTGGTAAATTGGTTGTAATTTTTCTTTCCAAACTTGTGGATTTACATCACCTGTATGGCGATAAAGGATAATCCCTTCTCCATTCACAATAAAGGTCTCTGGTGTACCATAAACACCTAAGTCAAAGCCAAATGAACCTTTTTCGTCTTTAATCACTATTTGATAAGGATTACCTAATCTTTTTAACCAATCAATGGCTTTTTTAGTTTCATCTTTATAATCCACACCAATAATATTAACGCCTTGCTTGGCTAATTCATTTAAATATTGATGCTCTGAATAACAAGTTGGACACCACGTTGCCCATACATTGATTAGTAATGGCTTACCCTGTTTAAATAATGAATTATCATAGCTTTTCTCTTCAAATAAATCGGCTAATTTTTTCGCAGGTACAGGCTTACCGATTAAAGCACTTTCTAAAGCTCTCGGATCATCACCTTGTGCATTACGCTGTAACTGTACAAAGAAAGCAATCATTAAAATTAAAAAAATCGCCAAAGGAATATAAAGTTTTTTATTCATAATAATTTATCCAAATTATTTATCTAGGTGTATGCAATACGCCCCTAGGTTTATTTTACTAAACGAGAAAATCTGTAACGGCGATCAAGCATACAAAGTAAGCCACCTAATGCCATAAACACACCACCAAACCAAATCCAACGAATGAAAGGCTTATAGTATAGACGTAACGCCCACGCACCATCATCTAAACGCTCCCCTAATGCAACATAAAGATCTCGGCTGAATCCCCAATCGATCGCGGCTTCCGTCATTGGCATTCGACTTACAGTATAAAAGCGTTTTTCAGCATACAAAGTCGTCTCATATTTACCATTTTCAGAAATATCTACCTGTGCTTTACCACCAATATAGTTAGCACCGTTTGCATCTAAAATACCTGATAGCTTAAACTCATAATTAGCAATTTTTACGGTATCACCTACATTCATTCTTACGTCGCGTTCAATACTGTAATTTTGGCTAAATGCAATTCCCCAAACGGTCATTGCTACACCAAGGTGAGCTAAAATCATTCCCCAATGTGAACGAGAAAGTTTTGTGATTCCGACAAAGAAATTATGTCTATAAGTTGATCTTGTATGTAATTCATAAAGACTCAACATCACGATAAAACTACTGATCATTACACCTAAAACCGCGGTTACAGTAATTTTATCTTGCAAAATAAGCGGTAGGATAAAACCTAAAATTAGCATAAAAATCAAACTAATTATGACAGGTTTACGAATTGCACTAAATTGATCTCTACGCCATTTCACTAAAGGTCCAACACCTAATAGCAATGCAAATGGGATCATAATATATAAAAACATTTGATCAAAGAAAGGTGCACCTATTGAAATTGTTCCTAACCCTAATTGTTTATGGAATAATGGTAATAATGTCCCTAAAAATACAACAGAAAGTGCCGTCATCAATAAAATATTATTAAAGAATAATAAATTTTCTCTTGAATAACGTTCGGCATTATCTCGTGAACGAATTTGCCCACCTTTGTAAGCATAAAGAGCAAGTGAGCCACCAATCACTAAGATTAAATAAGCTAAAATATATAATCCTCGTGTTGGATCAGAAGCAAATGCGTGTACGGAAACAAGCACACCTGAACGAACTAAAAAAGTTCCTAACAAACAAAGTGAAAATGCTAAAATGGCCAGTAATACTGTCCAGGCTTTAAATGAACCACGTTTTTCTGTTACAGAAAGTGAATGTAATAGTCCTGTTCCTGCAAGCCAAGGCATAAGTGAGGCATTTTCAACAGGATCCCAAAACCACCAGCCTCCCCAGCCAAGCTCATAATATGCCCACCAAGATCCTAGCACAATTCCAAGGGTTAAAAATATCCAAGCGGCTAAAGTCCAAGGTCTTGACCATCTTGCCCAAGCGGTGTCTAATCTTCCTGTCATTAATGAGGCAATAGAAAAAGAAAATGCCACAGAAAAACCAACGTACCCCATATAAAGTAATGGTGGATGAAAAATTAAACCTATATCTTGTAAAAGAGGATTTAACTCACGTCCATCCACAGGAAAATCAGGAAATGTTCTTAAAAAAGGATTAGATGTAAATAATACAAAAACTAAAAAGCCTATTGAAATAAGACCTAAAATCCCTAATACTCTAGCAACAGCTTCTTGTGGTAATGATTTGCTAAAAAATGCGACAGCAGAACTCCATAGTGATAATAACCAAATCCACAATAATAATGACCCCTCGTGCGATCCCCAAACAGCAGATAAACGGTATTCTATCGGTAAAGTTGTATTTGAATTATTGACGATATACTGCACAGAAAAATCATTCACTGCAAATAAATAAAAAAGCGATACAAATGAAACTGTTAAACTCAAAAATAAAGCATAAGTCATTGGTCTTGCTAATGACATTAGCTGGATATTATTTATCTTTGCTCCCCACAATGGAAAAATAGCTAATAAAATTGAGATAGCCAATCCTAATGCTAATGTATAATTTCCTAACTCAGCAATCATTGATTATCTTCTCTTACTTGGCGATCTTTTTTACTTTCAGTACTTAGATTTGTTACCCCTTTTGGCTTATGAATTTTTTGCATTTTATCACTCACTTCAGGTGGTACATAATTTTCATCGTGTTTCGCTAATACTTCAGTTGCTTCCAGTAATCTTGGTTTAACTAATACTCCTTGTGCAACAATACCTTGCCCTTCTCTAAATAAATCAGGCAAAATACCATCATATCTAACAGTAATAGAAGGACCAATATCATTAAGATCAAACTGAACCTTTAAACTTTTACTGTCACGTTTAACACTTCCAATCACAACCATTCCGCCTACACGAATGCGTTGTCCTACTTTTGGCTTCATTGAAGCATCATCATTTTTTCCATACACCACTTCTGATGGTGTATAAAATAAATCAATATTTTGGCGTAATGCATACAACATTAATGATGCTGCAACTGTAATACCAAGTAACACAAAGACAATCACCTTTAATCTTGATTTACGTCTTGGATTCATAAACCCACTTATCCTTACTGTTTGTCAATTTTTTTATTTATCTCACCGCTTATCAATAAATAAGTGTGAAACAAATACCCACGTTAATATAAAAAAATGAAATATAAAAATCGTTTTAATTTATTGTTTTAATTTGTTTTTGCTTGTTGCAAACGTTTTTCACGTTGCTGTTCACGCTTAATTTCTCTCATTAAACTTTTTTTGCTTATTATTCCTTGAATAGCTAAGCCTAAAAGTACAACAAAAGAAATCCCATAAGCGAGCCAGACATAAAAACCATAACCGCCCATATTGAAAAAATCTTGCCAAGATTGAAAAAACATTGTTATTCTCCGAAATAGTAGGAATAAGGCATACCTTGTCACTACAATATAAATTATAAAAAATGTGTAAATTTTTGATTAAATGTAATCGCTATTCATTATAAAATAACTCATCTAATTTGCTTCTTAATAATTTCTTATCTATTAATTTTGTTTCATATTGACTAATAATTGTTGGCGATATACTTCTATTTAACGAAATCTCAACTATATTTTCATCTTTTGTTCTACATAAGATAATTCCAATACTTGGATTTTCGTGTGGTTTCTTAATATATTTATCTAATGCTCCGAGATAAAAATCCATTTTTCCCATATATTCAGGTTTAAAATCACCAACTTTCAACTCCAAAGCAACTAAACAATTTAATTCTCTGTGATAAAACAATAAATCAATCGCATAATCTTTTGAGCCTACTTGTAATTTAAACTCTTCTCCAACAAATAGAAAATCTTTACCAAATTCAAGAATAAAATCTTTTAAATTATGAATAATTGATTTTTTTAACCCAAATTCCGAATAATTATTTTGCAATCCTAAAAATTCAAGAGAATAATAATCTCTAATATGTTGATTAATATTAGGATATATTTCTCTCGCCAATGGTGAGATATTTTTATCAGAAAGTAATACTCTCTCGAATAATCCACTTGCTAATTGTCTTGAAAGTTCTCTTTTAGTATACTTTTCTTTTGCCGTAAGATTTAAATAAAACTCTCTTTCTTCATTACTCTTAGTTTGAGAGATAATAAGTATGTTATTTGTCCAACTAATTTCTCTCACCAGCAGTGAGAGTTTTTCATTACTATAATAGGTTTCATAAAACTGCTTCATTCGCCATAAATTTTGAGCAGAAAAACCTTTTGAGTTTAATTCACTTTGCTTTAAAAAATCAGCAAGATTTTGAACTACATTATTTCCCCAACCATCTTGTTTAACTTTATTAGTGATATATTTACCAATATCCCAATAAAGCTCAATTAACTCATTATTAATAGCTTTAATTGCATTTTCTCTAGATCTTTTGATCATTGAGCTTATTTCAGTAAACTCTAATAAATAATTTGATTGAATACTCGTCATAAACCTATCCGACTAAACTCCGTACCCAAGGACGCTGACTTTCATTACGCATTAATTCTGTCCGATAACGTGCTAAAGTAAACCAAATATAAAGCATCATAAAACCAAAAATACATAAAATTAATGGGATCAGCATTGGAGTAGCAATGGATGGTTTTTCAAATTTTGTGATACTCGCACCTTGATGTAATGTATTCCACCATTCTACTGAAAAGTGAATAATGGGTAAGTTAATCACGCCTACAATACATAAAATTCCCGCCGCTTTTGCACCAACATTGGTGTCTTGAAAAGCAGAATAAAGGGCGATAACGCCAATATAAAGGAAGAATAAAATAAGTTCAGCGGTTAAACGAGCGTCCCACACCCACCAAGTCCCCCACATTGGTTTTCCCCAAATCGCCCCTGTTACCAGTGCAATAAAGGTTAAAACAGCCCCGATCGGTGCCATTGCAATCATCGCAATATGGGCTTGTTTGATTTGCCAAACTAATGCCACGATAGCCGCGATAGCCATTGAGCCATAAACGCCCATTGACCAAATCGCACTTGGGACGTGAATATACATAATTCTAAAACTATTTCCTTGCTGATAATCAGCAGGTGCGTAAGCTAGCCCCCAAATAATCCCTACACCAAGTAAAGCAATGGTTAATATCGCAAAGAAGGGCAATAATTTCCCACACAATTTATATTGAGTTTCTGATTTAGCGTAAGGGTGTAACCATTTCCACATTTTATATTTTATCCTTTTCTATAAACTAATTTTCTAAACTGATTCTTAATGCTGCAGCAATAGCAAAAGGGGATAATGTTATTGCAAGCACTAATAACGCCCCTAAAATTGCAAGAAAGCTATTATAAGGTAAATGCAAATTCGCCGCATCTAATATAGAGGCAGAAAAAATTAATACGGGTATAAATAGGGGTAATACCAACAAACTTAGTAAAATACCGCCTTTTCGTAATCCTACCGTTAGTGCAACCCCAATAGCACCAATACAACTTAAAATAGGCGTACCCAATAATAGTGTTAATACTAACGCCCACCATATATGCGTCTCTAAAGAAAGTAGTAATGCAGCAATAGGTGAAAGTAAAATTAAGGGGAACCCTGTTAATAACCAATGAGCAATTACTTTAGCAAGAACCGTTAATATAAGCGGTTGTGATAGCAACATTAACTGCTCAAGTGAGCCATCCATAAAATCATCTTTAAATAATCTCTCAAAAGAAAGTAATGCACTTAACAATGCTGCAACCCACGCTATTCCAGGTGCAATTTTAGATAATAGAACAGGATCTGGACCAATAACTAAAGGAAAGAGAGTTAAGATTATCAAAAAAAACCACAGTGGATTTAAAATCTCCGCTTGCTTTCGCATCGCTATTTGTAGCTCTTTTTTTATAATTTGGTTAAATATCATTATAATTATCTATATATTTGTACTTTTCTAATGAAAGTTTTTTTAATTGGTTACTTAAAATTTCTTGATGACTGGTTAAAATCACAATGCCATTTTGTTTAGTATGTTGCTCAAATAAATAGGTTAATTCTTTTACACCCTCTTTATCTATTGCTGTAAAAGGCTCATCTAAAATCCACAAAGGTGCTTTAGAAAGCCATAATCTCGCTAGAGCAACTCTTTTTTGTTGTCCAGCAGAAAGTTGGCTTGCAAGAATATCTTCTCGCCCAAATAAGCCTACTTTTTCAAGCGTTTCCCATAAAATCTCATCATCTTGTTGGCAATCTGTAATTTTTTGATAAAACTTTAAATTTTCCCAAGCGGTTAATTCAGGTTTTATCCCTGTATGATGACCAAGATATAGTAAGTTATGGTGATAATCTTCACGATCTTTTTTTAGTTCTGTATTATTCCAAAATACTTTTCCTGAACGAGGCTGAATAAGCCCAACCAAGATGCGTAATAAACTGGTTTTGCCTATACCATTGTATCCTTCAATTTGAACAAAATCACCTGATTTCCAACAATAAGTTAAATCACTAAAAAGGATTTTATCTCCTCGCTGACAACTTAAGGCTTCAACGGTTATTTGATTGATATTTGACATAAATTATTTACTTGGGCGTATACAATACGCCCCTACATTAAATTCATACATTAAATATATAAAATTATTTTTTCTCTTCTTCACTAGATACTTTTTCTAATTCTGTTTCTTTTGGTTGTTCTTCATTCATTGCTTTTTTAAAGCCTTTAATTGATTCACCAAGATCTGAACCTAAGGTTCTTAATTTTTTTGTACCAAAAAGTAATACAACTAAAACAACAATAATACCTAGTTGCCAAAAACTAATTCCACCCATTTTTTTCTCCTATTTAAAATAATAAAATGCAGTTAAGTCTATTTTAACCTAACTGCATTATAATTTATACTAACATTACTTACTTGTTAATAATAATACAAGTAATGCTAACAAATTTTGATAAAACATCGTTTTTGTTTTAATTTTTTGTACTTTTATATTAAATGGTTCTAACCATATTAATAAATATTCTTGTACAAATTTCTGTTGTTCTTCATCTGAAGACTCTAATATCAATTTATTTAATACTTCTAAATAAACAGCTAAATGATCACTTGGCTCTTTGCAATCCTCGCTTACTTGTAATTTAAATTTATCTAATAATCCATCGACATAATTTAGATTATTGCTTAAATATTTATCATTTAAGTAAGCTGATGCATAAGGTAATGCACTACTTTGACCACTTAGTAAAAATAGCTGTGTAAAATCAGCAGCTAATTCCAATTGACTATAAGGCATTGCATTAACCTGCGCTATCTCAGATTTAATTTGCTGCACATTATCTTCAAAACCAAGTTCAGATAAAAGTTCAAATAAAGGCTCAAAGACCCCTTCTTGATATTGCTTAAGCTGCTCTTCTGTTAATTCGTGGCTTAGCACACTGCTAAACCACGAGCAAAGAAACGCTTTCTCTTCTTTTTCTAATCTAATCATACTTTAACAATGATTGGACCAGTAAAGCCGTTAGGTTTTGGAGCTTCACCTTCATATTTTTCAATATCAACCACACAAGTATGAGCTGATACGGCTTGTGATAATTCAGAAGAACCAATATCTAATGTCATATTGTTTGGATCACCATAGGTATCAATTGAACCAATTTTTTCATCTTCTGGAGAGTACCAAGCACCTTCGTGTAAACGAACAACACGGCGTGGATAGTTAGGTGAAATAACAGCACCCACAATTGCTTGACCACGATCATTAAAGATTCTAACTAAATCACCGTCTTTAATACCTTTTTCTGCAGCATCTTCAGCATTCATATAAAGTGGTTCACGTCCTTGAACGCGGTAATCTTTATTATATTCTTCAGATTCACATAATTGTGAATGTAAACGTTGGTTAGGGTGTGCAGATTGCATCCAGAATTGATATTTATCTGATTTTGGACCACCGTGCGAACGTTCTGCTTTTTCAAACCACATTGGGTGACCTTTACACTCTTCATAACCATAATCATTGATTTTGTAAGAGAAGATCTCAATTTTCTTAGATTCAGTACCTAAACCTTTTAATTCAGGATCTTTTCTGAAATCTTCGTGGCGTGTCCAAGGTTTACCTTCAGGGAATAATACATAACCTTTTTTCCAGAATGTATCAAAATCAGGCATATCAAATTTACCTGCATTTGCTTCACGACACTCATTATAAAGATCAGTAACCCATTCCATTTCTGTTTTACCGCCAGTATATTCTTCTCTGCGACCATTTTTATCGTGTTTTTTATAACGAGTCACTAGGTCTGCAAAAATATCAAAGTCTGAACGAGATTCATAAAGCGGTTTAATTAACTGTTGCATTGCAATTACACCACGGTTACTATATGAACCAAGCATATCAATATCATTACGTTCAAATGGTGTACAAGCTGGTAATACAATATCAGAGAAACGACAAGTAGCAGTCCAGTTATAATCAATAGAAATAACAGTCTCTAATTTTCTAAACGCTTCTTTCATTTTATTGCGTTGAGATTGACGGTGCCATTGGTTACTACCGCTATAGATAGCAACTTTATAAGGGCTATAAGTCACTTCTTGACCATTATAATTAATTTTTGTACCAACAGGAGCAAGAATTGAATCAATTGCACGAGCAATAGGTACTGTTGCACTATAACCGTGGTAATCTTTACTTGGATACTCAATTGGTTGATCTGAATCCAAACTAAATTTAAATGTTCCAGGCATTGCTGCACCTGAAGCTGGAATACCAATAGAACTATAGTGGTGAGCAAAACTAATACCGCCGCCAGGTAAGCCAATTTGACCTAACATTGCTGCTAATACAGCTCCCATCCAATATGGTTGTTCACCGTGTTGCTGACGTTGAATCGCCCAACCAAAGATTAATTGTGTTCTGCCATTTGCTAAGAAACGTGCAAATTTACGGATTTCTTCTGCTGAAACACCACAAATTTTTTCTGCCCATTCAGGTGTTTTTTCTACTTTATCGTGTGTTTTTCCTAATAAGTAAGGAACAAATGCTTCCTCTGCTGGAATACCATCTTTAATGTCAGCTTCTGTTAAATCAAAACCAACAGTATATTTATCCATAAAATCTTTATCATAAAGGTTTTCTTTATATAAAGTGTGTGCAATTGCTAACATAAATGCCACATCCGTTAATGGATTAATAAATTTATGCTCACAACCTAAATAATTTTGAGTATGTGTTTTAATTGGATCAACACTAACTACATTGATTTCACCTTTAGCAATTTTTTCTTTTAATGCTGCAAGATATTTATAACTTTCGTGACCTTCACAGTTCCAACCTACTTGTAAGTTCTTAATTGGATCACTTGCCCAGAAAACAATATTTTTACTGTTATCCAAAATATTTACCCAAGATGTACCTTGAGAATAAACTTCAGTTGAACCTAATACATAAGGAAGGATAACCTGACCAGCACCTGTTGAATAGTCACCTGTTGTGGTATGGAAGTTACCGTGCATACTAATTGCACGCGTTAAATGCCCGTGACATTGGTGAACTTGCCCTGTTGAACGCCAGCCCACACCAGAGATGTGTAATGCCCAAGGACCATACTTAGTTTGAACACGCTCTAATTCTTCATAGAAGTAATCTAACGCATCTTTCCAAGATACACGCACAAAACGGTTATCACCACGGTTTTCAACACCGATTAATTTTTCAGGATTTTTACGGTTTTTAAGCCAATCTAGTCGAACCATTGGGTAACGAACACGTGCTTCACCGTGAATTAATCCTTTGATACCATTGATCATATGAGTTGGGCGTTCATCATACTCAAAAGGCTTAACATCAACGACTTTACCATTCTCAACTTTGGCACGAATAGCCCCCCAGTGAGAACCAGTAATTTTCCAGCTACTAAGATCTTCTTTAGCTACTGCCGAAGCTGTTCTTGGAACAAGGAAGCTTGGCATCGCAATAGCGGCTGCCATTGCTGATGAGCTAATCAAAAATTGACGACGAGATTGTCTCATAAAATTCCCCTTATTAGAGTTTTAGTTTTTAATTAATGTTTTTTAAAATCTGATGAATGCATTTGTAAATAACGCAACACCTGTTTACCTGTTGTATTCGGATCTATATTGGTAAATCCAACCATTCCGCTAAATAATCCAACCCATTGGTTTGCACTATGATGTGCTGGATCTGGTGCTTTATGACAGGCACTACACGAAGATTTATATGTTTTTTCTGCACTTTCCCATAATAAATTTATATCGGAAATGAGCTGTGACTTATCAATCCATACCTGTAATTTAATTTTTTCCCAACGCGTACGGCGTTTTCTTTTTTTCTCAACAACGGTATATTGTTGCTGCTCCATAAATTCTTTTGTCAAAATAGCATCTGTAATACTTACGCCCATTTCGTGTACTAAAACACGACTATTATTTTGACTCCAAAGTTCAAGTTCAACTAAATCAGCTTCATTTGTTGATTTCACAAATTTAACAGGCACGCCAGCTTCTAAATCACCAATATATTGTTTCTTCGTATCATCTAAATAAATTTTAATACCTATTTTTGTATTATAAATTTTACCTGCAACACCGCCTTCTACCGTTTCAATACCTTTTGGTTTAGGTAAATGGTGTGAAATACCTTTATGGCAGTCAATACAACTTTGATCTTTCTTCGCCGCTGGAATCATTGCTCTTCTTGCTTTAGATGACATTTCTTCAAATCGCATTCTGTCATAACGATGACAATTTTTACAAGCCTGCGAGCCATCAGCAGACATTCTTGCCCACTCTCTTTCTGCCATTTCTAAACGATGCTTTTCGTAAGATCCTTCTTCATCATATTTTCCAGTTAGCTCGGCATATACTTCTTTAAGTGCTTCAATCTTACGAATATATTTATCAATTTTCTTATGTGGAACGTGGCAATCAGCACAAGATGCCGTTACACCAAATTTATTAGAAAAATGCACTTTTTCTTTTAATTCTTCTAATGGTTGTTGCATTGAATGACAACTTACACAAAACTCTTCAGTACTGGTTTCTTCCATTACTGTATTAAAAATAATCCAAGCAATAATACCTGCAACCGCACCAGTGACTAATAATACGCCTAAGCCTAATTTAGATGGTCTAAAGAATAGATTCTTCAGGTAGCAAAATAACTTCATTTAATTCCCCACAAAAAATATAAAAATAGTTAATAACATTAACTAAAAAATAAAAAATTGATAAAACCTGTTGATTTTACTCTATTTTATATAAAAAAATCTTAAAAATTATTACTTAGTTTATTTAAAATCAATAAATTAATTTATAAAAGTAATATTTTATCCTTAAAACTACTTACTATTTGGTGAACATACTCACTTAACTTTTAAAATTCGCCTTGATAAGCAAATGTCTGTAAAAAACCTTGATATTGTAAATACTTAACTAAACTTTTACTTCTCGTACCATTAGTGCAAATAAAAAGATAATAATCTGCTTTATTTAAAAAATAACTTGGTTCATCAAGTAACTGATCTGCATTACAAACTTTTGTAGCAAACAAACAAGGCGTTAATTTTCTTTCACTCTCATTTCTAATATCAATTAAATGATAGCCTTGTTGTATAGCATCTTCTAAAGTACCATCAAATACTAAATTCGCACTGTGATGTTTAGACACTAATTCCTCACTGACATTATGTTTACAATTGCTAGTTGGTATCGTAATTTGAGTCATATTTAAAGTATAAAAATCAAAATGATAAAGCACACTATCTGAAACTTCATAAAATCCAGAAAGTAATTTAATTGCTTCTAATGCTTGCAAACACCCCATCATTCCAGGCACAGGACCTAATACTCCCAAAATCTCACAACTTCCAGTTACCTCAATAGTTTCAGGCCAAACACAACGAAAACAGCTAAAAGACTTATCTTTTTGTGGAATCATTGTAAAAAGCTGCCCTGTCATTCTTGAAGCATTAGAAAATATAACAGGTGTATGGGTAGCAATAGCGGCATCATTTAACATATAACTAAAAGACAACATATCTGTACAATCAAGGACAACATCATTTTGCTTTAACAAAATAAGCAATGTTTTTATGTCCAATGCAGAAGTAATCGCTTTTACGATAAGGCTAGGATTACGCTCTAAAAGATAATCTTTAACAACCTCAGCTTTATTTTTACCTAAATCTTGCTGAGTAAATAAAGTTTGTCGATGTAAATTACTTATCTCAATGTGATCGTAATCAACTATTGTAATTTGTTTAATACCTGACATTGCTAAATAACTGACTGCTGTTGTTGCCAGCCCACCAGCACCGATGACTAATACTCGGCTGTTATTTAACTGCTGTTGTTTCTCTTCGGTCATTCCTTTTACAAGTAATTGGCGAGAAAAATCAAGGGTTGAATGTTGCATAAACTAAGGTCGGCTCTCAATATTTGAAACCCACTCGTGCGTTTCTTTGTCTAAATAAAACTCTTTTTTCCAGATCGGCACATCGGCTTTCAAAGTATTGATAATATACTGACACGCCTCAAAGGTTGCGCCACGATGTTTGGCACTCACGCCAACCCATACCGCTAAATCGCCAATCGCTAATTTGCCGACACGATGAATACAAATGGCTTCTTCAATATCAAACAGTTCTTTTGCTTGGGCTACGATTTTCTCGCCTGTCGCAACAGCTAATTCTTCATACGCACTGTATTCCAACCCACGCACTTGATTGTCGTTATTATGATTTCTTACCCAACCTTCAAAACTACAATAACCGCCACATTCATCTAAACGTAACTCTTTTTTGTAGCTTTCAATATCAAATTCTTCGGATTTAATTAAAAACATTGTTAGCCCCCTGCTACTGGTGGAATAAATGCCACAATATCATTTGGCATAATAACCGTATCCCAAGCAGTAAACTGATGATTCACACTCACTCGCACTTGTTTTTGAGATAATTCAACCCCTAGCTCTGCACAAATATTGCTAAATAACATTTCAGCAGTTAGGCTGTCACTTAACGGACGTATTTCTTCTGATTTATTCGCTTTTTCTTGAAAAACTGCAAAATATAAAATTTTAAAGGTATTATTTGATACAGACATCTTTTTTGCCCCCTGTTTTTTCTAATAAGCGAACCTCTTCAATAATCATATTATGTGTTAATGCTTTACACATATCATAAACCGTTAAAGCCGCAACGCTGGCTGCGGTCAAGGCTTCCATTTCAATCCCTGTTTTATGAGTGACTTCCGCAGAGGTATAAATGGTTAAAACAGGCTCTGTTTCTGAATATTCAAAAGAAACTTTGCATTTCTCCAAAGGTAATGGGTGGCAAAGTGGAATTAAATTTGAGGTCTGTTTTGCGCCCATAATCCCCGCAATTCGTGCAATACCTTCAATTGATCCTTTTGGGGTTTGACGATCGTTTTCCAAAATAATTTGATAAATATCTTGTGGAAAACGGATCTTAGCCATTGCTTTAGCGGTACGATGAGTGATATTTTTTGCACTCACTCCGACCATATTTGCATTTCCTTGATTATCCAAGTGTGTAAAATTCATTATTTTTAACCTATATTTAAACGTAGAGGGCGTATGCAATACGCCCCTACACAACAATTGCTTATTAATTACCAAAAATTAATAGCTAAAACTTACCATTATCCTATTTTTATACAGCGTATATTGCTGTTTTGCCTGCTCAAACTGTTCAGGCGTATTAAAATTACAACATAAACTCACAGAATCAGGTAATTCAATTTCTTTCATTTTAAATTGATCACAAAACGGCATTACTCGGCGATTGCCAGCTAATAAATAATCTTTTAAATCCTTCGCCAATGAGGTGTGATATAGCCCCACTAGCGGTAATAATTTGTGATTTTTTAGCAAAATTGTTTTTGTTTGTGTATCTTGATTTGCATCGTTTTCATCTATCGCTTGCTGAAATAAATCAATAATTTCTGATGGCAACAACAACGCATCACAACTATATACCCATAACCATTGTTGATTGTCTAAATAACTCTTCTCTAAAACAGGCTGAATAGCAGACAATGCACCTGACTTATTTAATAACAAATCAGGGGATGATAGGATATTATTTTCTACAACTTCTAAATATTCATAATCATCAGCACAAACCACAACATCTAAATTTAGACTTTTGGCATCTTGCACTAATCGATTTAAAAGCGTTTCCCCATCAAACAAGAGCTGTGCTTTATTCTGCCCCATTCGGCGGCTATTTCCACCAGCCAAAATAGCAATTTTTTTAAGCTGTTTCATTTATTTTTTTAGCGTTATATGTGGCACAAAGTTGCAAGGTTTTGTTCTTGAATCTAATTGATTTTCTAAAATATCTTCCCAAGCAGTTTTACACGCCCCCGTTGAACCTGGAATCGCACAAATCAAGGTTCTGTTTGCAATTCCTGCAACCGCACGAGATTGAATCGCAGAAAGTTGTACAGAATGTTGCGAATATTGACGAAATACTTCACCAAATCCATCAACTTCTTTATCAAATAAAACAGTGATAGCTTCTGGCGTGACATTCTTATCATAAAAACCAGTACTACCATTGATAATCACAACTTGGCATTCTTTTTCAACAATCCATTGACTCACAATAGCACGAATCTGATAAATACTATCAGTACAAATCTTACGCTCAAATAATTGATGCCCTTTTGCTTCCAATGCTTGTTGTAAATAATCACCCGATGTATCGTCTTCAAAAGTGCGTTTGTCCGATACGGTTAAAACGGCGATATTTAAAGGTTCAAATACTTTTTCTTTTTTCTCAACTTTCTTTTCAATATTAGACATCTTATCCTCCAATCATCGATAAATTAGTTATTAATCCAACTTTATTATCGTGTAAATAATGTGATTCTGGTTTCTTAATCATTAAATTTTGTAAATATTCAATAAATTCTGCCCGCTTGCCATCAGCTAAATACTCACGAATATCAAATGCACAGCTATCAAATAAGCATAAATGTAAATTACCCATTGCAGTAATTCTTAATCGATTACAATTTTTACAAAAATCTTTACTATAGGGGGCAATTATTCCCATTCTTCCTAAATAATCAGGATGCGTATATTCAACTGCAGGCCCTGCCATTTCACCTCTTGGAAGAGCATACCAGCCATTTTTTTCTAAGATATTAATAATCCGACTCGCATTCAAATGCGAATTTTCAAATAACAAATTATTCTCTGCGGTTTGCATTAATTCAATAAAACGAAAACTAATTGGTTTATCTTTGATAAACGCCAACACATCGTGCAGTTGTTTCACACCGCTTTCTTTGAGTAGAACCGCATTTAATTTAATAGGAATTGGCGAATAATCCATAATTGAATCAATGGCTTTTAGAATACTACCTAACGAACGACGCCCTGTAATTTTTTCAAAAGTATCTTCGTCTAAACTATCCACACTGATATTAATTTGATTCAGCCCTGCATCAATCCACGTTTTATAATTTTGCTCTAATTTCCAACCATTTGTAGTTAAAGCTACTTTTTTAATTTTTTCTGGCTCGCTACAAACTCGAATTATTTCAGTAATATCACGTCTTAAAGTTGGCTCACCACCCGTTAAACGAATTTTTTGCGTACCAATACTAGAAAAAGTATCTACCAAATTTTTAATTTCATTTAACGTTAATTCATTGGTTGGTCGCTTTCCTTGATACCCATCTGGCAAGCAATAATTACATTTAAAATTACACAAATCTGTCACTGATAAGCGTAAATAATTTAACCTGCGTTGAAAAAGATCGGTTAAATCTCCTGTTTCACTTTCAGATTTGATTTGGTAATACATTTATTAATCTCATAGAAACTTGCCAGTTAAAGGGATAACATCTACCCATTCATTTTCTTCACATTGTGCTTTTTCAGCAGGTAAATAAACTAAGCCATTTGCCTTACTTAATTGATAAATACGATGTGAATCTTGTGCAAATGTAGTGTGAACAACCCAATCACCTTGAGCATCTTTTTCTAAAAAAGCTCGCTGTAATTCTGTTCTTCCTGATCGACGTTTAATAATATTTGCTAATTTTGCTTTTATTGTTAAACGAGGAAATTCCACACCAAAATATTGATAAATAGCAGGGATTAAGAAGAGTTTTGCGCTTAAGGTTGTCGAAAGTGGATTACCAGGTAAACCAAAATAACGTGCCTTTCCAAGATGACCAAATACAAAAGGTTTCCCTGGTTTTAACGCAACCTTATATTGCACAATATTACCTAATTTTGTTACAGCATCTTTTAAAAAGTCATAATCACCAACCGAAACACCGCCTGAAGTCACCACAAAATGGTTTTCTGATGCTGCTTTATTTAATGTTTCTGTAATTAAATCTGGATTATCTCTAATAATACCGTAATCATTTACAATTACAGGTAATTCCCTTAGCAAGGCTTTAATTGTTGGGCGATTTGAATCATAAATTTGTCCTTTTTGCAACACTTCACCTTGTTCTCGAAGTTCATCACCCGTAGAAAAAACGCCTACTTTTAGTTGGCAAAAAACATTTACTTTAGAATAACCTACACTCGCGAGTAAAGGAATGTCTGTCACCGATATAAAATGCCCTTTTTTCAATACCGCTAAACCCTTAGAGACTTCTTCCCCTTTAACTCGAATATTGTTTCCTAAAGGTTGTTCTTTCATTAACTTAATACGAATTGAATTATCTTTTTCTTCACGTTGAACATTTTCTTGCATCACCACCGTATCTGCATCAGCAGGCACAACCGCACCTGTCATAATACGAACACATTCCCCAGAAGCTAATTTTCCATCAAAAGGTTTTCCCGCAATCGCTTCGCCTACACAAACAAAAACACTCCCTTCAGGGAAATTTTTATCTTCTGAATGTAACGCATAGCCATCCATTGCAGAAACTGACGAAGAAGGGATATTAATATCAGAAACAATATCTTCACTTAAAATTCGACCGACACTCTCAAGAATTTCAACAGTTTCTACTTCTAATTGCTTTTGCATTTTCGCAATATCATCGCTAATAATACGGTGTAGTTCTTCAACGTGAATCATCTTTATTTATCCATAGTTAAATATTAATTGTTTCGTGCTTTTCACAATGGTTGAAATAACACAGGTAATGAGCAATTATAGCAAATTAGAACAGAAGATGTAAGCGGTGATGTTTTTACAAATTTTTACTAAAATCAGCTCGCTTATAATTCATCAAAATAAGCATCGCCCCAAGTTTCTTCTGCAAGTTGTAATAACTTGGCAAAATCATAATAAGTTGGCATTGTTTGTTTCTCTACATTAACCTGTTCTGAAATTAATTTCATTTGAAGTTCCTCATACCACCCCAATAGAGAAAGGGATAAAGGAGTTCTTGCTCTCCGACCAAGCCAAAACAAACCTTGAAAAGGAATGCTCAACGCAAATAATGCGGTAATAACCACATTCACTAAAATAAATTGATTCGCAGTATGTAAAAAATATTGCCAAATGACTGCAAAACAAGCAAAAGCTGGCATTATTTTTTGTGAGAGTTTAACCCATTTCACAAAACGATAATCTGGCATAAAAAGATTTAATTTTTTCTGATTGGGAAAAGTATCTAAATATACTTGTCCTGCTTTCAATATTTCATTCATTCTTTTTCTCCATTTAACATTTTGTTTTAATTATTGTAATGAACCCGTGAAAATCTACAATAGATAATGCAGATAAGTTAAACTATTGTTATAATCTCCCCACTATTTTTTTACCTATATATTTTTAAAAAAGGAATAATTAAATGCAAATCAATTTTATGCAATTATTACAAGATAGCTGGAATTTTATGCGTAATCAACGCCAGTTTTCTATCTGGGCAATAGGAATAACGCTTATAGTCCAATTTGCTATAACAAATATTAACGTCCCTATTCCAGATATTTCTCAAACAAATGCAACTCAAATAGATTTAACAACCTTTATTTTACCAACTGTTATAATTAGTATCACAAATACCTTTTTAACGGGGCTTATAATTCTTAATATTGATTCCATCAACAATGGCACATTCAAACATTTTTTTACAAATATAACGACTGTCTTTTCATTCTTATTCGGTCTAATAATATTAAGTGTTGTAAGTATTTTACCTTTATCCATTGGTTCTACATTAATAATATTACAACCTCAAAATCCTACATTTTTTCTTCCTTTCATTGTTATAGGATTTTATTTTCTCATTAAATTTTATCTTGTTTTTTATGTTTACCTTACCGAAACGCCAAGAAAAAGTATAAAAGAAACCCTTCTTTTTACTTTTAAACTAAGTAGACAAAAAACATTACCTTTAATTTTATTGATTTTATTAACTTCTTTTGTTCCTTCTGTACTTGTTAATGCAATTGAAAAAGTAACGGTTAATATTTCTTTTATTATTCCTATTTTTATTAGTACATTATTTAATGTATTTACAACAGTATTAGTTTTTCGCTTCTATCAAATTTACCGTCAAAAATAAGGACAACAAATGAAACAATTACTTGAATTTATCCCATTAATTTTATTCTTTGCGGTTTATAAACTTTTCGGCACACAAGAAGCTGCGATAACACTGGTTGTAGCAACTATTATTCAGTTAATCTTGCTGAAAAAACTTTTTGGTCATATTACCAAAATGCAATTATTTATGGCAGGATTTGTATTAATCTTTGGTAGTCTCACCGCTTATTTTAATGATGATAGTTTTCTAAAATGGAAAGTTACTATTATTAATGGGCTTTTTGCAATTGCACTACTTTTCAGCCAATTTATTTTAAAAACACCTATTATAAAATATGTTTTAGGCAAAGAAATTCAACTGCCAAATACAATTTGGAATAAACTTAATTTAGGCTGGGCATTATTTTTTATCTTATGTATGTTACTTAATCTTTATGTCAGTAATTTTATGTCAAATGATGCTTGGTATACCTTTAAAGTATTTGGATTAACAGGTTTAAGTTTAGTGGCTACCATAATAACAGGGATTTATCTTTATCCACATTTAAAACATCTGGAGCAAACTAATGAAAAATAATAAAATTCATCGTGAGCCAGAAGGAAAACTTATTTTAAGAACCCTTGCTATGCCATCAGATACCAATGCCAATGGTGATATTTTTGGGGGGTGGATTATGTCGCAAATGGATATGGGCGGAGCAATTTTAGCCAAAGAAATTGCAAAAGGACGCGTTGTGACAGTTTGTGTCAATTCTATCAATTTCTTACGCCCTGTTTCTGTTGGTGACGTAGTTTGTTGCTATGGAAAATGCACAAAAATAGGACGATCTTCAATGCAAGTGAAAGTCGAAATTTTTATTAAACGTGTTTATGAAGGAATGAGAGAGCGTGAATGTGTCACAGAAGCTGAATTTACCTTTGTCGCCATTGATAAAGAAGGAAAATCTCGCCCAATTCCAAGAGAAGATAATCCAGAACTTGATGAAGCACTTGCATTAATTAATCAATCTAATTCATAAACTAAATAGGAGAAAATTATGTACTATGTTATTTTTGCTCAAGATAAACCAAACACATTAGAACAGCGTCTTGCTGTGCGTGAAAAACATTTAGCACGCTTAAAGCAATTACAAGCAGAAAACCGTTTATTCACAGCAGGTCCAAATCCAGCGATTGATAGTGAAACTCCAAAAGAAGCTGGCTTTACAGGTTCAACTGTTATTGCTCAATTTGCATCTTTAGAAGAGGCAAAAAAATGGGCAAGTGAAGATCCTTATGTAGAAGCGGGCGTTTATGGAGAAGTTTTTGTAAAACCATTTTTGAAAGTGTTTTAATACTTCTTATAACTACAAAATTTTAACTATTGATTTTTAGAAATCAATAATAATTACCCCACAAATACTATTAAAGAAAATAAGCCTAAGACCTAAAATTTTAGGCTTTTTACTCTAATGTAATACCGAGTTATAAGCTATTCTTAAAATAGATATTAGTATTACTAAAAAAGCTGTACTGGTTGCAAAATATGAAATGTTGCGATTGCAAGATTAAATTTATGTTATAATATACCAAATTGAAGTTAGCACTATTATTTTGTAGGGGGAGCATTAGCAAGCTTGTTTGCATATATGCTTCCGAATGCATCGGATAAAATATTTTTGCAAATTATAGATTTTATTTAACCGCTATTTTTAGATTTTATGGGTAAATTTTATATTGAGTAATGGGCGAATATACGCAAGCTTGCTTGCTAATGTCGCCTCTACAAACCAAATAACTCTTTGTGTAAATCCTAATACTGATTTCAATTTAATTCACTATATATTGCATTTATTACAAAAAGGAGTTGATTATGTCTTTGAGTTTAAGATTAGATCAAAGTACAAAAGAACGTTTAGACTTTTTAGCAAAAGAAACTGGACGCACTAAAACTTATTATGTGAAAAAAATGATTTTAGAAAAATTAGATGATTTTGAAGATATTTATTTAAGTGAAAAAGCCTTATCTCAATTAGAGAACGGCGAAGATAAACTAATTAGTGATAAAGAGTTTTGGAATGAAGTGGACGGTTAGTTTTTTAAGTAGTGTTGCCAAAGAATTAAAAAATATAAGTCCAAAAGACAAAGAACGGATTAAACAAAAAATCGAATGGCTATCAGAACAACCAGATCCAAGAAAACACGGTAAGAAATTAGTTGGCTCTAAATACAAAGACCTGTTTAAATTAAGAGTTGCTAACTATCGAATCATATACAAAACCGAACAGGAACAAATCTTGATTATCATCACAAGAATTGGACATCGAAGAGAAGTTTATCAATAAAAAAGTGTATATAGTAAATTAATTGAAATTAGTATTAAAAATTGAAACCAGGTTGTTGAACCTACCTAAGCACGATCTCTGAACCTATCGAAGTGTTAGTGCTAAATCTTCCCTTTGATAGTTCGACAGGCTCACTAACCTCAGGCTTAGGAAACTGTTACAGTCTAATTCTGTATTTAATTTATTATAAAAAGGGGATCAATTGATCCCCTTTTACTATCTTTTCTAATAATGGCGTATGCAATACGCCACTTGTATATAAAAATTATAGTATACTCACAACACAAAAGTACAATGTTATCCACAGCTTGAACGCCACTAGGGTTATAACTCGTTTTGTAGCGTAGGCGTGGATAACTTACATCGACAAAACCGAACAGTTGAACTTAGTTTACAAACTCGAATACAAGCTAGATTACCAGTTATAAGTGACGGATGCACCACCACCTACATTCTTAGATGAATCCATTGAAACAGCCCCTTTCAATAACCAGCGACCATTATCAGACCAAGCTGATGCGCCTACTGCAAATGCTGCTTTATTTCGATAGAAACCAACACCAGCACTAACTGCTCTATCACCAGAATTACGAGCTTGCCCTAATAAAGCAATCGCATTAGATCCAGCGATACCAGCTTTAAGATCATCAATTTCATCCATTAATCCTGCTCTAACATTAGCAAGGTTTTCACCAAGCCCTGTCGCTAAAGCGTGTAATTGACGACCATTAATTGCATCTGTTGAATCTGGTGAAATTTTACCATCAGCTACATTTGTAACTTTTTTTCCAGCATTGTTCCAGCCATTACCACTAATAGAAACACCATTGTTGAATGAAATACTTTCCATATTTGTTAAGGTTTTATTCACTTCGATATTAACATCTTTTAACAATTTGTCTTTGCCTTCGCCTGTTACGGTGATGCTTTGCGAAGTTAATTCACCGTTCATATCCACAGTGTTTACTTTTTTAGCAATTTCTGTTTTATTAGTGGCAATATTTGTAGTGTTATTTGCAATATTAGTTTTATTGGTATCAACTTGCTGTAACGTTGCTTTTGTTTTTACTGATAAATCAACTACAAACTCTTGATTATCCGTATTCGGTGCAACGGTTTTCGGTGTAACACTTAATGCATCACTTCCAGCAACTACGGTTTCACGAGATTTTTCTGTGAACTTTTTAACTGCTTCATCAGAAATTTTATCTTCGGTAATAGCATTATCCGCTACTTTTGCCGTAGTAATCGCATTATCCGCAATCGCGAGCTTCACATCTTTAAAGGTCGAATTATCGCCACCTTCTACTGTGATGCCTGTGCCTGTAATGCTTCCTATTGCTAAATCTTTTTTAAGTGCATCTTTGTCTAAACCTATTTCATAGCTGTTTGGCTCAACATCTTCAGTTTCTGTTTTCTTCAATGTTAAATAATTGCCTGTTGTTGAAACTTTGGTTTTTGCGTGTTTGATAGCATCATAAGCAACATTACCAGTAATGGTATTATTATCACCTGATTTTACAA
>PDWI01002311.1_pt1 | contig 28844 bp, 41 predicted proteins | sample 1430891 | NCBI WGS metagenome assembly PDWI01 (sample SAMN01162508, study PRJNA174530) | Oral metagenome, whole genome shotgun sequencing project. | biome: Marine environment; feature: Marine mammal; material: Swab sample of the gingival sulcus; isolation source: swab sample of gingival sulcus... | reverse complement strand
CCTGAACCTGCCGGAAAGTGTGGAGATGGTCATGCCGGGCGATAACGTGAAGATCTCCGCCGAGCTGATCACCCCCATCGCCATGGAAAAGGAGCTTCGCTTTGCCATCCGCGAAGGAGGCCGCACCGTGGGCGCCGGCGTCGTCTCCAATATCATTGAGTAGACGGGAAATATTGTATCATGATTATGAATACCAAAATCAGAATTCGGCTCCGGGCCTATGATCACAAGCTCTTGGACCAGTCTGCGGCCGATATTGTGGACACGGCCAACAAGACCGGAGCCAGGGTGGTGGGGCCGATTCCACTGCCCACGCGCATCAATAAATATTGTGTGCTGCGATCTCCCCATGTGGACAAGAAATCCCGGGAACAGTTTGAGATGAGAACCCATAAACGCCTGCTTGATATTCTGGATCCCACGCAACAGACGGTGGATGCCCTCATGAAACTGGATCTGTCTCCGGGCGTTGATGTGGAGATAAAACTGTAGCGGTTTGAGGATAGACTTATGTGTAAGGGTTTGATCGGAAAAAAGCTCGGGATGAGTACCATTTTCTCCCCTGACGGCCGGATGCTCCCGGTGACGGTGGTGCGGCTCGGTCCCTGTACCGTGACCCAGGTGAAAACCAGGGCGCGGGATGGCTACGATGCACTTCAGCTCGGTTTTGAAGAAAAAAAACCGGAGCAGATCAATAAACCGAAAGCCGGGCATTTAAAGAAAAGCGGCTCCATGGCAGCCGTGCTTCGGGAAGTGCCGGTGGCTGCGCCGGATGAATTTTCCGTCGGCCAGGTGATCTCGTCAGATATTTTTGAGGTCGGAGAAAAAGTGGATGTAACGGGAATCTCAAAAGGCCGTGGATTTTCCGGCGTCATGAAACGTCATGGATTCAGTGGCGGCCGCAAGACACACGGCAGCAAATGCCACCGAATTCCCGGTTCCATCGGATGCAGTGCATATCCCGCTCGTGTAATTAAAGGCAAAAGACTTCCCGGGCAGTACGGGAATACGCGTAAAACGATCAGGTGTTTGGAAATTGTGGATATCCGTCCGGAGGAAAACCTGGTGCTGCTCAAAGGCGCCGTTCCGGGGGCGACTTCCGGCGAGGTCATGATCCGCAAGGCCAAGCTGGTGAAATAGCGGGTTGCCGTCGGATGCCCGGTGATGCTGGTGATGCCCGGTGATGCCCGGTGATGAAGGATGAGGTAGGATATGGCTGTCGTAGACGTATTAAACGTTAAAGGCGAAAAGGTTTCCCAGGTGGAACTATCGGACGATGTATTCAATGTTCCGGTAAAATCAAGCATCCTGCACGATGTGGTCACCCAGCAGCTGGCCGCCCGCAGAAAGGGGACGGCGGCTGTAAAACGGCGCGGCGATATCAAGGGATCGACCCGCAAACTCTTTCGGCAGAAAGGCACCGGCCGCGCCAGAAGGGGCAGTATCAAATCTCCTTTGCTCAAGGGCGGCGGCGTGGTATTCGGCCCTTCTCCCAAATCATGGGCCTATGAACTGCCGAAAAAAGTGCGGCGTCTTGCATTGCGGATGGCGCTTAGCAGCAAATTGCAGAATGAACGCCTGGCAGTGCTGGATGAATTCAGAATGACGCAGATCAAAACAAGGGAATTTGCCGGGATCATGGCGCATCTGGGATGGGAAAACGCGCTGGTGGTCATTCCGGAAAAAGATGAGAAAATGGAATTGTCTTCCCGTAATCTGAAGCAGATAAAAGTGATCCGCAGCGAGGGGCTCAATGTGTATGACATATTGAAATATCAAGAACTCGTATTGCTCGAACCTTCGATCAAGGCGGTGGAGGGGAGGCTGATCTCATGAATCATTTCAATATTATCAAGCGTCCGCTGGTTACCGAAAAAACGACGATTCAAAAAGAGATGAAGAATCAGGTCACCTTTGAAGTGGACCGTCGGGCCAATCGAATTCAGATCCGCCAGGCGGTGGAATCCATTTTTGATGTGCGGGTCGCGGCGGTTCGGACAATGCAGGTGAAGGGAAAAGTGAAACGGCGCGGCCGGATTGTCGGAAAACGCAAGGACTGGAAAAAGGCGGTCATCACCCTGATGCCCGGTGAACGCATTGATGCACTGGAAGGTGCCTGATTTCAGACGGCGCATCCGGCTTCGCCGAAAGCGTTTATCCATAGTGGAGAGTTAAGATGGCAGTAAAAAAGACAAAACCAACATCTCCGGGGCGTCGGCATCAGGAATTTCCCCTAAATGATGATATTTCCCGGAGTGAGCCGGAAAAGAGCCTTCTGCGTGTATTGCACAAATCCGGCGGGCGGAATAATAACGGCCGCATAACGACTCGCCGGCGCGGCGGCGGGCACCGGCGTCATTACCGGGTTATTGATTTCAAACGGGATAAAGCCGGAATCCCGGCAAAGGTCGCTTCCATTGAATATGACCCCAACCGGAGTGCGCGTATTGCGTTATTGCACTATGCTGACGGAGAAAAACGCTATATCCTGGCGCCGGTAAATCTGTCCGTTGGCGATATGGTCATGTCCGGTCCCGACGCGGATATCAAACCTGGTAATTCCCTGCCGCTGGCGAATATTCCCCTGGGCACCCTGATCCATAATATTGAGCTTCAGGTGGGCAAGGGCGGACAGATTGTCCGTTCTGCGGGTGCTTTTGCCCAGTTGATGGCCAAGGAAGACAAGTATGCCCAGGTAAAACTTCCCTCCGGCGAAGTGCGCCTGGTGCTGGTAACCTGCCGGGCTTCCATCGGGCAGCTGGGAAATCTGCAGCATGAAAATTATAATCTGGGGAAAGCCGGCCGCGCCCGCTGGATGGGGCGGCGCCCCAAGGTTCGCGGTGTGGCCATGAACCCGGTGGATCACCCCATGGGCGGCGGCGAAGGCCGATCCTCTGGCGGCCGTCACCCCTGCACCCCGTGGGGAAAACCCGCCAAAGGCTACCGTACGCGCAAGAATAAACGTACGGATAAATTCATTGTCAGAAGACGCAGGAAATAAGCGGTGACAAGGCGGTGGCGCGGCCGCTGTCTTGAAATAGGAGAGCGTATGCCTCGGTCGTTGAAAAAGGGTCCGTATATCGAGCCGAAATTGATCAAAAGGGTGGAAGCGGCCCGGGAAAGCCGCAGTAACAGGGTGATTAAAACATGGTCCCGGCGATCCACGATTATTCCGGAAATGGTGGGCGTGACGCTGGCGGTTCATAACGGGAAAAAATTCATCCCCGTCTTTGTCACCGAAAATATGGTCGGTCACAAGCTGGGAGAATTCTCTCCGACGCGGACGTATTATGGCCATGCCGCAGATAAAAAATCAAAACTGAAGAAATAGAAATGCCGCTCAGCCGCCGGATCAGCTTTTCTGATAAACTCCGGCCTGCCGCATTTGAGGAATTTTAAAATGGAAGTCAGAGCAGCAACACGGTATGTGCGTATTTCACCGCAAAAGGTCCGCATGATCATAGGCGCGGTGAAGGGCCAGCCGGTGGAACGCGGTCTGAATATGCTGAAATTCATGCCGCAGAAAGCGGCCGGCATCCTCGAAAAAACGATTCGTTCAGCCGTTGCCAACGCGGATCAGATGGATCTGGACGTAGACACCCTGGTGATCCGCAATATAACAGCGGACCAGGGGCCTGCGCTCAAACGTTTTCGGGCCCGGGCGCGCGGCAGAGGCGCACGAATTTTAAAGCGCACCAGCCATATTACGGTGATACTGGCTGAGGAAATGTCGTAGAAAAGGAGGTAACGCTTGGGTCAGAAGGTAAATCCCGTCGGATTACGGCTCGGGATCGTAAAAACATGGGAATCCCGATGGTATGCTGGCAAGCAGTATGCGGACTATATTTTCGAGGATCACAAGATTCGCCAGTTTATCAAAAAGAAACTTTTTCATGCGGGTATTTCCCGGGTGGAGATTGAGCGGTCCTCAAAGCGGGTGCGCCTGCGGATTTTTACGGCCCGTCCTGGAATTGTCATCGGGAAGAAAGGCTCCGAGATCGAAAAGCTCAAGGGTGAGCTGGAAAAACTTCTCTCCCAGGAAGTGCTGATTGATATTCAGGAAGTCCGGAAGCCGGAAGTGGATGCCCAGCTGGTGGCGGAAAATGTGGCTTCTCAGCTCGTTCGCCGCATTGCCTTTCGGCGCGCCATGAAGCGGGGGGTTTCCTCGGCGCAGCGGTTTGGTGCGAAAGGCGTGAAGATTATCTGCTCCGGCCGTCTGGGCGGCGCGGAAATGGCGCGGACCGAATGGTATCGTGAAGGCCGTGTCCCTCTCCATACCCTGAGAGCGGATATCGACTACGGATTTGCAGAAGCGAATACCACCTATGGCGTCATCGGCGTGAAAGTATTTATTTTTAAAGGCGAGATCCTGCAGAAGAATACATCAGCGATGGCTCCCCGCTCCTGATCAAGAGGTGAAAGATGCTGAGTCCCAAACGAGTGAAATTCAGAAAACAGCAAAAAGGTAAAATGAGAGGGACGGCCAGTCGCGGTTCCTCGCTGACCTTCGGCGATTACGGCCTTCAGGCCGTGGAGTGCGGAACCGTCAGTTCAAAGCAGATTGAGGCCGCCCGTATTGCCATGACGCGTAAGGTAAAACGCGGCGGGAAGATGTGGATCCGGATTTTTCCGGATAAACCCTTTACCAAAAAACCCGCAGAGGTCCGGATGGGAAAAGGTAAGGGGGCGCCGGAAGGCTGGGTCGCCGTCGTCAAACCGGGCCGCATTCTGTATGAAATGGAAGGTGTTCCCGTGGAGATGGCCCGCGAAGCGCTTCGCCTGGCAAAGCACAAGCTGCCGGTGAAAACGCGGTTTGTGGAAAGGGGAGAAACTTTATGAAGGCGAAAGAACTGAGAGAATTCGGTGTCGAAGAACTTCAGCTCAAGGAGAAGGAGCTGACGGAAGATCTCTTTAATCTTCGTTTTCAGCAGGGGACCGGGCAGCTGGAAAATCCGCGCCGGATGCAGGCGGTGAAACGGGATATCGCGCGAGTGAAGACCCTCATCCGTGAAACCAGAGGCACGCGAGTGAAGCCCCTCATCCGTATTCCTGGAAACCAGAGGTAAATGAGATGCAAGCCATGAAAAATCGAGGAATGAGACGACAAATCGCCGGTACCGTTGTATCCGACAAAATGGACAAAACGGTGACCGTCCAGGTGGAGCGGCTGGTCAAGCATCCACTGTACAAAAAGTATGTGCGGCGTCGCAATCGTTTTGCGGCCCATGATGAACAGAATTCCTGTCAGATCGGCGATAAAGTGCTGATTACGGAATCCCGTCCCCTGAGCAAAAACAAACGCTGGCGTGTCAGCAGAATCGTGGAAAAAGCGATCTGAGGTATCTGGCCGCATCGGTTTGATTCCGTATATTCGGCAGAAGGGCATATTGAGATGATTCAGGCAGAAACAAGACTGACGGTAGCGGATAACTCCGGGGCAAAGGAGCTCTACTGTATCAAGGTTCTTGGGGGCTCCCGGCGGCGTTATGCCAGCATCGGCGATATTATTGTCGTCTCCGTGAAAGAAGCCATTCCCAACGCCAAGGTAAAAAAAGGCGATGTGATGAAGGCGGTTGTGGTTCGCACCAAAAAGGAGATCCGTCGTGTGGACGGCTCTTATATCCGGTTCGATGACAATTCCGCCGTATTGATTAATGCCGCCAGAGAGCCTGTGGGGACGCGGATTTTCGGGCCGGTGGCCCGGGAACTGAGAGCCCGTCGGTTCATGAAAATTATTTCCCTGGCGCCGGAAGTACTGTAACCCCGGTCGCCGTGTGGAGAAAGATAATGGGACGAGTCAGTTGCAGGATTAAAAAAGACGACAAGATCAAGGTGATTGCGGGCAAGGACAAGGGCAAAATCGGCAAGGTGCTCAAGGTGAACCGAAAAACGAACCGGGTACTTGTGGAAAACGTCAATCTTGTCAAGCATCACGTAAGGCCGAACGCGCAGAACCGGCAGGGCGGTATTGTGGAGCGTGAAGCACCGCTTCATCGTTCCAATATCATGCTGGTCTGCAATAAGTGCATGGCGCCGTCGCGCATCCGGATGCAGCGTCTGGAAGATGACAAGAAAGTGCGTGTCTGCGCTAAATGCAATGAAGTGATTGATGTGTAGGGGCTTGCCGCTGGAGGATATCATGTCGGATATGAAGGCTGTGTATGAGAAGGAAATCATTCCCAAATTGATGGAAACCTTCGATTATAAGAATACCATGCAGGTTCCTAAGCTTGAAAAGGTGGTTTTAAACATGGGGCTGGGCGAAGCGATCCATAACAACAAGATTCTGGATTCCGCAATGGTGGAACTGATGGCCATCGCCGGACAACGCCCCGTCATCACCCGGGCGAAAAAGTCCATTGCCGCGTTTAAGCTCAGAGAGGGCATGCCCATCGGCTGCCGTGTGACTCTTAGACGTCAACGCATGTATGATTTCCTGAATAAACTGGTGAACATCGCGCTGCCCCGGGTTCGTGATTTCCGCGGTATTTCCGGTAAAGCGTTTGATGGGAATGGAAACTATTCGCTGGGCATCAAGGAACATATCATTTTTCCCGAGATCGATTATGATAAAATCGACAAAATCAAGGGTTTGAATGTGAGCATCGTCACATCGGCCCGTTCGGATGAAGAGGGAAAGACGTTGTTGAAAATGCTGGGGATGCCGTTCAGAAACTAAGGAGGAAACTTTGGCACGAAAAGCGCTGAAGGAGAAAGCCGTGCGCACTCCCAAATTCAAGGTGAGAGCGTATAATCGATGTCCGATATGTGGAAGGCCCAGAGGGTTTTTACGGAAATTCGGTATCTGCCGTATCTGTTTCCGGAATTTCGCCTCGGAAGGCAAGCTGCCGGGCGTGATCAAATCGAGCTGGTAGGTGCATTGAGACAAGGAGTAAACCATGTCGATGAGTGATCCCATTGCGGATATGCTGACACGAATTCGAAATGCGGGAAAGGCCAAGTTCAAGAGTGTGGATATTCCGGGTTCGAATACGAAAACGGAACTGGCCAGGGTTTTGAAATGTGAAGGCTATATTAAAAATTATAAATTTATCAAAGATGACAAACAGGGCGTCCTGAGGGTATACCTGAAATACGATGCAGACCAGCGGCATGTCATTTATACCATCCAGCGGGTGAGCAAGCCGAGCCGCCGGGTATATATCAAGAGCAAGGATATCCGGCCCACATTCAACGGCACCGGTATTTCCATCCTGTCCACATCCAGGGGCGTCATGACGGATAAACAGGCGCGCAGGGATAAAGTGGGCGGTGAAATTATCTGCATCGTCTGGTAAGAGGAGTTCTGAGATGTCTCGATTAGGAAAAAAGCCGATTCCGATTCCGGAAAAAACAACGGCCAGCATTGATAACGATCATATTACGGTAAAGGGTCCGAAAGGGGAACTGGTCCGTAAAATTGATGAAAGAGTCAAGGTTACGGTGGCGGAAAACGTGATCAGCGTGGCGCCGAAACAGGACAATAAAACCGGTTCCGCTTTCCAGGGAATGATGCGCAGCCTGATCAATAATATGGTGACCGGGGTCAGCACCGGATTTGAGAGAGTGCTGGAAATCAATGGTATCGGCTATCGCGCGGAGGTCAGCGGGAATCGCATCGTCCTGAGTCTGGGTTTTTCGCATCCGGTGAATGTTGATCTCCCCGACGGCATTACCGCCACAGTGGAGAAGAATACCATTCTCAAACTGGCCGGTTATGACAAGGAAGTTCTGGGCCGTCTGGCATCCAATATCCGCCGCTTGCGGCCGCCGGAACCCTATAAGGGGAAAGGCATCAAGTATGCGGATGAGTATATCATGCGCAAAGCCGGTAAAACAGGCACCAAATAATTGCCGCAGCTTACCGGTTCATGCATTTTTCGAATTTCCGGAACCAGTTTTATCAAGGATCAGGATAATGGCAGTAAAGAACAGCAGAAAAGACGCACGGAGAAAGCGTCGGGCGCGCATCCGGAAAAAAATCCGGGGAACGGCGGAAACCCCCCGTCTGAGCGTTTTCCGCAGCGCCCGGCATATGTATGCCCAGCTTATTGACGATATCAGCGGCGTCACGCTTGTGGCGGCATCCAGTGTGGAGGCAAAGGTCAGGGAAGAAGCGGATTTTGCCGATGCTTCCGGAAAAATTGCCAAAGCAGCCGCTATCGGAAAGATTGTGGCCCGCCGGGCCCAGGACAAAGGGCTGAAGAAGGTGGTATTTGACAGAAACGGATTTCTCTATCATGGCCGGGTCAAAGCCTTGGCGGATGGTGCCAGAGAAGCTGGTCTGGATTTTTAAGCAAGGAGGAAATCCCTTGGTTGCTGCGATAAAGAAACAACAGGATGCGGATGACTCCCAGTTGATTGATAAAGTAGTTCATATCAACCGCGTGGCAAAAGTGGTAAAAGGGGGGCGTCGTTTCAGCTTTGCCGCTCTGGTCGTGGTCGGTGACGGTGACGGTAATGTGGGATACGGTCTCGGGAAAGCGGGCGAAGTGCCGGAAGCCATTCGCAAGGGCGTGGAAAAAGCTAAAAAAGCAATGGTTCGTATTCCCATTGTGGAAGGGACCATTCCGTTTGAAATCGTTGGCCGGTTCGGAGCCGGCCGTGTTCTTCTAAAACCCGCCTCTCAGGGTACCGGGGTGATCGCCGGCGGTGCCGTGCGCGCGGTTCTGGAAGCAGCCGGAGTGCAGAATATCCTGACGAAGACGATCGGTACCAATAATCCCCATAATGTCATCAAGGCGACACTGGCTGGCCTGGAGAGCTTGCAGAGCCGCGAACAGGTTGCCCGGCGCCGGGGAATTGCCGTCGAAGACCTCTGATTCAGAAGAAGCCCTGCGCGGTTTCAAGGAAATGGTATAATGTCATCAAAATTGAAAATCACCCTGGTGAAAAGCATGATCGGACGTCCGGAAAAACACCGCAAGGTATTGCGCGGCATGGGATTGACCAGGGTAAATAAAAGCGTTGTACTGGAAGACACGCCCGCAATTCGCGGCATGGTGTTCAAGGTATCGCACCTGGTCAAAGCGGAGGAGGCGACGTTATGAGACTGCATGAGCTGAGCCCGGCTCCAGGATCCCGCAAAGACAGAAAACGCGTGGGGAGAGGGGTGGCAAGTGGGCAGGGCAAGACCGCCGGCCGCGGCAGTAAAGGCCATAATGCCCGTTCCGGGGGTGGGGTCCGTCCCGGATTTGAAGGGGGACAGATGCCCCTTCACAGGCGTCTTCCCAAGCGCGGATTTACCAATATTTTTAAAAAAAAGATCGCTGTTGTCAATCTGGCCGACCTGACGGCCTTTGAATCCGGCGCCGTGGTCGATGAAGCGGCATTGCGGGAAGCAGGGCTGGTAAAAGGACGTCTGGACGGTGTTAAATTGCTTGCCAATGGCGATATCGGTGCCGCGCTGACGGTAAAATTGCATGCGGTCAGCGCCAGGGCAAAAGAGAAAATTGAAGCCGCTGGCGGAAGTGTGGCATAAGCAAATCTTCAGAATTGGACGGGATTTAAAATGGTAGGCAGCGGCATTCAGAATATATTCAAGATACCCGAACTCAAGCGCAGGATTGTATATACCTTCGCCCTTTTGGCGGTGTATCGGATCGGCGTGCATGTCCCAACTCCGGGTATTGACACGATTGCGCTGGCTTCGTTTTTTGACCAGGCGCAGGGAACCCTGCTGGACGTTTTCAATATGTTTGCCGGCGGCGCCCTGGAGCGGTTGTCCGTATTCGCACTGGGCATCATGCCCTATATCAGTGCATCTATCATACTGCAGCTGTTGACCGTGGTGATCCCTCATCTGGAACGTCTTTCCAAGGAAGGGGATCAGGGCCGGAAAAAGATCACCCAGTACACACGATACGGTACTGTGTTGCTCAGCGTGATCCAGGGCTTCGGTATTTCGGTCGGGCTGGAAAGCATGACCGCCGGATCCGGAGCTCCCGTCGTCATCCATGCGGGCTGGGGATTCCGCCTCATGACGGTGATCACCCTGACGGCTGGAACGGCTTTTATCATGTGGCTCGGAGAGCAGATTACGGAGAGGGGTATCGGCAACGGCATTTCCCTGATCATTTTCGCCGGTATCGTGGCCGGGGCTCCCAGTGCTTTGGGCAATACCCTTCAGCTCATGTCCACCGGAGAAATGAATATCTTCGGCGTGCTGCTGCTGGGGGTGGGAATGATCGCGGTGGTCGGCATCATCGTTTTTGTGGAGCAGGGGCAAAGGCGCATCCAGGTGCAATACGCCAAACGGGTTGTCGGCCGTCGAATGTACGGGGGGCAAAGCACTTATCTGCCGCTGAAGATTAACCAGTCCGGCGTGATTCCGCCGATTTTCGCGTCATCCATCATCATGTTCCCGGCCACCATCGCCAATTTTATCAATGTGGGGTGGATGAAGACTGCGGCCGATATGATGGTGCCCGGAAATTTGATCTACGAAGGACTCTATGTCGCGTTTATTTTCTTTTTCTGTTATTTTTACACGGCCGTCACCTTTAATCCAGTGGATGTGGCCGATAATATGAAAAAGTACGGCGGCTATATTCCGGGCATTCGTCCCGGAAAGAGGACGGCGGACTATATTGATCGGGTGCTGACCCGGATTACCCTTGGCGGTGCTGTTTATGTGTCCGCCGTGTGCGTTCTGCCATCCTTGCTGATGACCCGCTTCAATGTTCCCTTTTATTTCGGGGGCACCGCCCTTTTGATCGTGGTGGGGGTCGCCATTGATACGGTTTCCCAGATTGAATCTCATATGCTGACACGGCATTATGACGGTTTTATGAAGCGTTCCGGCGGCGGCCGCATCAGGGGACGATAGCCCGGAGAACCGCTGTTTTTTTTGACTCCCGGTTTTTCCCGGAAGATGGAAGCAATCAGCTGAATCAAGGACATTGAAATGCCAAAGGAAGAAGCGATCAAGGTGCAGGGGACCGTGATGGAAACCCTGCCCAATGCCATGTTCCGGGTGGAGTTGGAAAACGGACATAAAATTCTGGCGCATATTTCCGGGAAAATGAGGATGCATTTTATTAAAATTCTGCCCGGGGATACGGTAACGGTGGAGCTGTCTCCCTATGATCTGACGCGGGGGCGTATCACGTACCGTTCGAAATGAGCCAACGACTTGGAATCGTCCGGATGACGAACGGCCGAAGTGAACCTGTCGGCATCTAATCGCGGCTGTTGGATCAGAATGATTCGGCCTCCCGTTGTGCCGGTTGTTTGAGGAGAAAGAGTATGAAGGTCAGGGCTTCTGTAAAGAAAATTTGCAGCAAGTGCAAGGTGATACGCCGAAAGGGCGTCATCAGGGTCATATGCGAGAACAAACGCCATAAGCAGCGGCAGGGATAAGGCGCAAAGGAGGACGTACCTTGGCTAGAATCGCGGGTGTAGACTTACCCAGAAGAAAGCGTATCGAAATCGGCCTTACCTATATTTTCGGCATCGGTCGGACCACGTCCATGACCATTCTGGATAAGCTGGATATTGATCCGGATACTTCCACGGATGACCTGACGGAAGTGCAGATTAACGATATCCGGAAGTTGATCGACGGCGAATATAAAGTGGAAGGAGAGCTGAGAACCCAGGTTTCCATGAATATTAAACGTCTGATGGATCTTGGCTGTTATCGGGGTCTGCGGCATCGCCGCGGCCTGCCGGTGAACGGTCAGCGGACGAAAACCAATGCCAGAACCCGCAAGGGCCCGAGACGGGCAGCGGTGAAGAAAAAGGGCGGTGCCAAAAAATAATCCGCCGGCCGGCGGCCGGTGGCACGGTCCGTATTGACCGGGTTCCGGGATTTGTTTGGATATTTGTTTGGATAAAGGTATCATAATGGCCAAAAGACAGCAGCGCACGAAAAGAAAAGAAAAAAAGAATATATCCACCGGAGTGGCCCATATCCGCTCCACGTTTAATAACACCATCATCAGCATTACGGATCCGGCCGGGAATGTGATTTCCTGGGCGTCCGCCGGCATGCAGGGATTTAAGGGATCCCGGAAAAGTACGCCTTTCGCCGCGCAGATGGCGGCCGAGGATGCCGCCAAGAAGGCGATGGAGCATGGCATGAAGAATGTGGACGTGTACGTCAAAGGCCCTGGCGCCGGGCGGGAATCCGCTCTTCGTGCTCTTCAGACAGCCGGCTTCAATGTACTGATGATCAAGGATGTGACCCCGATTCCCCATAACGGATGCAGACCGCCGAAACGGCGCAGGGTTTAAGGAGGCGCGCTTTGTCACGTTATACAGGTTCCGTATGCCGGCTTTGCCGGCGCGAGAATATGAAGATGTTTCTGAAGGGGGATCGCTGTTATTCCGCCAAATGCGCTTTTGACCGCAGGGGATATCCTCCGGGGCAGCACGGGCAGCGCAGAAGAGGAAAAATTTCTGATTACGGGATTCAGCTTCGGGAAAAACAGAAGGTAAAACGGATGTACGGACTCAGCGAGAAGCAGTTCCGTATTTTTTTCTCCCGCGCGGACCGCATGAAGGGCATTACCGGCACCAATCTCCTGGTGCTTCTGGAGTGCCGCCTGGACAATGTGGTGTATCGCATGGGGTTCACCAACTCCCGGAATCAGGGCCGTCATCTGGTCCGCCACGGCCATTTTCTGGTGAATGGGCGGAAAGTGGACATTCCCTCTTTTATCGTGAAAAAAGGGGATGTCATTGAACTGCGTGAAAAAAGCCGCAAGGTCGAAGCATTCACCGAATCTCTTGAGGCCGTTGTCCGGCGCGGGGTGCCCCAGTGGATTGAGCTGGAAAAAGAAGCCATGAAAGCGACGGTGACGGGTTCTCCGATGCGCGAAGACCTGACCATGCCGATGCAGGAGCAGCTGATCGTCGAACTCTATTCCAAATAGAATACGGCTGGCGGCTGGTCCGCCCCTTGCTTTTCTGATCGTTTGCGGGGCGCGGACTCACCGTGTCTCAACGTATAAAAAAACGGAGTCATCTATGTCATCGAACGAGCTGATGTACATGAACTGGCAGGAAGTGATCCGGCCGGACAAAGTGCAGGTGACGAGCAATCCGTCTTATGGCAAGTTCGTATGTGAACCGTTGGAACGCGGGTACGGGATTACCATCGGAAATTCGCTTCGTCGCATCATCCTGTCTTCCCTGTACGGCGCTGCTATTGTATCCGTCAAATTTGATGAAGTCATGCACGAATTCAGCGTGCTTCCGGGCGTATTGGAGGATATTTCCGAGATCATCCTGAATCTGAAGGCCGTGCGGTTTCAGATAAAAGACGACAAGCCCCGCATGGTTGAAATTGATATAAAGCGGGAAGGCGTGGTCACGGCCGGTGATATCGTCAGCCCGGACGGTTCTGTTACCGTGCTGAATCCGGATCAGCATATTGCAACCCTGACCTCCGCTGATGCCAGCCTGTATATGGAAATGCGGGTCAAGGTGGGCAGGGGATATGCGTTGTCCGAAGCCAATAAGGAAGAAGACGCCCCCATTGGCACCATTCCCATAGACGCGGTCTTTTCGCCCGTCATCCGGGTGAACTATGAAGTCGGAAATGCCCGTGTGGGCCAGCGGACTGATTATGACAAGCTGAGCATGGAAGTCTGGACGGACGGCAGCGTCAGCCCGGAGGACGCGGTGGCGTATGCCGCAAAGATTCTGAAGGAGCAGATGACGGTCTTTATCAATTTTGATGAAGATTCCGAACCTGAGCTGGATATGGGTATGGATGAAAAGGGCCAGATGAAATTCAACGAAAATCTGTACCGCAGCGTGGAAGAACTCGAACTGTCCGTCAGAAGTGCCAATTGCCTGAAAAATGCCAATATTCTTAAGATATACCAGCTGGTGGGGAAAACCGAGGCCGAAATGTTGAAAACAAAGAATTTCGGCCGAAAATCCCTGAATGAAATCAAGGAAGTTCTTGGCGAGATGGGACTTTCCCTGGGCATGAAGCTGGAAGGATTTGCTGCTCCCGAGGAAGAGGAAGTGGAAGGAGAATAGAAGATGAGACATCGTAAATCCAATATAAAACTGGGCCGCTCCGCCAGTCATCGCAAAGCCATGTTCCGGAATATGGTCACTTCCCTGTTGAAGCATAACCGCATCCGCACCACCGATACCAAGGCCAAGGAGCTGCGTTCCTGGGCGGATCATGTGATCGGACTGGCCAAACGCGGTGATACGCACGCCCGGCGTCAGGCCCTGGCCATTGTGCGGGAAAAAGAAGTGGTCCACCGCATTTTTAATGAAGCACCCGAGCGATTTGGCGATATCAACGGGGGATACACCCGGATTATCAAGATCGGTGCCCGTCCCGGCGATAACGCTCCGATTTCCTTAATTGAGCTGGTCGGAACAAGAAAAGAGGACTTTGGATCCCCATATTCGGGAGCCAAAACCGCCGATGCTTTCTGATCGGATGGATTCCTGATTCATCCGTATGTGAAACGCCCCGCCAATCTGGCGGGGCGTTTCACATTGGCGGAAAGGAGAACCGCATGGAATTGATACATGTCATGGTGAATGGTGCGCCGGGAAATATGGCCCGTCAACTGATGAGGCATGTGATCGCCGCCGGGGATATGAACCTTATTCCCATGTCGATGACAGGCCCTGAAACCGCAGAAAAAGAAATCGCGGCGGATGGTGTTTCCGTACGATTGATCCGGCCCGATGAGAAAGATCTTCTCCTGGATCGGTTAGACACCTCCGGCCTGGCGGCAGACGGCGCAAAGGGAAGTCCTGTGGTCGCCGTGGATTTCACTCATCCTTCGGCCGTGAACGCCAATGCGGCCTTTTATGCCGCAAACGGTCTCTGGTTCGTGATGGGAACCACGGGCGGAGACCGGAGCGCCCTCCATGAAACCGTGGAAGATTCGGAGATATCCGCCGTGATTGCCCCCAATATGGCGAAACAGATCGTCGGCCTTCAGGCCATGCTGGAATACGGGGCCGCCACTTTTCCCGGTCTGTTCAGGGGGTTTGATCTGCGCATCCGGGAAAGCCATCAGCGGGGCAAGGCGGATACTTCGGGTACCGCAAAGGCTCTGATGGCCAGCTTTCAGCGGCTGGGATGCGAATTTTCCGCCGATCAGATCGAAATGGAGCGTGATCCCGTGCGGCAGAGAGAAGAATGGGGAATTCCGGAGGAATTTCTGGACGGGCACGCCTGGCATACCTATACCCTCCGTTCTCCGGCGTCCGGGGCCGAGTTTGCCATCACCCATAATATCAACGGACGGGAGATCTATATGGGCGGTATCCTGGACGCCGTGCGCTATCTGGCGGCGCGGCGGACAGCGGGGCCGGGAAAGGTGTATTCCATGGAGGATGTATTGCGCGCCGGGTAGAAAAAGAGGGCGGCGGCGTCAGGCGGATGGAAAGAGAGAGGAGATAAGGGGGGATAATGCCCCGGAAAGGACATCCAGGGATCCGCTGTAGAAATGATCGGTATAGGGAAGAAGGATCAGTTCCGCCTGCGGGTTCCAGTCGGGGATCATGGCGCGGAGCCCGGCTTCGGAGGCCCATTCGTCGTCATCGCCGGCAATGACGGCACCAAGGGCGGGCAGATTTTTTATCCCCCGGAAATCCAGGAGGTGGATGGGCGGGGAGACGAGGATGAGCAGGTCTGCGTCAGCAAGCCTGCCGCCGGCCAGGGCGGCGGCCCATGCACCGAAGCTGTAGCCGAGGACGGCAATCCGGGGATGGCCGCTGTTCCTGAGAAAGGAAACGGCGGCGATCACGTCTTCTGCTTCGCCCGTTCCATTTCCGTAGCGTCCGCCGCTTTTCCCCACGCCGCGAAAATTGAAGCGCAGGGTTGCTGCTCCCACCTTCCGGCATACCTCCGCCATGACCTGGACCACCGGCGTATCCATGGTGCCACCGTACACGGGATGAGGGTGGCAGATAACGGCACCCCCCGGGGCGGATCCCTGGCTCAGGCGGCCTTCCAGCTCAAAGGCGGGCCCGGCGGCCGGTCTTGCCGGGGCGCCGGCGGATGGGCCGGAATATTCAGCCGGGGGACGGACCGGGATGCGGACGGGAGTTTCCACCGGGTCTCCTTCTCCTTCGTTTTTTGGGTGCCGGGCCAGAGGGCGGAAGATCTTCCAGGATGCGCAGGATACTGTCTCCGAAGATTTCGGCCTGCCACCCGCGCAATTCCTCAATGGCGGTCAGCTCGGAGGCGGAGCCCGGGTTCCGCCGCGCAATGGCGGTGATCAGGGTTTTATTGCAGATCAGGGCCGGGTCGATGGAAAGCCGATCGGCTTCCTCGTTGCGCCATTTTTTCAGGGCATTGACGCGATCCGGCACCTGGGGCGCTGTCCGGCGGGATTTTTTGTGCGGATACCGGGGAAGTTCCTCTGGCGCAACGGCCAGTCCCGCCTGGACCGCTTCGGCGATATGACGGGCGTACATGCCGTTTTGTTTATGGCTCAGGATGCCGGCCTCCCGCACCTGCTGTACGGTGGACGGGCGGCGGGTGATAATGCGGATCACGGTGTCATTGCTGAAGATCTTGAAGGGCGGCCGGTCTTTCTGGCGCGCGATCTTCATGCGGGCCTTCAGGATTTCTTCCAAAAGCGCCAGCTCCCTCGGAGAAAAGCGTCCCGCGCCCTTGAAACGCAGAAAGAGCGGTTCATGGGCTGTATCCGGGTAGCGGACTTCCGACAGGTTGCGGCATTCCTCACGCACCCAGTCCAGTCGTTTCAACTCTTTCAAGCGTTTTTCCAGGATGCGGGTCAGCGGGATCAGGTAGATGGCGTCCCGGCTGGCATATTGCAGCATTTCCGGCGGCAAGGGCCGTTGCGACCAGTCCTTTTTCTGGAAGCGTTTGTCCAGCTGGATATTGAATTCCCGGTTCAAAACAGCTTCGAGCCCGGTTTCCCGGAATCCCAGAAAACGGACCGCGATCTGGGTGTCGAACAGATTCTCCACCCTGATGCCGAAATCCCGGTGAAGGGAGCGGATATCATAATCAGCCCCGTGGAAGATTGTTTGAATGCGCGGATTGGCGAACACCGGGGCCAATACCTGGATATCCGTGGCGCACAGGGGATCAATCAGGGCGTTGAAGCGCGGCGTGGCCACCTGGAGCAGGCAGACCCGTTCGCGAAAATGGTACATGGAATCGGCTTCCATATCCACCGCGATGACGGATTCCCGGGCCAGCTGTTCCGCGAAGCGGCGCAGATCCTCGTTTTTTTCTATGAGCATATAACCGGGAGAGGGCGCGGGTATTGCCGCTTCCCGGACCGGCAGTATGCGGGCCAGCAAAGATAACATCAATCTTACCTCTTCTTATGGAAAATGCGGTCGGGCCGTTTTCCGGAGCGGACGGCCGAACCGGTCCGTCTTATTTTTCCGCCATATGTTTTCGCGGCGTATTTCCACCTGTAAATTTTTATTATAACCCGAACCATCTGATATTTCAACCACCTGACAACCTTCCTTATCACTGGTCATGATCTCTTTCGCGGCGGGCGGCGCGTCTCCTGTCATCCGCCGTGGTCCAGGGTGGTCCGGATTCCGGGTGTAAGATCTGAAAACCTGTTTGCCTTCCACCGAAAATTTTCATATATTTATACTTTTACGGTTTTGCTGTCTTTTCATTTCTCTTGCCGCCGGTCGTTTTTTTCTGCAGGCCTTGTTGCGGACGGCGGCATTCAGGGGGTACGGTGCCATGTCCTCATCCAAATGGCCGGCGTTTTTCTGTGTGGCCGCCGGGGTGTTCATGTCCACGCTGGACGGCAGTATCGTCAATGTCACCCTGCCGGTCATCATGCGCGATCTGGAGACTGATTTCGTTACGGTGGAATGGGTCATGATGGCCTATCTTCTCACCGTATCCGCCCTTCTCATGGCCTTTGGGCGCCTGAGCGATATCACGGGCCGGCGGCGTATGTACGTGTGCGGCCTGTTTGTTTTTTCCCTTTCGTCCCTGTTCTGCGGCCTGTCGGTTTCCATTGCCCAGCTTGTCCTTTCCCGCATTGCCCAGGGCGTGGGTGCCGCCATGATCATGAGCTGCACCCAGGCCATTATCGCGGGGGCCTTTCCCGCATCCGAACGGGGCAAGGCCCTGGGAATGCTCGGCGCGGTGGTGGCCTCCGGCCTGACCACGGGACCGGCGGTGGGCGGTTGGCTTATGGACATGTTCTCCTGGCATGCCATTTTTATCGTGAATGTTCCGGCGGGTTTTCTCGTGATTTGTCTGTCCCTCCGAATGCTGCCGCCCATCCATCATCCGGATATGAAAGGCTTGCCTTTTGATCTTCAGGGCGCGTTTTTCATGGCGGCCGGAATGACAGCGCTTCTCATGCTGGCAACCCATGCAGCCCAATGGGGCACGGACCACTGGGCCACGCGGGGATTTCTTCTTTGCCTGGCCGTATCTCTGGCCGGCCTGATCCGTGATACCCTGACCGCGCCGCATCCCTTTCTGGCGCCAGTACTGCTGAAAACCCGTCTTTTTCTCCTGCCGGTGATATCCGCCATGATCATGTTCATGAGCCTGTTCGCGCTCATTTTTCTCATGCCGTTTTATCTCATGCATCCCTGCGGCTATCCGGAACGGGAGACCGGGCTGATCATGGTCACGCCCTTTGCCTGTTTTTTCGTGTTTGCACCGCTGTCTGGCGTTCTGTATGACCGGCTCGGCTCCCGGGGATTATGCACCGTAGGCATGATTCTTCTGACCGGCGCCTTTTATGCCCTCGCCCACCTGCCCCCGGCGCCGGATCTGACGGATATTATCTGTCGGCTGGCCATGGCCGGGACCGGTATGGCCGTGTTCACGGCCCCCAATAACGCGGCCGTGATGAGTTCCGTTCCCCCGCAATTCATGGGGACGGCATCCGGGACCGTGGCCACCATGCGCAATCTGGGAATGGTGCTGGGCATCGCCTTTACCGGCGCGGTATTCAACGCGGTATTCACTGATCTTTCCGGCGGGCGCCAGTTTCATGGCTGGCGGCCGGAGCTGATGTCGGTGTTCATGGCGTCTTTTTATTACGCCATGCTCTCGGCGGCTGCGGTCGGCCTTGTGGGCACGGCCATCACCTTTTTACGCGGACCCGATGGAAAATGCAGGAAGTGAACCAGGCTGTAACGGTGCGGCCGGAAGACGTCGGCCGGGTGATCCGGGCCATTCTTTTTGATTTTGACGGCACCCTGACCGCTCCCGGCGCCATTGATTTCGCCGGGATCAAACGGGAACTGGGCTGCCCGGCCGAAACCACCATACTGGAGTTTATCGCCGCCATGCCCCCGGCGCGAAGAGCAGTAGCCGAAGAGATCCTGATGCGCCATGAGGACGAGGGAGCCGGGCGTTCCCGGCCCAATGAAGGGCTGGCGGAGGTGCTGGCCCGCCTGCGGGAAATGGGCCTGAAAATCGGCATTCTCACCCGGAATTCCGCCGCAAACGTGCGGTGCGCACTGGATCATTTCGACGCTCTTGATCTTGCGGATTTCGACTGCCTTGTTTCCCGGGATGATCCGGCGGCGGTCAAGCCCAGCCCTGAAGGCGTGTTGCTGGCGGCCGGGCGGATGGGCGCGGCTCCTGCCTCGGTCATGGTGGTGGGGGATTATCTGTTTGATATCGAAGCCGGAAACCGGGCCGGGGCCTATACGGTTTTCCTGACCAATGGAACCGCACCGTCCTTTGACGCGGGTGCGGATGCGGAAATCGTCCGCCTTGCCGATCTGCCGGGGCTGGTCCGGTTTTTTCGTCCCCTGGGATGCGGGAAACTGCCCAATGACGTCTTGCGGGACTATCTGGCCGGGCTGGGTACGTCCGATCCGTCCCTGCTCATCCGGCCAGGCATCGGGGAGGATACCGCCGCCGTGGATATTGCCGGCGAAGAGGTTCTGATCCTGAAATCGGACCCCATCACCTTTGCCACGGATGCGGCATCCCGGTACGCGGTGCTGGTGAATGCCAATGACGTGGCCACCTCCGGGGCCGCGCCCCGCTGGCTGCTCGCCACTCTTCTGTTTCCGCCGGGCGTGACCCCGGCCCGGGTATGCCATGTGATCCAGGAGCTGGTCGGGGTCTGCGGGGAATGGGGCATCACCCTGTGCGGCGGGCATACGGAAATCACGGACGCAGTGACCCGCCCGATCATTTCCGGTTCCCTGGCCGGGACCGTGAGCCGCCGTGGTCTTATGGACAAAAAGGCCATGCGTCAGGGGGATTGCATTCTCATGACCAAGGCCGTGAGCGTGGAGGGCACGTCCATCATCGCCCGCGAATTCGGAGATCGTCTGCTGGAACTGGGGGTGCCCCGGGAGGAAATCCGGAGATGCGCCGATTTTCTCCGGGATATCTCCGTGCTGGAGGAAGCCCGGATCGCCGCTGCATGCGCGGGCGTATCCGCCATGCACGATATCACCGAGGGCGGGCTGGCCGGCGCCCTGAGTGAATTTTCCATTGCCGGAGGGCATGTCATCCGGGTCCGGATGGAGAATATTCCGGTTTTTCCCCAGACAGGGGCGATCTGCCGTCTACTGGATATCCATCCCCTGGGGCTCATTGGTTCGGGCAGCCTGCTCGTATCCTGCCGGCCGGATGATGTCAAAGATCTGATCCGGGACTGTGCCGCTGCCGGCATCCGGATTACGGTCATCGGCGAGGTGGAAGAAAAGGGGGAGGGCGTGCGGGCCGCAGCGGAAAACCGTCCTGTGGACTGGCCGGTATTCGCGGTGGATGAAATCACGCGTCTGTTTGCGTAAAACAGGCTGAGAAAGGTTCGGGGGAGACGAAAAATCATGTTACTGGTGATTGATGTGGGCAATACCAATATTGTCATGGGGATTTACAGGGAAAGGAAACTCCTGTTTAGCTGGCGGGTGCGCACCGAGCGAAATACCACGGAAGATGAATTTGATTTTCTGGTATCCGGCCTGTTCACCGGGGCCGGACTGCGTCCCCGGGAGGATATCGCGAATACCGTTATCTCCAGCGTGGTGCCGCCCATGACCGCGATTCTGGATGGTTTTTGCCGCAAATATCTGAACCACGCTCCTTTGTGGGTGGATGCCCGCCAGGCCGGGGTGATGCCCATCCACTATGACAATCCCCAAGAAGTGGGGGCGGACCGCATCGTGAACGCCGTGGCCGCCTACGAGAGGTTCCGCTGTTCCCTGATTGTCATTGATTTTGGCACGGCCACGACCTTTGATGCCGTATCCGCCGGGGGGGCCTACCTGGGCGGGGCCATCAGTCCGGGCATTCATATCGCCGCTGATGCGCTGTTCATGAATGCTTCCAGGCTGCCGCGCGTGGAAATCTTCACCCCGCCCGAGCGCGTTATTGGAAAAAATACCGTCGCCAGCATCCAGTCCGGCATTATTTTTGGATATGCGGGCCTGGTGGACGGCCTGGTCAACCGCATGCGGAAAGATCTGGCGCCGGAAGTCAAGGTCGTGGCAACCGGAGGCCTGGCGCCCCTGATCTACCAGGTATCCGAAACAATTGATATCGTGGCGCCGGACCTGATCTTGGAGGGACTGCGTCTCATCCATGAACGCGCACAATAAGCGCCGGGGCGTCAGAATGATGACAGAACCGGTGAAAGCGTCCCAAGGATGCGCTGGTTTTCAGGGGGCGTTTTCAGGGAAATCCGGATATAGGCGTCCGACAGCCCCGTAAAATTGGCGCAGTCCCGGACCAGGATGCCGGCCGCCGCCATTTTTTTGCATACCATGCCGGAACGGATTCCTGCGGGCAGCCGGATCAGCAGAAACGGGGCTGCCGAGGGGAAGGCCGTCACTTCCGGAATCGCGGCCAGGGTTGCTGATACGGCGTCATGTTCCCTCCGTAAATTCGCTGCGGAAGAGCGGATGAATCCGGCCGCAGCGGACGCAGGGCCGCAGAGAAAGGAAACCGCAGCCTGGGCAGGGGCGGAGAGGCACCAGGGCTGGATATGGGGCGCCATGGGGCCGGCGATATCGTTTCCTGCCGCAAGAAAGCCGATGCGCAGACCCGGCACCCGGAAGATCTTGGACATGGAATGCAGAACCCCGAGATTGGCGGCGGCCGCGTCCATCATGCGGACGGATCCGGCGTCAGGCATAAATGCAAGATAGGATTCATCAATGATGAACCGGATCTGCGGAAAAGTGCCGACCAGTTTTTCCAGCCTGCGGCGGGCCATCACCTGCCCGGTGGGATTATTGGGATTGCAGATAAATACCAGATCAATGGGCGGAGAAGCGGACAGGCGGCGGGCCATGGCATCCGCGTTTGGCTGAAATCCGTCTTCGGGCCGGGCCATGAGATATTCCACGGATGTCCCGGCGGCGGCGCAGGCGTCGGCGTAATCTGCATAGGTCGGGCCCATGATCAGGGCGCGCCGGGCGCGCAGGGCCAGGGGCAGTGCATGGATGAGCTGGGTGGTGCCGTTTCCCGGCAGCACCGCGATGGCTTTGTCCAGTTCATGGTGGCGGATAAAATCCCGGATGGCACTGGCGGCGGCGGCGTCGGGCAGGAACCGGATATCGGCCAGCCGGTCCCGCAGATGATCCAGCAGGCCTGGCGGCGGACCGAAGGGATTCATATTGCTGCTCGCATCCAGAATTTCTTCGGGCGCACATCCCAGACGCCGGGCCAGGGACCGGATATCTCCTCCGTGGCCCGTGATCATGTCCGGGCCGCCGTGTCCGGCCCGGAGTTGAATTCGCTGTTGATTCCGCCGCTGGTTCCGCTGCCGGCCGCCGTTGTATCGGGCATCGCCGCAGGACCGGGTTTGATGGGAACCGGGATGCCCGCCACCATCCAGGTGACGCGGGATGCCGCTGCGGCGACCATCTGGTTCAGGCGGCCGGCCATGTCCCGGAACAGGCGGGACAGGGCGTCTCCCGGCACAATGCCGCACCCGGTTTCATTGCTCACCAGAAAGACCGGTATCTCCACTGCGGACAAGACCCGGACCAGGTCCGCGAAACGGGTTTCCATGCGCACGGCGGCTGCTTCCGGGGATTCCGGGGCCGCCGGATTTCCCGCGTATTCCGGATCAAAAAGCAGGTTGCTGATCCATAGCGTGAGGCAATCCACCAGCAGGGCGGTCCGGTTTTCGGCCGCCGCATCCCCGCGGTCGCCCCGGGCGGCGGAAAGAGCGGCGATACGCGAAGGCAGGTCCAGGGGCTCTTCCACCGTGGTCCAGGATTCGTCCCGGTCCTCGCGGTGGCGGCGCACGCGGTATGCCATTTCTTCATCCAGGGGGACGCAGGTGGCCAGGTAAATGCGGCAGGGGGCCGCGGCTTCGGTCAGTTTCTGGGCATAGCGGCTTTTGCCGCTGCGGCATCCGCCGATGACCAGGTGTACGCAAGGGGGCGTGGCGGACGGCGTTCCCGCAACGGCCGTAGCGGTGGAAGCCGGACGATGGGCGGAAGAATGGTTCACGGAAGATGACTCCGGTCTGGGGCGGCGGTGGATCCGTTCCTTCCCATGTCGAGAAGGGAGAGCAGGGCGGCGGTGTCGGCATGGCGTTCCATGTGGTCGGCCAGCTGGTCCAAAGCCCGCTGGCGGGCGGGAAGCCCTCCGGCGGGATCGGCATGGAGATGGCCCAGCCCGATCTGCCGCAGCCAGTGATAGAGAATCGGCGGGGTATCGAAAAAACCGTGGATATAAGTCCCCAGGATCCGTCCGCTGGCGTCGCGGCAGCCGTCGGCGGCATCCGGCCCGGCATTTCCGGAACGGGGCGTTTTTCCGTTCCGGGTGTGGACGGCCAGAAGGGGTGTGCCGCCGTTCTGATCCGTCTGGCCCATATGGATCTCGTAGCCTTCTCCGGCAATTCCCTCCCAGTCAAAGACGGTGCGGGTGGTGGTCTTGGGGGCCCGCAGCCGGGTTTCCACGGGCAGCAGTCCCAGCCCCTCGGTGGTCCCCGGTGGGCCCTCCAGTCCGTCGGGATCATGGACGAGACGGCCCATCATCTGGTATCCGCCGCAGACGCCGAGGACATGGCCTCCGGTGATATCCGGCGCTGCGTACCGGCGCAGGCGGCTGCCCCATCCGGATTCCATGAGCCAGTCCAGGTCATGGCGGGTGTTTTTGGAGCCGGGCAGGATCACGGCCGCATAAGGGGACAGATCCCGGGGCGCGGACAGTAAATGAACCGTGAGTCCTTCCACGCCGTGCAGGGGATCCAGATCCGTGAAATTGGCGATATGGGGCAGGCGGATGACCGCCACAACCGGCTTCTCGTCTGACGCACCGGGCGGCGGAAGATGATCCGCCGTTCCCTGTTCCAGCACCACGGAATCTTCCGACGCGATGTGAAAATCCGAAAACCAGGGGATGACGCCGAAGACCGGTTTTCCGGTTTTTTGTTCGATCCATTTGACGCCGTCGGAAAACAGGGAAATATCTCCCCGGAACCGGTTGATGAGAAATCCGGCCACCCGGTCCCGGCGTGCGGGCGGCAGGCATTCCAGGGTGCCCACGATCTGGGCGAAGACCCCGCCCCGGTGGATGTCCGCGATCAGGAGAACGGGGGCGTCCGCGTATTCCGCCACGCGGAAATTCACGATATCATGGGCCATGAGATTGACCTCGGCGCAGGAACCGGCCCCTTCAATGATCACGGCGTCATAAGCGGCACGCAGACGGTCCAGGGCACCGGCGGCGGTCTTCCAGTACAGATTTTTTTTCTGGTGGTAATCCGATGCCGCGACATGGGCCCCGGCTTCGCCCATGAGTACGACCTGGGCGCCGATATCTGTGGCGGGTTTGAGCAATACCGGGTTCATGTCCACATGGGGCGGGATACCGCATGCCTCGGCCTGGGTGATCTGGGCGCGGCCCATTTCCTTGCCCTCCGGTGTGATCCCGGAATTATTGGACATGTTCTGGGCTTTGTACGGTGCGGGGCGAAATCCCTGCCGCCGGATGATCCGGCACAGGGCCGCCGCCAGGACGGATTTTCCCACGTCGGAGCCTGTGCCGAAACAGGCCAGGGCCGGGGCCGGAGGACGGGTATCGGGATGGGGGAGGGGCATGGGCGTTTTCCTTATGGCTCTGCGTCCGGAATTATCCTTCCTCAAAATTCAGAAAGGCCGCCAGTTCGGCCGCGCAGGCGACCTGTCCTTCATCCGATCCCGTGATATCAATATAATAATTGTCCAGGCTCAGTTCCCGGATGGTGCATCCGTGCTTTTCCACGATAAACGTGATCATCTGGATGATCTGAGCTTCGGTCAATGGTTCGTTCATGAGATCGCCTTTCAGGGAGAATTTTTTTCCCGGCTATTTCATATTTTTGTTCCTGGCGCAAGGGCGCTATCAGGAGATATCTTAAAAAATATTTGGAGCAGAAGACGCTCCCCCTAACCGGAAAAGGAATACCAATGAACGCTGTGGATATCCGCCGTTTTCGCGGGTGCCGCATCCTGGTGATCGGTGATCTGATGCTGGATGAATATACGCGGGGCCGCGTGGACCGCATTTCTCCGGAGGCCCCGGTGCCCGTGGTGGCCGTGAGCGGCGAAACCGACACCCTGGGCGGTGCCGGTAATGTGGTGAACAATCTTTCGGTTCTGGGGGCTGCCCCCATGGTCATGGGTGTTGTGGGAGACGGGCGTTTTGGTCGGCGGATTCGGGAAAAACTGGCCGGCATCGGGGTTGACGCCAACGCCGTGATATCGGAATCCGGACGTCCCACCACCCGCAAAACCCGGATTCTGGCCGGCAGCCAGCAGGTATTGCGCATTGACCGGGAGACCAGCGGGCCGGTGCGTCCCGAGACCCTCCGGCGTCTGAAATCGCTTCTGGACGAGCGGATCACGACGGCCCGCGCGGTTCTGATATCCGATTACGGGAAGGGGCTTTTGTCCCGTGATTTTCTCCGCTGTATCCTGACATCCGCCGAAAGGGCGGGCATCCCCGTTTTTGTGGACCCCAAGGGCCGGGATTATTCCCGGTACCACGGTGCCACCCTGCTCACGCCCAATTTAAAGGAAGCGGGGCAGGCCGCCGGTATTGATATCACCACCCGGCCTGACTTGCAGACGGCGGCGGCCCGGATTCTGGAAAGCTCCGGCGTGAAAAACCTGCTCATCACCCGGGGGGCCGGGGGTATGAGCCTGTTCGCCGCAGACGGGAAGGTCCATACAATCCATGCCGATGCCCGGCAGGTTTTTGATGTCTCCGGCGCCGGTGATACGGTGATTTCGGTGCTCTGCCTCTGTGCTGCCGCCGGCATGCCGCTGGAGCGGGCCGCCGTGGCGGCCAATGCCGCCGCCGGCGTGGTGGTGGGAAAGGTGGGAACCGCCACCGTGACGGCGGAAGAACTGGAAGAGGCCCTCTCCCGATCCGGGGCTGCGGAAATTCTGGACGGGGAGTGGAACGCGGGCGTTCTGGCGCCCTTGCCCGGAAACGGGATACCGAAATGACCGGCGCTGCAAACGCGGACTGGCTGGAAGAGAATGCGGAGGGCCTTGTTCTCCGGATTTATGTGCAGCCCCGGGCATCCAGAAACGCCGTGGCCGGTGTGCATGACAGCCGGTTGAAGCTGCGCCTTGCGGCGCCTCCCGTGGACGGCGCCGCCAATAAGATGTGTCTGAAATATTTGGCCAAACTGCTGAAACGGCCGAAATCGGATCTGGAAATTATTTCTGGCGCTTCGTCACGGAATAAACGGATTTTCTGCCGCGTTCCGGACGCGGCGGCCCGGCGCGCGGCTGTGAATGGTCTTTTGGATCTCGCCGGGCAGGGGAGGGCGGAGCATTTTTCGGGGCCTTGAAAAAAGTGGAAAAAAAGAGATTGACATCATCGGCGTAAATCTATACAGTCCCTTTTTGTCAATGCGGGGTGGAGCAGTCTGGTAGCTCGTCGGGCTCATAACCCGAAGGCCGCAGGTTCGAATCCTGCCCCCGCTACCATATACTTCAAGGGATGATTCAGGGGCCTGGATGAAAATCTGAGGCCCTTTTTTATTTCCTGAAATCCCCCTCCCGCTCGCTGTATCCCCCTTCTTATTTTTTTCCTGAGAAAACTCTTGTTTCATCCCGTCATGCCGCCGGGCGGTTTGGCGGGGCGTTTTTTTTCATGGCGGTATTGGAGATGGCGCGGGCGGCACCTTAGATGTCGAGATCATCCAGAGGGCTGCGTACGGCGTGACCGCCCAGGTTCAGGATGTGGGTGTAGATCATGGTGGTGGACACGTCCTTATGGCCGAGGAGATCCTGCACGGTGCGGATATCCGTGCCCCTTTGCAGCAGGTGGGTGGCGAAGCTGTGGCGAAACGTGTGGGCCGAGATCCGCTTGTGGACTTTCGCCTTTTTTGCCGCCGCACGGATGGCCTTGTTGACGACGGACGGATCCAGATGATGCCGCCGCCGGAGGCCGCTGTGCAGATCAATGGAAAGGGAGCTGGCGGGAAACACATATTGCCACTGCCATTCCCGGCTGGCACCGGGATATTTTCGGTCCAAAGAGTGGGGCAGATACACCGCGCCGAATCCTTCGGAGAGATCCGTTTCGTGGAGCAGTTTCACGCCGTCCATATGGGGCCGAACGTCGGGACAATGGATGCGGGGAAGGTGGTGACGCGGTCCTTGTCGCCTTTTCCGGAGCGCACGGTGATTTATTTCATATGAAAATCAATGTCATGGACGCGCAGTCGCAGGGCTTCGCTGATGCGCAGACCGCTTCCATATAAAAGTTTGACGACCAGAAGGGGTTTCCCCTGCATTTGGGAGATCACTGCGGCGGTTTCATCTTTTGTCATGACGACAGGGATGTTCTTCTTTTTGGCGGCGCGGACAGCATTGATTTTTTCGTCGAGATCACACTCAGGGACTTTTCGATACAGGAAGACAAGGGCGTTCATGCCCTGATTCTGCGTGGCCGGGGCGACGTTTTCCGTTACGGCAAGATGCGTGAGAAATTCCTCAATTTTGGTTTCGCCGCCGACAAAATCGTCCCTTGATGTCATTTGATGAAAATGGATGAATTTTTTGATCCACAGGACATAGATTCTTTCCGTATGGATAGAATAGCGCTTGCGTCTCAACACATCGCGGACTTCATCCAGTATTTTGCGATTTTTTTCTCTTGACATGTGGCATATCCCGTAGTAGGCCAATAGTAAATTTTTTATTTACGCAAATTTAGCCTGATTAACCCAATCCTCAACAAGTAATATAGGAATCCTTTTCACTAACGCCGGTCGATTTTTTTCTTTTTTGGCATGTAATAAATACATTATAAATCATCTCTTTCTTGATTTTCAGGCTGCTTTTTTCATTCATAAAATCATCTGAAAATTCATCAAGGCTGCTGATTAAAGGCTCCCATGAATTTTTGATTGGAATTAGCGAAACAGTATTTTCTATTTTTTATGTACACCTCGTCCCCCTCAAATCGATATTCCCTGGGGAGTCTAACCGCTTGGCTTTGATCATTTTTAAATAATTTTGCTGTTTCCATTCATATATGCAAAAAAAAGAAAGCGATGTCAATTTTTTTGAAAAGGTAAGAAAATTATACGGATATATACTGCCTGATTTTACGGCTCTGGTGTTCTGGTCAAGTTGCCAGGTGTCTGACCTGTATAACGGATTATAAGGGCAAGTTCCTGATAATCAACTTACACAGGCAAAGTTCCTGTCAATAAAATTATATGGGCAAATTTGCCTGATTTTACCGCTCTGGCCAAGTTATCAGGTATTTCACCTGTATAATAGTACTGCTTTGTCACTTTAAAAGCTAACTGCTCCGGAATTTCACTATTTTTATTTTTTTAAATAAAATCAGTAGTTTAATATTTAAAAGAGCAAAGCCGCAATCAAGATTCATCGTATAATTGCTTCCGCTTTTGTGCGGCACTTTCGGATGCGGCTTTGCGTTTTCTATG
>PDWI01002310.1_pt1 | contig 28872 bp, 20 predicted proteins | sample 1430891 | NCBI WGS metagenome assembly PDWI01 (sample SAMN01162508, study PRJNA174530) | Oral metagenome, whole genome shotgun sequencing project. | biome: Marine environment; feature: Marine mammal; material: Swab sample of the gingival sulcus; isolation source: swab sample of gingival sulcus... | reverse complement strand
GCTTCCGTGGGCGACGGCACCAACATTCTGGCCGACCGCATGTCGGCGGAACTTTCCACCATGGAAATCCTGAACCACAACACATCCAACCACAACTAATCCGCTTCGGATAAGTTACGGGGAGGCCGCGCGATCTGCGCGGCCTTTTCCTTTCCCGTCTTTCCGCTGAGGAAACAATCACAGGAATAATTGCGTCATTGTTTCCGATTTAGCACAATCAAGGGGAATTGTGTAAGATGTCCCAAAAATGCCGCAATTCTTCATAGATTGTTAATCAATGACTGGTATCCGACCTGTAAGCGGTCGGAAAAGAAAGGAAAATACTATGCGCGCGGTCTTTTCACTCGTGCTTGTCGTGGGCATCGCCCTCGCCGGCTTTGCGGTCTATATGGCCAAGGGCTATATCAGCGACTATCAGAACGCGCTGGCAGCAGAACGGGCGGCGCGCGCCCCGGCTGTGCCAACGCAGGAAGTCCTGATCGTCACCGAATCGGTGCGATACGGGCAAAAAATTACCGATGAGAATATCCGCACCGTGGCCTGGCCGCAGGATGCCATCCCGGAAGGGGTGTTCACCTCGATCGACGAATTGTTCCCACAGGGCGAAAAACGTTTCCGCACCGTGTTGCGCACCATGGAAGCCTCCGAAGCCATTCTTCAGGTCAAGGTCACGGAACCGGGCCACGATGCAGGCGTTTCCGCGCGTCTGACCACCGGCCTGCGCGCCTTCGCCATCAAGGTGGACGCTTCTTCCGGCGTATCCGGCTTTCTCGCGCCGGGCGATTATGTCGATGTGTACTGGATCGGACGGGCCAATATGAGCGGCAGCCTTGAAGGGGTCTCGCAAGACATTACCAAACTGATCCAGACCAGCCTGAAAATCATCGCCATCGACCAATCCGCCGATATGGATGCAACCACGCCGCAAGTCGCTCGTACCGTCACCGTCGAAGTGAGTCAGGAAGGCGCGGCCCGTCTGGCGCAGGCGCAGGCCACGGGCAAGCTGTGGCTGACCCTCGTGCCGCAGGGCGAAGCGGCGGGCGAAACGCAGGCCGGGCCGATCGAGATTGACCAGAACGACCTCCTGGGCATTGAGCGCGCAGCAGAAGAAGCCGCGCCGGAAGCCCCGAAAGTCTGCACCATCCGCGAACGCAAAGGCGGCGAAACCATCACCCGGGAAATCGCCTGTCCGCAGTAACCGCCGGACCTGTAACGCAAACGGCGTCCGTATATTCCAAGGCCCGCCCCCGGCGGGCCTTGCCTGTTCTTCGCCGAAGCGCCCCGCGCGAAGGCCTTTACTTCGCTGCCCACGTATTCACGCGCCCCCATCGCCCCCAATACACCCGCGTTGAATACACCCGCGTTGTGTCTCCCCCGCCAGCCACCCCAATATCTGCCCCAGACAATCAGGAACCGTGACACTTTCGCCGCACCCCCCTTGGAAACACAGAACCCTATTGATTTTCTTGCAAAATGAACCGATCTGGCGCATCCTTCCTCTAATCGTCGAAGATCCGCAAAGGACACGGCATATATAGAGCAGTTAGTCCGTTATCGGCATTTCGCATTCCCCTCGCGGGCGCGTCGTGGCGAAAAAGGGCGCAAGTGATCCGAGAGGCAAGGTCACATGAAGATAAAGAATATTCTCATTTCAGCGCTGTTGGGCGCAGGATTAACCTTCACGGCGGCAGCGCCGGGCATGGCAGAAACGCTACGCGTGTTGAAGGGAGCCGCATCTTCGATGCTGAAGGTTCCGCTCAACCGCGCCATCGTGTTGGAAAGCGAAGTGCCCTTCACCGAAATCTCGGTCGCCAATCCCGGCATCGCCGACATCACGACCCTGTCGGATCGCACCATTTATGTGCTGGGCAAATCGCCGGGCACCACGACACTGACCCTGGTCGGCGCCGATGGTCGCCTGATCAGCAATGTTGACGTGCGCGTCACCCCCTATCTGGAAGAGTTCAAAGAGCGTCTGCGTCAGGTCCTTCCCGGCGAAGCCATTGAAGTGCGCAGCGCCAATGACGGCATCGTGCTGTCCGGAACCGTTTCCTCCGCAGCGTCCCTTGATCGGGCGCTCGAACTGGCCGAGCGGTATGCACCAAAGCGGGTCTCCAACCTGATGAATGTTGGAGGCACCCAGCAGGTCATGCTGAAAGTGCGTTTCGCCGAAGTGCGCCGCTCGGTCACCAAAAGCCTCGCCTCCTCGCTCGGGGTTGGCGGCTCGCTTCTTGGTGGAGATCTCGGGGTCGCGGCGGGCACGGGCGTTCTCTCCGATGGCGAGGCTTATGATGCCACTTTCGACGGTAATGTCGCCACCTCGCCCACGAGCCCGAATAGCCGCACCGGCGCCTTTACCTTCGGCTTCGATGTCGGCGCGCTGGAATTTGCGGTCATGATCGAAGCCCTTGAAAACAAGGGCATGGTGCGCACGCTGGCGGAACCGAACCTGACCGCCCTGTCCGGGCAGGAAGCCAAGTTCCTCGCGGGCGGCGAATATCCGATCCCCGTTTCGACCGAAGAGGGAATTGTCGTTCAATTCAAGCCGGTTGGCGTCGAGTTGAACTTCACCCCGCGGGTCATTTCCGGCAACATCATCAACCTCGAACTGAAAGCCGCCGTTTCCGCCGTCGACTCCGCCTCCTCGATCACGGCAGGCGGCATCCGTATCAGCGGCTTCTCGCGGCGCGAAACCTCGACCACGGTCGAAATGCGCGACGGGCAGAGCTTCGCCATCGCGGGTCTGTTGCAGGACGATTTCAAGGATCTCAACGGTCAGGTGCCGTGGCTGGGCGATATTCCGGTGCTGGGCGCGCTGTTCCGCTCGACCGATTACACCCGCTCGCAATCCGAGCTGGTGATCATCATCACCCCGCATCTCGTCACACCGGTTTCCGGCGAAGCCCTCGCCGTGCCGACCGACCGGATCAAACCGCCCTCGGAAGGGGATCTCTTCCTCATGGGCCGCACCGAAGCCCCGAACCTGCCCACCACCGGCGCCGCTGGTGAAGTGGCCCAGCAGGATTTCGGCGGTTCCTATGGCTATGTGATGGAGCAGTAACAATGGCATTCAAACGCAGCAAAACCCTGCTCGCCGCCTCTTCGGCCCTTGCCCTTCTGGCGGCATGCAGCACCGATGGTCGCTATGTCCACGCGGGCGACGACCTGTTCAACCCGCCGCTGGGCGGCGCGGTGGCCAACAACATCGCCTACCATACGGGCGAGAAACGCTGGGTCGTCGATCTTGCCAAGCGCTTCGCCCGCGAAGTGCCCAACACCATCACCTTCGCCTTCAACTCGGCGACGCTGGACGCGGAAGCCCGCGCGGTTCTGACACAGCAGGCCGCCTTCATCCGCAAGTTCCCGGAAGTGCGCTTCCGCGTTTACGGCCACACCGATCTCGTCGGTTCCGCCGCCTACAACAAGCGCCTCGGGATGCGCCGGGCGCGCGCGGCGGTGGCGTTCCTGAGCCGTCATGGCATCAGCCGGTCGCGACTGGAAGCAGTGGTTTCCTATGGCGAGACCCAGCCGCTGATCCAGACCCCGAATCGCGAGCGTCAGAATCGCCGCACGGTGACGGAAGTTTCCGGCTTCCTGCAAGATCACCCGCTGATTCTCAACGGACGCTACGCCGAAATCATCTTCCGCGATTATGTGACCGAAGCGTCGGAGGATTCGGACGAAACCGGATCGGAAACCCTCGGCGATTAATACCAGTATCTCCAGCAAAAGGCCGGGCCACAGCGCCCGGCCTTTTTCTTTTCCCACATTATTTCATAAAAAGTTAACAATTTATCCCAACTGCGCTTTGTTCGCCCCCCGGAAACAGCCCCCCTCCCCCGCCCCGCAATGTCGCAAAATTCCGCAATAATTCGCGTTTTGTGCCGCATTCTTGCCCGGATTGACTGCCACATTCATCTCGTGAGCAGACCGTGTGCGCTTTTAACGCGGCGGCCCGGGCGGGAAAGCCGTCTGATCGGGGTCGTTTGAAAGGATAAACGAATGAGTGGGAATGTGGCTTTGAGGCAAGAACCGGCGCCTATTGTGGCGATTACGGTTTCGCGCGACGTACAGGAATTTGACCTGCTGATCGAGGATATGGAAACCGAGTTCGGCGAGGGTTGGGGCGACCTGCCGCTTGCCGATGCCATCGTGTTCCTGGAACAGCCCGAAGCGCAGGCGTTGCAGTTCATCGCCATCGCCATGAATGCCCGCGACGAGCCGAACCTGGCGCAGATCGCGGACATTATCCGCAAGGCGGTGGCGCATAACATCAAGGCGCTGGTGGTGGCCGAAGAGGTCAGCCCGATCGCGCTGCACCAGCTTCTGAAGCTGGGCGCCGAAGAATTCGTGCCGTATCCACTGCCCGACAAGGCTCTGCACGAGGCGTTTGAGCGCCTGCGCACCCCCGCCCCGGAACCCAGTCTTCCCGCCATCGCTCCGGTGGTGAAAAGCACCGGCGGCGACAAGGATGGTGTCATCATCGCGGTGCAAGGGCTCGCCGGCGGCGTCGGTGCGACGACACTGGCGGTCAATCTCGGCTGGGAACTGGCAACGATTGAGAAAGAAAACCCGCCGAAAGTCTGCCTGATCGACCTCGATCTGCAATTCGGCTCGATTTCGACCTTCCTCGACCTGCCGCGCCGCGAGACCGTTTTCGAGCTGCTTTCGGACACCGAAATGTTGGACGAGGAGACCTTCCGCGCGGCCCTCGAAACCTATGCCAACAAGCTCGACGTCTTCACCGCGCCCTATGACATGCTGCCGCTCGACCTGATCGACGACAATGACGTATCGCGCATCCTCGAAATGGCGCGCACCCATTATGATTATGTGATCGTCGACATGCCGACGACGGTGGTGCAATGGACCGAGACCGTGCTGAACGCGGCGCATGTATTCTTCGCCCCGCTGGAGATCGACATGCGCTCGGCCCAGAACGCGGTGCGCATGATCCGGGCTCTGCGCAGCGAGGATCTGCCGGTGGAAAAGCTGCGCTATGTGCTGAACCGCGCGCCGAAATTCACCGATCTGGCGGGCAAGAGCCGGGTCAAGCGGCTGGCCGAAAGCCTCGATATTTCTATCGACGTATCGCTGGCGGATGGCGGCAAACAGATCATGCAGGCTTCCGATCAGGGGCAAGCTCTGGCGATGGCGCTGCCAAAATCGCATCTGCGCCGCGACATTCAGAAGCTTGCCGCCTCGGTGCATGAAGTGAACACAACCGCAGAAGCGGCTGCAAAATAATCCGATCCGGGAGAAACCCGGACGGACCCAGACGGCACCCGGACCCATCCGGGATTGAGTAAGGAGAGCAAGGTGTTTTCAAAGTATAAAAAGCCCGCACGCGCGGAGGGAGGGCCAAAGCTGCACGCGGTTGCGGGCGCGGCCCCCGCCGCAGCATCGGCACCCGCACCATCTCCCGCGCAGGCCATCCGCCCCGCGCCGAAGGCCGCCCCAACGCCGCATGCCGTCCCGGCCCGCGCCGCCCCTTCCGACAAGGAGCGCCGCCGCAAGGAACGCCTGTCCGAGATCAAGGTTGAGCTGCACAAACAGCTTCTCGACAATCTCAATCTCGGCGCGCTGGAAACCGCCTCCGAGAAGGAGTTGCGGCAGGAAATCACCGCCATTTCCTCCGAGGCGCTGGCGGATATGAATGTGGTCCTGAACCGCGAAGAGCGCATGTCGCTCAATCAGGAACTGTTTGACGAAGTGATGGGCCTTGGGCCGCTCGAACCGCTGCTGAAGGACGAATCGGTCAACGATATTCTGGTCAACGGGCCGCAGCAGATTTTTGTCGAACGCGACGGCAAGCTGGAGCTGACCGACATCACGTTCAAGGACGAAAAGCACCTGCAACGCATCATCGACAAGATCGTATCCGCTGTGGGCCGGCGGGTCGACGAATCAAACCCGCATGTGGACGCGCGTCTGGCGGACGGGTCGCGTTTCAACGCCATGGTGCCGCCGATTGCAGTCGACGGGTCGCTGGTTTCGATCCGTAAGTTCAAAAAGGACAAGCTCGGCATTTCCGACCTGGTGAATTTCGGCGCCTTTTCCGAAGAAATGGCGCTTTACCTTGAGGCCGCCGTGGCGACCCGGCTCAACATCATCGTGTCCGGCGGTACCGGCTCCGGTAAAACCACGACGCTGAACGCCCTGTCCTCTTTCATCGACGACAGCGAGCGCATTCTGACCATCGAGGACACGGCGGAATTGCAACTGCAACAGACCCATGTCGGCCGGATGGAAAGCCGCCCGGCCAACGTTGAAGGCAAGGGCGCTGTGACGCAGCGCGATTGTCTGAAAAACGCGCTGCGGATGCGCCCGGACCGCATCATCGTCGGCGAAACGCGCGGCGAAGAAGTGATCGACATGCTTCAGGCCATGAATACCGGCCACGACGGCTCGATGACGACAATCCACGCCAACTCGGCGCGCGACGCGGTATCGCGTCTTGAGAACATGATCGCCATGGCCGGGATCGAGATGCCGCTCAAGGCAGTACGCTCACAGATCGCCTCGGCGGTTCACCTCGTTGTGCAGGCCTCGCGTTTGCAGGACGGTTCGCGCCGCATGACCTCGATCACCGAGATCACCGGCATGGAAGGCGAAGTGATCTCGATGCAGGAAGTGTTCCGCTATCAGCGCACCGGGCTTGGCCCCGATGGCAAGATCATCGGTCATTTCACCGGCACCGGGGTGCGCAGTCACTTCAGTGAGCGGTTCCGGCAGTGGGGTTACAACCTGCCGCCCTCGATCTTTGAACCCGTGGGAGTGTAAATCATGGTACTTTCCGCAGAACCGATTATTTACGGCCTGATCTTCGTTGCCGTCCTCGTGCTGGTCAACGGCATTTACCTGATCGTCTTCGGCAAATCCATTTCGCTGAATTCACGGGTCAACCGCCGCCTCGACCTGCTGGAGAAGGGCCATGACCGCGAGGCGGTGCTGGAACAATTGCGCAAGGAAGCCAGCCAGCACAGCAGCGCCCGCGGCATTCCGCTCTATTCGCTTTTGGCGGAAAAAGCGCAGAAGGCCAATATTGCCTTCACGCCCAACCAGTTGATCATGCTGATGGGCGCCGTCAGCTTCGTGGCCTATATCGGCCTGACCTTCGGCACTTCCGCCTCCCCCGCCGTGCGGATTGGCGTGGCGATCGTGATGGGTATCGGCGGGGTCTATGTCTGGATCAACAACACCGCCAAGAAACGCCTCTCCATGATCGAGGAACAACTGCCGGATGCGGTCGAACTGATGGTGCGCTCGCTGCAGGTGGGCCACCCGTTCTCCTCGGCCATTCAGATCGTGGCCAAGGAAATCCCCGATCCGCTGGGCACCGAGCTGGGTGTGATTGCCGATGAAAGCTCCTATGGCCGCGATATGGGCGAGGCGCTCAAGGAAATGGCCGAGCGGCTCGACATGCAGGATTTGCGCTTCCTCGCCGTGGCCGTGACCATCCAGCAGCAATCGGGCGGCAACCTGGCCGAGATCCTCGCCGGTCTCTCCAAGGTGATCCGCGCCCGCTTCAAGCTGTTTCGCCGGGTCAAGGCCATTACGGCGGAAGCCAAATGGTCCGGCACCTTCCTGTCCGGCTTCCCGGTCGTGGCGCTGGTCATGCTCAACATCATTCAGCCCGATTATTACGACGACGTGAAGGATACCGCCGCCTTCATCCCGGCGGCGCTGGTGGCAGCGGGCTTCCTGATCGCAAATGTCTTCGTGATGAAGGCGCTGGTGAATATCAAGGTATAAGGCAATGGAAGCTCTCAAACTCATGCTCGAACAGCAGTTCGGCCCGATGGGACCGCTCTACGCCATCGTGGTTCTCGCGGTGCTGCTCCTCGCCTTCGCCGGGTCGCAGTTGCTCAAACGCGATGAAGACCCGCTCGACAAGCTCAAGCGCGACACGCATCCCGCCAACAGCGGCGACAAGAAATCGCTGCGCTCGCAAGTCGATACCGGCCCGGACAAGCTCGAACGCTATAAAGCCTTCCTTGAGCCACAAGACGCGGAAGAATATTCCGCCATGAAGCTGACGCTGTTGCAGGCGGGCTATGAAGGCAAGAACGCGGTGCGTCACTACCACTTCGCCCAGTTCGCTCTTGGCCTGCTCGCTTTGGCGTTGGGTCTGGGCTATGTCTGGCTCAATTCCGGCGATGGCGAAACCTCGACCCGGACCATGATCCTCTCCATCATCATTCCCGGCGCCGTGGGCTATTACGCGCCGAAATACTGGATCACCCGCCGGGTGGAAGAGCGCAAGGATCAGATTATCTGCGGCTTCCCGGACGCGCTGGACATGATGTTGGTCTGCGTTGAAGCGGGCCAGTCGCTCGACCAGTCGATCGCGCGGGTTTCCGGCGAATTGCGCGCGGGGTTCCCGGCACTGGCCGACGAATTTGAGATCGTGTCCAACGAGATGAAAGCAGGTAAGGACCGGATTGCGGTGCTGCGTGATTTCGGCGAGCGCTGCGGCGTGCCGGACGTGATGAGCTTTTCGACCGTGTTGATCCAGTCCGCGACGTTCGGCACCTCGGTCGGCGACGCGCTGCGGGTATTCTCGGAAGAAATGCGCGACAAGCGGGTAATGCGGGCCGAAGAAAAGGCCAACACCCTGCCGACCAAGATGACACTGGCGACCATGATGCTGACCGTGCCGCCGCTGCTGATTATTCTTATTGGCCCGTCGGTCTATGAGGTCTATAAGGTGCTTCAGGAAATCAAATTCTGAGGCACGAGATCCGCGCATTTCGCATCATATTTTCGACCGTTGCCGCGCTTGGCCTTGCCGCTTGTGATCAGGGGCTTGGCTCGCGCGGCGGCGGCGCTTATGCGCCCGATGCGCTGGTCGCGGGGGCGCATAATGTCGACGGGCTGATCGTCGGGCATCGCCTGATGGCGGCCGGGGAATACGAACTGGCGCTGAAGGCCTATCTGCGCGCCGTAGCGGAAAATGGAATTTCGGTCGACGCGCTCTCCGCCCTCGGCTCCGCCAATCTGAAGCTGGGGCGGCTCGGACAGGCCGAAGACCTGCTGCGCCGCGCCATCGACGAGGACGAAAAATTCGCCCCCGCCTGGAACAATCTCGGTGTCGTCTTGATGGAAACCGGCAAAATCGGCGAGGCGGCGCGGGTGTTTCGCATCGCTTTCGGCCTCGACAGTGGCAAATCCGCGTCAATCAAACAGAACCTGAACCTTTCCTTGGCAAAACTCGGCGAAATCGCCTACACTGGAGAGACAGAGCATGCGGGCTTTGCCCTGATGCGTCGTGGAGTTGGAGATTACCTGCTCTTGGCGGATTAAGGGACGCCCCAATAAGCGCCGGGCACGCGCGGACACAGATCTGCCGGGCACCATCAGCGCAAACATTGAGTAGTGCGGCTTGGCCGCGAAGAGCAGGATAAGGACGCGGGCAAAATGCGCCAGAAATTTCTATTGAGCTTGTGCCTCGGAGCAACCGTGGTGCTGTCGGCATGTGAGCAAATGACCGATGAAGAGGTCGAACGCGCCGTCGCCGGGGTCAACGTCATCGACGAAAACAACCTCAACGACATCATGCTGCGCGCGGGCGACCCGGAAGAGGCCGTCGCCTACTTTCGCCGCACCCTGAGCGCCCATCCCGAACGGGTTGACCTGAAGCGCGGCCTCGCCAAATCGCTGGTGCGCGCGGGCAAGGCTTCGGAAGCAAGCCGCATCTGGAGCGAGGTTCTCGCGTCCGGCGAGGCCAGCAACGACGACCGCATCTCCGCCGCCGACACCATGATCCGCGCGGGCGACTGGACCAAGGCGCGCGAGGTGCTGAACACCGTCCCGCCGACCGTCGAGAGCTTCGACCGCTACCGTTTGGAAGCCATGGTCGCCGACGCCAAGAAGGACTGGAAACGCGCCGACAGCTTCTACGAAACCGCCGTCGGCCTGACCACCCGCCCCGCCGGGGTCTATAACAACTGGGGCTTCTCCAAGCTGACCCGTGGCGATTACAAGGGCGCCGAGGCCATGTTCCTCGAAGCCATCACCTATGACGACAACCTGTTCACCGCGAAAAACAACCTGATGATGGCCCGCGGCGCGCAGCGTAAATACGACATGCCGGTCTTCCCGATGACGCAAAAAGAACGGGCGCAGCTCCTGCACACGCTCGGGCTGGCGGCGATCAAACAGGGCGACGTGACCATGGGCAAAACCCTGCTGCGCGAAGCCATTTCGACCCACCCGCAGCATTTCGACGAAGCCGTGCGCGCCCTGCGTGCCCTTGAAGCCAACGTGGCCTCCTGATGGAATTTGCACAACCGGCCCAGGCGGCCCTCTGGTTCCTCATCCCCGCCGTGCCGATCGGCATCTGGGTGGCGTTCAACGACATGGCGCGGATGAAAATCCCCAACCTGGCGGTGCTGGCCCTGCTGATCAGCTACGCCGTTTTGGGCCTGTTCGCCCTGCCCCTCGACGCCTATCTCTGGCGATACGCGCATTTCGCGGTGATCCTGATCATCGGCTTCCTCGCCAACATGCTGGGCGCAATGGGCGCGGGCGACGCCAAATTCGCCGCCGCGATGGCGCCTTTCGTGGCCCTCGCAGATGCCAGCCTGATGGCCTATATCCTCGCCGCCGCAACTGTGCTGGGCTTCGCCGGTCACCGGATCGCCCGCGCCTCCAGCGCATTGCGGGCCCGCACCCCGGACTGGGTAAGCTGGACGCACCGGAAGTTCCCGATGGGCCTCTGCCTCGGCACCGGCCTCATCGCCTTCCTCGCTCTGAACGCCGTTTATGGCCCCTAAACCCGCGCGGACGGGGCACGATCAAGCCCCGCCCCGCTCCGCCAGATCAAGCCATTCTTCTTCTGCCGCCGCCAGCGCCTGTTGCCGCTCGACCAACGCTTCCGAAGCTTTCTGAAACTTGGCCGGCGCATCGCTGAACAGGGTCGGATCGGCGAGAAATTCCTCCAACTTGGCGATCTCCGCCTCCAACCGCTCCATAAGCGCGGGCAGTTCCTCCAACCGATGCTTCTCGGTAAAAGAAAGCCCGATTTTTTCCGCCTTCGCCGCCGGCTTCTCCACCCGTTTCGGCTTTTTCTTCCCCTTGGCTGGCGCATCCTCCCGCTCCCCGCGCTGCGCCAGATAATCCGACCAACCGCCCGCATAGACCGTGGCCCGCCCGTCGCCCTCCATCGCAATCGTCGTCGCTGCCACCCGGTCGAGAAAGTCGCGATCATGGCTGACCAAAAGCACGGTGCCGCTATATTCCCCCAATAATTCCTCAAGCAAATCAAGGGTTTCAACGTCCAGATCGTTGGTCGGCTCGTCCATCACCAACAGATTGGACGGCTTGGCCATCAACTTGGCCAAAATCAACCGCGCCTTCTCCCCGCCCGACAAAGACCGCACCGGCGCCCGCGCCTGCGCCTCGTCAAACAGAAATTCCTTCAAATACCCGACCACATGTTTCGGCGCCCCGCGCACCAAAATCTGATCCGACTTGCCCGAAATCCCCAACACCGGATCCGACGCCAGATTTTCCCACAAAGACGCATCATCATCCAGCGTCGAGCGGTTCTGATCAAACACCGCCATTTCCAGCCCGGTCCCCAGCTTGACCGACCCCGAATCCGGCGCCATTTCCCCGATCAACAGCTTCAGCAACGTGGTCTTGCCCGCCCCATTCGGCCCCACCAGCGCGACCCGATCCCCCCGGTTCACCGTCAGCGAAAACGGCCGCAAAATCTCGCGCCCGGCAAAAGCCTTGGCAATACCGCGCGCCTCGATCACCTTGCGCCCCGATTTCGGCCCATCCTCCAACGCCATCGCCGCCGCGCCCTGCCGGGTAATCTGCTCCGCCCGCGCCGCCCGCATCTTCTCTAACGCCCGCACCCGGCCCATATTGCGCTTGCGCCGCGCCGAAATTCCCTCGACCGCCCACCGCGCCTCTGCCTTGATCTTGCGGTTGAGCTTGTGACGCGCCATGTCCTCATCCGCCCAATGCTTATCCCGCCAGGCCTCAAAATACGCAAAGCCCCGATCCTGCCGCCGAACCTCGCCGCGATCAACCCAAAGCGTGGCCCGCGTCAAGGCATTCAAAAATGCCCGGTCATGCGAGATCACCACAAACCCCGCCCGCGTGGACGACAATTCCGCCTCCAGCCAGCCGATTGCCTCAATATCCAGATGGTTGGTCGGCTCGTCGAGAAGCATCAATTCCGGCCCCTCCGCCAACAACTTGGCCAACGCCGCCCGCCGCCGCTCCCCGCCAGAAGCCGTTGCCACCGGCGTGTCAGGGTCAAACTTCAACCCCTCCGCCACCCGCGCAACCTTATACGCCTCCTCCGGCGCAAGCCCCGATGCGGCAAACTCCCCAAGCGTGGAAAACCCTGACAAATCAGGATGTTGCTCCATATACCCCGCATGAACCCCGAGCGGCAAAACCCGGCTTCCCCGGTCCGGCTCCACCAGCCCCGCCATGATCTTCATCAAGGTCGACTTGCCCGACCCGTTACGCCCGACCAGCGCCACCCGATCCCCCGGCTGCACAACAAGATCCACCCCGTCAAACACGGGATTACCGCCAAAAGTGAGCGAAATATCGGTGAGCTGTAAAAGAGGTGCGCGAGCCATGCACGCGGCCTAGCGGCCCCACCCCACAAGGTCAAGCAAAACGCCGCGCCTGCTTCTTCTTAGCAAAAATACTCACTCACTGCGCCGCCGCCCGCAACAACGCCTGCCGGTTCGCCGGAACCGCGCCAATTTCAAGGCCCGTGAACACATGCAGCGTCCCCAAATCCCGGTCGACCACCGCATGATCGGAAACCCAGCCCCCCATCAGCAAGTAAGAACGCAGCAACGGCGGCAACCCCGCCCGCGCCCGCGCCGGATCAAACGCCCCGCCGCCAAACCGCACCACCTCCGTGGCCCTTTCTCCCGGCGCCCAACGTGCCGGTGCCCCATGCCGTGCCGCTAAAAACGCGAATGCCTCCGCATGGGGCGCGGCCTCGGTGCCCGGAAACGAGGTGCAGCCGAACAACATCTCGATCCCCTCCGCATCCACCAACCGCGTCAGCCCCGCCCAGGCCAGCCGCACCGCATCCGCTCCGCCCGACCCCGGCTGCGCGCAAAACCGCCCCAGCTCCAGCATCGCCCCGCCAAATCCCGACAAGGCGGAAAGATCGTAAAACTGCGCCGAATAAGACGCCGCGATGCCGGACCCGCTGGCAAACGGCATCAACCGGCAGGTCGCCAACAACGCCCCCCCCGCGTCCTCAACCAACAAATGTGCGCATTGCGCGTCAAACGCATCCGCATCCCGTCCGCCACCCGCCGGATCGCGAAAGGCCCGGAAGCGCAACTCCTGCGCTCGCAAAACATCGCGCACGCCGGCAGCCAGACGCACCCGACACCCCGCGCGCTGCAACAGCGTTCGCCCCTCCTCTGCCATCAAACGCCCGTGATCCATCGCCCTTCCCTCTTGGCGCCAAGCTCTTTCGCGCTTACCTTGTCACAATCCCCCGAAGGCGCAAGAGCCGGGACGCAACGCAACAACCGCGCAAGGTGAATCGCAAGGTAAATCATGGCAAAAATCCACAAATCCGACGCCGAATGGCGCGCCGAACTGTCCCCGCTGGCCTATGAAGTCACCCGCCGCGCCGGTACCGAACGCCCCTTCTCGCATATGGGCTTCCCCGAAGGGCCGGGCCGTTATCACTGCGTCTGCTGCGGCGCCCCCCTGTTTGATCAGAACACCAAATTCGAAAGCCATTGCGGCTGGCCCGCCTTTTCCGCCCCCGGCAAAGACGCCCAAATCGACGAACACAGGGACACCAGCCACGCCATGATCCGCACCGAAGTACGCTGCCACAATTGCGACGCCCATCTGGGCCACGTCTTCAACGACGGCCCCGCCCCCACCGGCCTGCGCTACTGCATCAACGGCGTCGCCCTCGAATTTCGCGCCGCGTCGGACAACAAGACCTGAGCGCCCTACCCGCCGCCCTCCAACATCCAGCCATGCGCAGTGTCCCGTAGCGCCGCCGCGATCTCCTCCGGCGCGGCAATCAGGTCGCTCAGCGCCTCCGGGTTCATCTTCAGGTTACGCGGGCGCCTGAAATCCCCGCCCCGCCCCAACACCTTGCGCGCAACCCCCTGAACCTGCTTAGAAAAATCGCCATTCGCCGCAAACATCTCGTCATAATACAGCACCTCGGCCCACGGGGTTTTGCCCAGCATCTCCAGCACCACGCGGTCCATGCGTTGCAACGCCTCAATTTCGGCCACAATCCGCTCCGGCGCCAGTTCCACCTTCGGCTTTTTCGCGAGCAACCGCTCCGGCCGATCCGCCGACCAGCGCCCCGTCGCCTGCGCCAACCGTTCCGACACGATCATCCGCAGCTTGTTACGCCGCAAAATCAGCACCACATGCGCCCGCTGCGCCGCCGCGTAGTCGATCAGAAACGGCCCGCCGCCCAGCCCGCCGGGGATCAGATTCAGCGCAAAATATTTCACATCCATCGCCAACTTGCCGCCATGCTCGGCCCGAAGCGCCTCGATATAGCGGCGAAACAGCGCCGCGTGGTGCTGCGGGTGGATCAACGCCGGATCGCGCGCCGCCGCTTCGGCGACAAATTGGTAAAAGCGAAACGGGCGACTGAGGTCGCCATGCAGAATTTCATCGCAATTCAGCGCGCCGTTTTGTGCCAGAAGCTCGCGAAACACCGTGGTGCCGCTGCGCTGGCGCCCGAAGATGAAAATCAGGTCCGAATCCTGGTTAATCGCCATCGCGTCCCCCCGCATCCGCCGCCCGCTCAAACAAGGCCCGCGCCAGCATCGCCACCAATTCCGGCCGCTCTGCCACCCGCGCCACCATCACATCGCGCAGCATTTCCTGCGTGCCGACCCGCTGCCCCTGAGACCATGGCCAAGACATCGACCCCGCGCGAAAGCGATACAAAAACCCCGGCTGCGCGAAAAACTCCGCCTTGTAGCCGCGCGCCGTGAAGTCGAGCCAAAACGCCCAATCCTCCGCCTCCCCATTGCGCCGCGTGCCGTCAAAACAGATCTCGCGCAGCCGCTCGGTGCGGATCAGCGCGGTCATGCGAAAATCGTTTTCCAAGAGGTGCATGTGGTCGCCCAGCAGGTTGCGCAGCACCAACTCGTCGCTTTCGCCAAAATTGCGCCGCTGCGGCACGATGGCCTCCACCCCCGCCCCGCGCGCGTTCCAGGCATTCACCATTTCAGCAAGAAATTCCGGCGCGATCAGGTCATCAGCGTCGAGAAACAGCGCCAATTCCGTGTCACACGCCGCCGCCAGCCGGTTGCGCGTCGCCGCCAGTCCGGCATTGGGCTGCTGCAATAAGGTTAATTCCGGCAAGCGCGCGCGGGCATAATCGAAGAAAACCTGCGCCTTGGGAGCGCTGCCATCGTCACAAATTATCACCTTCGGAATGCCCGATTTCTGCGCCGCCAGCGCGTCGATGGTCTCCCAGAATTCCGCCGTCGGATTATGCGCCGGGATCAGCACGGTGACGTCGCGAATGCTGGCTTTCGGGCGCGCCGTGGCGTGGGTTTTGCGCCCGGTTTTTCGCGTCAATGCCGCGTCATAAGCCCGCCCCAACGCCTCCGCCGCCCGCTCCGGCGCGAGGGTCTCATTGCAAAACGCCCGCACCCCTGCGCGGATTTCGTCGCCATGTTTCACGATCGCCGCAAGGTCCGCGCGCAGCCGCCCCGGGTCACGCATCTGCTCCTCCAACACGAAATTTTGCAGCTCAGGCGGAAAAAACTCCTGCATCGGCGTCCCCGCACGCACCACCGGCAATTGGTTAAAATCAATCGCCTCAACGCAGGCATAGGAAAAGGTTTCATGCGCCCCAAGATGCGGGCTGATCGCGCCGGGACGCAGTAGCGACAGTGCCACCTCGCGCGGTTGATAATCAACAATGCTCAGCCGTTCGCGCAATTCCGGCCGCACCCGCTTGCGGATATACTGCCGCATTTTGCGCTCCTGAAACGGGGTCGGCACGATCCGCCCAATCAGTTCGACGCGCTGAAGCGGACGCAAATCCTGCAACATATTCACTGCGTAAATCAGCTTGTCGACGCCCTTGCCGATGGACACCCGACCAAGATACTGCACCTCGTCGCGCAACGCGGGCATTGGCCCGGCGGGCTGCGTAAACCGATACGGCTCGCGCACCACCACCGCTTCCGTCGTCACATCCGCCGCCGCCAGCCCCGACCGCATCGCCTCGGCGGGCAGCACCACCAAATCCGAAGCGCGCATTTGCTGACGCTCCGCCACCGCATTAGCCTGCGCCATCCGCGACATCGGCAAGCCATCCGCGCGGTAAATCGGCGCGCTCATGCCGTGGTTAAACGTGGTTAACAAGCGGGGCCGCGCGCCAGGGCGATGGCACATCTGCTGAAACAGCACGACACAGGGCGCCTGAAAATCCGTCGCCTCAATCACGTCGACATCCCATGCCTCCACCCGCGCCCAAAGCTGCGGCGCGAGGTAAGCGGCGATATTGTCAAAATGCGACAGGCTGCGGAACTGCCGCCCCATCACCTCATGATCCACCTCCGCCACATGCACCCGCTCCGGCGCAAACGGATGAAAACCCGCCACCAACGGCACCAGCTCCTCCCCCGGTCGCCGCTCGCGCCAGGTGAACAAAAACACCTCATGCCCCGCCGCCTCCAACGCGGGCACCATCTGCCGCATATAGGTCGCGATGCCACCCCCCGGCAGGAAGGGCGTTTCGCCGGAGACCAGCAGCAGTTTCACGATTCCGCCACCAGCAAGGCGAAATCATACAAGTTCACCGCATAGGCCCCGCGCGGCGGCAGCGCCAACAGGACCACAACGCGGCGATACGCGCTCAGCGGTCGCATCCCGTCCGGTCGGAATGCGATTCGGTGCTTCATCGGCACCGTGGTCAGCGGCAGGTGCGCGATGCGAAAATCCTCGAACCGCTTCCGGTCGGTGAAGCAGCGCAAGGTTACGGTCGCCTCAAACACCGTTTCCTGCGGCACAAACCCGCCCGCTAACGGGTTGACCTCCGCCGAGGCCAGCATTTCCAATTCCAGCGCCGCCGTATTCACGCCGCGATGCTCCAGCTCCGCCTCCAGATGCACCCACTTTGGCGCCGCGCGTCCCGTGATCACCGGATTGGCACGCAACACCGCCCGCCGCGGCGTCGCGCCTGCTACGCCGCCACCTATATCCGCGCCCGCCGCAGCGCCGCCGAGCGCTGAAACAGACGCGCCGCCCGCATAGACCTCGCGCGCCACAACCATATGCGCCGCATCCGCAAAGCCCGCATTCTCCACCGAGGCCCAAAGACCCTCGGCGAAGGCTTTATAATTACGCGCCCGCAAAGGCGCGATCGGTTCCTGCCCGCTCAGGAACCGGGAGAAGCCAGTCACGATCTCACGGCGGGGCGCGCCGGAGGAAAACCGCGCCACATCCGCTTTCATCAGCGCCACCATGCGCTCCATGGCCTCAATATGCACCGCGAATCTTTCTAAATCGTTAAGCATCGCAATTTTTCTCATCTTTTTTCTTCTGATTTCCCGCCCGACAACCATAGCGGGAAATTAACCAACTGGCGAGCTGATCAAGTGGCAAAACCTTCCCCCCCGGCACCCCCAGCGCGCAAACCAAACCGCCCTCCCCGCGCACCGCAAAAACATCCACCGCATGTTCGAAATCAAGCGCCGGATAAGGGACGTCGGGCAAGAGGCAAACCGTGCCAATGCCAAGCCGCTTGAGCGCCCCGAAGGCGTCGCATTCCTGCGCGATCACCGCGTCGAGCCAGAACATCTGCGCCGCCGCGTCCTGCCAATCGGAGAGAAAATGAACACTGTCAAAATCGGGCGCGGGTTCCGCAGCGTGGCCCAATATAAAGAGATGCACGCCGACGCCACGCCGCCGTAATTCCTGCGCCAGATCCGCCGCCGCCGCGTCCACCCGCGCGAGGGCAAAACCGACCTGAACCCCCTGCGGCAAAACGCAGGCTGCCACCCCGCCAACGGCCCGCTCCAACACCTCATGCGCCCGGTGGCGCAACGGCAAATCGCCGCGTCGCCATTCCCAGCTAAGCCCGGCGGCGCAGGCATACTCCGAATGGCGCAGGCGCTCGGACAGGGGGTGGAAATGCACGGATGGCGGCGGCGCGGTGCTGGGCAGCGTTAACCTTAATTTACGGATACGCGCCCCGGTGGAAGCCGCGCTGGAAGCCAACACCACCGCCCCGGATGCAGCCTGTCCTTCCCCCTCGGAAACCGCAAAACGCGCGCCCGCAACCAGCTCTAATACCGCGCACTCCGCCGCCATCGCCCGGCATTGCAACGCCCAAAACACCCAATGCAAAACCCCCGCTTGCCGCAAAATCTCGTAGGCCGCGCGGGTGGTCGCCACAACATAGCCGGGAAAATGAAACCGCGTGCTGCCGGTGCGGCTGGCCCAGAATGCCCGGCCCAGATCCGGCACCGGCGCGCCCAGCCGCGCTGGATCGGTGGCAAAAAACGCCTCCTCCGTATCCTCAAACAAAATCGCGAACCGGGGCGCTTCGGCGTGTTCCAAGGAAGCCAAAGCGCGCGGGTTCATTAACCATGAATGCGCATCCCGTAGCTGCGTCCGCAGACCCGCCTCGTCGCGACCTGCCTGCGCCAACAAGCTCTCCGGCCGCTTGCGATATTCAAAGCCGAAATCCTCCAGATGCCGCCCGCGAAACCCCGCCTGCGCCGCCGCCAGAAAGAAGGCCCAATCCTCCCAACCCCGGCGGAAATCCGGGTCAAACTGCACCGCCTTGATCACCTCGCGCCGCAACAGGCTCCCCGCCTCGCAGATATTTTGCGCAGCGTGCAAAAGCCGGGAATACGGCCCGCCGGGATCGCCGTGAAACGGCGTGCCGAACATATCAAAATCGGGGTAAATCCAGCCCGCTTCCGGGTGTGCCTGCAACTCGGCCATGGCGCGGGCGAGCGCCTGAGGACGCAGGCGGTTGTCGGCATCGAGCAGGTAAATCGCTTCGGCGGCGGGCAGGTGATCGAGCACGAATTGCAGCCCCGCATTGCGCGCGGCGGGAAGGCCACGGTTAGGCTGGCGCAGATAGGTCACGCGGTCGGGATAGGCGCACGCATAGCTGCGACAAACACGGTCGGTCTCCGTAAAGGGGCAGCCGTCGTTAACCATGATCAGGTGAATGGGAAAATCTGCCTGTTGCGCCAAAACGGATTCGATGGCCTCGGGAAGCAAGGCCGGGTGGCGATGTGCCGGAAGCACCACCGCCAGCTTTGCGCCCTCGACCTCAGGCATGTTCCGACCCGAAATCTATGGTTAACGCGCTGAAACTGGACCAGCCGAAATCCGGGGCGTGGGCCGGGTTGGTTAGACGGGTGAGCAGATAAATGTCGACGACCGGGGGCAGGTCCTTGAGCGTCAAGTCCTGCGGCGCACCGGGGTGCAGATCGTGCCAGCCGGTAGTAAAATGCGGCGCGAATTGCGGCAAGGCAAGGTCCGCCGGGCGTTGGCCACTTGGGGTCAGAGCGCAGGCAAAAGAGATGTTCGGGGCGCGCGGGTGCCGGATCATGGCGCGGGCGGTCAGGCGGGTGGCGCCGGTCAGGTCCACATTTTCAAACCGCGCCGCCGCGATCTGGCCTTCTGGCCGCACATGCAGCAGCAGGTCATGCGAGTCTTGCGCGAAACTCAGGTCCGGCAGGCCGCTGTTAAGGTTAATCGCATCCAGCAGCCCCCGCCCGTTAACCACGATCCGATCCGGCGCCTCCACCCCCGCCACACGATGGGCCGACAGCGCCGGGCGGCAGGTTGCCCCCGGCGGCGCGCGCCAAGCGGCGGTGGCCAGCGCATCTTGGCTCTGTTCGTCGCCGGCGCGGTGCCCGTGGCGCAGATCGGGGTGTTTGGCGGCGATGGCGACGGCCACTTTGCCGCGCCCGTTCCAACGCAGGTCCAGCGCCACCGTTTGTTCCGCCACGTCCAGCGCACGGGGCAGCGAAAACCGTTGCGACCCTGCGCTCAGACCCGCCGCCTCCACCCGCCATTCCCCGTGACGCGCGCCGTCCTGCAAAGTGGTTAACCACACCTCCAGATGACCGGATTGCGCCTGCACGTCCGTTAACCAAAACCCCACATCCGACAGCCCCGCCGCGCCGCAGGCCAAGCGCTGCACCACCGGCACCCCGTCGCGCAGGGGCAGCGATTTGCCCGGCTGGGGCTGGTTCCAATAGACACGCTCACGCAATCCCTGATCCCGCTGCAATGCCGCCCGCTCCAGCGCGGCAAACCCGCTGCGCAGCCGTTCATTTTCCTGCCGCAACGCCGCGATCTGCCGCAAAGCATCGGCATGAGCGCGCGCCGTTACCACCGTTTCCTCTGCGCTCAGACGCCACAACCCGGCGAAAATCCCCGCTCGCAACGCCGTGCCCTCCGCCGCGCTGCCCCGCAGGTCAATCAGCGGCAAATCCGCCCCAAACTGCGCCGCAAACCCCGCGCGAAGCGGCGCCAGGTCCGCACCAAAACAGATCAACGCGCGCAGGCGGAAATGCAGTTCCTCCGCCGCGATCCCCGCCGGGTTTTCCAGCAATTCCACTCCATCCGGCGCAGCGGCCAATACCAGCGGCGCCGCTTCCGGCCAGACCGACAGCAGACGCGCCCGATCCTCGGGCAACACCGCCACCTGCTCCGCTTCCCGGTTCGATTCGCACATTGGTTTCTATATTCCTGCCTTGCAGACTCATACGTCCGCTCAACCATAGGGTTACAAGAATGGACGGCTACAGCAAGCCCCATCGCCCGGCAGAACCGCCGGGCTGCGCCTGCCTGCCCCTCGGCAAGCGCAAACAGCACATCCATAAACCCAACCGCAGGGCGTTTTTCAAAGCTTTTACAAACGGCCAGACCTGTGCAAGCGCCTACCCAGGCAGGCGCAGCCCTCCGCAAAATATTGCCCCTTCAAACACCTGCGCCGCCCGGATCAGGGGCGGCGCAGATCGTTCAATGAGGGTGCAATCAATAGACGTCGCGCAGGTAGCGTTTCTGGCGCTTGAGGTCGGCGACATATTCCTCCGCCGCTTCCGCCGATTTGCCGCCCTCACTGGCGATGATCTCATGCAGCGCGGCGTCCACATCCTTGGCCATGCGCGTCGCATCGCCGCAGACGTAGAAATGCCCGCCCTCTTCCAGCCAGCCATACAGCGCCTTGCCGTTTTCGCGCATCCGGGTCTGGACATAGATCTTCTCCGCCTGATCGCGGGAGAAGGCGAGATCAAGGCGGCCCAGCAGACCATCCGCCGACATCTGCCCGATCTCGTCTTCATAGATGAAATCGTCCGCCCGGTGCTGGTCGCCGAAGAACAGCCAGTTCTTGCCCTTCGCCCCGCGTTCGCGGCGCTCTTCGAGGAAGGCGCGGAAGGGGGCGATGCCGGTGCCGGGGCCGACCATGATCATCGGCGCGTCGTCGTCCTCGGGCACGCGGAAGGACTTGTTGGGCGACATGAAGATCGGCACTTCGGTGCCGGTTTCGGTGCGGTCGGCGAGGTAAGTCGAGGCGACACCGCCATGCGCGCGCCCCTCATAGTCCCAGCGCACCGCCGCCACCGTCAGATGCACCTCGCCCGGATGGGCCTTGGGGCTGGACGAGATGGAATAAGCGCGGTGTTGCAAGGGTTTAAGCCAGCTCACCAACTCCGCCGCATCGAGCTTCAGCTCCGGGTTCAGGTTCAACAGGTCGAGCATATCGCGGCCCCAAAGGAAGGCCTCCAGCGCCTCTTTGTCGCCATTGCCGACCACATGGGTCATCTCGTCATGGCCCGCACGTTTCTCGATCTGTGCGATCAACTCGCGCGAGGGGGTCATGATCTCCAGCCCGGTGGTGAGCAATTCGCCCAGCGGCGCGTCCTTGCCCGCAACCGCGTCCTCCGCCTTGGCGCCCAGACGGTCCAGCACCGCCTGCACCAGCGCCGGGTTGTTGACCGGCAACACGCCCAGCGCGTCGCCTGCCTCATAGCTCATGCCCTCTTCCGGCAGTTCAAAGGCGAAGTGCCGGATTTCCTTGGCGGATTTCTTGCCGGACAGCAGCCGGTTCTCGATCACTTTCGACCGGTATGGGTTCTTGCGCGAATAGCCGGACTTCTTCGGTGCGGGCGCAGCGGCGGGGGCGGCCTCAGCGGAAGCCCCGCCGGTGGAGGCCACCGGGATATTCTCCTCGATCCAGGCCGTAGCCGGGTCTTCGAAATCCACGTCGCAATCGACCCGCTCCGCCAGACGCTGCGCGCCCAGTTGCTCGAAGCGGATGTCGATCAGCTTGCCCGCCTGACAGAACTCGTCATAAGAGGTGTCGCCCAGCGCGATGACGCCATACCGCAGGCTCTCCAAACGCGGCGCGGTCGTAGCCGATACCGCATCCCAGAAAAGCTGCGCATTGTCGGGCATCTCGCCCTCGCCATAGGTGGAAATCACCACGATGACGCGCTCCATCTGCGCCAGCGCCTCCATGTCCACCGCGTCCAGCTCCTGCACCCGCGGGGTATAGCCGCGCGATTTGGCCATTTCCGCCGCCTCCTCAGCGACCGCTTCCGCGTTGCCGGTTTGCGTGCCGAACAGAATGTCGATCGGCGGGGCAGCCTGCGCGGCGGGCGCGCCGGAAACCGAGGTGGTCAGATCGTCAACCATCGCCTTGCGCGAATGCAACCCGGCCAGAAAACCGGCCAGCCAGGCGCGCTGGTCTTCCGAGAACGGCGCTTCGTCGGGAATATAGGGAACTTTCATCTGTTACTCCGCTGGGATCTGCGCGGCGATATCCGGCAGGGCGTTTTGGGCAAATAGCTCGTCAAAGCTGGGGATATGTCCGAGGGTTTCCCGGTTCTTGGCGCTCTGGCTCAGGATCCAGCTATAGGTGCCGGGGCTGTCCATGGAAAGCACATTGCGCATGGAGAGCGCGCGTTTGAAATCGGTCAACCGCTTGTTGGCGACCAGCGCCGACAGCTCGGTATCGTCGTAATCGGCGATGGCGGCGCGGGCATGTTTGGCCAGCACCATCATCAGGCCGAAATCTTCGGTCAGGATCAGGTTGCGCGTTGCCTTGCGCATCGCCTTGTCCCCGTCCTTGGCCCCGGTGCGCTTGCGGGCAATGCCCTGCGCCGCTTCCAGCACGGTCCAGGAGTTGATCAGTCGGAACATCTCCTCGGTATCCGTGTCGCCAAAGGCGGGGGTTGCGCCGTGCAGCACCGGCTGGCCGGTTTTCCAGCCCTCCTTCAGCACCGCGACCTGATGTGAGGCCAGCGCAGTGGCCAGCTCCTCGATCAGCTCCTTGCGGGACTTGGCGCGCAGGATCTCGTCCGCATCCTGATATTGCAACAGCGCCTTGGGCATGATCCACTGGAACTTACCGCGCTCCGCTTGCCAATTGTCCAACAGCGCCTGCGCCCGCGCCGAGCCGGTCGCCGCCACATGCCATTCCAGCATCTGATGCACCGCTTCCGCGTGCAGGGGCGACATCGGGTTGTCGCTGTCGAGCCGGTCGATCAGCACGGAATCGTGACTGATACACTCGGCCAGCCGCCCCTCGGGGTCGTATTGATAAGCAAACCCGCCGGACATGCCGTTGCCCATCCCCTTGGCAAAACCACCGATATTGAGCACCGCGCCGTTGGTCATGTATTCGAGGCAGAAATCCCCCACCCCTTCAACCACCGCCGTCGCACCGGAATTGCGCACCGCGAAACGGTCGCCCGCCTGCCCGGCGATGAAGGTGCGCCCGCCGGTGGCACCGAAGAGGGCAAAGTTGCCGATCAGCACGTTTTCGGTCTGCGCCGCCGTGCCGCCTTCGGGCGATTTGACCACGATCTCGCCGCCACAGGCGCCCTTGCCCACACCGTCGTTACAGGTGCCGGTATGTTCCATCACCATGCCGTCGTTGCAGAAGGCGCCGTAAGACTGGCCGGCCGATCCCTGCGTATGCACCCGGATCGAGCCCCGGTCGAGGAAGCGGCGGCCGCGCTTGTCTTCTTTGACCGCAGGCAGGCCGGACACCACGTCCAGCTCGTGATTGAGCATCCGCTCCATATCGACCGCCAGCTGCCCGCCAACCGACTTGTTGCGGTTGTTCAGCACCAGATCGCCATCGGCGCCGATCTCGACGCGGCTCTGACGCCCCTCAATGAGCGCCGCGCGCACCTGTTCCAGCAGGCTGTCATCAACCGCATAATCGCGTTCCAGATAGGTCGGGTTTTCAACCTTCACCTCAGGCACATGGGTCAGCATGTTGCGCAGGTCCAGTTGGCCAACCGAAGACGGATGGTCGAGCAGGTGCAGCAAATCCGCCCGCCCGCGCGCTTCCGCCAGAGAATGCAGACCCAACTGCGCCAACACTTCGCGCACCTCGTGGCTGATATTGACCAGATATTGCGCCAGCGCGCGCGGGTCGCCATCGAACACTTCCGGGTTGGTGGTCAGACCCGCCGGGCATTTGACGTTGCAATTCTTCGCCATGACGCATTTGAGCATCATCAGCGCCGTGGTGCCAAACTCGAAACTGTCCCCGCCCAGCAGCGCGGCTTTCACCACGTCGGTGCCGGTCTGCATGGCGCCGGACACCCGCAGCTTGACCTTCTGACGAATGCCGTTGGCGCAAAGGGCGTGATGCACCTCCGCAATGCCAATCTCCGCCGCCCGGCCGGTATATTTCAGCGAAGTGACCGAAGCCGCCCCGGTGCCGCCGGTATTGCCCGCGATGTTGATCACATCCGCCCCCGCCTTGGCCACGCCGACCGCAATGGTGCCGATGCCCTCGGACGAGACCAGCTTGACGATGACACGCACCCGCGCCGCCTTGGCGTCGTGGATCAACTGGCCCAAATCTTCGATCGAATAGGTATCGTGGTGCGGCGGCGGCGAGATCAACTCGACCCCCGGCGTGCCGCCCCGCGCGGCGGCAATCTCCACCGTCACCTTCGGCGCGGGCAACTGACCGCCCTCGCCCGGCTTGGCGCCCTGCCCGATCTTGATCTCGATCTCCTCAAGGTTCGGATCGGCCAGATACCCGGCCCAGACCCCGAAGCGCCCGGAAGCGAACTGCTTGATGCGCGAGGCGCGAATGGTGCCATAACGCGAAATATGCTCGCCGCCCTCGCCGGAATTGGACATGCTTCCGGCCATGTTGGTGCCATGCGCCACCGCCTCATGCGCCGAGGCGACCAGCGCCCCGTGCGACATGGCGCCGGAGGCCAGACGCGGGGTGATGGCCGAAGCAGGTTCGACCTCGGAGAGCTTGATGGCGGGCAGCGCCGGGCGGATGCGCGAGATGTAATCCTCGGCCCAACCCTTGACCTGCACGATAAGCTTGCCGCCCTCAACCCAGTGCCCCAGCACATCCTTGCCGAAACGCTCGACAAAGGTCTGTGCCAGCGCATCCAGCCGCGCCAGATCCTTTCGGGTCTTGCGCGTCAGGGCAATAGCATATTCCCCCTCGCCGCGCCGCTGCACATCAATGCCGCGGATAACGAAATCGCGGTTGCCCGCGCGGTTGAACAACATCATTTCCCGCTTGATGTCCTTCGCCTCGGACATGAAGGAAATATCCGCCGGGAAGGCCAGCACGTCGCGCAGAGCGGCGGGGCGGCGGGCGCGTTCCTCGCTCATCATGCGCGAGAAGGCGCGGTAGCCCGGCGTGATCTCGAACGCGTCGATCTCCTCCGGCGTCAGCCTGTCAAACGAGGTGTTGATATAGCCTTCTTCGTCAATGCCAAAGGCGTCGTTCATCTGCCGCAGGGTAAGCAGGCGCAGCGGGTCCACATCCTCAGTGCTGCCGTCAAAAGCAATCGCCTCCTCGGTCATGTCAACGAAACCACGCACGGCGGTGGTGCCGTAAGAATGCCCCGCCCCCCCGGCGCGCTCCTTGAACAGGCCAAGCATCGGGATGTCGCCCTCGGCGTCGATCTCGGTGGCGCGCTGGTGCCAGTCGGCGGTCGATTGCGCGATGGTATCGAACTGCACCCCGCCAACCTGCGAAATCATGTTGGGGAAATAGCGGGCGAAAACCGGATCGTTGGTATCAAGGAAATTCGGCTCGAAAAACTCGCCGCCCGAATAGCTCTCAACCGTGCAAAGCCCGACCTTGCCCATGGTTTTCATCAACGCCTTGATCGCCGCTTTGGTGAAACGCGCATAAGCCGCCGCCGGATCGTCCGGGTATTTCTCCTCCGCCCGCATCCGCACGGCGAGCGGATAAACGGCGGACGCCCCGAAGCCCAACGCGCAGGCGATATGGTGCGACGAACAGATCTGTCCGCTCTCCACCACCAGCGACACCCGCAGGCGCAGCCCCTCTTCGATCAGGCGCTGGTTAATGGCCGAAACCGCCATGGTCATCGGCAGCGCCGCCCGGTCATGCGCAATATGGCGATCGGTAACAATGGCAATGCCGCCCTTCTCGCGGGCAAAATCCACCACCTCATTGGCCAGCGCATCAATCGCCGCCACCAGTGCCCGCTCATTGCCCGCCGCATCGCCGTAAACCGGCGTGTAGAGCATGTCGAAACGGTCCCACGGGGTCTCGTCCTGCGCCTTGATTTTCAGCACTTCCGTCATGGTCAGGATCGGCGAATGCACCACGATCTGCCGCGAGCCGGTCGGCCCGCCATGCGGCTTTTCCCCCAGCGCCACGCGCATGGTCATCCCGTCCGCCTCGCGGATCGAGTCCAGAGGGGGGTTCGTCACCTGCGCAAAACGCTGGCTGAAATATTTGGCAATCCCGCCTTCCTGATCGGATAAGGCGTTGATCGCATTGCCATATCCCATGGCCGAAACCTTCTCCGCCCCCGTGGCCAACATCGGGTCCATGAGAAATTTGAAGCTCTCCTGATTGTGGGTATAGGCCACATAGCGGCTGGCCCGGCCCAGATCGCCAACATAGCGCCCGGCGGCGATTTTCGGGTCCGCATCCTCCGCTTCCGGCAGCGCGTTGATATTGACCGCCGCTTCCGCCAGCAGCGCCGTGTAATCCGCCCGCGACGCGAGCAGCTCCAGCGCCTCGCGGGTCTCGATCACCCGGCCCTCCTCGTGGTCGAAATACAGCATCCCGCCCGCTTCGATCCGGCCCCGGCGCAACACCTTCTCCGGCGGGAAATAGACCTGCCCCGCCTCGCTCATCACCGCCAGATATTCATCCGTTTCCACCGACCGCAACGGCCGCAGCCCGAGCCGGTCCAGCCGCGCGCCGATAATGCGCCCGTCGCCAAAGACCAGCGCCGCCGGGCCGTCGTTTTTCTCCTCATAGAGCGCGAAGTAAGCCAGCATCGAGCGCACTTCCCGGCTCAACGTGGTATCGTTTTCCCAGGCCGGCGGCATCATCGACACCACCGCCGTCACCAAATCCAGCCCCTCGCCATAGACCCGCGCGTTCATCGTCTGATCAAGCCGGCAACTGTCCGACTGCCCCTTCGGGCGCACGATAGAGGCGTTCTTCGCCAGCGCCACCGCCGCTTCCGACAGCCGGTTTTTCTTGTCCGTGTTCAGCTCACCATTATGCGCCATCAGCCGGAAGGGCTGCGCCATCGAGGGGTGCGGGTCGGTGTTGGTGGAGAAACGCGTGTGGAAATACATCGTATGCACTTCATGATCCGGGTCCGCCAGATCGGCATAATAGGGCACGATCTCCCACGAATTGAGCCGCCCCTTCAGAACCTGCGTGCGCGCCGACAGCGACAGCGGATAGAGCCCGTCCAGCGCCTTGTTCGGGTACGCCTCCGCCTCGATGGCCAGCAGGGTCTCGTGGAACAGACGGTCCAGCGCCGCGCCCGCAACGCCCTCCGGCGCCTCCAGAAGCCACTGCCGGATCGGCAACTGCGCCTTGATGCCGCGCGGCTCGATGGCGTCGTTATTCACCGGCACTTCGCGCTGCGCCAAAATCCCCAGCCCCGCCTCACGGAAATGCCGTTCGATCAGCGCCACCGCCTCATCCGAGCGCACCGGGTCGGTCGGCAAAAAGAAGTTGCCAACCCCGAAACCGCCCGCCTGCAAAGCCTTGCCCGCGACCTTGGAGAAGAACTTCACCGACAGGTCGATGGAAATCCCCGCCCCGTCGCCAATGCCTTCCGAGGACATGCCGCCGCGATGCGGGACCGCGCAGAGCGCCTCGTGGCCTTTGATCAGAACATCGTGGCTCTGCACGCCGTCCTTGCGGGTGAGAAATCCAACCCCACAGGAGCTTTTGTCCTGACGGGGATCGTAAAGACCTGTGGCGGAGAGGCTGGTGGGGGAGAGCTGACGTTCGATCGGTCCGCACCTTTCTTGCTGGCCACCGCGGACGTGCCGCCGGGCGTGGCTGCGGCCTGCGCCGCGGTTGAAGCGGGAGCGTCCCGCCGGGGAGTGGCGCAGAGACCGGATACGCTGCAAGCGCAAAAAATCCTGTGCCGGGGCTGAACCTTTACCGCCAAAACCGTAATTTTTCAAGAGACCTGCGCATTTTCAAAGACCGCAAACCCCTTGAAACGCTGGTTGTTCAATAAATAAAGGGCAATATGGCTGTCCTTTTTTTCACCACACCCCCAAAGCCAGACATTTTCCACCGCCGCAACGCAGAAACAGGTCCGGACCGGCCCGAAAATAAGCCCCCCATCTGCGCAAGATTTGCACAATGAGAGGGGTGATTCACGCGTGGGGTGGTTAGGCAGCGATCCGCCAAAACCAACACAACAAAACGCCTGCGATCTCGCCCCTTCAGCAAGTAAACTCTATAAAATCAAACAGCTTTCCATACCCTGCCTTCACCAACGCAACCTTCAAAGGGTCAGAGAAAAACAGCAATTTGAGTACGTAAGAATCCGCCCAAAAATCCAGCGACGTGGAAAACCTCGGCATCTTGAGCTTGGA
>PDWI01002309.1_pt1 | contig 28872 bp, 26 predicted proteins | sample 1430891 | NCBI WGS metagenome assembly PDWI01 (sample SAMN01162508, study PRJNA174530) | Oral metagenome, whole genome shotgun sequencing project. | biome: Marine environment; feature: Marine mammal; material: Swab sample of the gingival sulcus; isolation source: swab sample of gingival sulcus... | reverse complement strand
GGCATGTCCCACGGTTCAGGTGAAACAAAGCTATCGACGGGTGCCACGCTTTGTATCGCTTTACAAAATGCAATCACTTTGGCACGCTCGCCTAAAAGAATCGCCTGTATAATGTCGCCGCGCTGTTCGTGCCACTTCGGCGTTACCTCGTAACCGTGATTTTCAAATAGTTTAGCAGCGAAGATGGCGCTCTTTAGAGCATCTGACACAACGTTTGGCGCCATAAAAATGCCCTGTAATACTGCCCTGTTTTGTCCAAAAGTCAAACCGCATTCTTTACCGATACCAGGCGCAGTTAGCTTAAAGGCACACTGTTCTATAATTGTTTTATCACCTGCCAAGTAGCCACCGCTAAGCGCTAAGCCACCACCTGGATTTTTTATCAGCGATCCAGCAATTAAATTTGCCCCTACTTCGCTAGGTTCTCTTGTTTCGATAAATTCTCCGTAGCAATTATCGACCATAAATATTAACTTAGAATTTATTTTTTTTAGTATTTTAATCGCCTGCTCAATTTGGTCAATATTAAGTGCCGCTCTAAAGTCGTAGCCACTTGAACGCTGTATATAGATTAACTTTGTATTGTCTCGCAAATTGGCGATTGCGCCTTCAATATCAATTTCACCTGACGCTTTTAAGGCAACATCTGAGTATTCAACACCAATTTCTGTTAAACTGGCACCGTTTTTAATGCCAATACCAATTGTTTCATGTAGGGTGTCGTAAGGTGTGCCGCTAATTGCCAACATGTGGTCACCTGGTCTTAAAATGGCATTTAAGCCAAGCGATAACGCGTGTGTACCATTGACAATTTGAGTGCGCACTAAAGCGGCTTCTGTCTTAAATATGTCGGCATAAATTGATTCGACAACATCGCGCCCAACATCGTTATAGCCATAACCAGTCGTCCAGTTAAAATGGCGGTCAGATAGCTTATTTTTTTGCATACTAAAGAGAACTTTATAAAAGTTCTCTTCTTTAATTTGATTTATTCTCGTGAAAATATCAGCTAATTGCCGTTCGCAGCTGGCGGCGGCAGCTAGTATTTTTTCTGAAATGCCGTAATCGGTTGTTAAACTCTGCAACTGACGATTGCCCCTACTGTTCTTCGCTGGCAGCCATAAAGTTAATTGCCTTTGTCGGTATTAACGTTGAAATGGCGTGCTTGTAAATCATTTGTTGTTTGCCATCAGTATCAATGATAATCGTATAGGCATCAAATCCTCTGACTAAGCCCTTAATTTGATAACCGCTAATCAGAAAAACGGTAATGTGAATTTGTTCTTTTCTCGCTTGGTTTAAAAAAATATCTTGTAAGTTAACAGCTGATTTCATAATAGTCTCCTTTATCTTTATTTAGTTTATCTTGTCTATAATATATTCTATCACAGATTGATTTGTTTTACGAATGGATAAATTGATCCAGTCGACAAAATCGTATCTTTTAAACCAAGTGAGTTGCCGTTTGGCATAGCGTCGGCTATTTTGTTTGAGCGTTGTTACCATTTCTTGATAGGTTGTTTTATTAATTAAAAAATCGTAGACTTCTTTATAGCCAATTGCACGCATCGACTGATTTTCGCCAGTTAAACCAGTATCGACCAATTGTTTTACTTCTTTGACTAAGCCCGCTTCTAGCATCAGGTCGACGCGCCTATTGATGCGGTTGTACAGTTCTGCCCGATCGCGATTGAGCACAAAATAATTAAATGTGTAATCATTTGATAATTGCGGTGCCGTCTTAAATGATTTGACTGTTTTATCGGCTAATACAATTTCTAGTGCTCTAATTACGCGCTTACTGTTATTTGGGTGAATTTGTTTGGCAATTTCAGGTGCGCGTTCAGCTAATAAATTGTGCAAGGCAAGTGCGCCATCACTTTGCAACATTGCATTTAATTTGCTGCGCACGGTATTGTCGTGATCTGTACTGGAAAAGTCTAACTGATAGATTAAACTGTGGATGTAGAGCCCAGTACCACCGACGATAATCGGCTGTTTGCCTCTACTGACGATATCAGCTATTGCACTGCGCGCAGCTTTGGCGTATTGGGCGACGCTATAATTGTCATTTGGATTGACAAAATCAATTAAGTGATGTGGTACCTGCGACTGTTCTTCTGCTGTTGGCTTCGCCGTACCGATAGACATTTGGCGGTAAATTTGCATTGAATCAGCCGAGATAATTTCGCCGTTTAACGCCTTAGCGAGGTCAAGCGACGTCTTTGTCTTACCCACTGCGGTCGGTCCAGCAATTATAATTAAATTAGGTTTACTGAATGCGTTTGAAGAGTTTTTCAAGTTCGTACTCCGTTAGTTCAATAATAATGGGTCGACCGTGCGGGCAAGTATAAGGCTGTTTATAAGTGCGCAGTAGTTTTAATAGTGCGTAAATTTCGTCGTGCGTTAACTTGTCGTGTGCTTTGACTGCTGCTTTACATGAAGCCAAAATGATATTATCGAGGTTGTGTTCGGTAATTGCTTCACATTTGTTTATATCAATGGCGTCGAGAATCAATCGAATACTCTGTTCGCTAAAGGGTACACCCTTAATTGACGGCACGCTTCTGATTATCCAGCTGGAATCACCGAAGTTGGCGATGTCTATGCCCATCCGTTTGATGTCGTCAACCATTTGTTCAATATAGTTGTCTGTGTGATGATCGCTGTGGTAAATAAATGGTTCTAGCAAGTACTGCGCTTCGACTTTAGCGTGTCGAAAATCGTCTAAAAACTGTTCGTATAATACCCTTTCGTGCGCGGCGTGTTGGTCGATTAAAAAGGCACTGTCGTCGCGTTGACATATAATATAGGTGTTAAATAGCACGCCGACAATCGACAGGCGATCATAGTGTGTTGCACGCTTTGGCACACTTTTGTCAAGTTGCACTTGTTCGCTAAAATCGGCGTCATCATCAATAAACAATTGGTCACTGCTATCAGGCTGATAATGGTTGGTAACTTTTTCAGCTTGCACTTGCCTATTTTCGCCAACGGGCAAATAGTAGGCTAATTGGTCACCCGCGATTGGTGTAACCATTTGGTCGGCCGCATAGATTTCGGACTGACTTATTTTTTTATTAAAGCGTTTGAAATAGTCGTCAATTTTGTCGTTGTCGTCAATGGTCTGTTGCTCTGAATTTTGATGCGTTAACTTAACTTCTGGTACCAAGCTGTTAGCGGCAAGACATTGATTTATGCTGGCGCTAATCACCTGTTTAACAGCCGCAATGTCGTGAAATTTAATTTCAGTTTTTGCTGGGTGAATGTTGACATCATAGGCATTTGTTGGCAAATTAATATGCAGTACAAATACCGGAAAGCGATGTATCATATTGAGCGTTTTGTAACAGTCGTTGACAGCTGTTTGTATATCGCTAGATTCGACATAGCGTCGATTGACAAATAGTGATTGAAAACGGCGGTTACCGCGCGTGTATTCAGGCTTAGAAATGTAGCCATGTATGGCGATGTCGTCTTGTTTCGTTGATACAGCGAGCATGTTTGCAATAAAATCACTGCCATACAAACTGTGTAGCACGTGTTTTAATTGATTGTCGCCATCGCTGCTGCGAATCACTTTGCCATCTAAGCGATAAGTAAAGCGTATTGCAGGGTGCGCTAGCATCATCTTTTCAACAGCAAATGTGATAGCGGCTGCTTCACTGCGATCGCTCGCTAAAAATTTGTAGCGGACAGGCGTATTATAAAACAAGTCGCGCACAGTAATTGTGGTGCCGATATTACAAGCCGTCGTCTGCGGCTGACTGATTTGTCCAGCTGCCACTTGCATTTGATAGCCAGCAGCACTATCTGTCGTACGCGAAATTACTTCAACACGCGACACGGCGGCAATACTGGCAAGCGCTTCACCGCGAAAACCCAGCGTATTAATTGCATATATGTCTTCTAAACGCGTTATTTTGCTGGTGGCGTGTCTTTCAAATAGTAAAGCAAGGTCTGGCTTGGCAATGCCACAACCGTTGTCGACAATTGAAATAAGCGTCTTACCCGCTTCGACAATATCAATGTAAATATTAGTAGCAGCGGCATCAATGGCATTTTCAAGCAGTTCTTTGACCACAGCTGATGGGCGTTCGATTACCTCGCCTGCCGCGATTTGATTACTGATATGCGGTGGTAGTCTTCTAATCATTTTGTTTCACCTGTTTTGCGATTTCGTAAAGTGTATTTAAAGCGTCTATTGGTGTCAATTGGTCGACGTCTAAATCGCGTAATTTAGCAATGACAGGGTGTTCTAAAGCCTCTTGTATGACGTCTGGCAATTCTGAATTGTCTTGATTGACTTCTATTTTGGCAATGTCGCTTTCTTCTAAGTTTGCTAAAATACACTTTGCACGCGTAATCACAGCTTGCGGCACACCTGCCATCTTGGCAACTTCGATACCAAAACTACGCCCTGAACGGCCGCGTTTAATCTTGCGCAAAAAGACGATGTCATCACCGGTCTGTTCGACATCAATTAAACAGTTAACGACGCCCTTAATGACGTCTTCTAGCTCTGTTAGTTCGTGGTAATGGGTTGCGAAAATTGTCTTGCTATTAAGCGTTTTGGCAATGTATTCAACAACTGCCCAAGCGATACTAAGCCCGTCGTAGGTAGCCGTACCCCTGCCGATTTCGTCAAGTAAAATAAGGCTGTTTGGCGTTGCATAGCGCAGTATTGTCGCCAGTTCTTGCATCTCTACCATAAAGGTCGATTGACCACGAAATAGGTCATCGGCAGCACCGACGCGCGTAAAGACGCGATCGACAATTGAAAGGTTCGCTGCCATTGCCGGCACAAATGAACCGATTTGCGCCAATATGATAATTTGCGCAATTTGCCGCAAGTAAGTCGATTTACCTGCCATGTTGGGGCCAGTGATTATGGTGATTAAGTTGGCGTCATGGTCAAGCGTTGCGTTGTTGGCAATAAATGTTGATTGATTGACAATTTGTTCGACGACGGGGTGTCTGCCGCCTTCGATCGAAATGATATTTTGATCGTTAAATGTCGGACGGCAATAATGCTGTCGCTGCGCCACTTCGCCAAGTGAATAGAGGCAGTCGAGATAGGCAATGTCATTGCCTATTTGCTTGATTAAATCTGCTTGGTCGATAATATGTTGTCTGATTTCCACAAATAAATTGTATTCAAGTTTGGCAATGCGCTCTTCAGCACCCAATATTTTATCTTCAATCGTCTTTAGTTCAGGTAGTATATAGCGTTCTGAATTCGCCAAAGTCTGCTTGCGCTGATAGTGCGCGGGCACTTTATCGATATTGCCTTTACTGACTTCTACAAAATAACCAAATACTTTGTTATAGCTTATTCTAAGGTTTTTAATACCTGTTTTTTCACGTTCTTGACTTTCAATTTGCAGCAGCCAATTTTTGCCATTGCGTTTAATTTCGCGCAGTTCGTCGAGTTCGGCACGATAGCCATCGTTAAAAATGTCGCCTTCACGTATGCTAAAAGGTGGCTGTTCAGCAATGGCATCGTCTAAGTGTTCAAATAGCGGGCGCGCCTCGTCAAAATGTGCGATTTTTTGTTCGATTAGCGGCACATCGCTGTATTTCAAGAGCGCTTTTATATCGGGTAATACGGCGAGCGATTGCTTTAACGCGCTGCAGTCACGTGGGTTTAACGAGCCAAACACGGCTTTGGAAAGTAGCCGTTCAAAATCGTAAATGGCGTTTAACAGATTGCTCAGTTCAGAGCGAATGATGCGTTCGTCGTAAAAGAATTGAACAGCCGCTTGACGCAGCGAAAGCTTTGTTAAATCGCGTAGTGGTTGTTCGAGCCACTGTCTGAGCAGTCGGCCACCGACGGCAGTTTTTGTGCGGTCAATGACCCACAATAGCGAGCCGCGCTTTTCTTTACTGCGCAGTGTTTCGGTCAGTTCTAAATTGACGCGCGTGAAGTAATCCATTACCAAATAGTCGTATTGTTTTTGATATTTAAGCTGTTTAAAGTGTGTCAATTGCATTTTTTGGGTTTCAAAGATATAACTCAACAAACCACCTAAAGCACAGATGAGGGCGTGCTTGCCAGCGATGCCATGCGCCGTCAAACTATGCGTACCATAAGTGCGCGTTATCATGTCGCGGGCATGCTGTTCTGAAAAAAATCGCTTACTGCGATAGCTAATTGGTATATTCAGTGCGCTAATTTTATCGTGAAAACTCTTGTTTTCAATTGTTTTATCAGAGAGTATTATCTCGGCGAACTGATTCGACTTTATGCGGTCGATTAATATATTTAACTCAGTTAGTGCGTAATCACTGACTATCATTTGCCCAGTTGTAATGTCGGCATAGGCCAAAGCCAGCATTTGTTGATGTTCAATAAGACATGCAATGAAATTATTGTTTTTCTCAGACAGTGCCGTCGTGTCAATGACAGTACCGGGTGTTACCAATCGTACCACTTCGCGGCGTACGATTCCCTTTGCCAAAGCCGGATCTTCGACTTGTTCACAGATGGCGACTTTAAAACCCTTTTCAATTAATTTGGCCAAGTAACCATCAGCCGAATGATAAGGTACACCGCAGAGTGGTGCGTATTGACCACCGCCTGCTTGACGACGCGTTAAGGTGATGTCAAGTGCTTTGCTGGCCGTAATGGCATCGTCAAAGAACATTTCGTAAAAGTCGCCCAATCTAAAGAATAAAATATAATCTTGATAGTTCGCTTTAATTTCATGATATTGTTGCATCATTGGTGTCAGTTTAGCCATAATATCTCCGGTTATTGACATTGCTTACCGTAGAGCGAAAAGTTCTCTGCGTGGGTAATTTCTACTTCGACAAATTGACCAATTAAACTATCGTCTCCACTAAAATTAATGACTTTATTGTTGCGGGCGCGCCCCATTAAATACTTATTATTGCGCGTTTTGCCCTCTACTAATACAGCGTGACGCTGCCCGACTGTCTTTTGGTTGTTTTCAATTATGACATTGTTTAATGCTTTTAGCATGCGGTCGAAGCGCTGATGTTTTATACTTTCGTCGATTTGGTTGTCCATTTTCGCGGCGGGTGTACCCTCGCGTCTCGAATAAATAAATGTAAAGGCTGAATCGTACTCAACTGTTTTAATTAAGTCGATTAAAGCGTCGACATCTTCTTCAGTTTCACCAGGAAAACCAATAATGATATCAGTTGAAATGGCGACATTTGGCACTTTTTGTTTGAGTAGTGCCACTTTATCTAGGTAGTCTTGACGCGTGTATTTACGGTTCATGCGCTTGAGTAAGCGGTCGCTACCCGCCTGTACTGGCAAGTGAATGTATTCACAGACATTAGATAAATCGCGCAGGCTATCGATTAACGCCGGAGATAGATCTTTTGGATGTGGTGTCATAAAACGTATGCGGCAATCTTCAGCAATGGCGTTGATATCAGTTAACAAGCGAGCAAATGTGTACGGTTCGGCAAAGTCAAGACCGTACGAATTGACATTTTGCCCAAGCAACATGATTTCTTTAACGCCCTCTTTGATTAATTGTTTTACTTCTTTAAGAATATCGCGTGGTAAGCGACTGCGTTCGCGGCCGCGCGTATAAGGCACAATACAGAACGTGCAAAAGTTATTGCAGCCGTACATAATATTGACAAATGCCTTAAGTGACTTCTTGCGGATCACTGGCATGCTTTCGATGATCGACTTTTCGTCTTGCCACACTTCAACCATGATGCGCTCGCTGTTTATCGCCTGTTGTAAAAGGCGCGGAAATGCGTGTAAATTATGTGTACCAAAGACTAAGTCAACATGGCTATAGCTTTTTTTGATTTGTTCGACAATGTGCGGTTGCTGCATCATGCAGCCACAGACAGCAATAAATAAGTCTTTTTTCTTTTGTTTAAGTGGTTTAAGCGAACCCAAATGGCCAAACACTTTCAATTCGGCATTTTCTCTAACACAGCAAGTGTTATAGATAATAAGCTGCGCTTCTTCAACGATATCTGTTGCCAAATAGCCCATTTGTACAAGCATGGCATTTAATTTTTCAGAATCGTGTTCGTTCATTTGGCAACCATAGGTCTTAATACAAAAACGCGGCTTGATACCGTGTTTTAGCGTATAGCTGTCAGCCATTTGGCGAACCGATTGCATGTGCATTTGGTATTGAATACTTATATCATCCCAATATTCGATTGTAGTTGTTTTAGCCATAAGCCCTCTCGTGTATTATAATTGGTAAAAAAAATTACCAAAATGTTAACAATTACTTGATAGTGCGCCAATTTTGCTTTAATATAGAAGAGTAAAGGAGAAAACTATGCAAGCGTTTCATCTGCGTCTAAGACAGCTTAGACAAAATAAAAGAATGACTTTGGATGCTTTAGCTAAAGAATTGGAGACAACTAAGACAACCTTATCACGCTATGAAAACAACAAGCGACTACCAGATGCCGATTTTATTGCTAAGGCAGCAACGTTTTTTAATGTCTCTACTGATTATATTCTCAATTTAACAAATCATCCGACAAAAGTCAGCGATTTTTTAGCAAGTGGTAATGATGTTCCCAAGCCATTATCTGACAAAGAGCTACTCGCGCTTCGTCATTTAGTTGAAAAAATTTAAACGATACTTTATTGATATAGACCAATAAAATTAGCCATATCGACAGTAAAAAGAGCTGTTCAAAATGGCTTTTTGTTGTGTCCTGATACAAAAAATTACTGTATTTTTTGATAAAAAAATGTTCGCAACACTTTAAAATTAAATGTGCGCGGCGAAATAATCTGTTCAGAACTACCGACAAATAATATACCGTCTTTGACAAGCGATTCATTAAACTTGCGATACATGTCTCTCTTTGCATCTTCAGTAAAGTAAATCATGACATTGCGACAGACAATTAAATCAAAATCTGTTGGGTATTGATCACGCAATAGATTCATCTGTTTAAAAGTAACACAGCGCTTGATACTTTGATCAATACTGTAGTTATCGCCTTGTTTTAAAAAATAAGCATCAAGAAAGTCAGACGGTACATTTTCGATAGATTTTTGACTATAGATACCTTTCGATGCTTTGCTAATGGCTTCTTTATCGATATCTGTCGCTAAAATTTGAATATTTTGAAGTGGCATATAGCGACTTAAATTCATGACAAGTGTGTAAGGCTCTTCACCAGTTGAACAAGCCGCACTCCACACTTTAATAGACGATTTGCCAGCGAGCAATAAGGGCAATATCTCTTCTTTCAAGACATCCCATTGTACAATGTTGCGGTAAAACTCGCTGACATTAATCGTCAAGTGATTGATAAACGTATCATAGATTGCTTTATCACTTTCAAGTAAAACTAAGAATTCTGAATAAGACGAAGCGCCGTAGCGCTTGATTAGTGAATCGATACGGCGTTTCATTTGTTTTTCTTTATATAATGATAAATCAATCGCGGTCAGTTTAAATATTTTTTCTTTAAAACCTTGATAGCTATTCATTAAATATATGCTTCTGTTTTTTCAGCTTCTGTAGTTACATCTTTTGTTTCAACAGTTTCTTCGACAACTTCAGCTGTTTCTTCAACAGCTTCAGCTTCTACCTTTGCTTCTTCGACAGCTTCAGGTTGATAGTCTGTGCTCTCTTCAGCTTCTGTCATTTCACTGCTCATTGGCAGCGCAGCTTCAGGATCGAGCAACGCCTTGCGCGATAACTTAATTTTCTTTTCGACTGTATCAATTTCTAATACCTCAAAGTCATATTTGTGATTTTCTGTTAAGACGTCAGATGGCTTTTCGATGCGTTCTAATGAAATCTGCGAAATATGGACTAGGCCTTCAACGCCAGGTTCTAATTCGATAAATGCACCGAAATCTGTCATGTTGACAACACGACCAGCGTGTTTTGTGCCGACAGCGTATTTGACAGCTGCTTCATCCCAAGGATTAGACTTAGTCTTTTTAATCGAGAGCGAAATCTTTTCTTTTTCTTGATCGATGCGCAGTACTTTAACTTTGACTTCTTGATTTGGCTTTAAGAATTCGCTTGGTGACTTAATGCGTCCATAAGTAATTTCGCTGATGTGTACCAATCCGTCAAAACCACCGATGTCAACAAAGGCGCCAAAGTTTGCTAAACGCTTGACAACACCGTCGATAATTTGACCCTCTTCAATGTTGGTAAAGAAGTGTTCGCGCTTTTCAGTTTGTTCAACGCGAAGAATTTCTTTGCGGCTAAATACAGCACGCTTTTTGCGTTTGTCATATTCGATGACTTTAACATCCATTGTTGTGCCCATGTATTTGTTTGTGTCTTTTTCATATCTCAATGAAAGATGAGAAGCAGGAATAAAACCACGCACGTTTTTATAATATGCGATGACACCACCCTTTACAATTTGCTTAACGACCACAGAGATTGGCTCTCCCGATTCGTATACAGGTTCTAAGTCTTTAAAATCTTGATCGACGACGAGCCGCTTTGTCGACAATAATACATTGCCATCACCATTGTCAGTTTTTAGAACATAAACATCGAGTTCTTGTCCTTCTTCAAACATGTCTGTCAACGCTGCTTGATCGGCACCATTTACTTCGTCTTTTGGGATGATGCCATCAGCTTTGTAGCCGATGTTGACGACGACTTCTTGGTCGTTTACCATAACGACTTTACCTTCGATTACATCACCACGTCTCGGTGCTTTGAAGCCACCTTCATAAGCGTCGAGTAAGTCTTGCATTGTCTTTTCATTTTCCATTGATAACTACCTCACCTTTATTTTTTAGTTTGCTGATGACTTCGTCAATAATCCAATCCGGAGTTGAAGCGCCAGCAACTATTCCTATATTAACATATTTTTGCAATAATTTCACATCAATTTGATTAAAATTTTGAATTAATTGCGCATTTTTGCATATTTTTTTGGAAATATCGTATAGTTTTTTAGTATTGCTGCTGTTTTTGCCGCCGATTACAATCATAAAATCGACTTTTTTAGCGATTTCACGCGCTTCATCTTGACGTTTACGCGTAGCAGCACAAATTGTCTTATAGAGCAAGGCATCGCTATAGTGGCTTTTAAAATAACGCGTAATCGTTTGGTATAAATCGTCGTTTAGGGTTGTCTGGGCAACGACGCAGAGCGGTTTTGGGCTAGAAATTACTTTGGCTTCGGCGAGTGAATTGATGATAACTGCATTGTGACACCAGCCACTAATACCAATGACTTCAGGGTGTTTGGCGTTGCCAATAATGACAATTTGATATCCTTCTTTATCGTGTTGTTGCACAATGTCGTGTACGCGTTTGACAAATACACAAGTTGTATCGATAATTGTATTGTTATTTTGCGCGGCAGTTTGATAAGTCTGCTTACTGACGCCATGTGATCTGATAATAATTGTTGCATCTTTTAAATCTGTAATGTCATCGACGACGCGCACGCCCTTGTCAGCCAATTTGCAATTGACTGACTCGTTGTGAATCAGTTCACCATAGGCGTATAATTCGCCATTATTATTGTCAGCGCTTAAAAATGCCGTGTCTACGGCATTTTTTACACCCGAGCAAAATCCGGCATATTTTGCGACGATAATTTTATGTTTCATTGTACACTTTCTCACTAATTATTGCGACGACTTGGTCGATTGTCAGTTCTGTTGTGTCGATTATCTCGGCGTCGTCAGCTGCTTTAAGTGGCGCGTGCTGGCGTGTAGAATCAAATTGATCGCGCCTTCGCATATCGTTTAAGACAGTTTCAAATGTAACATCATCACCCCTTTTAAGCTGTTCGTCGTAGCGCCTTTTAGCACGTGTCTTAGCAGAAGCGGTGATGTAAAATTTGAACTTGGCATCGGGTAAAACAACCGTACCAATGTCGCGCCCGTCTAAGATAATCGACTGACGACCGGCAATTTTTCGCTGTAAGTCGACCATGAAATCGCGCACTTCTTTAATGGCTGAAACCTCAGAAACACGCGTTGTAACGGCTGTCTGTCTGATTGCTTTAGTTATATCTTCGCCGTTGACAACAACATTGTCGCCATCGAATTTTAAATCAAAGTCGTCTAGTAGTGCGACAATCGCTTGACTATTATTAATTTCAACTGCTTGTTTGAGTACATAATAAGTCAATGAACGGTACATTGCGCCCGTATCTAAGTATAATATGTTTAGTTTTTTTGCCAACGCTTTGGCAACCGTGCTCTTTCCGGCACCTGATGGACCATCTATTGCAATTTGATACATAAGTTCCTCATGATTAAAATGTCATTATTTGTAGACGTCATTTAACGACCAGAGCGTTTCTAACAAGTCAAATTTTTCAGTCAACTTAGCGCGTTCATCAGCCGCTAGCATAAAGATGATGGCATTGACCAAGCTCATTGGCGCAACAAACGAATCAATAAAAGTAGACATGTCGTATTTGGCTGTTAAAATATGATCGCTGTAAGGTACTAAGGGTGCCTCTAAGCTATCGGTTATGCCGATAATTGTCGCCTTTTGGCGCTTGGCAAATTCGACGACTTCGAAGGTGCGATTAGAATAGCGCGGAAATGAAAAAACAATAAGCACATCGTCTTCTGCTACATTGACAACTTCGTCATAGGTGTCATTGGCGCCACGCGACAACAAATGCACGCTATCGTGCATGAAATTTAGGTAAAAAGTAATATACTCGGCGAGAATAATCGAACTACGACTCCCTAAAATATACAGTTTTTTGCTCTTTCTAATCGCCTGCACTGCACGCTTTAAGGTGTCTAAATCTAAATTGTCAGCCGTCTTTTGAATATTGACGATATCGGCACGCATCACGCGTTTAATGTAATCGTTTTCAACGCGAATATCTTTTGAAAGCTCAAAGCGCTCTGCCGTTGTCAAACGCTTTTGCACCGTCTTTTGAAAAGCGCGTTGCAAATCGGGAAAACCAGCGTAGCCGAGCGTCGTTGCAAATCGTCCAACAGTTGATTCGCTGACGCCGACTAATTCTGCGACCTTAGCAGCTGTTAAAAAAGGCATTTGATTGTATTCTACTTTTATAAAATCGGCAATCTTTTTATGGCCCTTACTCAGCTTTGGATAGGCGTCGTCAATCTTATTTAAAATCGCTTGGTAATAGTTGTGCATCATTATTTTAAAGCCAATTCAGCTAATTTATAACCTTCCTGCAGCGCTTTTTTATTGAGTTCTTCAGTGCCTGCGGGAATGCGGCTTAAAATTGCCTTTTCAACATTTTCTTTTGAAACGATTTTAGTAATTTCAGTAATAAAGCCGATTGCAACAATGTTGGCGACAATGCTCTTGCCAACAACTTCGGTTGCCGTCTTCAAAATTGGTGCGCGGTATAGTGTAACGCTATCCTTGACAGTCTCTAATTCAACCGTTTCGTCGACGATAAAAATGCCGTCATCGGCTATTTCGGCGCTGTATTTGTCGCAAGCGACTTGCGTTAACGACAGTAATACGTTGGGTATTTCAACCTTAGGAAAGTCGATTTCTTCTTTACTGATAATGACCTCTGCCTTTGAGGCGCCACCACGCGCTTCAGGACCATAACTCTGCGATTGCAACGAGTTATTGCCATCTAGTAGTGCTGCTTCTGCAAAGATGATACCTGCTAAAATTAAGCCCTGTCCACCTGAGCCTGTTAGTCGCATCTCAGTTCTCATTTTGTTCCTCCAGTGAAGCGTTCAATTAGTTTAAGGTATTGCTCTGTGTATTCTGGTTTTTCAATATTGACAAATTCACCCATGATAAATTTACCAGCACGCTTTTCTTCAGGCAATTTATTGGCGGCTTTAATGTCGATGAAAGAATCTTTTAGCCACTGCATCATCTGCGGCGCACTGCCCTTTTTATTCTTTCTGCCATAGTAAGTTGGGCAAACGCTAATGGCTTCAACCAGTGAAAAGCCCTTGTGTTCGAGTGCTTTTTTGATGAGGCCAGTCATTTGCATCATATGATAGGCAGTTGTTCTTGCAGTATACGTTGCGCCGGCTGCTGCTGCTAAATTTGCAATGTCAAACGCTGGGTCGATATTGCCGTAAGGTGCAGTCGTACCCAAGTCGTTAGTCGGGGTGGTCGGCGAATACTGACCACCTGTCATACCGTAAATATTGTTGTTGAAAACAACAGTTGTAATGTCGATATTGCGTCTGCAAGCGTGAATTAAGTGGTTGCCACCAATTGCCGCCGCATCACCATCGCCACTGATGACGACAACTTTTAAATTGGGGTTCGCCAACTTAATGCCAGTGGCAAATGCCAGTGCGCGGCCGTGTGTGGTGTGCAATGTGTTAAAGTCCATATAACCGGGAGCGCGTGAGCTACAGCCAATACCAGAAACAATGACGACATCATCTTTGTTCCAGCCCAAGTCTCTGATTGCTCTGACGATGGCGTGCATGATGACGCCGTGTCCACAACCTGGGCACCAAATATGTCCCAATTTATCAACTCTGAAGTAGTCTTTGACAATAGTATTTAACTTTTCCATTATAAAAGCTCCTTCACTTTATTATATAGTTCAATTGGCGTAATGACTTCGCCGTTTGCCTTGCCTAAAAAATGAATTGGTGTCTCGTCTTTAATTAGGCTCTTGACTTCTTCTAGTATTTGACCCAAGTTCATCTCGGTTACCATCAGCCATTTTGACTTTGTAGCAAGATCAATGATTTGTTGTTCTGGGAACGGCCAAATGGTTATCGGGCGGAAAAGCCCAACTTTAATGCTATCTTTACGAAGTTTATTGACGGCGTTGCGGGCGCTTCGCGCGGTTGAACCGTACGCGATAATCGCGAAGTCAGCATCTTCTAACATGTATTCTTCGTATTTGACGATGTCGTCCATGTTGTCACTAATTTTAGACATCAAGTGATTAATCACCTTTTCGGCATTAGCTGTAGAATTAGATGGAAAACCAGTTTCATCGTGGAACAGACCGGTAATGTGATAGCGGTGTCCTGCGCCAAACGGAGCTAAACGACCGACAATTTCACCCTCTTCAACTTTATAGGGTAAATAATTTTCGGCATCTCTTTCAGGTACTAGGCGGTCGTAAATTTCAATGTCGCCCTTTGCTGGTACTTCGATGCGTTCACGCATATGACCGACGACTTCGTCGGTTAATATAATCACTGGCGTGCGATACTTTTCAGCCATATTAAAAGCGCGCACTGTTTCAGTAAATGTCTCTTTGACAGAACAGGGCGAAACTGCAATTACTGGATGATCGCCATGTGTGCCCCACTTCGCTTGCATAATGTCACCTTGCGAAGGTGCCGTTGGCAAGCCAGTTGAAGGACCACCGCGCTGCACATTGACAATAACGAGCGGAATTTCGGCAATTGCAGCATAGCCCAGATTTTCTTGCTTAAGCGAAAAGCCTGGTCCGCTGGTAGCAGTCATCGATTTTAAGCCGGCAATTGAACCGCCGATTGCAGCGGCAATACCGCCAATTTCGTCTTCCATTTGAATAAATTTACCACCGTAAATTGGCAACTTTTGCGCAGAAATTTCTGCTATTTCAGTAGAAGGTGTAATCGGATACCCAGCATAGAATTTCATGCCAGCATAGAGTGCACCTTCGACGCATGCTTCGTTGCCTTGCATGAGTTTTACAACTTGTTTACTCATCGTTTTTTTCTCCCAAAAAAATAGCAAAGTCAGGACATCTCTGTTCACATTGTCCGCATTTAATACAATCGTCAGGGCGCGCCATGACGATTTTATCTCTTTCGTCTAATTCGAGACATTGCTTAGGACAAAAGTGAACGCAAATTCCACAGCCTTTGCACCATTCGCGTTTTGTTTTGATTTCAAGTTTTTTTCTGTCGATCGCCAAAATAACCTCCCAGTAAAAATTAGGTCACGTTTTCTAATCTATATTAACACATTAATCAAAAAATGCAAGAAAAATTGCAATATTTGCTGAATATATAACAAAAAATATTTATTTTGGCACAATAATGAAATTGAAGTTTCATTATTAGTGGAAAGATGAAAGTTGAAAGTGGAAAGGAAAAGCAAGATTTTTCGACTGCGCTCTAAATGACAAGCTTAGTAAATTTTATTAACTGATCAATCTTGTTATCGCGCTCTTTGGGATAAACCGAGATTTTGACCGGATAAATTGTTGCATTGCCCTTTTTAATTAAATCGTATTCATTATCGCTACAACCTGATAAATTAATGCGCTCTCCCCTAAATTTGATTGTAAAGGCGTCGTCATCGCCAGAAATTTTTGTGTGTTCGCGGTATTTAACATCACTCGCTGTCGCATAAATAAGGTCTTTTGGTCTGCCGTCTGCAGGATAGTTGATGCTGTACAAAAAAGGTTCGCCATCAATATCAAGCGCATTAATAATTTCTTTGGCGTGTTCGGCTGCATGCATATGATCAATATTGCCATCAGATGTTAAGTCTTGCGATAGCGCAATGGCATTAAAGCCATATGCCCATGATTCGTGCGCCGCTGAGACAGTGCCCGAATAAATAATATCGGCCGCTAGATTTAAGCCGCGATTAATACCAGAAACAACTAAGTCAAAGGCGATGTCTTTAAACAGATAAACATGGGCAATTTTGCCACAGTCAGATGGTGTGCCTGTAACTGTATAAGCCGCTTTTACACCATCGATATATTGCTTTTCGACGGCAATGTCGCGACCCACTGAAATGGCGTGCCCCATGCCGCTCATATGATGTTTTGGTGCGATGACATACAGTTCGTGTTCGCCCTTTAATGTTTCAATTAAAGCCTGTAAGCCATCAGCGTGAAAGCCGTCGTCGTTTGTTAGCAGTATTTTCAAATAAGTTCCTCCAATGATTACTTGGTGCCCGTTGAGCCAAAACCGCCACTACCTCTGTCGGTTTCATCGAGCGTGTCAACCTGTTGCCAGTTTACCCTTTCGTATTTTGCAATAATCATTTGGGCGATACGTTCACCAGGCTGTAATTCGTATTGATCGTTTGATAAATTGACAACGGGTACTTTTATTTCGCCGCGATAATCGCTATCGATAGTGCCAACGGCATTAATCAGTGTGATACCCTTTTTTATTGATAAGCCCGAACGCGCCCTCACCTGCGCTTCGTAACCGATTGGCAACGCAATAAATAGGCCAGTTGGCACCAGTTTTCGTTCTAATGGGTTTAGCGTAATTGCTTCGTCGATATTGGCTTTTAGATCCATACCAGCCGAGCCGGTAGTTTCGTATTTTGGTAACTCAAATTTTGATTTATTGACTATTTTAACTTGCATGTTCTTCTCCATTATTGAATACTTGATAGACGGCTTTGACGTCATTTTCGTTGACCTGGCCGACCATTGACAAGGCGACTTCGCCACTGAGAATCGACTGAACACAGCGATTGACATCAGCTAGTGAAATGGCATCTATCGACTGCATCATTTGATCTAATGTTTCAATTTCTACATCGAATATTGCCCGTTTGCCGAGCGATGCCATAATGCTAGTACTGCTTTCTAAGCCGAGAATATAAGCGCCTTTTAACTGCGCTTTGGCGCGTTTCAGTACAGCTTCATCAAAATGGTTTTTTAGCTCGCTTAAACACGTTTTAATCAGTTGCGCCACTAATAGCTGATTTTGACGGCGATAACTGGTGTAGATAGTAAAGTGACCGGTCTGCTTAAAAAAGGTCGGATGCGTGTAAATAGAATAGGCTAAACCGCGTTCTTCTCTAATTTTCTGAAACAACAGCGAGCTCGACGTACCACCCAGTGTATTAGAAATCAGCAAATAGCAGTAATAGTCTTTATGACCATAGGGAATACCAGAAAAGCCGACGCACATGTGATTTTGTTCAATTTCTTTATTGACGAATTTATAACCACCATGAAAGATCGGCTGCACGAGGTTAATTGGTTTGCCCTGCGCTTTATATTCGGCAAAGGCGTCATTTAGTTGCGCAATGATATCGCTTGGAATGTCGCCTGCCATTGCAATAATCGTATTGTCGGCAGTATAAAACTTTGCAATGTAGTTTAGGATGTGTTGACGCGATAAATGGTCAATATCATCAGCATAACCCAAAATGGGCCTAGCCAACGGATGAGAACCGTAGGCGGCACTTTGAAATAATTCGTAGACGACGTCTTCCGGCGAATCTTCGTACATTGCAATTTCTTCTTTGACGACTTTAATTTCCTTTGTGATGTCAGCTTGCAAAAATTTTGAATTGTTGAGCATGTCGGACAACAGTTCTATCGCCAATGGCGCGTGTTCGCTCAACACTTTGGCGTAGTATGCCGTACAGTCATTAGAGGTGTAAGCGTTCATGACACCACCGACGTCATCGATGATTTCCGCGATTCGTTTGGCGTTGTATTTTTCGGTGCCCTTAAACATCATGTGTTCGATTAAATGCGAAATGCCAATTTCCGTTTTGTCTTCATAGTTTGAACAGGCCTTGACATAGACGCCTATCGAAAAAGATCTAACACCGTCAATATGACGGTGTAAGACCTTTATACCATTATCTAAATGATTAATTTTATACATTGATACTAATCTTTCAGTAGTACTTTGCGTGATAAATTGATGCGACCTTGTTTGTCGATTTCGATGACTTTGACGCGTATTTCGTCGCCAATTTTAAATTTGTCTTCAACCTTATCCAAGCGTTCTTTGGTCAGTTGCGAAATGTGGACAAGCCCTTCTTTGCCATTACCAAGGTCGGCGAATGCACCAAATTTCATAATTCTGCTGACTTTGGCGTCGTAAACTTCGCCAACTTCGACATCTTTTGTGATGCCGATAATGATATTTTTAGCCTTGTTACCACTGGCGCCATCTGGTGCAGTAATCAACACTAAACCAGTATCTTCGATATCGATTTTAACGCCAGTTTCATCGATGATTTTATTGATGACTTTGCCACCCGGCCCAATTACTGTGCCAATTTTTTCAGGATCAATCTTAAGGCTGACAACGCGTGGTGCATATGGTGACATCTCTTGGCGCGGTTCTTTGATAACTTTGTCCATTTCAGCTAGAATATGTAAGCGACCTTTGCGCGCTTGTTCCATTGCTGCTTCTAATATTTCGCGCTTCAAGCCGTCAATTTTAATATCCATTTGCATGGCGGTAATACCCTCTGCTGTACCAGCAACCTTAAAGTCCATATCGCCTAAGAAATCCTCGACACCTTGAATATCACTTAAAATGGCAATGTTATCACCGTCGGCAATTAAACCCATTGCTATACCGGCAACCTGTGCTTTAATTGGTACACCGGCATCCATTAGCGACAACGACGAACCACAAATACTGGCTTGTGAACTCGAACCATTACATGTCATAATCTCAGATACTAAGCGAATAGCATAAGGAAACTCTTCTTCTGATGGCAATACTGGAACAAGTGCTCTTTCAGCGAGCGCGCCGTGTCCGATGGCGCGTCTATTTGGGCCGCGCATAAAGCCAGTTTCACCAACTGAAAATGGTGGAAAATTATAGTGGTGCATATAGCGTTTATTTTCATCAAGTCCTAAACCGTCGATGCGCTGTGCCTCGCCTAATGCACCTAGCGTTGTAATTGTCAACGCCTGTGTTAGACCCCGTGTGAATAAACCTGAGCCATGTGTGCGCGGTAACAGTCCAACTTCTACTGAAATTGGTCTAATTTCATCGAGTTTTCTGCCATCAGCGCGCACGCTTTCACTCAATACCATCTTGCGCATAACGCGTTTTTCTAATTTTTTAAGCAAGCCTTTAAATGCCGCTTCGTCATCAGGATATTTTTCAAGCAGTTCAGCACTGACTTTTTCTTTCAGCGCATCAATTGCCTTATTGCGTTCTTTTTTACCAGGAATACGCACTAATTCGTTCATGGCGTCCCAGTGACTTTCAATGTCTTGGGCAAGCGCCTCGTTGACGACAACGGATTCAACTTGTTGCTTTTGCTTTCCGCAATCAGCTTTAATTTCTTCGATAAAGGCGACGATTTTCTTGATTTCATCATGACCCTTTAATAAGCCGTTTAACATGATGTCTTCTGGTAGCACATTCGCGCCTGCCTCAACCATATTGATAGCGTCTGCTGTACCGGCGACAACTAAGTTTAAATCTGTTTTAGCTGCCTGTTCAACCGTTGGGTTAATGATGTAGTCACCATCGACATAACCGACTGTAACACCGGCAATTGGACCATCAAAGGGGATGTCTGAAATGGTCAGAGCAATAGATGCACCAATCATGGCGACGGTGTCAGGGGTATTGTCTTGTTCAACTGACAACACTTGGGCAACGACTTGCACTTCGTGAAAATAACCATCTGGGAACAGCGGACGAATCGGGCGGTCGATTAAGCGCGCCGTCAACGTTGCCTTTTCTGATGGTCTGCCCTCACGCTTGATAAAACCGCCGGGTATTTTACCAACTGAATATAACTTTTCTTCAAAGTCGATAGAAAGCGGGAAAAAGTCAATGCCCTCTCGTGGCTTTGCAGAAGCGGTTGCTGCGACCATTACAACGGTGTCGCCATAGCTAACCATACAAGAGCCATTTGCCAAATTGACCATTTTACCGATTTCAACTTTAAATGGACGACCGGCAATTGTCGTTTGATATGTTTTAATTGTTCTTTGAAATGCTTCCATAGTTCCTCCTATACAAATGCTGTAATGCGGAGATTATCCTACTTAAGGGGTGCCCAAAAAATATTTTGACAACCTTTAAGTAGGACAGGTATAACGCCCGCATTACGTCCTGTTGTCAGATAGTCACTGACGACTAAATGACGCCTATAATAAGTTTACTAAAAATAATGACTTACTGCAATATAAAGTAATATTTTAAAATACAAAAAGGAGGAAAACCTCCTTTTGCGATTTTACTTTCTTAAACCTAATCTGCTAATCAGCGAACGATAGCGCTCGATGTCTTTATTTTTTAAATAGTTTAACAGATTTCTACGATGACCAACCATTTTTAATAAGCCTCTGCGTGAATGGTGATCTTTGTGGTGTTCCTTTAAGTGTTTTGTCAAATCGTTAATGCGAAATGTTAAAATCGCTACTTGTACTTCTGGCGAACCAGTATCGCCCTCAGTTAAACCGTACTCTTTGACAATTTCTGCTTTTTTTTCTTTTGTAATCATAAGTTCCTCCTATACTTTTATCATAACATATCCTGAGAAATGAATCGGAGATGCTCATAACCCAGTAATAGTCGACCTAAACATTATATCTGATAGCGCAGGCGATGTAAAGTGTTTTTTATCAGACTGATTCTTGGTTATTAAAATATTGTCTTGTCGCAATGACATCTTGCGCGATTTGGGCAACCAAATCTTCTGTTGTGTCAAATTTAAGTTCATCGCGCAAACGCTTTTCAAAATAAACTGAAATCGTTTGACCGTATAATGATTGGTCAAAATCGAGTATATGCGTTTCGAGGTTGAAATCAGTTTGACCAAAAGTTGGATTATAGCCGACATTGCTGACGCTATTGTACAGTCTATCATTTAGCTTAGTTACCGTTATGTAAACGCCAGACTTAATATTGGTCATATAATCGCAGGTTGTCATATTGGCAGTTGCAAAGCCCATTTTTTTGCCGAGCTGTTTGCCTACTTTTACTGTGCCGCTGACAAAGTGACGCCGCCCTAACAGGCGATTTGCCGCAACGATGTTGCCATCGCTCAACAACTCGCGAATGGTCGTCGAACTGATCGTTTTACCATTATGGGTTATTGGCGGCATGATAATACAATTGCAATTTTCACTAAGGCATTTTTCTTTAAGCCATTCAGTAGTGCCGAGAGCCGCCTTGCCAAATTTGAAATTTTCGCCGACGACAAAGGCGGTAGTATTTAGTTGTCGTCTAATACAATCAAAAAATGCCTGATGTGTTACGTTTCTAATATGCTGATCAAAGGGCAGCGATACGACGATGTCAACACCCATTTGTTCAAGCCATTGTAATTTTTCAACGTTTGACATAATTTTCGAAGTGGTCGATTGAAATACCTGCTTTGGCACATCAGAAAATGTAAAGACGACTTTATTTAAGTCGTGTGCTTTGCCGTACTGTAGCATGTGTTCAATTACTGATAAATGCCCCAGATGCAAGCCGTCGAATGTGCCTAAAGCGACAACACTCGGTCTAGTTAAAACCTCGTGTTCTGTTGTTGTGTATATGATCATGATAGTCCTCAAGTGTTGTTTTATCGGTGAATAATCTCTCTAGTAGTATTTGTTTATCGGCGTATTTAGCGATGCCGATAAAGTGGGTATGATAGTAAACTGCAAATAGCGTGTCAGCATTGTGTACGGGTGTTTTAATAAATCGCTTTAAGTTTACTTTGACACCATTTAATAGATGATGCGCATGTTTGTAGTCAACACGAATCTTCGTGGCATCTGTAAAAAGAATATCAATTGGCAAAAGCAATTCGGCGAGATTAGTCACCGTTAATTGCGCGAGTTGTTTTGCTTGGTTTAACACAAATGGTCCACTCACTGTGCGCTGTAAGGCTGTCATGCAAGCAACGCTGTCCAGTGCACTGGCAATGTCTTCACAAAGTGTGCGAACATAAGTGCCACGCGAACAGCTGACTGTAAAATGTAAAAATGGACTTTGATAGTCTACGTCATCATAGCTAAAGACTTCAATTGTCTTTGCCCTGCGCGCAACTGTTTTGCCTTCTCGTGCCAACTGATAAAGGCGTTTGCCGTCATGTTTGACCGCCGAATACATTGGCGGAACTTGTTCTATTTTACCACTTAGTGACTTTAATACGCGATTAATCTGATCGTATTCAAAGGTTTTGACAGTCTGTCTTTCAAGTAGATTTCCCCAAATATCAGCACTGTCTGTCTTGATGCCAAACTGCATCGAACAGCGGTACACTTTTTTTTCGGTACTTAAATAAGCTATTCCTTTAGTTGCCCTGCCAATGGCAAGTGCTAATACCCCTGTTACATTGGGGTCTAGTGTGCCAGTATGACCGATTTTAGTATCTTTTGGCAGTAGTTTTTTTACTTTTGCGACAACTGCCGCCGATGTCACGCCAGCCGGTTTATCGACAACTATGAAGCCATGCACGATATCACCTTAGGTATTAAAACGTCCTCACAATAGTTTATTGCTTCAGTAAAGCTGAAATCTAGCGAAAAGCCAGCGGCGTTCTTATGACCGCCACCGTTGTGATCAAAGGCAATTTGCGAAACGTCGGGTTCATCAACAGAACGCATTGATACCTTGACACTTTGAGCAGCGCGCTCCTTCAAGAAAATGACGACTTCGACACCGGCAATATCACGGATCGTTTCGACCAATCCTTCGGTGTATTCTGACAAGGCGTCATAGCGCGCTAAATCGGCACAAGAAACTGTACAGAGTGCAATTTTACCATCGGCATAAAAGCGCGTTTGTTCAGTTGCCGCAGCGTGTAATGCCACTTTAGGACGTGGAATACTGTGATAGAGCTTCGTTATTGCTCGCATTCGATCAAACGGTATTTCAAGCAAATCAGCTGCAATGCGCAACGTGTTTGGCGTCGTATTACTATATTTGAAGTTGCCAGTGTCAGTGACAATGGCAATATAGAGTGCTTCTGCTATTTCAGCGGTTAGTTCAACGCCAATTTCTACGAGTAGTTTGTATATAATTTCGCCTACGGCAGCAGCATTGCTGTCGATGCAGCGAATGTCGCCAAATTTTGTATTTGTACGATGATGATCGATATTAATGACATACTTGTCACTTAATAAAGGTATGCGTTTTCCAAGACGATTAATATCAGACATATCGACGCAAACTGCAGTCTGATAGTTGATTTTAAGCTTAGCGAATTGTTCAGACGTCAACACAGTATCACGCGCGATATAGCTAAAATCGTCGGGCAATTTGTCGTCAATTATAACGTATGCTGTTATATTTAACTGTTGTAACGCATAGTATAACGCAATTGATGAGCCGATTGTATCGCCATCAGGTGAAATGTGGGGCAATATTATCAGCGGTTGTTCAGCACTTTGCAGTGCAGCTGCCGTTTGTTTAATCATCTTGCTACCCTTTTTTATTGACTTCGTCAATTAGTTTTGACATTCTAATGCTCTCTGAAATTGAATTATCAGGTTTAAAAATTGGTTCTGGCGTATAGTGCAATTTAAGTTGTTGACCAATCGCACGCCTAATAAACCCCTTTGCGCTATTGAGTCCGTCGAGTGTTTCGGCGAGTTCACCACCGATAACACTGACATAGATATTTGCAATGCGCAAGTCGTTAGTTGTTTCAACGCGTGTAATGCTGACCAAAGATGCCAAACGCGGATCTTTTAACTGGTCGTGAATCAATTGGCTGACAATTTTTTTGATTTCTTCCGATACGCGCAGTGTACGACTATATTTCATGTTAGTTCCTTACTTTTTCGATAATTTGATAAGCCTCAATAATGTCGCCTTCTTTCAGGTCGTTAAACCCAGCGATGCCCAGGCCACATTCGTAGCCACTGGCAACTTCTTTGGCGTCGTCTTTAAAGCGTTTTAATGACGATAATTCGCCTTCGTGAACAATGACGCCAGCGCGTAGCAAGCGAATTTTACTGTTGCGCATCACTTTACCACTTAGTACATAACCACCTGCTATGACGCCGACATTAGGCACTTTAAAGGTTGCGCGTACTTCAATTTCACCTAATTGTACTTCTTCAAATTCGGGGTCAAGCATACCTTTAATAGCGGCTTCAACATCATTTAGCAGCTCGTAAATAATGCGGTACGTCTTAATTTCGACATTTTCTTTTTTGGCAATCGCGATAACGCTAGACGACGGTCTGACGTTAAAGCCAAGTACAATGGTGTTAGAAGCGGTTGCCAATAAGATATCCGATTCGGTAATTGCGCCAATATTGGCGTGCTGAATTTTTATTTTAACTTCGTCGTTGTCGTTGTTTAGTTTTAACAATGAGCCCTTTAATGCTTCAAGTGACCCGTGTGCGTCTGCCTTGATAATCAAGCTCAGTTCTTTCATTTTACCAGCCTGAATTTGACTGAAAATATCCTCTAAAGTGACATGACCGCCAGCGCGTTCCATTTCTTCGCGCTTAATTTCAACTGATCTGTTTTCAGCGATTTGTTTTGCCTCTTTGTCAGAATCGATCGCAAAGAACTTATCACCTGCGACGGGTACATCATTGATACCAATAATTTCTACTGCAGTTGATGGACCAACTTTTTTAATGCGCTTGCCCTTGCTGTTGTACATCGCTCTGACGCGACCGTATGTCGTACCGCAGACAAAAGGATCACCAACTGCCAATTGTCCATTTTGAACAAGTACTGTTGCGATAGCGCCTTTACCTTTGTCGAGATTGGCTTCGATTACTATGCCAACAGCATTGCGATTCGGGTTTGCTTTGAGGTCGCGCATTTCAGCGATCAATAATATCATTTCCAACAACTGATCGATATGCTGATTTTGTTTGGCTGATACGAGTACACACACGGTATCGCCGCCCCACTGTTCAACCATGACGCCGTGTTCAGCCAGTTCTTTCATCACGCGATCGGGATTGGCATTTGGCTTGTCGATTTTGTTAACTGCCACGATAATAGGTACGTCAGCAGCTTTGGCGTGGTCAATTGCCTCAACCGTTTGCGGCATGACGCCATCGTCAGCAGCAACGACTAATATCGCAATATCAGTAACTTGTGCACCACGTGCGCGTAGCGTCGTAAACGCCTCGTGACCGGGCGTATCTAAAAAGACAATCTTTTGATCATTGATGACAACTTCAGAAGCACCAATGTGCTGTGTGATGCCGCCTGCTTCGCCCGCCGTAACGTCGGTTGAACGAATAGCGTCTAATAGCGATGTTTTACCGTGATCGACATGACCCATAACTGTGACGACAGGCGCTCGGTGTTGTAAGTCTTTTTCGTCGTCTTCGAAATCGTAGTCGATTACAGCAGTGTCGACTTCTTCTTCTTTTTGTTCAACTTCGATACCAAAATCATCAGCGATTAGTTCCATCGTTTCATAGTCGATGTACTGATTGATTGCTGCCATAACGCCTAAGTTCATCAATTTTAAGATGATCTCATTGGCAGGTTTTGCAATGAGATTGGCGAAATCGCCTACTGTAATTCTATTTGGCAACTGAATTGCTGTTGTTTCTGGTGTTGTTTCTATCATTGGTTCTTCGACTTTTTCCTTTTTCTTTTTAACGCGTTTCTTACGCGTTTTCTTTTGCATTGACAAACTTTTATTGACGTTTGCTGATTCTTCGATTAATTTGTTTTTATGTTTGTTGCGCTGGTCTTTCATTTTGCGTGCGTTTTTCGCCTTTTTATCAGCTTGTGTTTCAGTCATTTCGTTTGACTTATTCTTTTTCTTTTTGTGCGAACGTTTTTTGTTATCTTGTGGCGCCTCTGTTGCCAGCTTTGGTTGCGACTTGCCTCTGTCGTCTTTAGCAGTTTTTTTAGTTGCTAACTGTTCTTTTTGTTGTACCGCTTTTTCTTTATCTTCAACTTTTTTAACTTGCTCTGGCGTTTCACCAGTTTTTGGCTTGGCAGCGGCTTGTTTGTCGCTGTCAGCATTTTGCTGTACAGCTTTAGTCGATTTCGATTGATCGCGCTTCTTGCGGCGCATCAACTTGGTCTGACCATCGATTTCGACTAAGACGAGATCATCTGATATTTGTTTCTTGACGATGATTTTTGGTTTAGTTTTTGCCTTGCTGACTTTTTTATCTTCTTTTATATCGACTGATTTAGGCGTGTCATCTTTTGGCGACTTGGCGGTTTGTTTGACATTTTCAGCTTGATGCGCAGTTGACGTCGTCTGCTCAGTCAGTTTTTGCTTTGACTTTTTCTTTTTAACTGCATATTTAATCTGCTCAACGTCACTACTATCCAACCCCGCCATATGGTTTGTTGCGTCGATACCTAAGTCGTGTACAATGTCGAGTAGTGCTTTTGATGAAATTTTGACTTCTTTTGCCAGTTCGTAAATTCTTATTTTGGACATAGTGTTGCACCTCCGTTCTAGATGCCCGCGTCGCTGATTAAATTGATTATGTTAATTGCAAAGCCATTGTCTATGACGCCGATGACAGTGCGATTTACTTTGCCAATTGCCTGCGATTGTTCTGCAGTTGTCAGTAGTTCATAATACGGTACATTTAATCTAACACATTTATTTTTCAGGTTCTTAACGCTTTTCGGTGAGACATCGCTGCCGATAAAGATAAGCTTTACCTCTCCTTTGTCAAGTTGCTTTGAAACAATTTCGTTTCCAGCAACTAAATTTTTAGACTTTTGAGCAAACCCGAGCAGCGTCTTTAGTTTATTGATCAACATTTAATATTGCCTTTTCAAGTTCTATTTGAACTTCATCGCTCAGCGCTGTTTCCAGCGAACGCTGAATCGCCTTGCGTTTTAATGCTTTTTTAAGACATTCGGCAGAGTGGCAAATATATGCGCCTCGACCGTTGGCGCGATTGGTTGCGTCTAAGAAAATGTCGCCCTGTTTGGTCTTGACAACTCTGACGAGTTCTTTTTTGGGAAATTGTTCGCCACAACCTAAGCATTTTCTCAGCGGTATTTTCTTTTTTTTCATCACGATCACCCTAAAGTAACGCTATTTTTCTTCTTCAACAACTTCTTCAAAGTCTTCTAAATTGATTTCTTCAAGATCAGTATCGTCAACTTCTTCAAACTGTGACATGTCAACTTCTTCGTAGTCTGTCATGTCAACTTCTTCAAATTGAGATATGTCAAGTGCATCGTCATCTGTCTGTTGTTCTATCGACGCTTCGGTTTGTTCGACAGATTCGACTTCAGCAACTTCTTCTTCTACAGGTGTTACGACAGTTGCTTCTGGTTGTTCGTCTTCAAATGATTTATCGTAATACTTTTCATCAAGCGCGATAATTTCTTCGATATTTTCTAACTCGTCAAACTGCGACTGACTTTTTATATCGATTTTCCAGCCGCTGAGTTTAGCAGCTAAACGGGCGTTTTGACCCTCTTTGCCGATTGCCAGTGACAACTGATGATCAGGTACGACAGCCATTGCACTGCGGTCGTCGTCTAAAATGTAAACAGCGACGACAGATGAAGGACTAAGTGCATTAGAAATATAGACTTTGGGATCTCTCGACCAGTTGACAATGTCTATTTTTTCGCCACGCAGTTCTTCGACAATTGCCTGTACGCGCACGCCGCGCTGTCCGACACAGGCGCCAACTGCATCTAAATTAGCATCAGCTGAATAGACCGATAATTTAGTGCGAGAACCCGGCTCGCGCGATATGCTCTTGATTTCAACAATGCCATCGTATATTTCGGGTACTTCTAGTTCGAATAGACGCTTGACAAGACCAGGATGTGTCCGCGAAACGGTAACTTGTGGACCCTTGTTGGTCAGTTTAACTTCAAGAATGTATACTTTTATGCGATCGCCTTGACGATAGTGTTCATTTTTTGTCTGCTCTGAAGCGAGTAAAACAGCTTCTGTTCTACCGAGATTAATAAACACAGTACCGCGATTGTGACGCTGTATTGTACCCGTGATAATCTCTGTTTCACGATTAGAAAATTCGTTGTAAATAACATTGCGCTCGGCTTCACGAATGCGCTGTACAACGACTTGCTTGGCAGTTTGTGCTGCAATTCTACCAAAGTTTTGCGGCGTGACTTCTTCTTCGATAACATCGCCTACTTTATAATTAGGGTCGAAATCTAATGCATCGTCAATTAGCATTTCGTCTTTTTCATCGCTGTAGCTTTCGACAACCGTTATGCGGGTATAAACTTTTACTTCACCCGATTCTCGATCAATCGAAACCCTGACATTAGAAGAATAAGGGAAATTTTTTTTATATGCCGTTATCAATGCGGCTTCAATTGTCTCTAACAGGGTCTCTTTTGGAATA
>PDWI01002306.1_pt1 | contig 28876 bp, 23 predicted proteins | sample 1430891 | NCBI WGS metagenome assembly PDWI01 (sample SAMN01162508, study PRJNA174530) | Oral metagenome, whole genome shotgun sequencing project. | biome: Marine environment; feature: Marine mammal; material: Swab sample of the gingival sulcus; isolation source: swab sample of gingival sulcus... | reverse complement strand
CTGTGCTCATCAATTAGGTTTTGAGTTGCGAGTTGCCTGTCCATATGGTTTTGAGCCAAATCCAAAGTTAGTTGAACAATACAAACATTGCGTGACAGTTATGGAAGATGTCGAAGAGGCAAGCAAGAATTCACATCTTATCGTTACTGATGTTTGGGCAAGTATGGGTCAAGAACAAGAGCAAAACACCCGTGCCAAACGCTTTAACCCTTATCAAGTAACTCCTGCCCTATTAGATAAAGCTGACCCTGATGTATTATTTATGCACTGCTTGCCTGCCCACCGTGGTGAGGAGATTTCCATTGATATGTTAGATGATCCACGCTCTGTAGTATGGCATGAAGCAGAAAACCGCTTGCATGCACAAAAAGCATTGATGGAGTTTTTGTTAAAGGATAAAATCAAACTATAAACGAAGCGGTCAGTGTTTAAGCAGCCATTGTTACCAAAAAGATAAAAAACCACAATAATCGGCAAAATTGGTAAAAGTTTCCTTGTTGGCTGTACGTTAGTGCAAATGCTACGGACTAATCTTTTAAAATCAGTCTCCCTATTTTGCCGTTTTGATGTATCAGGAATTGAGTTTGGTCATTATAGTTATTAAGCTCAACTAATTATTAAGGAAACTAGGCATTAAGACGCGCAAAGGTCTGCAACTGTCGCCATGTATTACAATTGACCTGATCTCGCCAAATCAGTACTGACATTGAACGCTGAACCGGCTCAGTCACCTTAAAGCTTAATCGCAACACATAGCGATTGGCATAACTGGATAACAGATAGCCTTGCCACAGTTGCTTATTTTTAAGTCTATCTTGAACAACTGGTGAACTTTCTTGAAAAGTTGATAAGCCTAAATAAGCCACATAAATAAACCAAGGCGAATAATAGATATCAGCGCCAGAGTGGCGTATCCGTGGTTGGGTAATATGCACCACACTCAAGCGTCGTTGAGCATACAAACACACCACACTTAACATCACACCTACCATCAGCAACCACTGCCACCAAAACAAATTTGCTAACGACATTACTAGTAGTAATACAAACAGCCACAACACAGCAACCAATATCTGCCATTGACTAAAAGGCTTAATCTCACCATCAACTCGCCAATTATCCTGATATTTCATGTTTCATGCCAATATAGTCAGCATGATTACAACGACTTTAACTGTTTTAGTCTATTAACCATCTCAGCCACATCTTTATCTTCTGGTACGCTCTGATTCATAAAATAATCAAGTAGGTCTGGATCTTCATAAGTCAATAATTTTGCAAATGTTGCCTGCTCTGTCGCACTTGCCTGCAAATAGTGATTTTTCACATAAGGGTCTATGAACATGTCCAGTTCTTTTAGCCCTCGGCGTGCTTGATAAATCACTCGGCGTTGCTCTAAAGTGGGTTCTACCGTATTTGCTTTTGTAGTGGTTGATTCTGTAACGCTCATAATTTCATTATTCCCTTGTTAATAGAACACCTAGTAATCTGCTAAGAGTTACTAGGTGTTTTCAGTGATACGTCGATACGTCAATCTAAATTTATCTCTTCATTAAACTGAGCCAACCCTTCCCCTAACAATGGTTGGAGGGAGGGTCAACGAGTCAAAAGTAGCGTATCGATATAAAATTATAACTCTTCACTATTAGCTTGAATCGCTGTCAAGGCAATGGTGTAAACAATATCATCAACCAATGCTCCACGAGACAGGTCATTAACTGGCTTGTTCAAGCCTTGTAGCATAGGACCAACACTGACCACATTGGCACTACGCTGTACCGCTTTATAAGTGGTGTTACCTGTGTTCAAATCAGGGAAGATAAAGACATTGGCTTGCCCTGCTACTGGTGAATCTGGTGCTTTTTTCGCACCGACACTCATCACCGAAGCCGCATCGTACTGCAAAGGTCCATCAACCGTAATATGCGGCGCTCTTTCTTTGACAATAGCGGTAGCTTTTTTCACTTTATCAACTTCAGCTCCACTACCAGAGGTGCCTGTTGAGTAACTAATCATCGCCACTTTTGGATCGATACCAAAGGCTTTTGCCGAAGCGGCAGACTGAATGGCAATCTCAGCTAGGTCTTCTGCAGTCGGATCTGGGTTAATCGCACAGTCACCATAAACCACCACTTGCTCTGGCAAGAGCATAAAGAAGATTGACGACACTAATGAATAATCAGGCGAGGTCTTAATCAACTGGAATGCTGGACGTACGGTATTCGCTGTAGTATGTACCGCGCCAGATACCAAGCCATCCACTTCTCCTTGATACAGCATCATAGTACCAACCACCACGCTATCTTTTAGTTGCGCAGCTGCCCCGTTGGCATCAAGTTTGCCTTTGCGTCGCTCAACCATGCCCTCAACATAGTTTTTAGCAATGCTTTCAGGGTCGATAATTTCAATATCATCTGGCAATTTAATACCGCGCTGTTTTGCCACTTCTTCGACGTCATCACGTTTGGCCAGTAATACACAATCAGCAATGCCACGACTTTGACAAATGCTAGCCGCCTCAACCGTACGAGGCTCATCACCTTCTGGTAAGACAATACGCATTTTTTGCATTTGCGCTTTTTTCACCACTTGATGACGGAATGCAGACGGTGACAAGCGAGGAGTGCGCCCACGGCTAAAGTAATCTTTCACCCAGTCCAAATCAAGGTGAGCCGCCACAAAACGCGTGACTTCTTTGGCTCGATCGACGTCATCACGAGGCACTTCACGGCGTAGGTTACTTAGATTTTGTACCGTTTCATAACTGTTGGTATTCACGCTCATCACAGGCATACCTGTTTTAGCAGCAGGTCGGCATAACTCAAATACTGTCTCGCTCGGCTTAATACCGCCTGTCAATACGATACCAGCCATAGGCACGCCATTCATTGAAGCCAAAGCCGTCGCGACCAAAACATCATCACGATCACCTGGCGTCACCAGCAACGAGCCTTTACTAAAGACATTACCAATATTTGATACATTTTGAGCTGTCAAATGCGTTTGAGTCACACGGCGAGATTTTGCCTCACCAACATTAATCCACTCTGCTCCTAGCTCTGTTGCCACATCCCAAGTACGAGGGACAGATAAACTATCACTGTGAGGCACCACACCAATTAAATGGAATCTATCTGTTTCAAATGCAGGCGATAGCTTTTTTACCGATTCGATAAACTCACTATCTAGGCTAAAGTTTGCCATACCTGGAGCAACCGTTTGTTTTTCAAAGGTATTTTGCACCCCTTTAACACGCATCAGAATACAGCCTAACGTACGTGCATCCGCAAGCCCACCAAACTCATTAGCATGTACGTCTAACTTATCTGCAAGAGCATCCGGATTATTAATGTCTGTGGTGCTGACCAATACAATTTGCGCATCTAAGGCATAAGCAAGTGCCTGATTGACCTGTGTCGCATAGGTCACTTCAGCATTGGCGACCAACCCTTCGCAAATCACCACATCATTGCCCTCAGCAACCTGATGATGATGAGCGACTACTTCTTCCATCAAATCATCAAGATGACCATCACCCAACATACGCTCAACGTGCTGACGAGACATAGAGTTAGGCGAGTCCAAATCAAACACCTGTTTTGCCAGCGTGCTGGTGCTACATTGAGCAGATTCTTCGCCTTTTTTGATTCGTCTATCATTTTGTAAAAATGGCTTAATAAAACCTGCTTTTATCCCCACATAGTCAAGCGCTTTAATAAAGCCAAGACTTGCTGAAGTCAAGCCAATACTCGGCTCAGTGGGTACTAATAAAATCGTTTGCATAACGCATTACCTTTTTTTGTAAATTAAAAATCAAACACAACACTAAACAACACTTCATTCATATAATCAAAGAAAAACAAAGCCCACTACAAGAAAAGCGTTTATTCAGTGTGTAACTTACCACATCAAGTCATCAGGAATAACATATTCTGCATAAGGATCGTCTTCTGCTGGAATATCTTCTTCTTTTTTTGTATGGAGAATAAAGCCTTTCATTTTTTCATCAATACGCTCAGCAAGTGGATAAGGCAACAAAGCGTAGTCGTCCTCTGCTAGGCGTGCAATAATTAGATGGCCTGCAACCACTTGTTCATAAAACTTTTGATCAAGATAAAGCTTTTTAACTTTTGTGCCATCGACAAATTTATATTCCACTTCACCTTGTGTATCAGTAAGCTGATGTTGCTTAATCATTTGTATGATGTTAGCTTTGAGCGTTTTTTCTTCTAACGCCTGCTGTCTTTGTTGATTAAGCTGTTGGTCTTTGGCTAATTTTTTCGCTTTAGCTTCTGCAACGGCTCTTTTTGCTTCATCAGCAGACTCATCGCCGGTGCGTTTGGCATGGGCAACTTGTTTGTTAATTTTTTTGGCCTTTTTGTTATCTACCAACCCTGCTTTTAACAGTTGAGCTTGTAGAGCGTTTTTCATGGCTTGTTCCTATGAATTATCAGTTGTGCAAAATAAGAGCAAATAACAGAATTAGCTCCCAAAATTTATCAAAAATTAACCCAGTACAGCCACCGTCTCTTGAGCAATACGGAATTCTTCATCAGTTGGGATAACCCATAGTTCTAGCTGGCTATCTTCCTTATGAAAGCTACCTTCCGCACCACGAATCAGTTGAGCATTTTTGTCACTATCAAGGCTGATGCCAAAGTGGCGTAGATTTTTCACAATCTCTTCACGAGCCTCATCGGCATTTTCACCAATACCACCAGTAAAGACAATTCCTGTAAATTCAGGCAAAGCACAGCTTAGGCTAGCAATGTATTTGGCGATGCGATAGCAGAACATATCTAGGGCTAATTGAGCCTCTTTATTGCCTTCAGCAGCTGCCTCTTCAATGGCACGCATATCACTGGATACGCCTGATACGCCTAAAAAGCCACTTTGTTTATTTAACATGGTATCAATCTCATCAACTGACCAACCCTTGGCACGGTGCAAATGAGCGTGCAACCCAGGGTCAACATCACCACTACGAGTACCCATCATCAAGCCCTCAAGTGGGGTCAGTCCCATGCTACTATCAAGGCTTTGTCCATCATAGACAGCGGTTGCCGAACAGCCATTGCCTAGATGAGCGGTGATCCAGCCATGCTTGCCTGCTTTCTTGGTTAATTGGCTTGTACGGTCGGAAACATAGGCATGCGATGTACCATGAAAGCCATAACGGCGAATGTGGTCTTCTTTGTATAAAGCCATTGGAATGGCATAAAGAAACGCTTTTTCTGGCATGGTTTGGTGAAATGCGGTATCAAAGATGGCAACTTGTGGTAACTCAGGATAAATCTCCAAAATCGCTTCAATGCCTAAGATATTGGCAGGATTATGCAAAGGAGCAAGTGGCGTGAGCTCTTTTAAGGTATCAATAATCTCATCAGTGATTAATTGAGCTTTGGAGAATTTATTACCGCCATGTACCACACGATGACCAACAGCGACTGGTTTATGAGCCTCAATCAATTCTAAAACTTTAGCAAGTGCTTGCTTATGGTCAGCATTAGGTAGGTCAATGGTTTGTTTGTTGCCGTTTTCATCTTTGTGTTTGATACGAGCACTCTCTAGCCCTAAACCTTCGGCAAGACCTTCAATACGAGTGCTGTTGTCTTCGCTGATAAGCGCATATTTTAAAGACGATGAGCCACAGTTTAATACAAGGGTTGGATTGGATAATGACATGGATTTTTCCTATTGTTTTTAAAACCAAAAATGGTTACTTATAAAAAATGATGACTTATAAAATGTAATCTACTAACAAAAAAAGGCTTGCCTTAAACAAAAGCAAACCCCTTCCATCTATAATAAATTGTAAAAGAACCTATATCTCCGCATTTTAGCATATTTTGCCTACTTTGTTGAGAATTTTTCGCAAAGTTGAGAAGTTTTCGCAAAAATTGATTGATTAAACCAACCCATCCAAATACTTCTCAGCATCCAATGCAGCCATACAACCCGTACCGGCCGAAGTGATGGCTTGACGATAAACATGGTCGGCAACATCACCAGCAGCAAACACGCCCTCAATACTGGTTTGTGTAGCATTACCATCACGTCCGCTTTGTACCTTTAAGAAGCTATGCTCCATTTCTAACTGTCCAACGAACATATCAGTATTGGGTTTATGACCGATAGCGACAAAGACTCCCATAACGTCCAACTTTTTCTCACTGTCATCCAGTGTCGATTGCAAAATCATACCATTAACGCCCATATCATCGCCTAAGACTTCTTTGAGCGTATGGTTCCATTCAATGGTGATATTGCCATTTTTAGCTTTTTCAAATATTTTATCCTGCAAGATTTTTTCTGAACGTAAACTATCACGACGATGCACCAATACTACTTCACTGGCAATATTTGATAAATACAGCGCTTCTTCTACTGCTGTGTTACCACCACCAATAACGGCTACCTTTTGATCTTTATAGAAGAAACCATCACAAGTCGCACAGGCAGATACGCCCAGACCTTTAAACTTCTCTTCACTTTCTAGTCCTAAATATTGAGCAGAAGCGCCCGTAGCGATAATCAAAGCATCGCAACTGTACTCACCACCATGACCAACCAACTTAAACGGACGCTCCGTAAGTGTCACCGTATGGATATGGTCATTGACCATCTGTGTACCAAAGCGTTCGGCATGAGCTTTCATACGCACCATCAAGTCAGGACCTGTCAAACCATGAGCATCTCCTGGCCAATTATCGACTTCAGTGGTCGTCGTTAGCTGTCCGCCAACTTCCATACCTGTGATAATAACTGGGTTTAGATTAGCACGAGCAGCATAGACGGCAGCTGAATAACCCGCAGGACCTGAGCCTAAGATGATAAGTTTGTGATGTTGGGGGGCTGGTTTACTCATATAATGTTCCTATTTCAATACAGTTGTTTACTTCAATTATTTATTCAATAACAATCTTATAATAATAACAGCCTTAGCCTATATGTAATATAATGACTGAAAAAAATATAGTTACGAAAAAAGTTTAATAACAAAAAACTCTAACACATACCTCATGAAATAAGGGCGATAGCTAAAAATAACAAGACAAAATGATAATAATGTAAGTAATTGTCTCAAAATGATAACAATTCCCTATTGTATTCATTGATAAAATATTGCACAATCTATCTACACACATGACTACTTAAATAATACCATTCCCAAAAACTAAAATACCGAAGCAAACAAGCGATAAATAATTTGTATTGTGATGCGTTTAGCAAGTTTAACTCTAATCAAAGGTAATTTATTTTTTAGGTTTGGTGTCAGTTTTTTAACAGGAGTATCTATGAATACCATCCCACGTCTTATTTTACCCATTATCACCGCCTCATTATTATCCATTGCCCTGCCGGCACACGCAGAAACCCCAACTACTGACAAATCAAGCATAACAACAGATAACCCATTCGCCTACAGTGTCAATGATCAATGGGATAAGATTGGTAAGCAAGTCGTACAATATAGACAAGCAGGTAACTATACCAAAGCCATTGAATCAGCAAAAAAAGGCATTGAATTGGTAAAAAAAGTGAAAGGTAAAAATCATCCAGCGACGGCACTCAGCTACCAAGCTCTAGGACTATCCTATATTGGTGCTGGAGATTATAATAAGTCTAATGAAGCCTTTATCATGGCATCCAACATCATTAACACCTTAGCAAAACGTCCAGATTACGCCAAATATCAAAATGAAATTCGAGACTTTTTATCTTTTGATAACTACTATCTTGCTGCCAATTATCAACAACTCAAAGATAAAGACAATTTTGAAAAAGCTATGCTTCGACTCATTGAGCTAAATGAATTCCGACTTGGTAAAGCAGACAGACATTACCTTGCATGGACAAATACGTTATCCATCTATTACATACAGACAGGAAAAGTGGATAAAGCCATTGACTTTCAAAAGTCGATTATTGCCAAACTTGAAAAAATGAGTAAGCAACCCACACAAGAGCTCGCTATTGCCTACCAGTTTTTAGGTTTTATCTATCGTGATAGCGGACAACATCAACAAGCATTGACAACCTTTAAAAAGCTATTACAAATCACTGAACAACTGGATGGTAAAGAGCACTTAAATACGGTCTCTGGCTATATCAATGTCGCTGTCTCTTACCTTGCGTTAAAAAACACCAAACAGGCAAAAACTTATCTTAATAAAGCCAAAAAGACAGTGGATAAACTTGAAAAGGCACTAAAAAAAGACAACACCTCTAGTGATAAAGTGAAGCAAGCAAAACAAGCGAATATTGATTTTATCAATAAAGCTATTGAACACTATTTGTCATCCATCAAATAATTATAGTCACCGAACTTAAAAACTAGTACAAGGCAAGAGTAAAGGGAAGTTTCCGTAGTCTTGCCGTTTTGATGTATCAGAGATTGAGTTCGGTCACTATAGCATATTTTGACAACTAAGATTTAGTCAGATGGTTCAAAACACAAAATGACACAAGGCAAGACAAGGAGAAGTTTCCGCAGTCTCTTTAGCCGCGTACAGCTCAGTCAGCTCAATCAACAAAGAAGCTTTCAAAAAAGAGACTTTTACCTGTCCTCTCGGCCAGTTATGTCAGAAATTCAATTCGCTTATTATAACGCCCAGCCCACATCCTCAAAGGAATAACCCCCATGGCAAATAAATTAAAACACATAAAAAACAGTAATCATTTAAAATTTTCTAAAAGCATTCTACTGACTTTATTGTTATCCATAACTGCCTGTAGCGATAGTTCAAATAAAATTAGTTATAAAACTGAAGATATTCAAGCGCTAGCCCAAACCGTTAAAACCGAAGAGATCGTCATGTACAACGCACCTGACTGTATGTATTGTAATCAGGCTAAAAGTTGGCTAAAGCAAAATAACTTCCCTTTTACTGATTGCGATATGTACGCAAGTAAGCAATGCGAACAAGAATACAACGAATATAACGGCAATGGCATACCTTTTATTGTTATTAATCGTCATGGTAAACAGCATTTTATGCGGGATGGTTTTGATACTGACGAATTGATACTTGCACTGCAGGCTAAGAATTAACAACGCCTAAAAACAATGCCTAAGCCTAAAAACTAGGGCGTGTTGAGAATGCAAACGCAGAACTGTCAACACGCCCTATCTTAAACGCCTTCAAAATCAATCCTAGGATCTATCAAATGATAGCTGACATCACTTACCAACTGTAGCACCAAACCCAATAAAGTAAACAAAAATAAAGTCGCAAAAATCACCGGATAGTCCCTTTGCTGTACTGCCTCAAAGCCGAGCAACCCCAGTCCATCGAGGTTAAAAATAATCTCAATGACAAAATTACTGGCAAAGAACATACCGACAATCGCCGAGGGCATACCAGCAATAATAATCAGCATGGCATTACGAAACACATGCCCATACAGTACAGAACGCATGCTTAAGCCTTTTGCTCGAGCCGTCAGCACATACTGCTTACCCAGCTCCTCCATAAAGCTAAACTTCGTTAAATAGGTCAATCCAGCAAATCCACCAACCGTACTGGCAAGCAAGGGCAATGCCAAATGCCAAAAATAATCTTTGATTTTAGCCAATGGTGACAATTGATCAAAATTATCGGATACCAAACCTTGCAAGGGGAAAATCTGCCAATAGCTCCCACCAGCAAACAATACCAATAACACCACTGCAAAAATAAACACAGGAATCGCATGCCCAACTGCCAACAGCATTGCAGTTGCTCTATCGACACCACTACCATGACGCATTGCCTTAAAAATCCCCAAAGGAATGGCAATCATATAAATTAGCAAGGTACTCCATAATCCTAATGAGATGGAAACAGGCAACTTCTCAATAATTAGATCAGTTACTTTTTTACCCTTAAAAAAGGATTCGCCAAAATCAAATCTAGCATAATTAACAACCATCAGTATAAAGCGTTCATGAGCAGGCTTGTCAAAACCATATTGCTTTTCAATGGCTTTAACCATCTCTTCAGACAAACCCCGTGAGCCACGGTATTTATTGGAGGCGCTTGCATTATTGCTAATGGCACTCTGCTGGGTGGCATCGCCTGTATTGGCTTGTTCAATTTGGGCGATTTGTTGCTCGACAGGTCCCCCAGGAGCAGATTGCACGATGGCAAAATTTGCCAATAAAATCAGCAGTAAAGTTGGCACAATCAATAACAAACGCTTAAATATATAACGACCCATACTTCCCTCTTTGACGATAATTAAACAACTCTATCTCAGTCTATCCAAAGAAAATTTTATCAGTATCAACCAATTCCTTACTGCACACCGAACAACAATACCCTTCAGCAGGTTCAAACGAATAAAAATACCAATCGGGCTGTAACTCGCCTGCCAGCCACAATCGTGCATGGTGTTTATCGATGATTTCAACACTAAAGGATTGTAAGGACTGGGTAAGTCCAGTGCCAACAGCTTTTAGGTAGCTTTCTTTGAGTGTCCATAAACGATAAAAGCGTTGAGTTATCGTGCCTTGCTGATGGTTTTTGAGATAATCCAGTTCCATAGCGGTAAACAGCTTATCATAGCCCCCATTATCAGCGATATCCATTGACCTTTGTTTGCGGATTTGCTCCACGTCAATACCAATAAGCTGATTATCGATAGCACAGACTACCCATTCCCCAGAATGAGATATATTAAAGTGGCAATCCTTCACAGAGTTAACCAACACTGGCTTGCCAAATTCATTACGAGTGATTTTTTGCTCATCTTGGGCAATGCCTTGCTCAGTTAAGGCTTGCACCAGCAAACGTTCGCCTAACAAACAACGAGCTTTATCTTCATCTTGTCGATAACGCATGGCTTGCTCAAGACGCTCAGGCGTTGCCTGCTGTTGCAAGTCTGTTAACAGGCCTGGCTTAACAGGCAATTCGAGGCGTTGTAGGTAACAGGTGGGCATAGGCGAGCCAAGCATAGTTATATAGTTACAGCGAACTAAAACAAGTCATAAATTGCATCACAACCTGCTTGCAACTGTTTGGCAAAGGTATCAATATCCGCCTGTTGCTCAGCTAAATAGCTGATACAGAACCAGAACCCGCCTGCATCTGTGCTAAAGTAACTGATCCCTATACCACCTTCTGAAGTTGGAGCAAAGGCAAAGTCGCCTGTGTAATAACGGTTGCCCAGTGATGAAGTGGATAAAAAGTCGGTGGTAAAACACTGATAGCTCGGATCGTTAAACAATGCCACATCAACTCCCTTATTTTCTGCCATCAGTTGCAAGCCAAGTAAATGACGGTTTGCCCCATGTCCAGATTTACAGGCTTTAATGCGGTTTTTATGCTCAGTGACCGCCTCCATCAGCATATCCACAGTTGCCGTACCATCAACCAACGCACGCACAAACTGCACAGACTCCTCTGATACAGGACGCAAGCCCTCTGTACGCCCAGCTTGAAAGTGGCTGACATCAATCGCCTCATAGGTATTGCGAATACGGTTAAATGTGGTGAGCTGTGCATATTGCATGATAAATTGCATCATCGCATCGCCACTAATGCGAGGTGGATTTTTATCACTAGGCACAACCACTTCAACGTTTCTTACTCGGTAATTATCGACAATTTGGTTATGTATGCTTTGTAGCTGTTGCAGGCGTTCTGTCAGTGTATCAGACAGTTGCCACTCTAGTTTAGATAACGGCAAGTCAATACTTTGTGTGCTGTCACCCTCAGCTAACTCAGCAACCGCATTGGCATTTTTTTCTGCCCGTTGCAAAATCGCTTGAATGGTACCACCATCATAAAAGCTATGCTCAAGATGTAAATAATAATGCTCATGTTGTAACTCAGCACAGATTGTCAACGGCTTATACGACCAGAGTTGCACATCATTTAAAAAGCCATAGCGATTAAAGCAGTCATCATGCGTCTCTGGGAATTCATCTTCCAAACAAATCGCTACTAAACTATGATTGAGCATGTCTAGTGACTGTGCATTGTCTGGCGATTGGGCAACCAACTCGGCAAGCAATTCTGTTGCATTATCTTCATCGGTTAAGCTAATGGCGGTAATTGAAGCCGATTCAGTTGCTGGCGTTGTATTTTTAACAATATGTTGCAAAGCAGAGGTCAACTGATCTACCGCAAACGGACGATGCTGTTCATCGAGCAGAGGTAAAAGTAGCTGTTGCCCCTTGTAAAAAATCACCGCATAGCGTGTTTGTGGTTCGGTTGGAGCAAAGGTATGAGTGTCGCAATCTTTTTGAGGTACTCGTGCCATACCACCGAGCACTCGCCATTGTCTCATTTCTAATGGCTCACCACGAGGCGACAAATTCGGCTCTAAGCTATTGTTTAAATAATCACGACTTAACACCGCCAAACCATATAGTAGATGAGCTAAGCGCTCCACACCATGCTTAGGCAATTTCATCTGTGACAAGGTTGTCCAGTCTGTTACCAAGGTCGTCGGCTGACGCCCGCTTAAATAAGACTCTAGCCAAGCATCATGTAGCCAACTGCTATCACTTTTACTCTCGGCAAAGTCTAACAAATCCTGTTGAAGTTCTTTGCCCACGCCCTTAGCGAAGTCATCGGCAATTTGTTGCGTATTTTGCCACTGATCTTCATCGACTAAGGGCTTTAACCAATGTAGATAACGAGATACTGTCTCTTCTAAAGGAGGAACGGGGAGTTTTGGCAATACTGATGGAGGGGTTTGAGGGGTTATTGTTGTAGAAGTTGTCATAATTTGCTCCACGCCAGCTGAATAATTAAATGAAAATTTTGTTTAGGGTGTTCTTATTTAAGCTGTCTTGAACACGCCTTATCTAACATACGTTAGTTAGCATAACTTACACTAACAATCTTACGCTAACATACTTAAGTATCTTATCACAAAGCTAGGCTATCGGCTATCTTATAGCAACTATAAACCGTGAACTTATAGCTACCAAAAACCCAAATGATAACTATAGTCGTCGAAAAGATAAATCACTACGGTATCAACATTCCCTAACCTTAATAACCCGATTATTCATTAATCTCACATTTTAACGTCAATACTATAGAATATTTGTTAAATTTATCATAAAATGGCTATTATTTAGCTAACTGTCAGATTTTAACTACAAATTGGAATAAACTATGTTTGATACCTTAACAGAACGATTGTCTTCTAGCCTGCGTAATATTACAGGGACTGCTCAGCTTAATGAAGACAACATTAAAGATACTCTACGTGAAGTACGCATGGCATTGCTTGAAGCGGATGTTGCCTTACCCGTCACACGTGACTTTGTTAAACGTGTAAAAGCAAAAGCACTGGGTGAAGAAGTATTAAAAGATCTTGCACCAGGGCAAGCATTCGTTAAGATCGTTCACGAAGAATTAACAGAAATGATGGGCAGTGCCAATCAAGCGCTGGAAATGACAGGGAAACCACCCATCGTCTATCTAATGGCTGGTTTGCAAGGGGCGGGTAAAACCACCACAGCAGGTAAGCTTGCTAAGCTCTTGCAAGAGCGTCATAAAAAGAAAGTTATGTTGGTCTCTGCTGACGTATATCGTCCTGCCGCTATCAAGCAGTTAGAACAAGTTGCCGGGCAGGTAAATGCTCAATTTGTTCCCTCAACCGCAGATGAAAACCCCATTGATATTGCCAAACGTGCCATTGAACAAGCAAAAATCCAATATCAGGATATTCTAATTATTGATACAGCTGGTCGTCTGCATATTGATGAAGCCATGATGGACGAGATTAAGGCATTGACAGAAGCGGTCAACCCATCTGAGACCCTGTTTGTGGTGGACTCAATGACAGGTCAAGATGCAGCTAACACCGCTAAAGCCTTTAATGATGCTTTGCCACTTACTGGTGTGATCTTAACCAAAACTGATGGTGATGCTCGTGGTGGAGCGGCTTTATCCGTACGTGCAATTACTGGTAAACCCATTAAGTTCTTGGGTCGTGGTGAAAAGTTAGATGCACTAGAAGCATTTCACCCCGAGCGTATTGCCCAGCGTATTCTCGGTATGGGTGATGTACTCAGTCTGGTTGAACAAGTTGAACAAAAGATTGACCGTGAAAAAGCGGAAAAAATGGCAGATAAAATCCAAAAAGGTGGTGAATTTGACCTAGAAGACTTGATGGTTCAGTTCCAACAAATGCAAAACATGGGTGGCATGGCAGGATTTTTGGATAAAATGCCTGGTATGAGTGGCGCAGATATGCAAGCAGCAATGGAAGAGGCAAAGCCTGAAGAGCGTATTAAAGGTATGCAAGCCTTAATTAATTCCATGACCCCTTACGAACGTCGTAATCCAGGTAAAATCAATCCAAGCCGTAAACGTCGTATCGCTGCAGGTTCGGGAAAACAGGTTCATGATGTTAATGAACTGTTAAAACAACATAAGCAGATGGCAAGAATGATGAAAATGCTATCTAATCCCGATGGTCTTAATAAAATGATGAACGCAGTAAAAGGTTTGACTAAGGGTATGGCAGGTGCAGGACCCCTATTCAATGGTCAAAAGGCTGGCGGAAAAAAAGCAGGTAACAATCAAGGCTTTGGTGCAGGAATGGGCAATATGGGTGGTATGGGCAATATGAATCTTGACCCTAATAACATGCCAAGCCAAGAAGAGATGCAAAAACAACTGGCACAAATGCAACAACAAATGCCAAAAAAGTTTAAGACACGTTTTTAATATGAAAATTCTTGCAATCGATACTGTGTTTAATAAGTGTGGCCTAGCGCTGATGGTAGATGGGCAGATTATCTATGCAGAAGAACAAACCGGCAAACACAAGCAAACCGAACAGATACTCCCTATGATTGACAAAGCATTGCAAACGACTAATATTCGTTTGTCCGACCTGTCTGCATTGGTATTTAATCGAGGACCGGGGGCGTTTAGTGGGATTCGTATTAATACCGCCGTGGTGCAAGCATTATCGGTGGCGTATGACATTCCCTGTGTTGGCATTTCTAGCTTGCAACTGCTTGCACAAACTGCTTTTGAAGCTACCGCCACCAAAACTATCAAAAAGACCATACAACATAAAACCATAAATCAAGCGGATGGTAGTCCAGAACGCTCCCCTATTTATAGTTTTTTAGATGCACGTATGCAACAGGTTTATATCGGTGAATTTTGCTTAAATGATGAGGGCATCATGCAGGCGGTCGCTGATGATAATGAAGTCCTGCTTGACTATGGTCAACGCACCGCCAAACCTCTGCCCATCTTTGGTTTGTCTTCAGATAATCAAAACCTGTTGGCAATCTCTGATAATCAAGACTATCAACCAGTTAACGAACCCAATGCAAGTGTATTGGCAAAGTTAGGGGCGTATCAATTCCAACAACAGGGAGGCGTATCTGCTGAACACGCTCTGCCTGTCTATTTACGCAATAATGCGTGGAAAACCCTCAAAGAACAAGGTAAGAAATAAGGAAAGCAATGGATATTATCTTATTAATCAAGACCCTAATCATGGGTGTTGTTGAGGGGATTACTGAGTTTTTACCCATCTCTAGCACAGGTTATCTGATTTTAACCTCCGATTTGCTCAATTTTTGGACAAAAGAAAAGTCTGATTTATTTACTGTGGTAGTGCAACTAGGGGCAATCCTAGCGGTGATCTATGAATACTGGGGGCGGTTGTGGAACTCTTGCGTTGGCTTTTTTACCGGTAAGGCTGAGGGGTTAAAAACACCTCGTCAATTAGGGATAAGCTTAATTATTGCCACTATTCCTGTGATGATTTTGGGCTTTACCTTTGCTGATGAAATTAAAAGCTATCTGTTTCATCCGCTTGTGGTTGCGGTGATGTTAATCATTGGTGGTTTGCTCATTTTTTATGTCGAAAAACAACCAAAACAACTTATCGCGCAAGAAGCCGAAGACATCACGCCAAAAACAGCAATGATGATTGGTTTATTTCAATGTTTGGCGTTAATTCCAGGAACTTCTCGCTCTGGTTCAACCATTATTGGGGCATTATGGCTCGGTGTCTCTCGTAAAGCCTCAGCGGAGTTTTCCTTTTTTTTAGGCATTCCTGTATTGGTTGGGGCTGGCCTATTAGATTTATTAAAAAATAAAGACGTATTAACCTCTAGTGACGATTGGTTGGTATTGGGCGTTGGTACTTTGGTCTCTTTTATCGTTGCTTTATTATGTATTCGATGGTTAGTGGCGTGGGTGAGCCGTCGTGATTTTACCATTTTTGCATGGTTACGCATTATCACAGGTGTTTTGGTGTTGATTGCTTATTTTGTTTTTGGTTATCAGATTCGAGCTTAGTTTGAGATTAGTTGGGTGTTAAATCCCTATAAAAAATGTTAGAATACGCCCCTTAGAAATACTATTTTTAGAATAAAGTGAGGAAATCCCTAATGAGCTTACCAAATTGTCCAAAATGCGATGCCGAATACACCTACGAAGATGGTTCGCTGTTAATTTGCCCAATGTGCAGTCATGAATGGACTCAGGCAGAAAGTGATGCCGAAGCAGAAGCAAGTATCATTCGTGATGCGGTTGGCAACATATTACAAGACGGTGATACAGTTACTGTAATTAAAGACCTAAAAGTCAAAGGGGCGGGCGGTACGATTAAAGTCGGTACAAAGGCACGAAACATCTCACTGCTTGCCGAGCCGGTAAATGGTCATGATATTAACTGTAAAGTTGAAGGCTTTGGTCAGATGCAGTTAAAATCTTCGGTAGTGAAAAAAGCTTAGAAGTTAAAACCTACAACCCAACCGATCACTTAAGTCGCAACTTATCTATTGAATTAGGAGGTAAACAAGCCCCTTTCTCTAAAGAGGGCTTGTTATAATTAACACTAAAATATAGTGACCGAAATGAAAAAGCACCACAGGCAAAATAGGGGGTAATTTCTGTAGAGTCTGCACTACCGTACAGTCAGCAAGGAAATTTTTACCAATTTTGCCGATTACTGTAGTCCTTTATCTCTTCAGTAACAATGGTTTGTTTTAGTCGTTTGCCACTCTTAAATCATAACGTCCACTTTAACCATAGTATCCATTTTGTCCATTCTTCCCCGTTTTATAGCGTTTATGAAACCACATCCATTGAGTGGGAGCAATACGAATAAAATTCTCTAACAGTTGATTAACACGAGTTGCATCAACGACTTCATCATCACTAGGATAATCAACCAATGCCGGAGTAATGGTTAGTTGATAATGCAACAGCTTATCTTCTTTACTCTGCTTGCGGTAAGTATGCAATGCCATGACCGCAGGTAGATTTTGTTTATTGCCCAATTTTGCTAATCGTCTCGGAGCAGTAATGGTCGCACAAGGCACACCAAAAAACTCTGCCATCACTCCATGCTTTAACCCATAATCTTGATCAGGAGAATACCAAACCACATGCCCGTTTTTTAAGCTGGTCACTAATGAACGCATATCTTTATGTTCAATCTGCTTATCAAAAATATGTGAACGTCCTTTACAAATAAACCATTCTAATAACGCATTATTTTGCGGACGATACACACAATCAATGGCAAAATACTGCCGACAAAGTAACCCTCCTAAATCCAGCATGGTGTAATGCCCACCCAAGAGCAACACCGCCTTGCCTTGTTGCTGAGCGTTTTGTAGATGTTGCAAGCCATCAATATCAACCTTGATCTTTTGATTCAAAACCTTTTTAGGGCGAAACCAAGCGCAGAGGCTTTCAAATATACCAATACCTTGATTAACAAAGACTTCTTCTGCCATTTGATAGTGTTGGTCGTCGGATAGATTAGGAAAGGCTAATTTTAAATTGATTAAAGTCACTTTACGGCGAGATTTTGCCAGTTTAAAAATAGTTTTTCCAAGCCACCGCCCAATGGCAAATTGCCATGATAAAGGTAAATAAATCAAGGGTAAAAAGATTACAAAGGCAAGCCAAACGCCCCAATATTTAGGGTGAAGAAACTGTAATTGAAAGGGCTTTTTATTGTTATCAGTCATAAGTGATACTCTATCCCCTACCCCTCCAACTCATCCCAACGCTCTAGTTTTTCTAATAGCAATTCTTCGATTTCTGCTAAACGCTCGCTTGCTGTTGTTGCTCCCTCTAAATCAGTGGTAAACCAAGAACCGTCTGCTAATTTGTCTTCTAAACTTGCTTGTTCATTTTCTAATTCGGCAATTTCATTGGGTAAACTGTCTAATTCTCGCTGTTCATTATAAGAAAGTTTTTTCTTAGCGGTTTTTATTGGCTCGGCTTTTGGTTTTGGATTAGTAGTTTTTGGCTTTTCTTGTGGTTTAGCTTGCTCTAATTGACGGTTTTTTTGTTGCAAATAATCTTGATAACCGCCAACATATTCATTGACAACACCATTACCATTGTCATCTTTATCAAACACCCAAGTGGAAGTAACCACATTATCCATAAAAGTACGGTCATGGCTAATCAGTAAAATCGTACCATTAAAGCTGTCCACTGCTTCCTCTAATAACTCTAAAGTCGGCATATCCAAGTCATTGGTCGGCTCATCGAGTACCAAAACGTTAGCAGGTTTTAATAATTGTTTGGCAAGTAATACTCGGTTGCGTTCGCCACCTGATAGGGCTTTCACAGGGGTTCTTGCTCGTTCAGGTGAGAATAAAAAGTCTTGCAAATAACTCATAATATGGGTTTTGCGTCCACCGACTTCGATATGATCAGACCCCTCAGAAACGTTTTGAGCGACACTTGCCTCTAAGTCAAGCTGATCACGCAGTTGGTCAAAAAATGCAATTTGTAGGTTTGTGCCTAATTTGATACTACCTGATTTAATAATATCCTCGTCTTTTTCGTCAAGAATATCGGCAAAAATTGCTTTAATTAAAGTCGTTTTCCCAACCCCATTATGCCCAACTATGCCAATTCTATCCCCTCGCATAATGGTGCTATAAAAACCGTCCACCAAAACTTGACCATCATATTCTAAATGCAAATTTTTGATATTACAGACTAATTTTCCACTTTGTTCACCATCAGTCATGGTAATATTGACATTGCCAACTTGATTACGTCTTGCTTTGCGTTCTTCACGCAATGCCTTTAATGCACGCACCCGCCCCTCATTCCGAGTACGTCTTGCTTTAATGCCCTGACGTATCCACACTTCTTCTTCAGCTAATTTTTTATCAAAATTAGCATTGGCTTTTTCTTCGGCAACCAGTTGTAATTCTTTTAATTCTTGATAGCGAGCATAACCGCCCACCCCTTGAGTTACGTCATAACTGCTTAAAATACCACGGTCTAGCTCCACAATACGAGTGGAAATTTTATCAACAAAACTTCTATCATGGGTGATAAATAACAGGGTCAGCCCTTGCCAATTGAGCAAATATTGCTCTAACCATTCGATACTTTCGACATCAAGATGGTTAGTCGGCTCATCAAGCAACAAGATATCAGGTTTAGTCACCAAAGCACGAGCAAGCAACACACGGCGTTTACGTCCGCCTGAAAGTTCCGATAAATCATCATCGGCATTTAGCCCCATATTGCTGATAATGCGGTTTGCCTCTCGCTCCAAATCCCAACCATGCACCGCATCAATTTGCGTTTGCAATTCGCTCATTTGTGTGCAAGCGTTCATGTCACCATTGGCACAGGCATCGCTTAAGTTATGATACTCGATGAGTAATTGAGCGGTTTTTTTGTCGCCATTCATCACGATGTCAAGAATTTTGCCACAAGTTTCGGGAACATCTTGTTCAAGCATGGCAACTTTTACACCGCTATCAATGATAATTTCACCATTATCTGGCTTTAAATCGCCATTAATCAGTTTAAATAAAGTGGATTTGCCTTCGCCGTTACGCCCAATCAGACAGACTAGCTCGCCTTGATTGAGAGTAAAATCAACGTTATCCAAAATCGGAGCAATGCCAAAGGCAAGAGAAATATTTTTTAGATGAATAAGTGCCATAGTTTATTACTTGAATCTAAGTTACTTTAAATTTAAAAATCGGGTGATTATAACATGGGATCAGGTTTTTCTTTCACTCAAACCACACAGAGTTTCATTTACAGTTAGTCGTCAACCTGATTCCCTACTCTAATCCGTCCCAAACTCTCTCCGCTTTTTGGCAAAAAAGCGATCCAAACGGTTCATCGCATCTTCAAGCTCAAGTAAATTGGGCAAAAACACCACACGAAAATGGTCTGGCTTATCCCAATTAAAACCTGTACCCTGTACGATAAGCACTTTTTCTTCTAATAATAAATCCATCATAAACTGAGTATCATCTTCAATCGGATACACCTCAAGGTCAATCTTAGGAAAACAATAAAACGCCCCTTTGGGCATGGTGCAAGAGACACCTTTAATCGCATTTAGCCGTTCTACTGCCATTTGTCGTTGTTGATACAAGCGACCTGTTTTTGCTGTCAAGTCTTGAATACTTTGATAACCGCCCAATGCCGTCTGAATTGCATATTGAGCCATCACATTGGCACACAATCGCATTGAGGCAAGCATATCCAGCCCCTCGATAAAGTCGCTGGCATGTTTCTTTTTACCAGACAACATCAGCCAGCCAGCTCGAAACCCTGCAATACGGTGCGACTTAGACAGCCCACCATAGGACAAAATCAGCACATCTTTGCTTAGCGTACACATAGGCGTATGCACTTCATCATCGTATAACACCTTGTCATAAATCTCATCAGCCATCACCACTAAGCCATGAGCCTTTGCCAAGTCAACAATCTGCATCAAAATCTCTTTAGAATACAAAGCTCCTGTCGGATTATTAGGATTAATCACCACAATCCCCTTTGTCCGCTCATTAATCTTGCTTTTGATATCCTCAATATCTGGTTGCCAACCATTGTCTTCATCACAGCGATAATGCACCGCCTTTCCGCCTGCCAAATTCGTTGACGCCGTCCACAGCGGATAATCTGGCATAGGAATTAAAATCTCATCACCATCATCAAGCATTGCCTGCATGGTCATCACAATCAGCTCAGACACCCCATTACCGACATATACATCACGCACATCAACCGCCGAACGCAAGCCCTTCGCCTGATAATACTGCAAAATCGCCTTACGAGCCGAAAAAATCCCCTGCGAATCACAATAGCCAGTCGCCTTTGGCAAATTCAACGCCACATCATGCAATATCTCTTGCGGAGCATTGAGATTAAACGGAGCAGGATTACCAATATTGAGCTTGATAATCTTATGCCCTTCTGACTCTAGCTTATTTGCCATCTTTAACAAAGGACCACGAATGTCATAGCAGACATTGGCAAGTTTTTGCGATTTCGTCAAAGGTTGCTGAACTTTGTTTTTTCTTGATGTGGTTTTTTTGACATTATCAACCGTCTTTGTTGACTTCATAGAAGAATCTGCATTTTTAGTCGTATTTTTGCTCATAAGTTAAGCCTTACTCGTGTAAAGAAGTGAAGGGCGTGTTGAGGGTTCAAACGTGGAACTGTCAACGCTTGAATTCTCAGCACACCCTGTAATAATCTAAGCCATTATTGAGATTTAAGCAAGCACTTTCCTAACTTTTAGCTTTGCTATTAGTTGGATTTACTCGCTAAACAATTTGGTTTGCTCAAAAATATAGAATTAATTAACCTTCAGCAACTACATGCTCAATCAATGCTCTAGCAATTGAGCCAACTGGTGGGATATGAGGTAGGTCATCTATATCAAAAAAGCGTGCATCGGCTAATTCATCTTCTTGTAATACAATCTCACCACTGTCGTAATCAGCGATAAAACCTAACATAAGATTAGAGGGGTATGGCCAAGGCTGACTAGAGAAGTAACGCAAGTTTTGCACTTGCAAGCCCACTTCTTCTAACACTTCACGGTGGACGGCATGCTCTAATGATTCACCAACCTCTACAAAGCCTGCAATCAAGCCATACATGCCACACATAGACTTATTATCTGTATTGTTTGAAATATTGTTTTTATTACTGGATTGATTATGTCGATGGTGGTTGGCGAGGAGAATTTGCCGTTTACCATTGTTTGGATTGGTGTGAGTGATGGCGGTAATCACACAAGGTTGGATTTGCGTATATTGACTATAATGACACTGGTGACAAACCACCGCAGAATAGATAGGGTGAGGCTTAGTGCTTTGTCCACATTTGCAACAAAACTGATGCTCCGCCTGCCAACGCAACCGCTGGATACTTTGGCTCAATAAATGCAACACAGGCGTAGAAACACAGCTGGCTAATTGACGAAAAGATACAAAATGACAGTGGTTGTCTTGCTCATTTTTCTCTTGATTTAATAAGCCTAAGCTAACCGCTGTCTTTTTATCAATAGCAAACTGAGCTTGCTCTTGTTTTGCCAACACCACACCGGCTGACAGACGAGCAATCCCTGTATAATTGCCAACCGTAGTCAACAGCTCAATGCCTAGTTGAATCAGCTTAGGGGACAATTCATCAGTATAACCATCACCACCATTGTCAACTAAGACATCATTACCATCAACCACATAAGCATAAGACGTATTGCCCACTGTCATTTTTAAACAGCCTATCTTAAGCCGCTAACAGTTCATTTAAACTATGGTGACCAACGTTCATCGCCTGCTTGCCAACTGGATGATTGTTTTCAAAGCCTTCTAAATGATAATCAACCGCCATAATAACATCAGCAACTTTTTTCAACTGCTCTTCATTATATTCACCAGTGATCATTTTATCTTCAATATAACTTGCTAGGCGGTTAATCATTTGCATGGCATCTTTGAGATATAAGAAGCCAAGCGAACCGGTGATCTCACGCAACAGTTCAGGAATCGTCGTTAACCAATGGTTAGCATGATTCTCATCTTGGATATAATCTGTGATGGCTTGCTCAATTTTAGCAATATTTTTACGACTTTCTGCGACAATGATGTCATAAGAAGTATCTAACTGATGAAGTGATATACGACCATTATGCAGTGGCAAATTAACCGCACCTGGGGTGTGTAATTTTGCCATATGGATAGAAGCATTTTCGGCAACTATTAACGCGGCCAAAAGCTCATCAAAGTTTTCAGGAGTTGGTGACTGCCACTGACTAACCGCTTCTGCTTCTTTTATCATCGCCACTGAAGCTTCATCTAAATCAAGTAATCTCAGACTAGAACCTAACGTCCGCAATTCATCAACAATCTTATCAATACTTACCGGATTATCGGGAGTACTATCACCCCTCGCCAATGTGTCAACATCATCTTTAATTTTACTAATCTGCTCTTGGATAATGTCATTTAACGTATCGGTAACGCTACGATTAGGACCAAATAAGAAGCGTTTCATATCTTCGTGTTGATTATCATCTAAGCGATTATTGGCATAGGCACGTTTTACATGTTTTGCCAACACGTTATTACGATGACAGGCAAAGCTTACCAAGTCAGCAAAACGCTTGTCATTAATCGACAGATAGTTATGAAACTGTTGTTCTAAGAAAACCAGCGTACGTTTATCTGGATTTCTAAGCGGTAAGGCAGACTCAATATCGGTAACAGCAGCCGTCGCCGCTTGCCAAAATAAAGTATCAGAACGCGCTGAGATAAACTCACAAGCAGACTGCATCGCTTGTAGTTTTTTGCGATCATCAGCACTAATATTACGATGTTTACTTGCAAGCACAACACCTAGACCAGCTCGATACGCTGATGATAGAGTTTTACTATCAAGATTTAATTCCGCCAAAGATTGAAAGTTTTGCTCAGGGTTCGAAATAGAAATGCTACCCGTCTTACGATTATCAAAACTATCAGCTTCTAAGGCAGGCTCACCAATATGAGCATGCAGTTTATTGATAATCGGGACTAATAAAGGTGGCTCTAGCGTTTCTTTTAATAAAACAAACTCAACATAACGATCAAGCGTCATAATCGCCTCAGAAATGTCCAGAATAATATCTTCTTCTGAATTGTCACCTCTGTCATATAAAAGTTGCAACGACTTAGCAATGGCATCAGTCAAGTCACTACCGCCATCAAGCGATAACAAGTCCAAGATACGAGCTAATTGCTCCATCACATCGACTGAATCTAATAACAATGGGGCTTGCTCTTCATCGTCATTAAACTCGCTTAAATGCGTTTCTGCATTTTTTAAGGCAACGTCAATTTCGTGTTGCAAAATATGTAATGAAGGCAGGTCAAAATTAGTTGCACTAGAACTAGTTTGGGTTAGCGTGGGCTGAGTTGCTTGTGTCATTGCTATTGTTCCAATTTATTTTTTATCCAGATACCAGCTTTTATTAGAACATGTCTGAAAAAAATATGCAACTACCAGTAGATGAATTTAAGACTTTTTAGGCTCTGTTGACAATCTTAACTTTTATCCACAGATAAAAATATGGTATAGTCAAGCGTGGGACATAGAAACAGCATGGCATAAAGCATAACAAAACATAAAAATATAGTGAATTAAAATCAAAACTGCTACGACTAGGCAACTGGGAGACTGATTTTAAGAGCTTAGTCCGTAGCATCTGCACTACTGTACAGCCAGCAAAGAAATTTTTACCAGTTGCCGTTACCGATTTGTGGTGTTTTTCTTTTTAATTGACTATAACGAGGAGAAATATCATGACAACAACACCAAGCAAAAAAAGCATAAAAAACACCCCTAAAAATAAAATAAAAAGCACAAAACAGCAATGGCTACGTCTGCTCAACCCAAAACGCTTAGGCTCAGAAAAAAGAGTCAAAAAGAATGAAATGGCGCGTTCTCCCTTTCATAAAGACTATGATCGTCTAATTTTTTCTCAATCATTTCGTCAGCTTAACCAAAAAACACAAGTGCATCCACTTACCAAACAAATGGGCATTCATACCCGATTGACCCATTCGCTAGAAGTCTCCTGTATTGGTCGCTCATTAGGGATGATGACAGCAGAAAAGCTACAACGAGCCCTGCCCAGTGGTTTACCTCAAGGGATATCCACCGCAGATATGGGAGTAATTGTGCAAGCATCCTGTCTTGCTCATGATATTGGCAATCCTCCGTTTGGACATGCTGGAGAATACGCTATTCGAGATTGGTTTAACCACCCAGAACGCAAAGCACTACTCAAGCACCTAACCGTAGAACAACAGCTTGACTTGCTCGGTTATGAAGGCAATGCCCAAGGCTTTCGTCTATTGGTTCGCAATGAGCATCATCCCAATAATGGCGGAATGCGATTGACCTGTGCCACGCTTGGTACCTTTATGAAGTATCCTTATCTGGCAAAACATAGTAACCCTGATATTCACCATGCCAGACGTAATCCAGTTAACATTCAAAAGTACGGTTGCTTTAATAGCGAATATGGGCAATTAGAACAGCTGGCAGAAGAGCTAGGATTAAAGCCCTCGCCCATTCATGATGGTTATGCCCGCCATCCACTTGCTTATTTGTTAGAAGCTGCTGATGATATCTGTTATGCCTTAATTGATCTAGAAGATGGCATCTTGCTGGATATGATTGATTATCAAGAAGTTGAACCACTATTAATCGCCTTAATAGGAAAACGACGAGGCATACCACCTGAAGTTAGCAATAATGCCCCAACCACCCAAAAGCTTGCTGCCCTGCGTGGTAGAGCGATGATGCGATTGGTTGATAAGGTAACACAAGCCTTTGTTAACAATTCGGGGGCTTTACTTGCTGGTGAATTTGAAGGTAGTCTATTTGAACATTGTCAATCGTCAATTAATGACAGCATACAACAAGCAAAAACCTTAGCTCGTGAGCGTATCTTTAACCATCACAGCAAGGTTAGAATGGAGCTGATGGCAAACCGTTGTTTGCATGGGTTACTAGATGACTTTATCCCTTTAGCCACGATCACACAATCAGCCAATATCTCCTTTGAGCAACAACGCTTATTAACATTATTACAATCGCATTTAAATACCTATAATCACGCACTAAGTGATGACGTGTATCAGAATATATTGATTATTCTTGATTTTATTACTGGCATGAATGATCACGAAGCTTACCAGCTAGCACAAGAGCTACAGGGCAATTGGGCAGGGATGCTATAGGCACTTTAATTTATAGATACTTTATTATAAATACTTTACTTTATAAACACTGTCGTCGATAGGTAATACCATGCTCCTCATACAGCTCATAAATAACATCTAACAGCTCATTAATAGCGGGATGATGATGTTCTTTGAGCGTGTAAATATACATGGGAGTCGTGGCGTGTTCATGGACGATTGCTTTATAGGTAATCTTATCAGTACGCTCACCCTTTAAGCTATCTGGAACAAGGGTCAATCCCTCCCCCGCAATCACCATACCCAAAGCAATCTGAATATCACTCACTTTACTCGTTTGCAAAGGCGTGATGCCAATACTATCATAAATATAAAGTAATGGCTCAGTGATATCGCTTTCGGTGGACTTTGGTAAATGCGTTTGATGATATAAAATCAAAGGATCGCTGACCGTATCGGCTAAATGAATGATTTCTTGCTCAGCCAAAGGGTGATGATGTGGCATTGCCAATACATAGCGTTCATGACGCAGTAGAATTTGTTTAATATGCGCATCATTTAACACAAATCGCCCCAAACCAACATCAATCACGTTATTTTTTAACGCATCAATCTGCTGAAAAGAGCTAATATCTTTTAGATGCAATTCTAAGTCAGGCTGGCGTACTCTAAGTGTGGCAATAATATCGGGTAAAAATCCATACAAAATAGAAGGAATAAAACCAATCGTGATGCTATTACTGGGTTTACCCATTTTTTTTGTCAATGTGCTCAGTGTATCTAGCTCATGCATGATACTTTTTAATTTACGATAAAAAAACTCGCCAGTATCAGTCAACTGCAAAGGACGATGATAACGATCTAGCAACTCAACTTCAAGCTCATCTTCCAATTGCTTGATAAGTCGGCTAAGCGAAGGCTGAGATAAACCCGTCCGCACCGTTGCTTCACTAAAGCTCTTTAACTCAGCAACTGCCAAAAAAGCTTTGTATTGTTTTAAAGTCATTAAAGCGTCCTATGTTATTTTTATACTATTCATTTACACGCCCTAATACCATCTCGTTAATCACTAAGGCTCGAATGTCATTTAACATAATGGTATCAATATTATGCACAAAGGCAACAGCAAGCTTACGACTGGGATCACACCATGCCATTGAGCCATTATAACCCACATGTCCAAAACCATAGCTGACATCATAACAACGACTAAACACTCGATGATAGCCTAAACGCCACAACATTGAATTGGGTGCAATCGCTGGCATAATCGCATCTATTCCTTGGCTTTGCACGGTACACATAGTAGCAAAAGTATCCCTATCAATCAATTCATTACCGGCAAAGCGACCTTTATCTGCCAACATACTATATAACTTTGCCAAAGCATCTGCACTAGCAATACAGTTAACCGCAGGAATGGTCGATTGTAAAACTTCTTGAGCATAATAATCAAAAGACTGTTTGGCATTGGGCATCAGTGCGGATTTATAGTTTGCCAAATTTAATAAGCTCGGGTCAAAATATAGGCGATTAATATCGGCAGTAGTCAGATAATCTTTGTGTTGTCCTGTCAATTGATAATGCAACGCTTGCCACTGTTGATAACAAGGTAAACGCCGATAAAGCTGTAAAGTTTGTTCACTATCTGCCGTTAAAGTGGGCTTTTGCCGTCGGTTTTGTTTGCTTGCGTCTGCTTGTATAAAGCGTCGCTCTGGTTGTGCCACTTCCTGCGTACGCTCATTCGGTAAGCTAAAATAGATTTGCCCGACAATACCCAGTGGCTCGGCAAGGTATTTATCCAACGCCTGCTGGAGGCTAAGCTTGCTTACCTTAATAATCAGCGCACCTAATACCCACCCATATACCAAAGCACTATAGGCAGTGCTATAAGTGAGGTTGGCTTTTGTTTTAATAGCGGTGGTTGGCATCTGAGCAACCTGTTGTACCATAAACTGCCAATCCAACATAGACTCAGCGTCATTGATAATGCTGTCAATGGCGAATAAATTAGCTTGATGTGACATCAGCTGTCTTAGGGTAATATGCTCCTTGCCATTGTTGGCAAACTCAGCCCAATAATCAGCAATGGGCGTATCATAATCAAGCAAGCCTTGCGATACAAGACAATGAACCAAGGTCGCCAACACCCCTTTTCCCGTGGAGAAATTCAGTGATAAAGTATCGGTTGTCCATGGTGTGCTTTGCTGACTGTAACCAACACTGCTATTTACCACGCATTCGCCTTGATGATAAACCACCAAAGCACCGCCTGCATGGTTTTTATTTTGGTTAGCTAGAGTCTGATCTACGGATGTTGGCGTAAGTAAAGGGATAAATAGGTCGGTGAGCTGTTGCCAATGGTTATTGGTTGTTGTCATTATTAGGATTTTTCCTTGATGTTTCTAGCAAATTTAAGATTGGAAGTTTAGGGCGTGTTGAGAATTCAAACGTTAGGACTGCTGATAAGCGTTTGTCTAAACAACTTTTTGTATAAATTTAACAGGAACATTATCCGTCAGCCAAACGTCATTATCAGACTGATAAAATTGATAACCATCAGCAATCATCGCATGGGTATCAATGGTAAAAACCACCAACTTTCCATTCCCTAACTTTCCGTGCCGTTGTCCAACTTTACTCGCCGTTTTAATATCTGCACTTAAATGAACGTGATGGCGTTGCATTTTTTCGATGGAACCACAGGCCAATATTTTTTTGGCAAAACTTTCAGCAGTACCATGATATAAAGTCGTTGGTACTTCATCAGCCGATTTAACTTGATAACCCAAATCAATATCATCAAGCGAATGTCCTTGATTGGCACGAATGAGCGTCTTATCTTCATTAAAACAAAAGCGTTGTTTATCATTATTAGCGACGATAAATTCAAGGATTTCTTTG
>PDWI01002305.1_pt1 | contig 28883 bp, 25 predicted proteins | sample 1430891 | NCBI WGS metagenome assembly PDWI01 (sample SAMN01162508, study PRJNA174530) | Oral metagenome, whole genome shotgun sequencing project. | biome: Marine environment; feature: Marine mammal; material: Swab sample of the gingival sulcus; isolation source: swab sample of gingival sulcus... | reverse complement strand
TGCAGAATGTAGCATTGATTATGATAAAGATTCTCAAATCACAAAAGATTTTTACGCTACGGTTCAAAATAAATTTCATTTTGCTATATCAGGACATACTGCAAGCGAAATAATATATGAACAGGCTGATGCTGAAAAGGAATTTATGGGTTTGAAAACTTGGAAAAATTCTCCTGACGGACGCATCTTAAAATCCGATACAAATATTGCAAAAAATTATTTAACTGAAAAAGAAATAAAAAAACTAGAGCGAACTGTTTCAAGTTTTTTTGATTATATCGAAAATATTATTGAAAATCGAAGAGTTTTTACCATGCAAGAATTTGCGGAAAGCGTTAATAAATTTTTATCATTTAATGAATATAAAATTCTCGTGGGAAAGGGAAAAATATCAGCAATTCAAGCAAAAGAGAAAGCATATTGTGAGTATGATAAATTTAACAAAACACAAGATATCAAATCCGATTTTGATGAAATGATAAAAAAGTTAGCTAAAGAATAAGGTTACTTAAGCACTGGGTATAACATGGTATAAAGAGCATGTGTCTTTGTTTTTCTACCGGAAAAATTGCAGACTTTGGCTAACTTTTAAAGAAAGCACTGCTTTTTACCCCCGGTTCGTTAAGAACAAGGTTTAATAAGATTCCTTACTCCAAGTTTGAAAATATGGAAACTATTCCTCAAACAATTACCGGTCTTGCCGAAGAAATTTATTCAGGCAATAATGAACAAATCATATTATTGCTCACCTTCTCATCCTACAAAAACAATCCATCTGATGGTTATTTACAACGCCTATCGCCTGTAAGTATGCGTATATAATAGTTGAGCCGACAAAAGTCATGCCTCTGTTTTTTAAGTCTTTTGAAATACTATCGGACAATTCTGTTTTTGTCGGAGTGTTATTGTAATTTTCAAAATTATTTTTTATAACTTTATTATCGGTAAATGACCAAATATAATTTGAAAAACTGCCAAGCTCTTTTTGAATATTCAAAAAAACTTTTGCGTTGTTAATTGCAGAATTAATTTTTAATTTATTTCTTATAATTCCTGAATTGCTTAAAAGTTCTTGTATTTTAGAATTTTGATACTTAGATATTTTTTTTGGATTAAAATTGTCAAAAGCCTTTCTGTAATTTTCTCTTTTTTTTAATACTGTCTGCCAAGAAAGCCCTGCTTGCGCGCCTTCGAGAATTAGCATTTCAAACAATTTATTATCGTTAAAACATGGCACACCCCATTCATTGTCGTGATAATGTACAGATAAAGAGCTGTCTAATTTAACCCAAGAGCAACGGTTTTTCATATTTTACAGGCTTTAAAGTCATTATTTCCTTTATCCGGTAAAGGGGTGTTCTTAATTTCAAGATTTAAAAGTCGTTTTTTCACGGGTAACCCGCCCCCGTACCCTCCTAATTCGCCGCTACTTGCGATAATTCTATGGCAAGGCACTATTAACGCAAGGGCATTTGCTCCATTCGCTGAGGCAACCGCACGAGTGGCTTTGGGGTTATTTATTCTTTTTGCAATATCTAAATATGTTGCAGTTTCACCGTAGTTTATTTTTAACAATTCATTCCAAACTTGTTTTTGAAAATCGGAGCCAAGTAACAAAACAGGAATTTTAAATTTCTTTCTGCAACCCTGCAAATACTCATCAACTTGCTTTTTGGCTTCTGCAATTATTTCATCTTCTCTTTCAAGAAAATCGCATTTAAGATAATTCTTTATTCGCTTGTCTACAGTTGGACGCATTTTACGATAGCGAAAATCCAAAAGGCATAACTTATTTTCATAAGAGCCTATTATTAACTCACCTATTTTTGTTTTATAATATGTTGTGTTTATTTTAGTTGACATAAGCATCCAAAAGAATTGAAGTATAAAAAAGTGTTTGACCGCAATGAAATGAGCTTATTTTTAAGCCAATTGCTAAAGTTACTCTACTTTTGCAATTGGCTCAAACACTTTTTTTTAAAAACTGATTAAACTATTTTATAAAAAATCTTAAAACAAAAACCACAAATAAAATCCAAGTTACGACAGATATATCTTTGAATTTTCCTGTCAGGGCTTTTACCAAAACATAAGTCAACACACCGTAAACAATACCTTCTGCAATACTGTAAGTAAACGGTATCATTACGATTGTAATAAAAGCAGGAAGTCCTTCTGTCGGATCTTTGAAATTAATACCTGCAACTGCGGCAATCATAAGTGAGCCTACAATAATTAAAGCAGGGGCCGTAGCCGAAACAGGCACCAATAAAAAGAAAGGCGAGAAAATCAACGCAACAAAAAACAGAATACCTGTTGTAACGGAAGTCAACCCTGTGCGACCACCGGCTGCAACACCTGCAGAGCTTTCAATATAACTTGTTACGGTAGATGTACCCAATAAAGCACCGATTGTTGTTCCAAGCGCATCGGCAAGGAATGCCTGCTTAACTTTTGGTATTTCCCCGTTCTTGTCCGTAAGCCCTGCCTGTGTAGTAACACCTACAAGAGTACCGACAGTATCGAAAATATCCACAAACAAAAATGAAAAGAACACCGTAAAAAACTTCAACGAAAAAATATGCGAAAAATCCAAATTCATAAAAATAGGAGCCTCAGGTAAACTAATCGGAGACCAGCCTGCCCAGCCGTCCATTGGCACAGTAAGCCCCATTGGAATACCTATAATGGTTGTTGCGATAATACCCAACAAAATTGCACCCGGTATTTTCAGCGCAAAAAGACTTGCAGTAATAATTAAACCGATTAACGCCAACAAAGCATGCCCTTGACTTACATCGCCAAGCGCAACCATAGTTGCAGGATTAGGTACAATAATACCTGCACCTTTCATGCCAATAAGCGTAATAAAAATACCGATACCGGCAGCAGTCGCTTTTTTCAAATTGTCGGGAATTGACTTAATAATCGTTTCGCGAACATTAAAAAACGAAAGAACCATAAACAACAGACCTTCCAAAAAGACTGCTGTCAGAGCAACCGCAGGCGAATACTTCATACCCATTACAACGGTGAATGTAAAAAACGCATTTAACCCCATACCCGGCGCAAGAGCAATCGGCAAGTTTGCCATCAGCCCCATAAAAATTGAAGCTACACCGGCGGCAATTGCAGTCGCCGTAAACACCCCGCCAATACTCAAACCGGCTTTCGACAAAATATCGGGATTGACAGCCAAAATATACGCCATTGCCAAAAAAGTGGTCGCACCCGCAATTAACTCCTTGCGAACTGTCGCCCCCTTCTCTTCTAACTTAAAAAACTTTTCCATGAAAGCAACCTCCAAAAATAAAAAACAATTATATCAACAATTCATAAATTTTTCAAGATAAAAATTTCTAACCTTTTTAAATTTATGCTACGCTTTGCTCAAGCAAAGCTTAAGCACTCAACAGGCGCCCGCCTTAAATCTTTTGCTCTTTTTTGATAAAATATAATCGACTCTTCTCCTTCCTGTCGAAGGTCTTTTCTTTTGAATTAAATCGAGCAAAAGGATAACGGCGGGCTTAAAATCAGGTTAAAATTAAAACACAATACTTAAAGTTTATTTCGTAAAATAAACAAGAACACCTGAGTGCTTTGCTTTATCGATTGCGTTTTCATGGCGAGCGCAGTCTATCCTTTCGCTCGTTTTTTTAATAAAGAAGAGGGGGCTTCTCTTACAAAGAAAGACACCGATTATAATAATAAAGTAAAGAGCGAAAGATTATGCTGCGGGAGCGGGTTGCAAAAGCATGACAATGCTTTTATTTAAAATTAAGATTCGATAAAATATAAGTTTGATTTTATTGGTTGTATAATCTTTTTTTTTGGGTTATAATGCGTTTATGAATGAGGCGGTGTTAAAAGATATTTTGCAGTCGGTGGCAGACGGGTCGGTTGATGTTAATTCGGCGTTTGCAAAGTTGAAAGATTTGCCGTTTGCGGATTTGGGATTTGCAAAGGTGGATTATCATCGTGAAGTGCGCAACGGTTTTCCTGAGGTTATTTATTGTGAAGGAAAGTCTGATGAGCATTTGCGTAAAATTGTCCGCTCGATGTTAGATCATAATGTTAAGAATATTTTGGCAACGCGCGTTTGTAAAGAAGCGTTTACGGCAATTAAGAGTGTAGCGGAAAATGCCGTCTATCATAAATTAGCCCGAATTGCCACTGTATCGTTTGAGCCTTTTTCGGTTTCAGGCGGAAGCATTGCGGTTTGTTCCGGCGGTACTGCGGATTTTTCGGTTGCCGAAGAAGCTGCTTTAACGGCGGAGTTTTTTGGAAATAAAGTTCAGCGTTTTTATGATGTCGGGGTTGCGGGGATACACCGACTTTTCGATAAAATCGATGAGCTTAGAAATGCAAATGTGGTTATTGCTGTTGCCGGCATGGAAGGTGCATTGGCAAGTGTGGTCGGCGGCTTGGTGGATAAACCCGTGATTGCCGTTCCGACAAGTGTCGGGTACGGAACAAGTTTTGGCGGAATAACTGCGTTGCTTGCGATGCTTAATTCATGTGCTTCGGGCATCAGCGTTGTTAATATTGATAACGGTTTTGGTGCAGGCTATCTTGCAGGAATGATAAATAAAATAAATCTTTAATTCGAGGTTAATAAAATGGTTTTATATTTTGATTGTTTTTCGGGGATAAGCGGAAATATGGCAATTGGTGCAATGCTTGAACTTGGTGTGGATTTTGAACAACTGAAAGCGCAGCTGTCTAAATTAAATATTACCGAAGAATACGAGCTGATTATGAAAAAGACGGAAAAATGCGGTATTGGCGGAACTTATTTTAATGTAAAACTTTCTCATGAACATTCGCACCATCATGAACACGAGTATGCACATCATCATGCTCATAGAGGGCTTACCGATATTTACAAAATTATTGATGAAAGCAAACTAAGCGATGAAGTAAAGAATTTGAGTAAAAAGATATTTCAGTTTGTAGCTGATGCCGAAAGTAAAATTCACAATAAAAGTTTTGATGAGTTGCATTTTCATGAAGTCGGTGCAGTTGATTCAATTATTGATATTGTCGGAAATGCAATTTGTCTGGATATATTAAAGCCGGAAAAAATACTGGCAAGTCCGACAGCAGTCGGCTCGGGATTTGTAGATTGTGCACACGGAAAAATGCCGGTACCCGCACCGGCGACTGCTGAAATTATAAAACAAGCAAAAATACCCGTTTACGCAGGGCAGGTTAAATCCGAGCTTACAACTCCAACCGGTGCGGCAATTCTGGCGGCAACCGTGAGTGAGTTTTGTGAGCTTCCAAACACAAAAATTGACAATATCGCTTATGGGGCAGGAACCCGTAATTTTGATGTTCCGAATTTACTCAGAATTTATTCGCTTGCAAAATCTTCTGACGAAGCGGTTTTAAAAAAAAAAGCATAACTGAAATAACTTTTCAAGTTGACGATATGACAGGCGAAGAGCTGGGCTTTTTAAGCGAGAGGCTTTTTTTAGTCGGAGCTATTGATGTATATTTTTCGCCAATACAGATGAAAAAAAACCGCCCTGCATATTTGGTTTCTATTTTATTAAAAAAGGCCGACTTTGATGCAATCAGTAAGATTATTTTTATTCATTCGTCAACAATTGGGTTTAAGGTAAAAGAAGTCAGCCGAGTTGAAATGGAGCGCAAAATTGTTTCAAAAAATACTTCTTTTGGGAGCATAAAGATAAAAGAATGCTCGTGGAAGGGTATTAAAAAAAGCAGTTTTGAATACGAAGACTTAAAACGAATTGCAGTTGAAAATAAAATGAGCATAGAGAAAGTAAAAAACGCTTTAATGAAGATTTTGGATAATTAAGTGCAGGGCTTCAAGGAGGGTGAGGTTATTACAAAAAGTCTTTGTATTGTTAATCAAAAAAAAGAGAGACTTAACTCATTGATAAGCGATTATTTACAAAGCGGTTTGGTTTTGGCTCTTTCAGGCGGTGTTGACAGTACATTGCTTTTAGCCTTGATTTCTCGGCAAAGGCAAAAACAAAATGCTGTTGCCGTAACCTTTGCAACCCCGCTTTATCCTAAAGAAGAAATTTCAATTGCAAAAAACATGGCATTAAAATACGGCATAGAGCATAATATCATTCCCTTTATCAAAGACCTTCCTGATGAGCTTTTGACTAATTCAAAGGCTCGTTGTTATCATTGCAAAAAAGCAATGTTTTTAAAGGCAAAAAATTTTGCAGAGCAAAAAGGATTGGCTACGATAATTGACGGCACCAATGCAGACGACTTAAAAGTTTACAGACCCGGTAAACAGGCATTAGATGAGCTTGGGGTTTTAAGTCCTCTTGCAATTACAGGGTTTTCAAAAACCGAAATACGAAAATATGCAGATGAGCTTCATCTAAAAACGGCAAAACGACCGTCAACACCTTGCCTTGCAACAAGATTACCTTATGATACAAAACTTGATTTCAGGCTTTTGGAAAAGATAAATAGGGGAGAATGTTTTTTGAGTAAACTTGGTTTTGAAATAATTCGTCTTCGATTTCACGAGCCTGTACTTCGCATTGAAATTGAAAAAAGTCGTTTTGCCGAATTTATATCTCAAAGCGAAAAAATTACGGTGGAATTAAAGAAGCTGGGATTCAAGTATATTACATTGGATATGTCCGGTTTTAAGTCCGGCGGATTCGATGAGTAGTGAAGCCTTAAAAAACCATTGTTTGACTTTTGCAAGTGTTTGCTTAGCAAAAATTTATTTAAAATGCTGGTTTTTTTTTATTTGATATGTTATACTGAGCCACTTGCAAAAGTGGAGTAATTTTAGCAAGTGCCTCTAATAAGCTCATTTCATTGTGCTTTTTGGTATGTTTTGGAAGAAATTGCAAAACTCGTCCGGCTTTTGCAATTTCCTCTACTTTCGCTTGTTATTTTGAGGAGTGGTAAATGAAGTCTTTTTTTAAATTGTCGCCGGTTTTTTTGCTTGCGGGTCTGATGATTATTTCAAATGTTGAAAAATTTAAAGAAGCATGTGGCTTTAGTTTGGATATTCTGATTATTGCCCCGATAGCTGTTATATATGCTATCTTTGTTGCAATGATAACCGAGAAGTTTAAGTTTAAAGATATTCTTAACGCAGGAATTGATAATGTTAAAGAAATGCAGCTGGTATTTTTTATTTTGATGTTGGCTTATGCACTTGCAGATTCTTTCATGTACACAGGTGTCGGCGCATCAATTATAAATCTGAGCTTAAAATTCGGGCTTTCGGCTCGCACGGTAGCGGTTGTTTCATTTTTGGTATGCTCTGCCCTCTCGGTTGCAACCGGAACATCATGGGGAACATTTGCCGCTTGTGCACCAATTTTTTTGTGGATGACCCATATTTTAGACGGTAATATCATGATTTCGATTGCGGCAATTGCGGGAGGCTCCTGCTTTGGAGATAATCTTGGGTTGATTTCCGATGCTACAGTCGTAAGTTCCGGTATTCACAATGTAAGGGTAACGGACAGGATTAAAAGCCAGGGGCTTTGGTCGCTTTTATGTTTGTTTTTGGCAAGTATTGTTTTTCTTTTAGTAAGCGCAAGCATGCCTTCAACTTCAGTTGAAGCCTATACCGCTATAGAGGCTATTCCTGATGAGGTTTGGGTTACATTGCAGGAAAAAAAGCCCGTTGCAGTAGATTTGTTAAATCAAGTTAAACACGGTGTTCCTTTTTACATGGTGATACCCATGCTTGTGGTTATCGGAACGGCTCTTGCAGGTGTTTCAACTTTAGTCTGTCTTTCACTTGGAATTCTGACTTGCTTGGTTTTAGGCTCAATAGCAGGGACTGTTTCCGGTGTTCTTGACTTTTTGGATATAATTATGGGCGGTTTTGTCGGAGCCGGCTCGTGGGTTATTGTTATGATGATGTGGGTTGCGGCTTTTGGCGGAATTATGGCAAAAATGGACGCTTTCAGGCCGCTTGAAAAATTGGCGATTAAGTTTTCGCGTAATGTTAGACATCTTATGTTTTGGAACGGTGCGATTTCAATTTTGGGAAATGCCGCACTAGCCGATGAAATGGCACAAATTGTAACTATCGGACCTATTATACGGGATATTACGGAAAAAAATGTAGAGGGCGATGAAGAGTCAAAATACAGCTTGAGTTTGCGTAATGCAACATTTTCATCGGCGCTAGGAATATTCGGCTCGCAGTTAATTCCCTGGCATGTTTATTTAAGCTACTTTGTCGGTGTTGCAGGTGCTGTTTATCCGCTGTACAAGTTTTCTCAGATGGAGCTTATTAAATACAACTTTATGGCTCATATTTCAGTGGCAACATTATTGCTGTTTACCCTTTTACCGATAGACAAATTCATACCCGGATTTAAAATTGCAACAGAGCCTCATGCTCGTTTACACAAGGAGTAAAAATGGCAGGCAAAAGGAATTCAAAGCAAATGATAACCTGGCATTGCGGAAGTTGCGGTAAGGTTTTTCAGGCTAAGGCGGGAAAAAATCCTGAAGCACACAGTCGCCCGATTGACGATAACTCTTTAATCGGATTTGGCGCAAAATTTTTGCAGTCAATTCTTAATGCAAAAAACCCGAGCTGTCCTGACTGCGGAAGCAAAACTGTTTATAATGATTGGGATATTCGCAGAAAATAAAAAAAAAGCCATCGGCTTTGCTTAATTTCAAGCAAAACTGATGGCTATTGTTTTTAAGGCATTATAGCCCGTGTTAGGTTATACTAAAAGCATTGTCTTAATGTCGAACTTGCAACCTGTGTCCACATCTTTCCTTTCGCGATCCTTTAATGCGATAATTTTAACTACGTTTTGCTCAGGCGTAAGATATAAAACAACATCTAAATCGTCTATAAAGTCTTCAAGTGAAGCGGCTATATTAGCATCTCTGACATCTGCTCTTGCTGTAAACCAAATTGAAAAGCCTTCTTCTTTTGCAAAATCTCTTATCTTTTTTATTGCACCGTGTGAGGCTTTTGAAAAATCAAAATCATCAACCATTAATGCGTTTGGTTTAGATCCGCCCTCACACAGTGCTTTAACTGTTTTCATGATTTGCTCAGCGAGAACCGTATCTTGATTGAAGTTAAGAATTACCCTGTTGGCAAGCATTTTTGATTTTATTTCTTCGGCGTTTTCAAGGTTTTTCTTTTTTGACAATTCATCATACATGTCGCTATACCATGTAACGGCATAATCAACATGCTGACTAAACGAAATGTGGAAAACTCTTTGTTCCTGTAGAAGCTCATCAAGACCGAGCTGAACAAGCATAGAAGTTTTTCCAACGCCTTTTTTCGAAGTAACAACACCAAGCTCTCCGGCTTTTAAACCGCCACCAAGAGCTTTTTCAAAATCCCTGACAGGACTTTTTTCAACTAAATCTTTTTTTATCATTGGGCACCTCCTATTTATGCTCAGCGGCACGCTTTGCTTCGTACTCTTTTATAAGCTCCTCAGAAATACTTTGTGGAGCCTTACCGTATTTTTCAAAAACCATAGAATATTCCGCCTTACCTTGAGTAGATGAGCGTAATATTGTAGAAAAGCCAAACATTTCACTGAGAGGAACTTCGGCATCTACTTTTGTAAATGCGTCATCTTCGGAGGAAGAAACAATAATTCCTCGTCGCTGATTTATTAAGCTGAATATATTTCCCTGGAATTCTTGTGGACCTTCAACCGAAACCTTCATGATAGGCTCAAGAATTGTCGGTTTCGCTTTTTTATATGCCTCTCTAAACGCACCGATTGCCGCCAACTGAAATGCCATATCCGAAGAGTCAACAGGGTGAGACTGTCCGTCATTGATTGTTACTTTAACACCGACAATTGGGAAGCCGATTAAAGAGCCTTTTTGAATAGCTTGTTTAAAGCCTTTATCACAAGCAGGGATATATTCGGTTGGGATAGCACCGCCTTTTATGTTATTTACAAACATGTAATCTTCTTCGGTAATAGGCTCGACAAAACCTGCAACCCTACCAAACTGACCGGAACCACCGGACTGCTTTTTATGGGTGTAGTTAAATTCACCGCGCTCTGTAATAGCCTCTCTGTATGCAACCTGCGGCATACCTGTTTCAACCTCACATTTGTATTCTCGCTTCATTCTTTCGATATACACTTCTAAGTGAAGCTCACCCATTCCCTGAATGATAGTTTCGTTAGATTCAGCATCAACATAGCTTCGGAAAGTAGGGTCTTCTTTTGTAAACCTGTTTAAAGCCTTTGACATCTGGTCTGCCGACTTTTTGTCTTTTGGGTTTACTGAAAGCGAAATAACGGGATCGGGAACAAACATCGAAGTCATTGCATAATTTAAATCAGGGTCACAGAAAGTATCGCCTGAGGCACAATCAACACCGAAAAGAGCAACAACATCGCCCGGCCCTGCCGTGGTTATATCTTCCATTTCAGCCGAGTTCATTCTGATAAGTCGTCCGACCTTAAACTTCTTTTTCGAGCGGGTATTGTAAAGGTCGCCGCCTTTTTTGATAGTTCCCTGATAAACACGCACATAAGTCAACTGCCCGTACTTACCGTCTTCAAGTTTAAAGCCCAAAGAAACAACAGGATCATCTTCGCCACAACCTAAAATAACTTCTTTTTCGTCTTGATTTAAATCCAATGCAACATTCTTTACTTCGGACGGATTAGGCAGATAATAAGTAACGGCATCTAAAAGGGGTTGAATACCCTTATTCTTATAAGCCGAGCCTAAGAATACAGGAACAAACTGCTCATCTAAAGTACCCTTTCTAACAGCATCACGAATCATTTCAACCGTTTCGGTGCCTTCCAAAAATGCTTCAGCTAGCTCGTCCGAAAACATTGAAGCCGCATCGACCATCTCTTCGCGGTACTTTTGAGCATCATCTAAAAGATGCGAAGGAATTTCTGCAATTCTAACCTCCATTCCGTTATCGCCCTCGAAATACATAGCCTGCATTGTAACAAGGTCTATAACACCTTCAAGTTTATCTTCAAGACCGATTGGAAGCTGCATCATATAAGCATTAAGCCCGAGCTTTTCGCGAAGTTGCATACGAACCTTCAGCGGATTTGCACCGGTTCTGTCGCATTTATTGACAAAAGCTATACGAGGTACATGATACCTTTTTAACTGCCTGTCAACAGTAATTGACTGAGACTGAACCCCGCCTACAGAGCATAAAACCAAAATAGCTCCGTCAAGAACACGCAAAGACCTTTCAACCTCAATCGTAAAGTCAACGTGTCCGGGAGTATCAATTACATTCATAGTGTAATCTTTCCACTTTACCTGCGTGGAAGCCGATTGAATTGTAATACCTCTTTCTCTCTCAAGATCCATATTATCCATAACGGCACCGACACCGTCCTTACCTCTAACTTCGTGAATAGCATGAATCCTATCGCAATAAAACAAAATTCTCTCTGAAAGAGTCGTTTTGCCGGAATCGATGTGAGCACTGATTCCAATATTCCTCATTTTCAAAATTGCGTCTGACATAAAAAACCTCAATTAAATGTACTTGTGGAAAACCACCCGCACGGATTATATACAAAAAGACGAAAAACTTCAAGGGGTATTTTAAAATATACAAAAATTTATAAATTGCAAATAATATTGAAATTTTGCTGACGCCACCCCTCGCCCGCCTTAAATCTTTCTGCCTTTGCTTACGGACAGGAAGTCGGTTTTTCTCACGGCAACCCGACTATACTGAGAAAACAATCGGCAGAAAGGATACCGGCGGGCTTCCAATTCAGGTTAAACGTATTTGATAAATCTTGCAGGATTTCTGCCAAACTTCCCGAATTAAAATCAGGAAAATCCTTGCGCAAGCGATTGAAGGAATGCGAGCGGGTTTTTAAAAACCCGCGAAGCAAATAAAATTATCGCAATAATTTTTGCGATAATTTTAGTCGAAGCGATAGCGTAGTTCCGTAATTGAGCGGTTTTTAAGGTTGTGAATTTAATCTTTACTTTTGTGTGTTTTTCGGATTCAGCCTTAAAAATGCGCTTTTTATTTAAAATACATTTGTTTTATGTGTGCCATTTTTGAAAATCCTGTGTATCTTTTTTTATGGAGGTATTTATGAAAATTCAAAATTGGAAAATATGCCTTTTGATTATCGGCATTATTGTTTTGATCATCGGGTGTAACGGGTTTGCATTACAGCCGGGTTTTGTAACAATTCTCGGTGATGAGGGAGGTCAGGTAAAGATACTTGATGTCCGGCAGGAAGAGGATAACAGTATAGAGATTGTGTTTTCGCATTCGGTAAAGGATGTTCGCTCAAAGGTTTTTTATTCGGATTCTCAAGTAAATTCGGAAGGTGAGCCGCTTTCGCAAATTGGACACAAATTGGAAAAAATTGCAGATGACGGGCAAGAGGTGAAATACAGATGCACTATATTCGACCAAATTGAAATCGGGAAGGAGTTTAAGTTTGAAGGAGATTTAAAAACAAAGAGCAATGTGAATTTGGAGTTTAACTTTTTATTCAAGGGGCAAAATCATAATCCGGCGGCTTTGGAAATTACCGAATATAAACCTATTTATTCCAAAAGTGTTAAAAAACCGGTTCCTGAGTTTATCGAATTTAAGGTGAAGAAGTCGGGAAATCTTAGCGGCTTGAAAATATTGTCTGTGGGAAGCAGTAAGGCTGCGGATTATACTTTTCCTGCCGCCGAAGTTAGTGCGGGCGAAATTGTTGTTGTGCATTTACGGTATTTTCAAAATGAGGCTGATTTAATTCGAGATGAAACAAAAACAGGGGTTATTTCAGGGGGCGATTTTGCCTGTCCAACAGCCAGAGACTTTTGGGCAAATTTCGGGAAAAATCCTGCACAGCGAAAAACAAACATTGTTTTGGTTACAACACCTACAGATGATATTCAAGACTGTTTGGCTTATGTGCATGAGAAAAGCATCAGTAACGGTGAGATTGATTGGACTGAAGAGCAAAAGGCTATGGTAAACAAGGCTGTTAATGCGGGGTTTGAAAGCATGGTTGAATCTCCCGTGCAGGAAAATGTAACTGCGAGTGTGTCGATGAGTAAGTTTAATTTTTCGGGTATTGTTTGGCGGCTATGCGGGAAAAAAGGACAAAGACCGATTAGCATGGGGAAGGCAAATCAATAAGGGCTTAGAATGACTGTTATTCACTTATTAGGGCGGATAAAAACATTTTTACGAAATACATATTCTGAATTAGTTTGTCCGCAAACCTGTGCGATTTGCGGTGAGGCGTCAAAGCAGGGAATTTCAATTTGTAAAAATTGTATTCAAAATTTTTTGCGTAAAAACATGAATCTGATAATTTCAGAGCCGGAACAATTTTGTCAAATTTGCGGACAAAGATTGATTTCGGAAACAAAGATATGCAGGCAATGCAAAGACAGGATTAATAGTGAAGAAGAAAGATATTATGATAAGGTGTATACTTTGTTTCCGTATCTCGGGGACGGTCATAAATTAGTGTCGGAATGGAAGAGTGTCGGTTTGCGGGGGTATTCGCAGTTGTTTGCCATGTTGGCTGTCGAGTTTATTTCGATGGCTCCTGAATTGCAGAATACGGTTATTATTCCGGTGCCTGCGAGGCCGAAAAAAATCAGGCAAAAGGGTTGGGATCAAATTGACGATCTTGCAAACAGTTTAAAAATGTTTCCTGAAGTGAAAATATGCAAGTGGTTGAAGCGGTATGATTCATTGCCGCAAAAATCCGTTTCTCAGTCTTTGCGGAAGTCGAATCTGGAGGGTAAATTTTATGTTCCGAAAAAGAATGCCGGGAAAATACCCGAGAGGGCTGTTTTAATCGATGATGTAAGAACAACGGGTTCAACAATTTCTGAGTGTGCAAAAACCTTAAAGCAACATAATTGCAAAACCGTGTACGGGTTGTGTTTGTTTTCGGATTAGAGTTTGCCGGCGGTTTTACAGAGCGGGAAGCATTGCAGAATACCGGCGTGCATGATAAAAATCACTTTAGTGATTTTTTTCTTTCATTTCGTTTAACCTGATTTTGCGACCTTAGTCTTTTTTTCGTCCGATTGTTTTTTAAGAAGAGGCGGCTTCTCTTGAAAGAAAGACGCCGATTATGTATATAAGTAAAGGATGAAAAATTATGCAAGGGAGCGGGTTGGAGGCAAAGTATTTTGAACTACTTTTTACAAGTAGCTCAAAATACTTTGCGCAAATTTTTAAATATTGTGATTAAAAATTACTCGTAAAAATTATTATTTTAGGGCTTGCGTTTTTTTTGAAATTATGGTAGAATTGCGGAAAGAACATTTGTTATCCTTAATTTGTCGGGAGTCGTTCATACGGCTCTTTTTTTATAGGCGGAGAATTATGAAGCGGGTTCAAAAAAATGATAGTCCGCATTTTGAGGAAAGTAAGGCACTGATTGAAGGGCTTGGTTATAAGGTTGTTGATTATTCATTGGCTCGGTTAAAGACCGGCTGGAAGGTTAGTGTTGTTATTTTTTCGGAAAATGGTGTTGGAATTGATGATTGTGTTAATGTTCACAGAACTTTGAAGCAAAGGCTGGAAGTTTTGTTGGACTCACAGGATGTTGACATGGAGGTTAGCTCTCCGGGTGTAAAGAGGGTTATAAAAAAGACTTCGGAGTTTGAGGCTTTTGTCGGTCAGGAGGTTTCGGTTTGGGATTTGTCTTGTACCGATTGGGTTGAAGGTTGTTTGACAGAAAGCTCGGATTCCGGTGTTACTTTGGATAAAGCAGGCAGTAAAGTTTTTATTCCTTTTGAGAATGTAAAAAAAGCTAAATTAAGTAAGTAGGAGTTTTACAATGTCAAATATGCTTAGTGAACAAATAAGAAAGTATGCTCAAGAAAAGGGTTTTGACGATGATGTTGTGATAAATATTATAAAACAATCGTTGAAAACGGCTTATAACAGGCAGTACGGTATTGACAGTAATGTTGACTTCATTGAAGACGAGGGTGAAGTTTATATGGTGTCAAATAAAACTATCGTTGAGAAAGTACAAAATCCTGTTTTGGAAATCAGTTTGGAAGACGCTCAAAAGCTTAACCCTGAAAGTGAAATTGGAGATGAGCTTTCTGTTGAAGAAGATCCTACGCAGTTTAATTTCGCCGCAATTCAGGCCGGCAAGCAACGGGTGTTACAGTCTTTGCGTGAAATGCAGAAAGATACTATTTATTCCGAGTATGTATCAAAAGTCGGTGAAATTATTATCGGGTACTATCACAGAGAAAAGAACGGCAATATTTATGTTGATCTTGGTAAGGTAGAAGGTATTTTGCCTAAGAGGTTTCAATCTCCGAGAGATCAGTTTGGCAGAAATGCCGCAGCCGGTGATGAAAACAGGATTAAGGCTCTGGTAAAAGAAGTAAAAAAACACAAGCAGTCTAATTTAGTTCAGCTTGTTCTTTCTCGAACAGATTCTGAATTTGTGCAAAGAATTTTGGAGCTTGAGGTTCCTGAAATTTATAACGGCGTTATTGAGGTTAAAAAGATTGTTCGAGATGCAGGAAACAGAACCAAGGTTGCAGTAGAATCAACAAGATCGGATATTGACCCTGTTGGTTCGTGTGTCGGCCCAAAAGGTTCCAGGATACAGGTAATTATTCGTGAGCTTGATGGTGAAAAAATTGATGTTATAGAATATTCCGATGACCCTAAAACATATATTGCAAATGCGCTTTCGCCGGCTGAGGTTGATGAGGTTATTATTTTAGATAATGAAAAACGCTCTGCTTTGGCTATTGTTTCTGACACGCAACTTTCGTTGGCAATAGGTAAACAGGGGTTGAATGTCAGGCTTGCAAACAGATTGGTAGACTGGAATATAGATGTAAAAACTGAAGAGCAGTTTAAGGAAATGGATGTTTACTATGATGCAAGAAAGGCCGCTGAAGGGTTGTTTAATGATGATTCGTTTGAGGCTATTTCGGCTGTTTCGGAGTTGCCGGGTATAAGTGATGAAATAGTTGCTGTTTTGGAAAAAAATGAAATTTACGAGATTGAACAGCTTTTGGATATGAGTGAAAATCAGATTGCCGATTTATCGGAAATGACTGAAGAAATGACTTCCGAGTTGTTGAGGATTATTAGTGATGCACTGGAAGTTATTGATGAGCCTGAGGCTTTTGATGATAATGCTGAAGAAGGTGTGCAAGAGGATGAAAATTCTGAAGCTGATGTTGAGGAAATTGTAGATGAAGATGGCGATGAAGAATATTATGAATGCCCTGAGTGTAGCCATCCGGTTACTATAGATATGGAAAATTGTCCGAATTGCGGTATTGGATTAAGTTTTGAATTTGAAGATGAAGATGAAATTATTGAAGACTAGATTGAGGGTATATGGCAGAAAAAGAACTTGAACAAGAGAAAAAACCCAAAAACTTTTTAAGAAAAGGTAAGGGAAAAGAAAAAGAATCCACAGAGGAATCAAAACAAGTCAATGATAATGGTGTTATCGCTAAAAAAGAGCCTGTGAAAGTAAAGAAAAAGGCTGTTGTTAAGGTTAAAAAGAAACCGGCTAGGTCTAAACCTGTTGATAAAGGTGTTGCTTCCGGTTCAAGTAATGTACCAAAAAGAACAATGCCTTCTAAACAGGGTAAAGATAAAGCTATTGGTACAAGTCGACACTCAACGGAAAAGCCAAAGAGGGATATGGGTGTCGGCAGTATTTTTCAGGAAAGACCAAATGTAAAAGCCGGTAATCTTGCTGATCAATCAAAGAAAAATCGCAGTGGTGGTAATTTAGGCAGGAGAGGTTATAATAATGATCGCAATAGCGGTCAGAATAGAGGTAAACAAGGCTTTTCCGGTTATAATAATCGGAATGACGGAAACAGAGCCGGTGGCTACAGAGGACAAGGTTCCGGTAACAGAGGCGGACAACAGGGGCGTTCTCAGTTTGGTAACAAAAGGCCTCCACAAGCGGCGCCGGTAACTCCTCCGGGTCAAGGAAAAGGAAGCGCTTCTAAGCGAGTTCAAAAGGGAAAGAAGCAGATATATGCAAAGCGACAACAGGAGCAAAAAGAGTTTTTTGATTCGCAAGCATTTCATAAAAAGAAAAAAGCAATAGAAAAGGTAAATACTGTACCTGCAAGTGTTGAAATGCTGGAAACTATAACTGTTTCAGATCTTGCCAAAAAAATGAATTTAAAAGCATCTACGCTTATTGCTAAACTGATGGGCATGGGCATGATGGTTACTATGAACCAGTCGATTGATTATGATACGGCCGCGATACTTGCATCTGAGTATAATTGTGATGTAAAACTGGTAAGCCTTTATGATGAAACTGTTATAAAAACTGAAAGTGATGAAGGAATTGAATTGATTTCAAGGGCTCCTGTTGTTACCATTATGGGGCATGTTGATCACGGTAAAACTAAAACTCTTGATGCTATTAGAAGCTCTAATGTTGTGGATGGTGAGTTTGGGGGTATTACTCAGCATATTGGTGCATATATGGTGAATACACCTGGTGGAAGTATTACATTCCTTGATACGCCCGGTCATGAAGCTTTTACGATGATGCGTGCCAGAGGGGCAGCTCTTACTGATATTGTTGTTTTGGTTGTTGCCGCCGATGACGGGGTTATGCCTCAGACAATAGAAGCCATAAATCATGCGAAAGATGCTGAAGTTCCAATTATTGTTGCAATAAATAAGGTGGATAAGCCTGAGGCAAATCCTGAGAAGGTTATGTCCAGATTGTCGGAGTTGGGGCTTATGCCTGAGGACTGGGGTGGAGATACGATGTATGTTCATATTTCTGCTTTGCAGAAAACAGGTATTGATACTTTGCTTGAAACAATAATATTGCAAGCTGAGGTTTTGGAGCTTAAAGCAAATTTTGAATGCAAAGCAGAAGGTAAGGTTATAGAGTCCCGTATAGATCACGGACGAGGTATTGTTGCGACTATACTTGTTCAGAGAGGTTTGCTTAAAACAGGTGATCCGTATGTTGCAGGAATTTATTCAGGGCGCGTGCGTGCTATATTTAATGATAAAGGTGCTAGAATAGATACTGCAGAGCCAAGTATGCCGGTTGAAATTCTGGGGCTTGAAGGTATGCCTAATGCAGGTGATCCTTTTCAAGTTACAGCAACAGAAAAAGAAGCAAGGCAGTTTTCTGAAAAGAGGCAAGAGCTTAAACGATTTGAAGCTTCTCAGAATGTCAGAAAAGTTACTTTGGACAATCTGTATGAAACGATACATGACGGTGATGTGTTGGTGTTGAAAGTTATTATTAAAGGTGACGTGCAAGGGTCGGTTGAGGCTTTGAAGCAATCTCTTGAAAAGCTATCAACTCCTGAAATACGCCTTAATGTAATTCATGCTTCTGCGGGTGCAATCAATGATTCTGATGTTATGTTGGCTGTGGCTGATACTAATGCTATTATTATTGGGTTTAATGTTAGACCGACCCCGCAGGCCAGAGCTTTGGCAGAACAGGAAAAGATCGATATTAGAAAGTATACGATAATTTATGAAGCGGTTGAAGAAATGAGGCTTGCGATGGAAGGTATGCTTTCGCCTGAGATTAAAGAAAAAGTTGTCGGTATGGTGGAAGTTAGAGATGTCTTCAAAGTGCCTAAGGTAGGAAAAATAGCCGGTTGTTATGTAAATGAGGGTACGGTTAAGCGTAATTCAAGTGTTCATATTATTCGCGATGGAATTGTCGTGTTTTCGGGAAAATTGGCTTCATTGCGTAGGTTTAAAGATGATGCAAAAGAAGTTAATGCCGGATATGAATGCGGTATTGGCATACAGGACTTCAATGATATTCAAGTGGGCGATCAACTTGAAGTTATTGACACAATTGAAATAGCCAGAAAGTTGAGTGATACTCAAGTAAAGTCTAAAAAACCTGCAGAGGGCGGTTCTGATGAGTGAGTTTAGAACTTCCAGGGTTGGTGAGCAAATTCGTGAAGAAATTTCAACTATGATTATGACGGGTAAGATTAAAGATTCGCGTGTTTCTTCTTTTCTGTCAGTTAATAGTGTGGTTGTCTCTTCGGATTTATCTCATGCTAAGGTTTATGTTTCGAGTTTTATGGACGAGCATAAAACCAAACAGGGGGTTAGAGGGCTTGAGAATGCAGGCGGTTTTATTCGAACGATGCTTTCTAAAAAAATGCATATTAGGAAATTTCCTGAGCTTAAATTTTTTTACGATAAAAACATGAAAGCAGGGTTTGATATGATAAAAAAACTTGATGCACTTGAAATTTCGCCTGCTACGGAAGAAGACGGCTCTGCTGAAGGTTAGGTGTTGAAGTTGCTGAAAAAGCCTTTAGATGGAGCAATATTGCCTTTTGTAAAATTTTCAGGGATAACGAGTTTTGGAGCATTAAATCAAATAAAAAAAGCTCTCAATACAAGGAAAGTTGGGCATACAGGAACACTTGACAGTTTTGCCGATGGGTTGTTGGTTGCTGTTGTAGGAAGATATACTAAATTGGCTTCTTATATAACTGGCTGTGATAAAGAGTATTTGGCTGTTTTTAAATTTGGCGAAGAAACCGATACTCTTGACCCGAGTGGAGTTGTGATTAAGCGGGGTAAATTACCTAATTATCAGGCATTGATGGATATTGTTCCAAATTTTGTAGGTAAGCAAAGTCAAATTCCACCAAATTATTCTGCAGTGCATTTTAACGGGAGACGCTCTTCTGATTTAATGCGTAGTGGCGAAAAGGTTGAATTACAGGCTAGAGAAATTGAAATTTTTAGCATCGATGTTTTGGAGGTTAATACAACTGAAAATCAAGACATAGCAAAAAATCCTTTTGTGGAGGAAGTAATGCTAAAAATTTCTTGTTCAAAGGGCACTTATATTAGAGCTTTGGCTCGGGATATGGCGTTAGCTTGCGGAAGTTTTGCTTTTGTTTCAAAGTTGCGAAGAACAAGAGTCGGTAATTTTAATCTTGCTGATGCTGTCGGGGCAAGGATGTTGCCTGAATTTTCAGTTGACAATTATGTTGATGTTGATACCGGAATTGAAAGTAATGAAATTATTGCAGGCTGTGTATCTTTTTCAGAAAGCATTGCAAAAACAGTTGGCTTAAAAACATTGGAATTAAAGTCTGACTTTTATGACAGATTCGTTAATGGGCGGTTTATAAAAAAGTATTGGTTTAAGGGTTTTAAGCCTTCGGGTTGTCAGACTACTTTTGCGGTGTTTTGTTGTAATGAGTTTTGTGGAATTGTGAACGGTACTGACGGTGGTTTTGAATACGGTGCTGTTTTTGCCGACAAGAAGAGGTAGGTAGATGAAAACCTTCTTTTGGGAAGAGCTTAGGTCAGAGAATATACATTGTGAGAAACATGATTTGTTTTCTGCCGGCACTGCGGTTACAATTGGTAAATTCGATGGAGTGCATTTTGGGCATAGGGCGTTGTTTAAGGAAGTGCTTAATGCTCCGGGTTATTTGAAAAAAGGTGTTGTCAGTTTTGTCAACCCGCCAAAAAAGAATGAGAATGATAGTAAATATGCCGGAAATATATTAACTTTACGATTAAAGTTAAAAAAAATAGCGGAATTTGGATTTGATTTTATTACACTGATTGACTTTTCTTCAAGTTTCGCTAAAATAGAAGGACATATCTTTATTGAGGATTTGGCAAAAACTGTTTGCATGAAGTATCTTGTCGTTGGCGAGGATTTTTCGTGCGGATATCGCCGTGGTACCGGATTGCCTGAATTAAGGCAATTGTCTGAACGACTGGGTTTTGGTTTTGATTCCATAAAGAGGGTTTGTAATAGCAATTATGAGGTAAGCTCTACCGAAATTAGAAAAGCTATTTACAATTCCGACTTTACCCTAACTGAAAAACTGCTCGGGTATCCCTTTTTGCTTGATTCTTACGGTTTGCAATGGTGTGAAACAGGCAAGGGATTTAAGACGTCTTTGAAAAGTTTTACGCAGATTGTTCCGTGTTGCGGGAGATATGATGTTAATGTATTGCTGACGGATAATTCTGTTAATAAAGGCTTTTTTACGGTTATGGATACACAAGTCTGCCTTGAGTTTGAAAATTCAGAATTTTTGCAGAAAAAGAATGTTGGCAGTAAAGAGATTGATAGTATAATATTTGTTGATAAGGAGTAAGAAATGGCACTTTCAAAAGAAACTACGGCATCGATTATAGGAAAATTCGGTGCAAACGGAAAAGACACAGGTGATGTAAAGGTTCAAATTGCATTGTTGACAGAAAGGATAAATCAGTTGACAGAGCATTGTAAGAAAAACCCAAAGGATAAGGCTAGTAATAGAGGTTTGCTTTCTTTGGTTGGACACAGGCGCAGTTTATTAAAGTATTTTAAACGCCGCGATATTGATGGTTATAGGGCTTTGATTAAAGAGTTGTCTTTGAGAAAATAGCTTTATTTTGCGGTGTGCTGTTCAGTTAGAGCTTTTAATTTACTGTTTAGCCCCGCGAAAGGGATAGTAGGGGTGGAATATGTGTTTTTTAAAAAACACATATTCCAAATAAAATTGTGGCGTTAATTGAGCTACTTGCAAAAGTCGGTTACTTTTTACAAGTAGCTGAGGCACTTGTAAAAGTCCATTACTTTTTACAAGTATCTCTAAGAAGCTCATTTCATTGCGCTTTTTGGTATATTTTGGAAAAAATTACAAAACTCGTCTGACTTTTGTAATTTCCTTAATTATTAGACGCAATTTTAGTCGGAGCGATAGCGGAGCCCCGAATAGCCCGTTTTTTGCATTGCCAAAGGCAATGCAAAAATTCGCCCAAATTTTTTATTTAAAGAGGAGAATATGAAACATAGAGTAACTTATAAAATCGGTGATCACGATTTAATTTTAGAGACGGGGCATTTGGCTAAGCAGGCAAACGGTGCGATTTATGCCGAGTATGGCGGTTCGGCGGTTTTGGCGACAGCTTGTGCTTCGAGTACGGCGCAGGAAGGTTTGGATTATGTTCCTGTTACGGTTGATTATAATGAGAAGTATTATGCGGCGGGGAAAATTCCCGGTGGGTTTATAAAGCGAGAGGGACGACCTAAGGATAAGGAAATATTGGTTTCAAGGTTGATTGACAGACCGATGCGTCCGCTTTTTGAGAAGGCTTTTGGACGGGATATTCAGATTATTCCGACTTGTGTGTCTACTGACCAGAAAAACCCGCCTGATATTATTGCGGTTATTGCAAGCTCGGCGGCTGTTGTTATTTCGGATATTCCGTTTAACGGGCCTGTTGCAGGTGTGCGTGTTGCGTATTTGGACGGGGAGTATGTTATAAATCCGACTTTTGAACAAATTGCAAAGGCTGATATGGAGATTATTGTTGCCGGTACTAAAGAAGGCATTACGATGGTTGAAGGTGGTGCCAATGAGGTTAGTGAAGAGGTTATGCTTGGGGCTTTGGATAAAGCTCATGCCGTGATTAAGGATTTATGTAAAATTCAAGATGATTTAAGAGAGGCTTGCGGTAAGGAAAAGTTGCCGTTGGTGCATTTTGATGCCGAATTGAAGAATGAGCAGGAGATTTCTGATTTGGCGTTGCCAAAGATTTCAGAGGCTTTTTATTTGAAGGCAAAGACCGAAAGGCAGGAAGCACTGAAAAAAGTCAGGTCTGAGATTGCCGAAAAGTATTCTGAGCAGTTGGAAGATGATGTGCAGATGAAGCTCTTTAATTCGCTTTTTGATAAAATGCAATATAATGTTCTTCGTGCCAATATTTTGGATAAGGGGTTGCGTGTTGACGGACGCGGTACTGAGGATATTCGTCCGATTAGTTGTGAGATAGGTGTTTTACCCAGACCTCACGGCTCTGCGGTGTTTACTCGCGGTGAAACGCAAGCTCTTGCGGTTGTTACGCTTGGCAGTGTTTTTGATGAGCAGATTTATGATGATATTGAAGGTGACAGAAGAGAGAATTTTATTTTGCATTATAATTTTCCACCTTATTCTGTCGGTGAGGTCGGTCGTTTAGGAACGGGTCGAAGGGAGATTGGACACGGGCATTTGGCTCATCGCTCTCTTGCTCCTATGATGCCGGGTAAAAAAGAATTTCCGTACACTGTCAGGGTTGTTTCAGAAGTGTTGGAGTCAAACGGCTCTTCTTCAATGGCTACTGTTTGTGGTGGAACATTGTCGATGTTGGCTGCCGGTGTTAAGATGAAAAAGCCTGTTGCAGGGATTGCGATGGGGTTGATTAAGGAAGGCGAAAAATACGCTGTTCTTTCGGATATTTTAGGCGAAGAAGATCATCTTGGAGATATGGACTTTAAGGTTGCCGGCACTGAAGACGGTATTACCGGATTTCAGATGGATATAAAGATTGCGGGTGTTTCTTCTGAGGTTATGAAAAAGGCTTTGGAGCAGGCAAAACGCGGTCGAATGCATATTTTGGGCATTATGAATGAGGCAATTTCGAAACCTGCAGGTGAGTTGTCCGAATATGCGCCGCGAATTGAGGTTGTAAAAATTCCTGTTGATAAAATAGGTGCCTTAATTGGTCCCGGCGGAAAGCATATTCAAGGGCTTTCTGAAAAGTATTCTGTTACAATCAATGCTGATAATGACGGTAATGTTACGATTTACGGCGAGAATGCTGAAATGACTAAAAAGGCTAAGGCTGATGTTATCGGGATTACGAAGGATCCTGAAGTCGGGTTGATTTATGACGGTACCGTAAAGCGTATTATGGATTTTGGTGCGTTTGTTGAGATTTTACCCGGTAAAGAGGGCTTGTGTCATATTTCAAAACTTTCAAGACAGAGAGTTGAAAAAGTAACTGATATTTTAAAAGAAGGTCAGGCTATACCTGTTAAGCTTATGGAAAAAGATAAAGTGGGTAGGTTAAACCTTTCTTATATAGATGCTCTTGAGGAAAGAGAAAAGCAGGGAAGTAAGTAGTGTCTGTTTCTGTTTTTACGGTTTTGAAGGAAGGTGCTGTTTTGCCGGAATATAAAACTTCCGGCGCTGCAGGTGCTGATTTAAGTGCTCTTCTTTTGGAGCCTGTTGTTTTAAAACCGTTTACTCGTGCTTTAATTCCGACCGGTTTGAGTGTGGAAATTCCTGAAGGTTTTGAGCTTCAAGTTCGTCCACGCTCAGGACTCGCTTATAAATACGGGGTTACGGTTTTGAATACGCCCGGTACAGTGGATTCTGATTATAGGGGAGAGCTTTGTGTTCTGTTGGTCAACTTAGGCAGTGAAGATTTTACGGTGAATAATGGAGACAGGATTGCGCAGGCTGTGCTTGCATCGGTGGTGCAAGCTGCTTTCAAAGAAGTTGATGAGCTTTCTGCTACGGAAAGAGGGAGAGGTGGTTACGGCTCGACAGGGATAGCTTAGAAAGTTAAGGATTTAGTCTATGCGTGGAAGCAGAATTTTACCAAGCAAAACTATTTTTCTTTATATTTTTAAGGAAATTCTGTTATACTGCGGTATTGCGTTTTTATTCTTTTTTGTTATCTTTTTTGTGAATAATATTCTTGCGGAAATTAGAGAAGACTTAATTAAAAATGTTTCACTTGGTTTAATATTAAAATTCATGTTTTATTCGATTCCAATTGTAATTGCTAATGCAGCACCGTATTCGGCACTTATTGGAACGCTGATGTGTTTTGGAAGGTTTACAAGCGATTATGAAATTCTTTCTATGAATGCCTTGGGTCTTTCTAGTCGTATTATTTTGGTGCCTACTTTGCTAGCGGCTATTTTTATTTCGCTGTTGAGTTTTTTTGTAAATGATATTTTAATTCCAATCAGTGCATTAAAACTGAATAAAATACAGATTGAAATGATGACTGCAACACCTACCGTAGATATGGAATCTTATTCGATAAAAAGAAGTAAAAATATGGTGATGGTTACGGGTGCGGTAGATGAAAATGTCATTAACGATTTATTGATAATAGATGATTCCGATAATGAAAGTATTCGCTTTATTTCTGCAGGTAAGTCTTTGCTGAAATCGGGTAACGGGAAAGGGATTTTAATGTCAATCGATTTTGAAGACCCCATTCTTTTGCGAATAAATAAAAATGATAAAAAGGATTATGAGTTTTCCCATGGAGAAAAACTGACATATAATATTTTAATAAAAGAGTTTAAACAAGATGCAATGGTTGGCATAGGCCCGGGTCAGCTTTCGTCTTATGATTTATACAATAAAATAAAAAAAATGAAGGAAGACCCAAATGCGTCTCTAAGAAGATTAAACTTTTATAATTTGGAATTTCAAAAAAAGTTTGTCGTTCCATTCGGGGCATTCTTTTTTATTCTGCTTGCGTATGCTTTGAGTACTTCCGTAAAACTGTATAACCAAGGCGTTGGTTTTGTTATAGGTCTTTTGATTTCGGTTGGATATTGGTCAGTCTTGATGGGCGGTCAGCAATTAACGGTTGAAAAAAATATAAACAGTTTTATAACAATGTGGTTGCCTAATGCCCTCTTACTTATTATAGCTGTTTTATTGCTCGGCAAAAGGATTTGGAAATGAAAAAAACATACAGCCCATTATTGGCGGTTTATTTATTGCGACTTTTTTTGCCTGTTTTTTTAGTGGCAATGTTTTTTTTCGTTTTGATTTTGCAACTGGGCGATTTGTTTTTTAATCTGATTACTTATATCGAAAATGATATACCGTTTTCAATTATGCTAAGAAGTATGTTTTTGTTTTTACCGAAATGTATTTCATATTCTGTTCCGCTGTCTATGCTTTTTGCCGGTGGTTATACAATAGGTAATTTGTATGCGAATAACGAATTAACGGCAATTTTTTCATCGGGTGTTTCTCTTTACATGTTTGTTATTCCAATAGTAATTTTTTCTTTTTTAGTTTCGATTGGAATGTTTTTTTTTGAAGACCGAGTTGTAATAAAAACATTTGCAGAAAAAAACAAACTGCTTGAAAGAGTTACAAATGCCAATGTTGATTTAAGCTCATCTCAAGTTGCAATCAGGTCGCAACTTGGAAAAGTGATTTATTATGCGAATGTATATGACGATGTTGAAAAAAAACTCATAGATGTAAAAATAATAACCAGAACCGATGACGGTAAAATAGAATCAATTATTTTTGCACCACAAGCAGTTTGGAGCCAAGAAGCAGGCCACTGGTTTTTGAAAGACGCATCGTCTTATATAATCAAAGGCAAAGACATTGAATACTCACTTGGCTATGACAGAGAGCTTTTAACAGAACCGCCGAGCAGCTTTCAACGCGATGTAACAAATGTTGACGAAATGACTGCCAAAGAGGCAAAAGCATTTATCGAGCGCATTAAACGAGCCGGACTTCCTTATTCCGAGCATCTTGTAAAATATCATCAGCGCTTTTCGTATTCTTTTACAATTTTTATCGTCCTTTTAATGTCCATTTCATTCGGTGGCGCATTCAAAGTCAATGTGTTAATTATGAACTTGCTTGCCAGTCTTTCGTTTGCAATTGTCTATTACATCAGCCAAATGCTCATCACGGTTTTTGCATCATGGGGAATTATATCTCCTGTTTTTGGCGCATGGCTACCATTTGCATTATTTTTGAGTCTTGGCATATATTTTCTAAAAAAAGCTCGAACATAATTACAATAAATTTAATTTGTCGCTAATCGCTCCCAACCCGCTCCCTTTGCATAATTTTTCGTCCTTTACTTATAGACATAATCGGTGTCTTTCTTTCAAGAGAAGCCACCTTTGCTTATAAAAAAATAATCGGACGAAAAAAAGACTAAAGGTCGCAAAATCAGGTTAAGCGAAATGCAAGAGAAAAATCACTTTAGTGATTTTTCTCTTGCACTCCGGTGTTCTTCATTTCTTCCCGCTTTGTGGGGGGGGCTTTAAAATGCTATACTCTAATTTCTCATAGCTTTTTTTGCAACATAAACTTTATTTGTTGTAATTGAATCGGCATTGGCATTGATATATTTTTTTATTCTAAAGCACTCATCAATTGTGTAAATGTGATACTCAAATCCGGCATCGTGAAAATGTTTTATCCAAGATTTATTTAAATAAGATGTTGTGCTTGTATCAATTCCATCAGCATTTATATCTTTTAAAATGCTTATAAGTTTTTGATAATTTCGTTTTTTTAGTTTTCTAAGATTGTATAAAAGATAACATTTTATTTGCGGAAACTGTTTTTTAAATTCTTTAATAACTTTCCGGTCAAAACTTATGATAACTATTTGAGAATTTTCAAGTTTGGACTTGTTGATTTCTTGTATTAAATATGGAATTATTTCTTCATTGTCTTTTATTTCGATAAATATTTTTTTACCTTCCGGGACTGTGGCAAATACTTGAGAAATTAATGGCAGTTTTTGTTTGTAAAATTTTTTCTCTTTTTTATAAGAGAAATCCAGCTTTGCTAAATCTTGATATGTTGAATTTTTTATACTTAAATTTTCATTTCCTGTTCTTTTTGTTGTATCATCATGAATGCACACTATTTTTTTATCTTTTGTTAAATAAAAATCGCCTTCAATAGCATCTGCCCCGAATATCCAAGCTAATTTAAAACTTGCAAGTGTATTTTCCGGAGCATCAAAGCTGGCGCCTCTGTGGGCTACAATATCTGTAGAAAAAGCATAAAATGATAATACGCAAAATAACAATACAAACCAATTTTTTTTATTCATAATACTAAGGCTCCTTATATAAATATATTAAAACAAATTAATTATAAAGTCCAGTCTGTTTAATGTTTTTTGTGTTTAAAGAATAGAGATGGTATCCCTTTGCCAAAGTAATAAAACTTAGGTAAAAGAAATTAAAGAAAAAATCATAAAGGAGATACCATCAATATTGATTATTAAATACTTTACAAAAACAGTAAAGACCTTTCTGTCATTTCTTTTCCGATAGAGTTTTCAGATTTTCGGCTTCTTCTTTTTTATCAATCTTTCCAAAAGGATGCGTGATGTAAATCAGAGCCGGTGTAACCATGTAATCGGTCAACAAGGCAGTAAGCAAGCCAATTGCCGAAAGTATACCCATTCTAAGCATAGCATCAATTCTGCATGTAACATAGGTCAAGAATGTTATCGATAGAATAATTGTAGTCATTGCTAATGTCTTACCGACACTTTTAAAGGTCTTGCTGATTGAATTCACATAGGAGTTATCATTCTCAAAAACGTACTTTGTGTGGTTTGTAAAGTGAATTGTGTCATCAACGGCAATACCCAACAGCATAGGCATAATAGTCATGGTCATCATGTCCAGCGGGATTTTAAAGTAGCCCATAATTGCACCAAGCACAACAAGTGGCATCATATTTGGCAAAAGACCAATCAAGCCCATCTTCACACTGGAGAAAACCAACATCATCAAAATTGCAATTGCAACAAGCGACGCCAAGAAAGATGATAATTCTCCGTATACAATTTTGTTCTGCATCTTAGCAAACTGAACAGCAGGTCCAACCAAGTAAACTTGTGCATTCGGGAACAAAGTTTTGCACTCTTCACTAATTGCATCTAGGTCAGCCGTAATCGAATTACCGTTAAAGCCTGTAAGGTCAACACTCATTCTGGCAATGCTGTAATCACTGTCAACCCAGCGACTCATATCTCCGCCTGAAATTTCATACAGAAATAAAAGCTGAGTTAAAAGAGCCTTATCATCGGGAATGCGATAATATTCAGGATTATCCTCGTGCATGGTCTGATTCATTTCTTTTACAACATCAAGGATTGAAAAAATTTTCGGCACGCCGGCTGTTCTTTTTGTGTATTTAAACGATCCTATCTTCTGAGAAAGCTTATCCATATTCTTCAAAACTTCAGGCTCTTTTAAAGCGTCAACATCGTCAAAGGTCAACTTCACATTGTAGCTAAAATAAGAACCAAGTTGAGATTGCGTAATTTCCCAAACTCGCTTAACATACGGAATTCTCGTTCCCATAAAATTGAA